>ENA-ORDP01001371-ORDP01001371.1-marine-sediment-metagenome-genome-assembly--contig:-NODE-1371-length-13502-cov-3.971964_pt1 | contig 13502 bp, 7 predicted proteins | sample MGYA00248627_ERZ508539 | MGnify/ENA primary metagenome ERZ508539 (study PRJEB26208, sample SAMN05571518) | marine sediment metagenome | biome: deep sea; feature: Hydrothermal vent; material...
ACCATTGAACTACACCCGCTAAAACCACATATTAACGATGCGCCTGCACGCTACTCGCAGCACATACCCGCCGAATACTTTCAAGCTAACCCGCCACCCCAAAAATACCCGGCATGGCAAATCTGGTGGAGGGGGGAGGATTTGAACCTCCGAAGGCTGAGCCGTCAGATTTACAGTCTGATCCCTTTGACCACTCGGGAACCCCTCCGCAATGCAAGCCGCCTATTTTGCTTGAGCCGCCGATCCAAGTCAACAGATTCATACAATAAAATGCACGCTTTACAACGACATCGTGTTCATGGCCCTCAGTTCACCCTTAACAGCAAATCTCAGCGTCTGCAAATTTTGCTCTCAAGCTGGAACACTGAGCTAATCACTGGATTCGAATAAGAAACACGGTACACTGGCCGAATGAGGCGTAAGACATGAACCACAACGACGCAGACACGCAGGAAGCAGCGACTAACCTGGTGGATCGTGCCCGTATCTACGCCACCAAGGCCCATCAACGCATCAATCACCGCCGTAAATACAGTAATCAACCCTATCATGTCCATCTGGAGGCCATTGTTAAATTACTGCAGCAGGTCACAGATGATGCCGAGATACTGGCAGCCGCCTGGCTGCATGATACCGTTGAGGACACCCCTGCCACACTTGATAATATCGAGCAGGAGTTCGGCCAGAATGTCGCCGAGCTGGTCGAAGACCTGACCGATGTCAGTCTGCCCAGTGACGGAAACCGGGCTGTACGCAAGGAAATTGACCTGAAACACCTCGCCCAGGCATCCACTCGAGCCAAAACCATCAAACTGGCCGATCTGATTGATAATGCCCGAGATATCACCAAGCATGATCCGCGTTTCGCAGTGGTATTCCTCGAGGAAATGAACGCACTGCTGGAAATTCTCGACGACGGGCACCCGTCACTACTGGAGCAGGCTCATCGGGTATACGCGAAGAGTATTACTAAAATCAAGTCTGCCCACATCGAGCCAGACGAAAGCGCAGGGACTCAGGTTGAACTGGCATCAATGATTGGCCTGTCCGGCCCACAATTGCGGCGCATGTTTTCAGATATTTTCACTGCCCGTGACATCGCCGAAACGCTATTGTCCTTTGATGCCGGCTCACCAACTAAACTCGCCCAACGGACTCTGAAAAAGAAACAGTATGATGTCGCCAGTCTACGTATCAACGGTACCGTGGAAGGCTATATCCGCAGTAAAGATCTCACTGGCGAGCTATGCAGCGAGCACATCCGGCATTTTGCACCCGACCAGGTGATCCGGGGAGATGCCCGGCTGACCGAAGTTATACATGTACTAACACGCCATGAATACTGTTTTTTGTCACAGATCGGGGACATAAACGGCGTTATCTGCCGTGATGACATTAATAAACCCATCGTCAGGATGTGGTTATTTGGCATGATTACTCTGAGTGAAATGACCTACTTGAACCTGATCAGGAAATATTTTCCTGGTGACAGCTGGCACAAGCATGTCTCCGATGGCCGCCTTGCCAAGGCAAAAGGTATACATGCTGAACGGCAACGCCGCAATCAACACAGTAATCTGCTTGAGTGTCTGCAATTGTCTGACAAAGGCCAAATCCTGATCGACCGTCAGGAAACACTGGAAATTCTCGGTTTTGACTCACGCCGCACAGCCAAACGTGTTATGAAGGAACTGGAGTCACTACGTAACCATCTCGCTCATACTCAGGATATCGCAAGCCATGACTGGGCCCAGATCGCACGCATGACTCGACGGCTGGAAAGCATCAATAGCGAGTTGAGTAACACCGCCTATCAGGGAAGCATTGCAATATAGAGTAATGCGCACATCCATGTACACACCTCGGGAATATGGAGCTGGTGATAGGACTTGAACCTACGACCGGCTGATTACAAATCAGCTGCTCTACCATCTGAGCTACACCAGCAATACATTTCGGAAAATGCAGGCTGCGTATTGTATGTGTTTAGGGTCATTCATGCAATGCAGCCAGGGCCCATTCACTCGCATACATCTCTTCTTACACCAATAGACAGATCTTTGGGCAATAATGGTCTGATCCGGGCTGGCTGCATCAACTCTCCCTGCTCAGGCCGTATCAGCAACTCATAGCGTTTGGCTATGCGTTCGATAATCTCTATATGTGGAGAATAGCCCATATCATGAATTTGCTCGTAGCGCCGCTGGGCCGACTCTTTTTCATTGAACAGGCCAAGCGAAATGGCATTCTTTTTTCCTGGCGATGCCAGTATCTGGTAGTCCTTCAGACCGTGCCCGGCCAAACCTTCTGCCAACCGTTGCGCTTCAGACAAGCTGGGGACTGAGGCCAGATAAATCCAGTATTGCTGAGTTTGCACTTCTACCCGCCGGCTGGTGACAACTGCCCCTGTTGACTTGCTTATTCGACCAGACAACTGCTCAGCCAGCTGTTTTTTTACCATTGGTCCTGCCACCAGACAGGGTGGAGCCGGTTTCAGCGGCTCGGCTTCAGCCACATCCTGCTTTGGACTATCCGCGTCCTGCTGCTCTTCCGGTACCTCAGCCTGATTCTGCCTGGTCGCACTATCGAAAGTGCGCTCGGATTCTACACCTTCATCCACCAGCCGCAGTTGTTCTATACCGGGCGCAACAACAGGCAGTGAACTGACAACAACGGTTTCACGTGTATATTGCCAATACAGAAAAGCGACATTCAGCAACAATGCCATCAGGAACAAGGCTCTCATCCGCTTCTATTTCTCACTGCATCCCCCTCAGAATCACTTCCATGCCTTTCAATACCAGATCAGGGTCGTGCAGACATGTTTTTTGTAATAGCGACCGGATCCGATCACTATCGCCTCCGGTAATCACACAGGATACTTCCTCATCTGTTCCCTGCACATACTCCTGTAGAATCCGGTCAATCGCAGCAACACATGCATAACAGGCACCATTAGCAACCGCATCGCTCGTATTGTCCGCCATCGCCAGTCGTCCAATCTTAGCTACCTTGTCCACTGGTAAATGGGTTTTGCTCAACAGGCTATCCTGCATCATGGCCAGCCCCGGAAATATAACACCACCCTGATGCTGACCATCAGCAGCAACCATATCAATGGTAATGGCTGTACCGCAATCAATCACACAGAATGCAGCAGTGAGCATGTCCCTTGCTGCGATCATTGCCGCCCAACGGTCCACCCCCAGATCATTACAGGCCGGGTAGGCATTACGCACACCACCGTGCTCTGCACAAGTCTGTACACGTAGCAGATCCGTCTTCCAGAGCTTGTAAACCAGCCCCTCAATCTGCTCATATGCCGACGAGCTACCCACACTGGCTATCGCCACACAGTCCGGTCTGGGTAGCGCTTTCCATAATGCCTCGAGTTCCGTAACACGCAAGTCACTATGTTCAATCCAACCATGCTGACTGAGCCCATGCTTATGACTGACCGACCATTTCAGGGCCGTATTACCCAGGTCCAGTAACAGGATCACGTTTTTACCCGTACCGAGATTTCACCACTGACATAGGCAGCCAGCTTGCCTTCTGCCTGCTCGATGAGTAGCTGCCCGCGCATGTTAACACCTCTGGCTCTGCCGCATATTTTACGTTTGGGTAACTGCAACACCACATCCTGATCGTACAACATGTCATATTGTCGCCATTCGTCCAGTAATTCACCAGAATTCCCGCTCTCACATTCTTCCAGTACCAGCAGTACATGATTCACCAGGCTGGCACATAGCTGATTACGTCGGCTCGCCACTCCCGGAATGATACTATCCAGATCAGTCCAGGCCTGATCTATATTTTTACCTGCATCCACAGGCATTTTGATATTCATTCCCATTCCAATAATAGTACTAACAGGTCCATTTGCTTCGCCCGCATATTCTATTAATACGCCCGCCAGTTTGGCCCGATTCACATAGATATCATTTGGCCACTTTAGCGACACACCTTCTATACCCACTTCTTTTAAAACACGACACACCGCAACGCCAATCAAAAGACTAAGCATACCGTACGCGCCTTCATCAAGTAGCAGCTGCAGCTTGATTGAGGCATAAATATTGGCAGCATAGGGTGAGACCCAGCTACGGCCGCGCCGCCCACGTCCATTGGTTTGCATTTCGGCAAAACAGACCGCAACCTGGCCGGAATGAACTCGTTGATCTTTAAGATAGTTACTGGTTGATGTTAAGCTGTCAAACACCTCTAACCGTGTCACATGTTCACGATTTCTTTCTGTCAAGGCAGCATATATAGTTTGCCGATCCAGCAGACATATCCCGCCTGACAAACGATAACCCCGACCACGAACAGCACCCACATCCAGTCCTAGCTCACGCAGGCGTTGAATATGTTTCCAGATGGCGGCACGCGACACGCCAAACTGCTCCCCCAGTTGACTCCCTGAATAAAACTGCCCACTGGCGAGCAACTGTAAAATTTGTTGTTGAACTGATTGCATAATTTCAATGCTGCTGCCTGACACTCCAGAAAACAGGGTAAAGATTCTTATAAAGTTGTGCAAATGAAAAACCCTATCTATACTATCTATACTATCTATATACTCGAATGAAAATAATAAACGAGTGTAAATTACAGAAATACAATAAATATAAGCATCTCAATATATAATAATATACGACTGGGGTCGTCAAGTTTTCTATCACGATGCCGATAAATCCTGCCATACCCGGTTGAATTACATTTAGGGATCCGACAGCACCATGAACAACCTGATTATCAGCTCTATTGTCCTTCTTGTCAGCATTGTGTTTAGCCAGTTTATACAGGCCGACACACTCTATGATGGCCGCTTCGACCGCTGGGTTGCGCAGGCAGAACAAGGCAAGGCACGCGCCCAGTATAAGCTGGGCAATGCTTATCTGCGCGGCAACGAAGTCGATGTAGACCTGAAGATGGCCGTAAAATGGTTTAAAGCTGCTGCCGACCAAAAATATGCCAAAGCGGAGTACAAGCTCGGCTACCTCTATTCCCTGGGTAAAGGGGTTAAGAAAAACCCCCGCACTGCATTCAAATACCTGAAGCGTTCTGCCGAACGAGGCTATTCTCCGGCACAGTTTTATCTGGGCAAACTATATGCCTCGGGCGAAGGCACAACACGTGATTATGATGCAGCTATTAGCTGGATGAAAAAAGCCAAAGCCGATAATTATGGGCCCGCTGACTCAGAGCTACGCCGCATAAAAAAACAACGCGCCTCCAGTGGCTCGCAACGAAAAGCAGAGACACAGGTAGCCCGCGCCACCAAAACCGTGGCCCGCTCTATAACCAAAAAGAAATCCAGTAAAAAAACAGCTAAACAGAAAAAAACCGGCAAAAAGAAATCAGGCAAGAAGACTAAAGCCATCACGGCCGAATCCCTCAGAAACATGGTTTCCTCATCACTATGGCAGGAGCAAGAGAAACCCGCTGAGCAATTCCCTTCTGATGTCAGCAATTGCGATGTCGAGGGAGACAAACTGGTTTGTCAAACAATAAAATTGAGCCGAACCACGCCTTTTGCCTATATTAGCTACTCGGTAAAAAGCTCAATAGAAAAGTTTCATAAAAATGGTAAATTTATTGCCAGCTATCAGGTTAATAACCACTTTGTTATGCCTGAAGATCCAGATGACCCTAACCCCAGCATAGAAGATGTACCGCCTACAGGGCTGAGCCCCAGGGTGACCATGCGCTGTAAACTCAAAAATAAAGAAATTAAGTGCATCACAGATAACTTTGAAAAGCGCATATATCAGCTGGCTGACACCGATACTTACGAATAAAGTATGTTACGGCTAACCGGCTTACGGCGTCAGCCAGGTCGTACGCCTTTGTCCGGTTTCATCATCGCAGCTTTCATCCCACTCCAGATAACAGGTATCCCGCTCTGCCGACCTGAGCGTGACACTACATTCCCGTAATTCGTCACGACGGAACACATGTGCCTGTAATACTTCATCTGGCTTGAAGTTCTGTAGTCGTTTTTCAAACGTAAGGGCGTCCGCCCGAATACCGTTGACCGCGATGATAATATCACCCGCCGCCATGCCCGCATCCAGCGCAGCGCCCCCTGACAACACATGGGTGATCTCAACTCCTGACGCATGCGCCTTGTATCGTAACCCCATACTCAACCGCACGATATCAGTCCCGGCCGGCTTACCTCCTTTATCTGTCTGAGAGCCGGCCTGTCGCAACTGGAAAACAACACCAAATCGCTGCAACAGCGCAGCGGCCGGCATGTCGATCGTGGTATGCAGAGCGTTATGAAAAAAATCACTCAGATCCACACCACTCAACTGCTCAACCAGTTCCTGAATATCATCATCGCGGACGCCTTTGCCGATCCTGCCATAAGTCTCCCACAACGCCTGCATGACATGGTCTAGCGTTACCCGCCCGCTGGTCTTTATTCGCAAGTGCAAATCCAGTGCCAGCGCTATCACCGCACCCTTAATATAATAACTAACGATCGCATTCGGGGCATTTTCATCCTGTTTATAAAATTTAGTCCATGTATTGAAGCTGGACTGCGTCACCGTCTGCAGGAAACGGCCTGCACTGCGTTGCAAACGGGTCAGTGTCTGCCCCAGTAATTCAAGATAGCTGCGCTCATCAATCAGGCCACAGCGACACAGGCTCAAATCATCGTAATAGCTGGTGATCCCCTCAAACGCCCATAACAAAGGCGTATAAACCTCCGTGGATAAATCAAATGGCTGGAATGCCGCTGGCATAATGCGCTTCACATTCCAGGTATGAAAATACTCGTGGCTACACAAACCCAGGAAACTGCGATACCCATCACTAACCGTCTCTTGTCCGGCCAGGGCAAGATCGTAGCGACTGCATAACAAACTGCAGGAATTACGATGTTCCAGGCCGCCGTATCCATCACCTGTCACCATCAACAGAAAAACATAACGTTCCATGTCAGGAAATTCGCCAAACAGCTGGATATGATGCTCACAAATGGTTTTCAAATCACAGCAAATACGCTGCAGATCTGCCTCGTGCCTGCCGGTTACCACAAGGTGATGAGGCACGCCCTGAACATCAAACACCTGTTCATCAAACATGCCCATCTCAAACGGGTGATCTATCAGATCCTCATAGTTATCAGCGTAATATGATCCCCATGAAAACAGCCCCGCACCCTTACGAGACAGGGATGTCGCCACACGCCATTGTGCATAGGCTACCCCTTGTGGTTGCTGGATTTCGACCTGACAAGGCAAATGATCCTGCCCATTCACGCGTAGAAAAACACTGGTTCCATTAAAGTAGGCATGCGTTGTATCCAGATGTGCCGAACGCACAGATAGATCCCAGGCATAAACCGTATAACAAAGCACCAGCACGCCATCGCAAACATCGGCACGCCATGTTTGTTTATCTATTTGCTGTAACGCAATGGGTACGCCGTCACTTTGTGCGTTGACAGACACAATATTCTTTGCAAAATCCCGGATCATATAACTGCCCGGTATCCAGGCCGGAAGTGAAAATACCTGGCCCTGCGGGTCAGGTCTGGACACCCGCAAGATCACCTCAAACAGATGGGCTTCTGGTCTATGCAGCCGTATTGTGTACTCGATAGATGCTGTTTTGCTCATGTTCTGTCCTGGTGCCCTTGCTTTAGGCAATATGTTCTTTATGATCGGCCGCCTGTATTGTATGGTGCAAGTTCGGAGCCCGCCAGGACGGTAAACCAGTGGTACGAAAAAAAACACGCGTAGCACCCTATCATATCAGACAATCCCTGTTACTGGGTCTGCTAACCAGCATTTTAGGTATGACCGTCTACTTCCTGTTCAGCGGGCTGGAACTGGAAGAGAGCGTCGCCCTCGATGCACTGTTTCTGAATCGAGGTGCGGTCACCGCGCCGGATGAAGTCGTCATCGTAGCGATAGACAAGGAATCGTCTGACCATCTGGACCTGCCTAACCATCCACGTGACTGGCCACGCAAACTCCATACCCAGCTGATCAAACGACTGAAACAGGCTGGTGCCAAAGTCATCGTGTTTGATATTTTTTTCCAGAAACCAAAAATTGCCAAACAGGATATCAATCTGTCACTGGCCATACGACAAGCGGGTAATGTCATTCTGTTTGAGCATTCCAAACGTGACATCGTGTCCATGAACCCGGACCAGAACCTGCCCGGGCTCGACTCCCAGGCCATTAATATAGAAACCACCGTTCCTCCACTAGGGCTAATCGGAAAATACGCCCGCGCCCAGGGGCCCTTTTCCCTGCCGAAATACCCCCTTAAGGTATCCCGGTTCTGGACCTTTCGCGTACCCGCTGGTGACGTCCCTAATTTACCGGTGCTGGCCCTGCAACTCTACACCCTGGGGAGCACCAGCACCCTGTTTGAGCTAATGGAACAGGCGCTTCCCGGTGTACTCGGAGAAATACCCAAAGACGCGATCAAGGCAGAACAGCAAGTCGGTCTACGCGACTTAACCATGCAGTTACGCAAATTATTTCAGGACAACCCGACACTGTCCGTCAGCCTGCCCGAATTGCTGCGCCAGCGAAACGACACAAGCACTGAAGAGCGCCGCAACATTCAGGCCCTGATCAACCTGTACGCCGGAAGTAACCGTTATTATCTCAACTACTACGGACCACCACGAACAATCAAAACGCTGGCCTATTATCGAGTACTGGAATCCACACAGTTGCCCGATCTGACCGGCAAGGTCGTATTTGTAGGCTTTTCTGAACGCCTGCAACCGGAACAAAAAGATAACTTTTACACCGTCTTTTCCCAGCGTGACGGACTTGATCTGAGTGGAGTTGAAATAGGTGCTACCGCATTTGCCAACTTGTTACACAGCTCGACGCTCACTACACCTGCAGTGGAATCCTATCTGGGCATGATTATACTGTTTGGTTTTGTAATCGCATTCAGCTCACGGCTGTTCAGTACCGTTGTTGCTGTCACCAGCACGCTGCTTCTGACTGCCGTCTGGGTGTACGCCAGCACATGGTTGTTCTCGACTCAACATTACTGGCTACCGGTCGCCGTACCGCTGCTGATCCAGATGCCGATGGCCTTGTTCACCGGGTTACTATGGCATTATCGTGACAGTCGGCGTGAGCGTGATCGTATACGTAATGTATTCGGTCACTATTTGCCTGAATCCGTCGTCGACCAGGTTGTAGACAATACCTATGTCGATATGAACAGCAATAACCGCGTGATGTATGGCATCTGCCTGGCAACAGATGCAACCCAGTACACGCGACTGGCCGAAACCATGCCGGCGGCAACCGTCTCTCGACTAATGAACCACTACTACGAACTGCTGTTCACTCCGGTACGCAACCACGATGGTATTATTTCTGATGTAATCGGTGACGCCATGCTGGCGCTCTGGACCGCCCCGATGATCGACCGGGATTTACGCAGCAAAGCCTGTCGGGCTGCTCTCGATATCCATACAAATATCGAGCAGGCGCGACGCGCCCACAGCGAGTACGCCCTGCCAACACGAATAGGTCTGCACGCAGGGGAACTGGTAATCGGAAATGTTGGCGCTGTAGACCACTACGAATATCGTGCAGTAGGTGACATTGTTAACACAGCCAATCGGATTCAGGGCCTGAACAAACAGTTGGGTACACGCCTGATGGCATCTTCCGCTGTCGTTGATCTGGTCGATTGTATACATTATCGCGAACTGGGTGATTACCGCATGGCCGGAAAACGCAATGCAGTATCACTGGTAGAAATTCTTTGCCTGCAGCAAGAGCTCACCGCAGCAATAGAAGACCGCAGCCAACGCTTTAACGAGGCCGCACTCAAATTCAAGGCTGGCGACTGGGATGGAGCCCACAAGGCATTTGAAAAACTCAGTCGTGAAGATGCCAGTGATGGTCCTTCACTTTTTTATTTACGCCTGTGTAAACAATACTCAGAGCGTCAAGAAATCGACAACTGGGATGGCATCATTATTATAAACGAGAAATAGCAGTCAGTAGCGTCTGTAAAAACATCTTACACTTATGTCAGCATGTAAATATATATCTGGACTTAATGCCGTTCTTTCTACACAATACCCCTTAAATAGCAACACAATAATAATGTTTGGAAACCAGTTAGTTTACTCCATCTGTTCACGATTCATATCGCCAGGAAGTATCGATGAGATTTGGAAAATTTTTATGTTTCGTAATAATCCTGGCGCCTGTTCAGGCCCACGCCGAGCAGTGCGCTAACTGGGTAGCGCGTATGGTTTCGCTACAAGGATCAGCTGAAATACGTGTAATAAAAACAGGCCAGCCGGCCAGTTGGCAGCCTGTTGCAAACAACGTTAGCTTCTGTCGCGAAGATGTTGTACGTATCAGCAAAAACAGTCGCATGACACTTGCCTTGAGTAACGATACCATTCTACGCCTTGACCAGAACACCACGGTTACCTTTTCCAATATTGCACCCGATGCACCCTCTACACTCAACCTGCTGGAAGGCGTGGCCCATTTCATCAGCCGCGTCAAACGCGCGTTCAGGGTCATCACCCCGTTTGTTGATGCAGGCATTGAAGGAACCGAATTCGTTGTGGCTGTTCAACCCGGTTATGCCGAAGTAACTGTTTTCGAAGGACAGGTCGCCGTATCCAATGAACGTGGCAAGCTCATGCTCGGCAACGGACAAACAGCTATCGCTGAACAAGGTCAGGCGCCGGTACTGAAAATCAGGTTAAAACCACGCAACGCGGTTCATTGGGCGTTGCACTATCCAGCCATTTTACAAGCGGATGAACAACTGCTGGCAGGGCTTGATCCTGATGTGGCACAAAAGACTATCTCCTCAATCGCACAAATCAAGGCTGACGGCCCAAGTGCTGCACTGGAATCAGTAGCGCAGCTGTCTGGCAACACGTTGACAGCACCACTATTGAGTTACCGGGCAGCCCTGTACCTGACAGTCGGCCGCGCAGGCCAGGCCACTCAGGATCTTGAAAAGGCCTTGAGCCTGTCTCCTCGATATAGCAATGCCCTGGCATTAACAGCAATTATTGCACTGGTGCAGGACCGTGTTCAGCAAGCCTCATCATTAGCCAGTGAGGCCGTTGCAGCTGACCCGGCATCTGCTGCCGCCGGCCTGGCACTAAGCTATAGCCAACAGGCACGGTTTGATATTAACGCCGCGTATCAAACGATTAACAGACTGGCCATTTCCAACCCTCAAAATGACATACTGCTCAGCCGCCAGGCAGAACTGGCACTGATGCTGGGCAATACACAGCAGGCCGTTGCGATAGCCAGCCGTGCCACGGCCATCAACCCGATGCAGGCACGTGCCCATACCGTGCTTGGCTTTGCTTACCTGGCGCGTAATAAGCCAGCACTTGCCAAAAAAGCATTCGCCCAGGCCATGACACTGGATGCTGCTGACCCACAGGTGCGGCTAGGCATCGGCCTGGTCAACATCCGTCAGGAGAACCTGGCTACCGGGCGTCGCGAACTGGAAATTGCCGCCAGCCTGGATCCCAACAACGCACTGATCCGCAGCTACCTGGGCAAGGCGTACCAAAGCGAGCATCGGAACAAAGTAGCGAACAGTCAGTACGATATGGCCAGGACACTCGATCCTAACGATCCAACACCGTGGCTTTATTCTGCCATCAGCAAACAGGCTAACAACCGTCCGGTTGAAGCCATGCTCGACCTGCAACAATCCGCGCAACTGAATGATAATCGTGCCGTCTACCGTTCACGTTTTCTACTGGATCAGGACCAGGCCACAAGAGCAAGTGACCTGGGCAACGTTTATCGTGAACTGGGGTTCGAACGCCAGGCGCTGTTACAAGGCTGGACATCAACAGAACAGAACCCGCTTGATCATTCCGCCCACAAATTACTGGCCGACACCTACTCAGCAGCGCCTCGACATGAACAGGCACGTATAAACGAACAATTCCTGTTCACCATGCTCAAACCGGTCGATAACACACCCATTCGTCCAGAGCTGGCAGAGGCAGGGCTGGGCATACTCGAAGGCACAGGGCCATCCAGCGCGGGCTTTGGTGACTACAACACCCTGTTTGATACCGACCGTGACAATGTAGAAATCTCGGGTAGTGCCGGTGACAACAAGACCCACAGCACTCAACTACTGGGCTGGGGTAAACATAAGAACGTGGGTTACAGCACGAGTCTGTATCGCTATGCTACCAACGGCTTTCGCGAAAACAATGACCAGGAAATCAAGATATTTAGCCAGTTTGTGCAGGCCGAACTGAATGATCAGGCTGCCATCCAGTTTGAATACAAACGGCTGGACATCGACAGGGGTGATCTGGACCTGCGCGCAACCGGTCTGTTCACGCCCTCCCTGCGTCAGACAGAAAAAATTGATACCTACCGTGTTGGCTATCGGCATAAGCTCAAACAAAACTCGGTCATACTCGCATCGTTGATGTATCAGGATGGTGACCTCGGTACATCTTTCGACGCCTTGTTCCCGGTGCCACCATTCCCGTTCCCGCTACCAGGAAAAATCAGTCTGACAGCTGACACATCGAATATCGTCGCGGAGCTGCGCCATATACAAACGCACAATAGCTATAATGCAACCACCGGCTTTGGGATACGTCACCTGGATGGTGACGAAACCATCATGACTAACATCCCCCTGCTTGGCATCTCTGATACAACCAGGCTGAACACGGATGTCAAATTCTACAACCTGTATCATTACCACTACTTTAAGCCTCAACAGAACCTGACCTATACGCTGGGTGCCAGCTATGAGTCCTACCAGGATAATAAAGATTCCAGTTTTGATGAAGACAAGTTCAATCCCAAACTGGGCGTAAGCTGGTCACCCTTTGGCAGCCTTACCTTACGTGCCGCCTACTTCACCAGCTTACAGAAAAGAAATGTATCAGCTACTGCGCCAGAGCCCAGCCTGGAACCCACCTCGGTGGCTGGCTTCAACCAGTTCTACTATACAAAATTCCCGGCAGGATTCAGTAAACGCTCCGGGATTGGGCTGGATTATCGGGCGACAAACCGCATTTTACTGGGCTTTGAAACAATGTACGCCAAGCATGAACCCATTCTGTCTGGGCTTGATATAGCCAGCTCACAGTTTGTAACCAAATCTCTGAACTGGATAGAACTGAACGCCAGCGCCTACCTGAACTGGGCAATCAATAACCAATACACCCTGTCTGTTGAATATCTGTACGAGGACTACGATCGTGATGATGATATTAACTTCACCGGCACAGAATCCTTCACCCGTTTAAAAACCCATCGTGTACCGATCAGCCTGAACTATTTTAATGCTAATGGTATCAGCGCAAAGATCAAGGCCAGCTACATCGATCAGGAAGGCGACTATCTTGATGACCAGCTACCACCCGGGTTATTACAGATTAGCGACAACTTCTGGGTACTGGATGCGGAAATAAGCTACAAACTGAAAAACCAGCGCGGCATTATCTCACTGGTTGG
>ENA-ORDP01001372-ORDP01001372.1-marine-sediment-metagenome-genome-assembly--contig:-NODE-1372-length-13500-cov-2.199331_pt1 | contig 13500 bp, 9 predicted proteins | sample MGYA00248627_ERZ508539 | MGnify/ENA primary metagenome ERZ508539 (study PRJEB26208, sample SAMN05571518) | marine sediment metagenome | biome: deep sea; feature: Hydrothermal vent; material...
CAGCTCTTAACGCAAAAGAAAAACGCGAATTGAAAAAACTGTTGAAGCAGTACTGAACTCGCGCCCTTGCCCCGCTTCCCCTCCCGACCCATCTTAAGCCGGCAAATGCTATTTCCGCCAGAAGGAGCCGGCTCATGTCCATATCTTCCGCAAAACTTATCTTTCCCGGCAGTTCCGGCGAAGCGCTAGCTGCGCGCCTCGATACGCCACCCGGTGCGCCGCGCGCCTATGCGCTGTTTGCTCACTGCTTTACCTGTTCGAAGGATATTTTCGCAGCTGCCCGCATTTCCGAGGCGCTCGTGGAACGTGGCTTCGCCGTTTTGCGGTTCGATTTCACCGGACTTGGCGCGAGCGAAGGCGAATTCGCCAACACCAATTTTTCTTCCAATGTCGAGGATCTGATCAGCGCCGCGGTTTTTTTGCGCGAGAATCATGCCGCACCGGAAATCCTCATCGGTCACAGTCTTGGCGGCGCAGCTGTGCTGGCCGCCGCCAGAGGCGTGCCGGAGGCGAAGGCGGTCGCCACAATAGGCGCACCGGCGGATGCCGCGCATGTCGTGCATAACTTCGGCGCCAAGCTTGAGGAGATCGAGAGTGCCGGCGTTGCCGTCGTCAAGCTGGCCGGTCGCGATTTTACCATCAAGAAGCAGTTTCTGGAGGACCTGGAGGCGCAATCGGTAGAAGAACGCGTAGCCAAAATGGGCAAGGCGCTCCTCCTCTTCCATGCACCGCGCGATCAGGTCGTGGGAATTGAGAATGCAGCCGCGATCTTTCAGGCCGCCAAGCATCCCAAAAGTTTCATATCACTCGACGATGCCGACCATTTGCTCAGCCGGCGCTCGGATGCCGTCTATGTGGCCGATGTCCTGAGTGCCTGGGCCTCGCGCTATATTTCGAAAGAAGCGGGCATGCCGGTGTTGCCATTTCCAGGACCGAAGGGCCAGGTGAGTGTCGCGGAAACCGGACAGGGAAAGTTCCAGGCGGAAATTGTATCGCATACGCACCGGTTGCTGGCGGATGAGCCGGTGAGTTATGGCGGACTTGATACCGGCCCCAGTCCTTACGATCTGCTTTCAGCGGCACTGGGAACCTGTACAACGATGACCTTGCGCATGTATGCCGAGCGCAAGAATCTCGATCTGGATCGCGTATCGGTTCATGTGCGTCATGGAAAGGTTCATGCCGATGACTGTGCCGAATGCGGCGAGGGGCGCGAAGGACGGGTTGACCGCTTCGAACGTGATCTTGTACTTGAAGGTGATCTCGACGAGCCCACGCGAGCACGTCTTGCGGAGATTGCCGACAAATGCCCTGTCCACAAAACTCTGGAGCAGAGTTCGGTTGTGGTCACTACACTCGGGGATGAGGTCTGAAATGGGCGGCAGAATCTTACGAAAGTTTAATTCCGCGGAAAGTATCACGTAAGGATAGGCCCTATATATATTTCCAGTTATGAGGCCATGGGCCGTTATCGGCGGAATATAGCGGACAGGCTGTTTCCGCCATCGAGGCAACAAATTCGAATTTTAAAGAGGTGGTTCGTATGACCGATCCCGCAACGACTCCAACCAAGATACATTCTGTAAAAATTTTCAACGGCAAAAGACCACTGGTATTCGCATTGGCTGGTGCGCTCGGCCTGGGGCTGCTCGGCACCGCGCTTGTTCCCAACCTTCCGGTGGCAAATGCCCAGACGAAGACAGCTCAGAACACATTCGCCGCGCCATATGCCAACGCACCGGCGAGCTTTGCCGATCTGGCCGAGAAAGTGAGCCCTGCCGTCGTTTCCATTCGCGTCAAAAATGGCGTCAAACGGCAGAAGTCCAGGGGCAACGAGCCTGAATTCAATGTACCGGACTTACGTGATGACCATCCGCTAAACGAATTTCTCAAGAAATTCCGCAAAGATCGCCCCGATGGACAGCGCAGGCGGCGCCCCTCTCTCGCGCAAGGTTCCGGCTTTATCATCTCCGAAGACGGTTATGTGGTGACCAATAATCATGTTATTCAGGATGCCGACGAGATCACCGTCATCCTGCAGGATAACAGCCGCCTCGAGGCGACGCTGGTCGGTCGCGACGCCAAAACCGATCTGGCGGTGCTGAAAGTGCAGGCGAACCGGACGCTGCCGTCAGTCAGCTTCGGCGATTCCGACAAATCGCGGGTCGGTGACCGGGTCCTTGCCATCGGCAATCCATTCGGTCTCGGCGGCACGGTGACATCCGGTATTATCTCGGCCCGCGGCCGCGATATCCGTTCCGGTCCCTACGATAATTTCCTTCAGACCGACGCATCGATCAACCGGGGTAACTCGGGCGGACCGATGTTTAACATGGATGGCGAGGTCATCGGCATCAACTCCGCCATATACTCGCCGTCGGGGGGCAGCGTCGGCATCGGCTTCGCCATTCCCTCGGACTCGGCAAGCCCCGTTGTCGAGCAGCTGATTAAAAACGGCCAGGTTCGCCGCGGTTGGCTCGGCGTTCATATCCAATCGGTTACCCAGGAAATCGCCGAAACGCTGGGTCTTAAAAAGGCAACCGGCGCGTTGGTCGCTAATGTCATCAAGGGTGGTCCGGCCATGAAGGCGGGAATCAAGTCAGGCGACGTTATTCTCGAATTTAACGGACGGATCGTTCCTAAAATGCGGAAACTGCCGCGCATTGTCGCCGACACAGGTGTCGGAAAAAGCGTCGATGTGCTGCTTTGGCGCGACGGCAAGGAAAAAACGATCAAGGTTTCCATCGGCAGGCTTGAAGAGGAAAAAGAAACCAAGGTGTCTTCCTCCACCCAGGCGGAAAAGGGAAAGTTCGCCACGAAAAACGTGAAGGAACTCGGCCTGTCTCTTTCCGCGCTCAGCCAATCCATCCGGGAACGCTTCAAGCTGTCCGACGAGGCCAAAGGGGTCGTCGTTACCGGGGTCGAAGAAGACGGTGTCGCCGCCCGCAAGGGTGTCCGGCCGGGCGATCTGATCGTCGAAGTCAGCCAACTGGAAGTGAGCAAACCGGCTCAGGTCGAGGGCAAGGTCAAGGAAGCGCTCAAGGCCGGGCGCAAATCCGTCCTCGTCCTGATCGAAGGGCAAGGCGGCCTGCGCTTCGTGGCGCTTCGCATCAAGAAGGGATAAGGAAAAAAGGGTTTTTGTCGTCCCTCAAGCGCCGGGCGGGGCCGTTCGGCCCCTTGGCTCACGCCGCAGGGGCGGCGGCCCGCAGTCGCGGAGGTTGGTGTTTGTCGTCCCTCAATCGCCGGGCGGGGCCGTTCGGCCCCTTGGCTTTCGCCGCAGGGGCGGCGGCCCGCAGTCGCGGGCGTTAGGGTTTAAAGGTCCTCCGGCGCCGCAGGGGCGGGCGGGCCCTTGGCGCGGGCGGGCGGGGCGCTTATGATCCGGCGGAAACTACGGAAGGATGAAAGCGTGACCCTAAACATCACACTCGGCGTCATCGCCCAGGTTTGCGATATATCCAAGCGGGCGGGCCGGGAAATCATGGAAATCTATAAAACGGATTTCGAGGTCGAGACCAAGGCCGATTCCTCGCCGGTCACCCAAGCCGATCGGATCGCAGAAGCCCTTATCATCAAGGCCATCAAGGAAGAAATCACCGCCACGTTTCCCATCGTCGGCGAAGAAGCGTTCGCCGCTGGAAATGCCCCCGACGTTGCCGGAAAACCGTTCTGGCTGGTCGATGCGCTCGACGGCACCAAGCAGTTCGTGGCCCGCCGCGACGAGTTCACCGTCAACATCGCGCTAATCGAAAATGGCCGCCCCGTCTTAGGCGTGGTCCATATTCCCGCCTATGAGGCCACCTATTGGGGCAGCCGGTACGGCGCTTTCGCCGAGACCGACCAAGCCCAACCGGCCCCGATATCGTGCCGCCGCCCCCCCCAGGACGGCCTGGTCGCCCTGGTCAGCCGGTCCCACCGCACGCCCGAGGTCGACGACTTCCTGGCCCCCTATACCGTTAAAAAGGAAATCAGCGCCGGAAGCTCCTTGAAATTTTGTTACGTGGCGGCGGGACGGGCCGATATCTACCCCCGCATGGGACGGACCATGGAATGGGATACCGCCGCGGGTCACGGCGTTCTCATGGCCGCGGGAGGATGCGTTCGCACCTTGGACGACGAAGAACTCCGATATGGAAAAGACGGCTTCGAGAACCCTCATTTCGTCGCCAAAAGCGGCCATGTGAAACCGCCGAAACCTTGACTTACGAGCCCAAAAAGACCTATAGTTAAGCGTGGCTTTTAACAGGGTCACGAATGAGCCGCCGCAATTCTTGCGGTGACTGCAGCGCCGGGTCATTACCGCGGATGGTCCGTGCCACGAGCAGCATAGAGATAGAAAGAGCCGTCGCTGAGTTGGCGGCTCTTTTTATAGGTCGAGCGTATCAGAATTGAATGGGATCATTTAATCCTGATACGCTCTGATTATGGCGAGAGCCGTAATCCGCCGCGATAGCGGGCGTGAGTCTGCGTGGCGTTTGAACGCGGATTGATCGTGTGTGCGGTTAATCCTGAAATGCTCTAAGCTCCAACCAACGGTCTTCCGGAAATGCCTAAAATCCTTACTTCATCCGCGCCATCCATTGCCGAGGCAAGCGCGCTGATCCAAGCCGGGCGGCTCGTCGCCTTTCCCACCGAAACGGTCTACGGCCTGGGCGCGGACGCCACCAACGAGGCCGCCGTCGCCGCCGTTTTCGCGGCCAAGGACAGGCCCCTTTTCAATCCCCTTATCATTCACTTTCCCGATGCGGATAAAGCCGGGGAAGCGGTCGTTTTTAATGATCGCGCCGAACGTCTGGCCAAGGAATTCTGGCCCGGTGCCCTGACCCTGGTCTTGCCGCGGCGCGATGGTTGCGGCGTCTCGTTGCTCGCCGGAGCGGGCTTAGATACCCTCGCCGTCCGGGTTCCCAACCACCCCGTCGCGCTCGATCTTCTACGCGCCGCCGGCCTTCCGCTGGCCGCGCCGAGCGCCAATAGGTCCGGGATGCTGAGCCCGACCCTGCCGATCCATGTGCTTCAATCCCTAGGGGAATCCGCAGCGGCCATTCTCGACGGCGGGCCCTGCCGGGTTGGGATCGAGTCTACGGTCCTCGATTTAACAGGGGAAAAAGCCACCCTGCTCCGCCCCGGAGGCATACCGGCCAAAGCCATAGAGGCCGTGATAGGCCCGCTCGCCAAGCCATCAAAAACCGGCGGCTCGCCCAAATCGCCGGGCATGGGAAGTAAACATTACGCCCCCCGCATCCCCATTCGCTTGAATATTTCCGCCCGCGACCCCGGCGAGGCGCTTTTGGGTTTCGGGCCGGACGCGCCGAAACGAGGATGCTTGAACCTCAGCCGGAAAGGCGACATGGAAGAAGCGGCGGCCAATCTGTTCGCCATGATCCACGCCCTCGACCAGCCCGGATTCAGCGGCATCGCCGTCATGCCCATCCCGGAAGACGGCCTGGGCGCGGCCATCAACGACCGCCTGCGCCGGGCGGCGGGACCATGACCAAAGCCGCCCTGGAAGCGATCCGCCAAATAGTTGGAGAGAAAGGCTGGATCGACGGCCAAGCGAGCCTGGAGCCCTATCTTGCCGAGCAACGGGGCCGGTTCCGGGGAACGTGTCTTTGCGCCGTCCGCCCGGCTTCGACCCAAGACGTCGCCGCCGTGGTCGAAATCTGCGCCGGGGCGGCTATTCCCATCGTCCCCCAGGGCGGCAATACCGGGCTCGTCGGCGGCGCGGTTCCCGATGGCGGCCTGGTTCTTTCCACCGAACGGCGGACGCTAACCCTTGAGGCCGGCGTTATCCTCGCCGACGTTCAAAAGACGGCCGACCAAGCGGACCTGTTTTTTCCCCTAAGCCTGGGCGCGGAAGGGTCGTGCCGGATCGGCGGCAATATCTCGACCAATGCCGGGGGTGTGGGCGTTTTGCGCTACGGCAACGCACGCGATTTAGTCTTAGGGCTTGAAGTCGTGTTGCCCGACGGCCGGATCTGGAATGGGTTGAGGGGACTGCGCAAGGATAATACGGGCTACGATATCAAGCAGTTGTTTATCGGCGCCGAAGGAACGCTTGGCATCATCACGGCGGCGGTCTTGAAGCTTTTTCCCAAGCCCAAACAAAAGGAAACGTCCCTGGTCGCCCTTAGCGGTCTCGCAGAGGCGCAGTCCTTTTTTGCCCTCGCCCAAGACGCTTTCGGCGTATCTTTGAGCGCCTTTGAGATGATGGGAAGAACCGGCCTCGATTTCGCGTTGCGCCACGTTCCCGGATTGAAAGATCCGTTCGAAAGTCCTCACCCCTATTACATCCTCCTCGAACTCAGTGGCGGCGGTGACGCCCGCCTTAAAGAATCCCTGGAAAAAGCCCTTGAAAATGCCTTCGAAAAGGCCGTGATCGAGGACGCCGTTATCGCCGCCAGCACGGCCCAGGCGAACACTCTCTGGCGTTTGCGCGAGGCCATCCCCGAGGCGCAAAAGCACGAAGGCGGTTCCATCAAGCACGATATCTCCATCCCCATCGGCCGTATCGCCGATTTTATCTCCCAGGGGTCCGCCCTGGCCGAGCGCGAACTTCCCGGCGTCAGGGTTTGCGCCTTCGGACACTTCGGCGACGGCAACATCCATTTCAACCTGAGCCAGCCAGAAGGCATGGAAAAACAGGCTTTTCTCGATATGTGGGAAAAATTCAACCGGATGATCCACGACCTCGCCCTCGGCATGGGGGGGAGCTTCAGCGCCGAACACGGCGTCGGTTTGCTCAAACGCGGCGATATGACGCTTTATAAGCAAGGGGTCGAACTCGACCTGATGCGGTCCCTGAAATCGGCCATCGACCCGCAGGGCATTATGAACCCCGGGAAGGTTCTTTAAGGCTTTGTCGCCCCTAGATTTCTTTGTCGCCCCTCAATCGCCGGGCAGGCGCGTTCGCGCCCTTGGCTTTCGCCGCAGGGGCGGCGGCCCGCAGTCGCGGGCGTGGGAGCGGGCGCGGGAGTTAGGGTTTAAAGCCCCTCAATCGCCGGGCAGGCGCGTTCGCAAAGACTCTCGGGACCGGGAAGGCCCCGTTAAGTTTTTGCCTTTAATCCTTGATTTTCTGGCCTTTTTCGCACATTTTTGCAAGCTTCTCTAAATTTTAACATCACCCTGGGGTCAACAGCTTGTTGCACGGATTCGACCGATACGTTCTAAGGCAGCTTTTGGTGGGAATGGTCCTCGTTACCGGGGCGCTAACCTGCGTGATCTGGCTTACCCAGTCCCTTCGTTTCATCGAGATGATCGTCAACCGCGGGCTGTCGGCGGGAACATTCGTTTACCTGACCATGCTTTTGCTGCCTAATTTCCTGTCGATCATCCTGCCCATCGCTCTTTTCACCGTTATCGCTTTTACCTATACGAAGCTTATTTCCGACCGGGAACTGATTATCATGCAGGCGGCGGGACAAAGCCAATTGGCCCTGGCCAAACCGGCGCTGATTACGGCCGGTCTCGTCGTTCTCTTCTCCTATGCCCTCAATATCTGGTTTATTCCCCAGTCCTACAAAATGTTCCGGGAACTGCAATGGGAAATTCGCTACAACTATTCCCACGTTCTTTTGCAGGAAGGGACATTTAATTCTTTTGCCAGAGACCGCACGATTTACGTGCGCGAACGCAGTCCCGACGGTCAGTTGCTCGGAATTCTTTATCACGACAACAGCAACCCGAAAGAACCCTTCTCCATCCTGGCCGAACGCGGGGCCCTGGTCGAAGGGAAAAATGGGAGCAGAGTCGTCGCCTTTAACGGCAACCGCCAAACCGTCGATCCGAAAACCAACCAGCTTTCAATTCTTTACTTCGACCGGTATATATTGGACTTGGGATCATCGGGAACCGTTCAGACGACTCGGTACCGCGAAGCCAGGGAAAGAAGCTTGGGCGAGTTGTACTCGTTGAAGAAGGAAGACGCGCCCAAGGATTACGGAAAATTCGTCATCGAAATGCATAAACGACTAATATCTCCCATATCGGCATTGGGGTTTGGCATCGTCGCCTTGGCCTGTCTGATTTCTGGAAGTTTCAACCGGCGCGGACAATCTCACAGGGTCGTCCTTGCGATCGCGGTTATCGTCGGTTTGCAAGGCGTGACGTTAGGTCTGGAAAACGCCAGTGCGAGAAATTTGGATTTAACGCCGTTGATGTATTTAAATGCAATTTTTCCGGTTTTTCTTGGCCTGTTCTTCTTGGTTCGGGCACCCGGCTTTCGTAACCGAAAAAAAACGCACAGTTTTTTTTCAAACGCCCAGGGAGTTAGTTAAGCGTGCGCCTTTCAAAGACCATGTCGATCTATATCGGGCGCAATTTCCTGATGAGCTTTCTTTCTCTTTTTGGGATGTTTTTGCTGCTTATCTTGATGATCGACACCATCGAACTTCTGCGCAGAGCCGCTTCCGAGCCTAATATCTCGTTCGCCATGGTGGTGCAAATGGCGCTGCTGAAGTTGCCTAACATGGGCCAGAGGATTTTTCATTTTGCCGTCCTGTTCGGAGGCATGGCCGCGTTCTGGCGCTTGGCGCGCAACCATGAATTGGTCATCACGCGGGCGGCGGGTATCTCGGCCTGGCAGCTCCTGCTGCCGGTTCTTTTTCTCGCCTTTTTCCTCGGCGTCCTTAAAGTCACCGCGCTTAATCCTTTCGCGTCGGCCACTTTTGCCAAGTATGAACGGCTCGAGGCCGTCTTGTTGAAAGGGCAAAAAAGCTTTCTCGCCATCTCGGAAACGGGTCTGTGGCTACGCCAAGCCAACGAAGACGGCCAGTCGGTGATCCACGCCAGCCACGTATTGCAGAAAAAAAATGAGGTCGACCTTAGAAACGTCATCGTCTTTCTTTACGAAGGAACTGACCGATTCAAGGGACGTATCGACGCCAAGAGCGCCCAACTCGAAGACGGCTTTTGGCACATGAGAGACGCCTGGATATATATTCCGGAACAACCCCCTCGTTTCGAGAAGCAATACTGGCTCGAAACGGACATGACCTTGAGTTCCATCCAGGACAGCTTCGCCGCCCCGGAAACCATGTCGTTTTGGTCTTTGCCGGGGTTTATCGCGTCCCTGGAAAAATCCGGATTTTCCGCCCTGCGCCACCGCCTTTACTGGAATACCTTGCTGGCGACGCCATTCCTCATGTTGGCCATGATCCTTCTCGCCGCCGTTTTCACCTTGCGCCATACCCGGCGCGGCGGCACCACCTTCATCATCACCGGGGGCGTTCTTACGGGCTTTGTTCTTTATTTTTTTTCCGACCTGATCTTCGCCTTGGGGCTTTCGGACAGCATTCCGGTAACCCTGGCGGCCTGGGCGCCATCGGGCGTTACGACCTTGCTCGGACTGGCCATGCTTCTGCATTTGGAAGATGGGTGAATTAGGTCATGGCGGGAAACATTAAAACAATTTTAGCCATTCTGCTCATCCTGCCCGCGGGCGCAAATGCGGCCTTGGCCCAGAAACCAAAAGCAAAAGACATTCCCATCGAATTGCTCGCCGACGAAGTGAGATACGACCGGGAACTGGGCGTCATCGCGGCGCGCGGGAATGTGGAAGTCTCCCATGAAGGTCGCGTCCTTTTGGCCGATACGATCAGCTACAACCAAAATACCGATATTCTTACCGCGTCGGGCAATATATCGCTGCTGGAACCGACCGACGAAGTCATTTTCGCCCAATACCTGGAACTATCGGGAGACATGAAGGCCGGAATTATCAGGGACCTCCGCATCATCCTCAGCGATAAATCGCGCCTTGCCGCAACCAACGCCCGGCGCCTTGACGGAAATATCCTTGAACTGGACCGCGCTGTTTATTCTCCGTGCAATCTGTGCCGGAAGAACCCGAAAAAGCCCCCTCTGTGGCAGATCAAAGCCATCAAGATTACCCACAACAAACGCCGCAAAACCATCGAATACAAAGACGCCTGGCTGGAAATCGCCGGCGTTCCCGTCTTCTACACCCCTTATTTGTCCCATCCCGACCCGACCGTAAAACGCCAAAGCGGGTTTCTGGCGCCGAGCATCGGAAATTCTTCGGACCTGGGGTTGATCGTCAAAACCCCTTATTTCTACAACATCGCCCCCAACAGGGATGCCACCATCACCCCGATTTATACCACCGAAGAAGGCGCCATTCTGGCCGGAGAATACCGGCAGCTATTCAAAAAAGGGGAACTCAAGGCCAGCGGCAGCATTACCCGGGATTCCAATGACAATTGGAGGGGGCATCTTTTTAGCAAGGGACGGTTCAACTTAGACGATACATGGCGAACGGGATTTGACATCAACAGGGCAACCGACGACACCTACCTGCGCCGTTACAATTTTGAATCTCGAGACACCCTTGAAACCAAGCTCTTTTTTGAAGGCTTCCGTAAGCGCAACTACTTTTCCGCCGAAGCCTTGGCCTTTCAAGGCTTAGAAGAATCGGACGACCCCGGAAACACCCCTTATGTCTTGCCGATGATTAATTACAATCATGTTGGAGAGTCCGGACGGTTCGGCGGCAGAACCAGTTTCGACGCCAATCTCCTGGCCTTAACCCGAACCGACGGAACCGATGTACGCCGTTTGTCTCTCAAGAGCGGCTGGCAGCTTCCCTACGTGGGCCCCATGGGCGATCAATACACCTTGTCGGCCTCGCTTCGGGGCGACGTTTACCAGGTCAACGGTTTGAAGCTTGGGGAAAACGATGATTCATTCAACGGGATAACCGGCCGCATCAGGCCGGAATTGGCCTTGCGCTGGCGCTATCCTTTCGTTCGCCGGGACGGAAAAATAAACCAAATCTTCGAACCCATCGTCAGCGCCATCGTGACGCCGTATGGGGGAAACCCGGCAAAAATTCCAAACGAGGACAGCCAGGAGTTTGAATTCGACGACACCAACCTGTTCAGCAACACCCGTTTCACGGGCCTCGATCGGGTCGAAAGCGGACCGAGGGTGAATTACGGCCTGAAATGGGGCGTTTTCGGAGAAAAAGGCGGCCGCACGACCGTTATCGTCGGGCAGAGCTACCGCGTTCGAACCGATGACACTTTCGCCGATGGATCGGGATTGGAAGATAATTTTTCCGATATCGTCGGCATGGTCAGGGTCGCGCCGAACGATCAGGTGAATGTTCTCTACCGCACCCGGTTGAACAAGGATAATTTCGGCGCCTCACGCAACGAAATACAACTTAAAGCCGGGCCAAAGGCGCTACGGCTCGATGCCAGCTATCTTTTCTTCGACCGCCAGGAAAACAGCGAATTTCCGGGCCGGGAAGAACTGACACTGGGGGTTTATTCACAATTCAACCGGTATTGGCGCGCCTCGAGCAATGGCATCCGGGACTTGAAGAGTGATGAAATGAGAAACCTGAGTTTTAACCTGACCTATGAAGACGAATGTCTTGTGTTCTCTTCCCAGTATACGAGGACTTTCTTCGAGGACCGGGACATAAGGCCGTCCGATACCTTCATGTTCCGTATAATCTTAAAAACCCTCGGAGAATTTGAAACGGGTCTGTAGCATGTTATCAGTTTTCTCCTTCTCCCGGTTTATTGCCGGTTTGCGATGTCTTCCCCTCGTCGCTTTCGTTCTCGGTTTTACCTTTTACGCCCCCGAAGCGGTCGCCCAGAGAACCGTACGGATCGCCGCCGTCGTCAACGACGATATCATTTCCGTCTACGACCTTAACGCCCGGGTTTCCCTTCTTATCGCATCGTCCGGGCAAAGGGATACACAGGAAGCGCGGCGGCGTTTCACCCCACAGGTTCTAAGAAATTTAATTGGCGAAAAGATTAAAATGCAGGAGGCCAAACGCCTCAAGATCAGTGTTTCAGAGGGTGAACTCAAGAAGGCCCTGAAACAACTGGAAAAGAAAAACGTCTTTCCCAGGGGGGGGGGGCTCGATGGTTTTCTAGCCATGAACAACATCAAAAAATCCGTCCTGATGGAACAAATTGAGGCGGAAATCGTCTGGATCAAACTGGTCGCACGCAAGGCGCGTTACTTTTCCACCATCAGCGAAGAACAAATCGACGAGGTCATGGCCCGCATCGAGGTCAACAAGGGGAAACCCGAACTTAGGGTGTCCGAGATTTTCCTGCCCATCAACCAGCCCGGAGACGAAGCGGACGTCGCTACCACGGCTACGCGCCTGATCGAACAGATCAAATCCGGGGTCTCCTTCAGGGCATTGGCGCGGAATTATTCCAAAAGCGCCTCGGCGGCCATTGGCGGCGAACTCGGCTGGATCAAGACCGGAAATTTAGGGGCGGAAAGGGACCGGGCGCTGGCCGGCATGAAACCCGGCGATATTTCACAGCCGATTCGAACCTTGACCGGCTATTACATCATCAAGCTTTGGGATCGGCGCGCCGATCCTGGATTAAGCACCGGAACCGCCCGTGTCTCCCTCCGCCAGCTTTTCATCCCCATTCCGCCAAAGGCGGACCCAACGGTCCTGTCGAAATTAAGATCAAAGGCGGCGGACCTGTCGGCACGGGCATCGAATTGTACGGACATGGATAAGTTGGAAAAGGAAACCGGGTCGGCGCTTTCGGGGAAACTGGGACGCCTTAAAATTTCCGCCCTGCCGTCAAATTTCAGAACCGTGGTTCAGGGACTTAAGGTTTTCCAGGCCAGCCCCCCCATAAGGACAAAGGACAGCTTCATCGTTCTCATGGTCTGCGAAAAGAAAGAAGACCGGAAAATAGATCCCCGTATAAAAATTAAAAACAACCTGAAAAGCCAGCAACGGAGCATTATCTCGCGGCGCTACTTTCGCGACCTCAAGCGGTCGGCCTTTATCGATATCAGGCTCTGATGGTTAAGCCCCCCCTGCCCTTGGCTTTAAGCATGGGGGAACCGGCGGGCGTTGGCGGCGAGGTGACGCTTAAGGCCTGGCTGGAAGGCGCTCCCCCGTTCTTTGTTATCGATGCGCCTTCCAGGCTGAAGGCCCTGGCCGACCGGCTCGGCATGGCGGTTCCCATCCAGGCCATCGCGGCCCCTGAAGAGGCCCTTGACGTTCACGGTCGCGCCTTGCCGGTCCTTCCCATTTCAATCCCCACAGACCCGGTCCCCGGCCGTCCCGACCCGGCCAACGCCGGGGAGAAAAGAGCGGTGGCGGTCGATCCGCCGCTTCGAAGCGATCGAGAAAGCCGTGACCTTGGTCCAAACGGGCCGGGCGGGCGCCGTCGTAACCAACCCGGTCCAGAAACAAACCCTCTACGAGGCCGGTTTCGCCTTCCCCGGACACACGGAATTTCTCGCCCACCTGGCCGGTAACGGCGCACGACCGGTGATGATGCTGGCCTGCCCGTCGCTCAAGGTGGTCCCCGTTACCATTCACGTCAGCCTTCGCGAGGCCATCGCCACCCTGAGCACGGAGAGCATTGTCGAGACGGCTCGAATTACCGCCGGGGCCCTGAAAACCGACTTCGGGATTCCCAAACCGCGCCTGGCCGTCGCCGGGCTCAACCGACTGGGACGGACGCCCCCCAACGGGGTAAAACT
>ENA-ORDP01001373-ORDP01001373.1-marine-sediment-metagenome-genome-assembly--contig:-NODE-1373-length-13499-cov-3.187072_pt1 | contig 13499 bp, 12 predicted proteins | sample MGYA00248627_ERZ508539 | MGnify/ENA primary metagenome ERZ508539 (study PRJEB26208, sample SAMN05571518) | marine sediment metagenome | biome: deep sea; feature: Hydrothermal vent; material...
CACCGAGGCCGCCAATTCGGGCAGCGACGTGCCGAAGGCGATCAGCGTCAGCCCGATCACTTCCTCGGAAACCCCCGCCTCGCGGGCGATAATGACGCCCCCTTCGACCAGAATTTCGGCGCCGTAGAGAACGCCTCCCAGCCCGGCGAGCAGGACGCCCCACCCGATCCACGCGTTGTCGGGAAGGTCCATGTATTCTTCCGCTTCCTTGACGTGGAATTGCGCGGCTTCGTCGGCGCCGTGGGTCTCGCGCCAATAGGAATAGCCGAGGAAAGAGAAAAATGCGGCAAGCAGCGCCAATCCGCTCCAGGTGGATATTTCGCCAAGCCAGCACAGGCCGGCGAACAGGATGCTGCCGGCCAGCAACACCGCTCCATCGTACACCAGCGCGCCGGAGGTGGTGGCGATGGGCGCGATCAATCCGGCGGTCCCCAGAATCAGAAGCACGTTGGCGATGTTGCTTCCCACCACATTGCCCAGCGCCAACGCTTGCGAGTTGGAGAGGGCGGCGTTTAGGCTCACCATCAGTTCCGGCGCCGAGGTGCCGAAGGCGATCACGGTCATGCCGATGACCAACGGCGAGATGTTCATTCTGTTGGCCACCGCCACGGCGCCGCGAACCAGAAATTCGGCGCCGCCAAGCAGCAGAACGAACCCGGCGATGACTTGAAAATACACCATAAGCGGATAATAAACGAACGCTAGCCGTCGGCAAGGCCGCTGAATTCGGCGACGATTTTTTCGTAAAGTCCGCGTTTGAAAGGGATGACGAGTGACGGCAGATCCTCAATATCCACCCACTTCCATAGGCTGAATTCAGGATGTTCGTGAGCGTTCAGGTCGATGTCGCTGTCGTCTCCGGTGAATTTCAGGGCGAACCATTTCTGCTTTTGGCCGCGGTGCTTGCCTTTCCAGACGGTTCCGACCAGTTCATCGGGAAGGTCGTAAGTCAGCCAAGCGGAGCCCTTGCCGATAATTTGGCACTTGTCGGTTCCGATTTCTTCGGCCAGCTCTCTCAACACCGCTTCTTTCGGTTTTTCGCCCCTGTCGATTCCGCCTTGGGGCATCTGCCAGTGCTTGCCGGGATTATCCAGGCGCATGGCGACGAAAACCTTGCCTTGGTCGCTGAATAGAACGGCGCCGACGCCCTTGCGGTATGACAGTTTTTTTTTCTTTGTTTTCAACGTCTTGGATTTCATGGCGCGATTTGTCTGTCGGCGATGGCGGTTATGGGGGCCAGGGCGAGGTTCTTGCTTTTGAGGGTGGCGATCCAGGCGGAGAGGCGAATGATGGTGGATGGGTTGGGCTCGGCGAAAGCGACGGCGACGGCGTTCTCGCGGGCGATTCCCTCCAACTTGACCAACTGCGCGTCTATGGCGGCCTTGGACGGGTCCTTGTCCAAAAACAAATCGTTGACGGCGCGGGGAAGGGAAATTTCAGTGGCGATTTTGGGCGCCAGAGATTTCGGATCGGCGCCGCCGTCGATCAGCATCAGCCCTCGATTCTTGATGGCGTTAAGGATGGGCCGAAGGCTTTTCTCATAAAGGCTGAAACCGGATCCCATGGTGGAGGCGACGCCAACGTAGCCGGTTATCCGGCTCAGGATATAGTCCAGGCGCTCTAGGTTCTGCGTCGGCTTAAGCGTGGTCATCATGGCCAGGGGGCCGGGGTCGTGGACGGGAAACTTGGCGGACTCCATGGGAAGAGACATAAGAATTTCATGTCCCGCCTTGCGCGCCGCCTCGCTCCAGAGGGCGTAATCCTTAACATTGGCGTCAAAGGCGAGGGTGACGGCGCCGGGAAGACGCTTGATGGCGGCCTCGGTGGCGGCGGCGCTTAAACCCATTCCGGTAACGACGATGGCGATGCGCGGGAAGTCTCCCGGCGCATCAAAGGGACGCGAATAGACCCGCCAAGGCTTGCGTCCGTCATCGCTGATCTTGGGAAGGGGGCCTTGGGGGCTGGCCTCGACCAATTCATCGTCGGGGGCCTTTGATAGGGGCGCGCCGGAGGTTGCTTCGGGCGCGCCCTTGAACGAATCCCGCGTCACCAAGGTCACCATCACGCTTGAATTGGGTCCCTGAAAGGCGCCGGGCGAGCCCGTTTCCGGCGCGTTTCCGGCGAATTGCCCTTGCGGCTGCGTCAGAAAACCATCGGCAGGGAACGATGAAGAGCCCCTGGGCGGCAGCTTCTGGACGACCTTTGCGCCGCTGGATATCTCGACAATGACATAGTCGGCGTCGCTTGGCGTTTTCGCTGTCTGAGCGCTTTCCTCGCCGTCCGCCAGCAACCATGCGCCACCGGCGATGACCGCCAGCACGGCCACGGCGCCGCCGGCGGCCATAAGCGCCAAGCGCTTATCTTCTTTAAGCTTGGCGATTAAGCCGCCAATTTTCAGCTTGGCGATTAAGCCGCCAAACCTGGAGGCGTCTTCCTCGCCGTTTTCCTTCTCCTCGCCGTTCTCTTCTTTCTCGCCGTTCTCCTCGTCTTCGGAATCATCATCCTTGCCGTCATCTAAGTCCTTCTTGCCTTTTGAGAAGAAATTGAGGTTCAGAGGGAATTTCACGCCAACACCTATTTGGCCAACACCTATTTGAAACAACCCGGAAAAACGTTAATTCGTGGCCGCTGGAAACATTTTTGAATACAGGGAAAGGCCGCGCAGGAGATCCAGAGCGCGCTCAAGTTGATAATCTTGCTTTTTCTCTTTCTTGTCTTCTTTCTTGCTCTTTTTCTTGGCGTCCCCGGGTTTCTTGTCTTTTTTGGTCTTGGTCTTGGTTTTGTCCTCGCCGCCGCCGTTATCGTTTTCGAGCGCTCCCCGCAGATCCGCTTCGCGGCGGAGCTTTCTCTTTTCCAGGGGCTCGATGACGGCCTGTTCGACAGGGATGTCCGGTTTGATGCCCACCCCTTGTATGGAATTCCCCGACGGCGTGTAGTAACGCGCCGTGGTCAGCCGCATGGCGGCTCCGCCGGAAAGCGGAATAATGGTCTGCACCGACCCCTTGCCGAAGGATTTGGCGCCAAGAATGATGGCGCGGCGGTGATCCTGAAGGGCGCCGGCGACGATTTCCGAGGCGGACGCCGAGCCGCCGTTGATGAGAACCACGATCGGCAGGCCCTTCGCCAAGTCGCCGGGACGGGCGTTGTAGCGTTGCGTTTTGTCAAGGTCCCGTGATCGGGTGGAGACGATCTCGCCCTTGTCGAGGAAAGCGTCCGAAATGTTGACGGCTTGATCCAAAAGACCGCCGGGGTTGTTGCGCAAGTCAAGCACGATACCCTTTAGATCGTCGCCCAATTCCTTCATGAAGGCGCCCATGGCCTTTTTCACGCCCATATTCGACTGCTCGTTGAATGAGGTAATCCGCAGATAGCCGATTTTCCCCTCGATGCGCGAACGCACCGAGGCGACCTTGACGATGGCGCGGGTGATGGTGACGTCAAAGGGTTTGCTTCCCTTGCGCAAGATCGTCAAAACAATGTCGCTGCCGACGCGGCCGCGCATTTTCTCCACCGCCTCGGACAGGTTCATGCCTTGCACCGGGGCGCCGTCGAGATGGCTGACCAGATCGCCGGACTTGATCCCCGCGCGGAACGCAGGCGTGTCGTCGATAGGCGAGATCACCTTGACCAGCCCTTCCTCCATGGTGACCTGTATGCCCAGTCCTCCGAACTCTCCGCGGGTCTGTACTTGCATTTCCTTGAAGTTTTTTGGGGTCAGGTAGCTGGAGTGCGGATCCAGCGCCGTCAGCATGCCATTAATGGCGGATTCGATCAGTTCCTTGTCGGTGGGTTCTTCCACATAGTCGGCGCGAACGCGTTCGAAGACGTCGCCAAACAGATTAAGAAGGCGAAAGGAATCGGAGTGATCGTTATTTTTCGTGTCTTCCGCCTTGGCGGGGGCCGTCAATAGGAAGCCCGTAAGAACGCTCGCCAGAATTTTTCTATACTTCATCCGCTTACCTTACTTTTTCGCGCCGAGAGCCACGGCAGAGGATTGATGGGCCGGCCGTTTCGGCGCAGTTCAACATACAAAGTGGGAGCGCCGCCATCGGCGTCTCCCATAATTCCAACAGGTTCTCCGCCCAGCACACGTTGTCCGGTCTCGCCGTCGATGCGCTCCAAGCCTGCAAGGAGCGTATGATATCCTTCGCTGTGTTCGATGATCAAGAGTTGCCCGTAGCCGCGGAATTCTCCGGCGAAAACAACCCGTCCCTCGAATGGCGCCACCACCTGGGCGCCGGCGCGCGTTTCTATGGTGATGCCTTTACGGGTGAGGCCGGTTTTTGTGGCCTGTCCATAATATCCGGAAAGGGACCCCACCACGGGATAGGGAAGGGCGCCCTTGGCCTTGCGTATGGAGGCGCCCAGGGGAACGCCAGGGGGAATGGAAGGCTTAATTGTGGGGGGTGGTTTTTGAACGGCGGGCGGGAACTTCAGCGCCTTGCCGGGCGACCGGGGCGGCTTTTTCATTGCGCGCATCTGGGTGCGCATCTGGACGCGTTTCCGGGTGCGTTTCCGGGCGCGCTTCTGATTTTCCTTTTTCAGGCGCGACAGCAAATCGCGCAAGCTATCCGCCTGGCCCGCCAGAGCCAGCGTCCATTTCGCTACTTTGCGGCGTTCGCTCTCGGTTTGTTGACTGAGTTTGGACTTGCGGTTGAGCAGACCGTTCATCCTGGCGCGTTGTTTGGTTATTTCGCCGATGGACGCCGAAAGTTCAGTGCGCCGTTTGAAGGACTCATTGCGCGTTCGCGCCAACTCAGCGAGTTCAAGGCGTAGCTTTTTCGCGCGCCGCTCGATCATCGGCGCCGCCGCGCGCAGAAGTATGGCGCTTCGCACCGTGTCGGATGGACTTAGGGGTTGAACGAAAAGAGCCTCGGGAGGCCGCCGGGCCATGCGCTGTAAAGCCGCCAGCACGTTGACGAACTGGCCCTGGCTTAAGCTTAGAGTGACGTTCTTTTCTTTTTCCTCTTGATCCAATTCGGAGATTCGCTTCTCCAGCCATGTGATGTCAGCCTCGTATTTTTGGATGGCTTTGGCGGCGGTTATGGATTCTTGGCGCAACTGGTCAATGTCGCTTTTCACCTTTTTAGCTTTGCGCCTGAGTTTCCGGTCTTCTTTGCGCCTCTCTTCAAGAGAGCGCTCCACTTTCTCCAGCCGCGCCCCGGCGTCGGCTTTCTTGCCTTTAGCCCCGGCCGCCGGCGCCGCCGCCATAAGCAACGGCGCAAGCGCCAAGCCAAATAACGCCGCGCTGAAACGGCGCGTCCCCAACATCCTATTCGGCGGCGACGCTTTGGGCGCCGCTCTCCACGATTAGTGACCGGCCGGTCATTTCGTCGGGTTGGGGAAGGTTCATCAGCCGGAGTATGGTTGGCGCCACGTCGGCGAGGCGTCCGTCGCGGAGTTCGCAGTGCGGTCCGTTGATCAGAAGCGCCGGCGCCCGGTTCAGGGTGTGGGCGGTATGGGGTTGGCCGTTGCCGTGATCCGCCATCATCTCGCAGTTGCCATGGTCGGCGGTGACCAGCGCCGCGCCGCCCGCCTTCCTTACCGCGAACTCCAGACGGCCCAGGCAAAGGTCCACGGTTTCCGCCGCTTTGATGGCGGCGTCCAGGAAGCCGGTGTGTCCGACCATGTCGCCATTAGCGTAATTGACGACGATAAGATCAAAGCGGCCAGACAAGATGGCTTCGACCAGCCTGTCGGTTACTTCGACGGCCGACATCTCCGGCTGCAAATCGTAGGTGGCGACCCTGGGCGACGGCGCCAGAATGCGCTCTTCGCCGGGGAACACACTCTCCCGCCCGCCGTTAAAAAAGAAGGTGACGTGCGCATATTTCTCGGTCTCGGCGATGCGAAGCTGTTTTAAACCGGCGTTTGCGGCCACCTCGCCCAAAACGTTGTTCAACTGGTGGGGCGGAAACAGGCTTTCGTAGAATTCCTCCAATTTCAGGGAGTACCGGGTCATGCCGACGCGGGCCGAGAACTTTAAGCGGCGGGGACGCGCAAACGCGTCAAATGATTCGTCCGCCAAGGCGTGGAGCAACTCGCGGGCCCTGTCGGCGCGGAAGTTGGCGTGAAGGACGCCGTCGCCGTTTTGCATCCCCCGGTAGCCCCCAATCACCGACGGCGCCATGAACTCGTCGCCGAGGCCCATGTGGTAGCTGTTGAGTATAGCCGTCACGGGATCGGGCGCGGTGACGCCTTCCGCCTCGCACACCGCCAGGTAGGCTTTCTCTATGCGGCGCCAGCGCCTGTCCCGGTCCATGCCGTAGTAGCGTCCGCCAACCGTGGCGACGGCGACGTTTGGCGCGCCGGCGACGTCGGCGAGGAACTTCTCCATGTAGCCCTCGGCGCTTCTGGGCGGCGTGTCGCGTCCGTCGAGGAAGGCGTGGACGGCGACCGCAACGCCGGCGCCGCCGATGACGCGCGCCAGTTCCGCCATATGGTCCTGGTGGGAATGCACCCCGCCCGGCGACAGCAGACCCATCAGGTGGCAAACGCCGCCGCTTTCCTTCAAGCTTTCAATCAGGCCCGCCAAAGCCGGCCGCGAGGCCAGCTTGCCCTCGGTAATGGCTTTGTTGATTCGCGGCAGGTCCTGCTGGACGATGCGTCCGGCGCCTAAGTTCATGTGTCCGACTTCGGAATTTCCCATTTGCCCTTCGGGAAGCCCCACCTCGCCGCCGGAGGCGTCCAGGGCGGCGTTGGGACAGTCCCGCATGAAGCGGTCCCAGTTGGGGGTGTGGCCGAGGGCGATGGCGTTGTCGTCGTTTTCGACGCCGACGCCCCAACCGTCGAGAATGCAGAGAACGGTGGGCCGGGGGCGGCTGTCGGGGTCGTGGTTGTTAGCCATAGTCATTATATAGTCCGCTACGCTCCCTCAAATGCAACATTATTCAGTGGCCTATTCCTGGGGGGGCCTATTGGCGGTGATAGGGGTGCCCGGAGAGGATGCACTGGGCGCGGTAGAGCTGCTCCGCCAGCATGCCCCGCGCCAGCAAGTGGGGCCAGGTCATGGAGCCCAGCGAGAGCACAAGGCCGGCGCCTTTCAAAACGCCCTCGTCCAAGCCGTCGTCGCCGCCGATCAGGAAGGCCAGGTCGCGGCCGCCAAGGCCGCGCCATTCCCCGATTTTCGCGGCCAGGGCTCTGCTTGACAACGCCTTTCCTTTTTCATCAAGCGCCGCCACCAGGGCGCCCTTGGGGATGGCGGCCCGCAAGGCGCGCGAATCCCGCGCCTCCTTGAGTAACGGCTTAGGATTGATCCGTTCGGCGTAGCGTTCGTACAGGTCGCGCTCGGGCCCCGGTCTGAAGCGCCCGCCGGCTATGATATGGATGCGCATTTTTCGCCGGCGCCGCCCCACAGCTTCTCCAGGTTATAGAACTCGCGGATCTCGGGGCGGAAGAGGTGAACCACGATGTCCCCGGCGTCGATCAGAACCCAGTCGCACAGCGTATTTCCCTCGATGGAGACTCGATGGGCGCCGCTGGCCTTGATTTTTTGGCGGAGATTTTCGGTCATGGCGTTGATATGGCGCTGAGAGGTTCCGCTGGCGATCACCATGTAGTCGGCGAAGTCCGTCTTTCCGCCGAGGTCGATAACACGGATGTCTTTCGCCTTGTCGTCTTCGAGGGACGCCTCAGTCAATTTCAGCAACTCGGCTGCGCTCGGCTGCGTTTTTTTGTTTCGTGGTATGGCTTTCTCCTTTTTTTTTGTTTTGGTCTTTTTTGCTTTGGCGAATGCGGGTCGCTGATTGGGCGTCTAGCCGGGCGCGGGGGAAAACCCAAGCCGGCGGCGCCATGCCGGCCAAGGCGTGGGCCCTGGACGGCGGCGCCTTGGCCGAGGCGAACCGCCGCGCCGCTTTCGCTTTGTTCGCCCTTAAAGAATAAGTGGGCCGCGGAAAAACCGCAATGGGGACCGACTTGAAGAAGGTCCGCCATTTCCTCCAGCGGTGGGCCTGGATCAGGTTGTCGGCGCCCATGATCCAGACGAACCGGTCCCGGGGCCAGCGCCGCTTGAGCGCGCTGACGGTGTCGACGCTGTAGCGAAAGCCCATTTGGCGCTCGACATCGGAGACAATAATGGGCTTTCCCGAGGCGTCCGCCACCTTCTCGGCCGCCGCCAGCCTTTCGGCGAAGGGGGCCATGCTCTCGGGCGGCTTCAGCGGATTTCCCGGCGACACCAGCCACCACACCTCGTCCAGCTTCAAGCGCTCCAGGGCCATCTGGCTGATGTGGGTGTGTCCGCCATGGGCCGGGTTGAAGGACCCGCCCAGCAGCCCGATGCGTTTCACGGGGCGCTTTTGGGGGCGCTTCAGGGCCGGCATTGCCCCGAGCCCCGGACCAGGTACTTGAAGCTGGTCAGCTGCTCGACGCCGACCGGGCCGCGGGCGTGCAGCTTGCCCGTCGAGATGCCGATCTCGGCCCCCATGCCGAACTCGCCGCCGTCGGCGTACTGGGTGGAGGCGTTGACCATGACGATGGCGCTGTCCACCCGGTTGAGGAACGTCTCAGTGGCCGCCGCGTCCTCGGTGATAATGGCTTCGGTGTGCTGGGAGGAGTGGCGGCGGATATGCTCGATGGCTTCATCAACGCCGTCCACCACAGCCACCGATATGACGGCGTCCAGGTATTCCGTGTCCCAGTCGGCGCCGGAAGCTTGCGTGATCCTGGAATCCAGCGTCATTGCTTCGGCGTCGCCGCGCACCTCGCAGCCGGCGACGATCAAGTCCTCGACGATGGGGGGCAAGTGCGTCGCGGCGGCGGCCCGGTCCACCAGCAGGGTCTCGGCGGCGCCGCAAACGCCGGTGCGCCGCATCTTGGCGTTGAGAACCACCGTGCGCGCCATCTCCAGGTCCGCCGCCTTGTCCACATAGACGTGGCAAATTCCCTCAAGATGCTTGAACAGGGGAATCTTGCTCTCCGCCGTGATCCGCTCGATCAGGGACTTGCCGCCGCGGGGCACGATGACGTCGATATCATCGGTCAAGGCCAGCATGGCGCCGACGGCGGCGCGCTCAGTGGTCGGAACCAGCTGGATGGACGCCGCGGGCAGCCCGGCGGCGCAGAGCCCGGCGGCCAGCGATTCCATAATCGCCCGGGACGAATGAAAGCTTTCCGACCCGCCGCGCAAGATCGCCGCGTTGCCGGCTTTCAGGCACAAGGCCCCGGCGTCGGCGGTGACGTTGGGCCTGGATTCGTAGATGACGCCGATGACGCCCAAGGGCGTCCGCACCCGGGAAATGTCGAGGCCGCTGGGCCGCTTCCATTGGGCCATGACTTGGCCCACCGGATCGTCGAGGCCCGCAATGTCCTCCAGCCCCTTGGCCATGGACTCGATGCGCTCATCATCCAGCATCAGCCGGTCCATGAGCGCCTTGGACAGCCCCTTTTCAGCCCCCCCCGCCATGTCCTTGGCGTTGGCGGCGAGGATCTCAGGAGAGCGCGCGCGAATGGATGCGGCGCTCTCGGCCAGCGCCAAATTCTTGGCGCCGGTCGCGGCGCAGGCGAGTTGCTCCGCCGCCGCCTTGGCGTCGGCGCCGATGCCGCGCATCAGGGTTTGAATGTGGTCGCTCATAGCCTCCTCGCCAGTAAGTCATCGCCACGGTAGCCGAGAAAAATCCCCTTTTCGAGAGTTTTCAGGACTTTCATGTACATTTGGCCGGTTTCCTAAGACATTTGTGATATCCAGACGCCTCGCGCCCTGAGGGGCGCCGCCCCTCAACCCCGGCAAAGGCCACGGGCCTTTGCACGCAGGGGGGGCAGGTCTTGCATTTTAGCATTTGAAAAATTGCGCAAATGCTAAAATGCAAGACCTGACCCCCACCTTTCCTTTAGCCGCCATCCCTGCGCGGGCGATGTTTCCTTGACAGGCGGGGGGCGGTGGGTCTTCCATGAATTTTAAAGCTCAACGGGAAACGCCGGTATTCGCCATGGATGAGGAAGACCCGGGACCGCGGCCCAGCGCCCGGTTCGCCGAACTAAGGAAACATAAAAAGAGCGAAGCCAAGCGCAAGGAAGCGGAGCGCTTGCTCGGCAGTTTGGAGCAACGGATCGGTGAGCTTGTCGAAATCTCCAATGAGCTTAAAAGCAAGGGCGTGGACATTCAGCTCCAGGACTACATGCGGTTCCAGGACTTGATGTCCGAATGCCTGACCTTTCTCATCATTATTGAAAAGCGGCTGCAAAAATTGGAGGGGACGTTCGTTGAAGGCCTCTATGACAAGTTCGACCAACTGGTGGTCGCCATCTGGTCGATCCTGCTGAAGGGCGCGCTGAGATTCTTCCGCATCATTTCGGAAGAGGAGCACCTGCCCTTGGGATCAAAGGATGTCTTCGCGCGTGAATTGAGAAGCCTCCACGAAGCGCAGGAAAAACTCACCTCGGAGCGGTATGTAAAACGCGTCTCGAAAAAAATGAACAAGAAGCTGGAAAAAGCCGAACTCATCCTTTTGGAGGTTATCGAAAAAGCCCCGGGGCTGCTTAAGCTTTAATTTTCCGGCCCTAACGGCAATAATAAATTAACCATCATGCAACCATATTGATTCTATTGATCGATTCGGCTTAGCGCCTGCCGCGAATAGGGGTCGAAAGATGGCGTTAATAAAAGGACTGCTTTCAACTCTGCTCCTGACCGCCGGCGTATCCATTTCCGCGCGGGTCATTCTTGACATGCCGCCGTCGCCCGGCGCCGCCGCGGTTTATTCCGCCCCATTGCCTGCGCGCCGGGCTTCGCTCTCCGGTTCCGCGTTTACGCCGCCATTAGGCCAACGAAGCGCCCCCGGCAGCGCGTCCGGCATGGCTTTCAAGACCGGCCTCGCCCCCTTCAGCGCCACCATCATCATCGGCCATGGCGGCAACTTGGCCGAAACGCTGGCCGCCGCCGGCGCCTCGCGCACCGAAGCCGCCGCCGCGGCCGAGGCGCTGGCCAAGCTCGACGGTCCGCGAAGCATTACCGAAGGGCGCGAAATCACCGTTAATTTCACGCCCCGCTTCGGCGTCAGTCCGTCGATGGGCATTCCCGGGCGCTTCGAGGGCTTTTCGTTTATGCCCGAACACCCCCGCCTGATCACCGTTTCCAGGACCGGAAGGGGCGGCTTCGCGGCCTCCATGGTTGAACGGAAAATGAAGCGCAGTCTGGCGCGCGCCGCCTTCGTCATCGAGGACAGCCTGTTCGACGCCGCCGCCAAGGCGGGCCTGCCGGCGCTGATTCAGGCGGAACTGGTCCGCATCTTTTCATGGGACATCGACTTCCAGCGCGACATCCGCCCCGGCGACGGCTTCGAGATCATGTTCGAGAGATACCGCGGAAAGCACGGGGATCTGATCCACGAAGGCCGGATTCTCTACGCCGCCTTGTTTCTCAGCGGCCATGCACGGCCCATCTATTATCACGTCACCAGGGACGGAACGAAAGGCTACTTCAAGAAAAACGGGCAAAGCGCCCGCAGAGCGCTCATGCGCACCCCCATCGACGGGGCGCGGCTGAGCTCCGGCTTCGGCGCCCGCAAGCATCCCATCCTCGGTTATATGAAGCAGCACCGCGGCGTTGATTTCGCGGCGCCGCCGGGAACGCCCGTTTTCGCCGCCGGCGGCGGCGTCGTCGAGAAGGCGGGCCTGAACGGGTTTTACGGAAAGTACGTGCGCATCCGCCACAATCGGGAATACGCCACCGCTTACGCCCACATGAGCCGGATCGCCGTCCAAGCCGGAAAGCGCGTGCGCCAGGGTCAGGTGATCGGTTATGTGGGAAGCTCTGGACGGGTCACCGGTCCCCATCTACATTACGAGATATTGAAAAATTCCCAGCGCGCCAATCCGCTGAAAATAAACATGCCCTCGGGGCGCACGCTGAAGGGCGCGGAGCTGGGCCGGTTTAAGGAGACCATCGCCATTGCCGACTATCAACGGGCCTATCTGGCCGAGGGCGCGGCGAAGCCTGAAGCGGCCAGAATGGCCAACGCCGAAAACTAATTTCCTAGCGTTCCTGAGCGCCGCCTTGGCTTGGGTGGCTTGGGGTCATGGCTTGGGGTCACATGGCTTGGGGTCAGGTCTTGAATTGTGAATTAAAGAGAAAAATTCACAATTCAAGACCTGACCCCAACATAATGCCAACATACCAACATACCCCCAACAAATGCAACAAACCACTTTAATTCACAATTCAAGACCTGACACCAACATACCCAAAGACCAATTGTGAAAGGTGGAAAAAGGGAAATAACTTGGGGGGGGGACTCTCATTGCGCCAGCCGGTCAAAGATGATATTTTACTCTCATCAATGTTTTCGGGGTTTTTTGAGGGAGAAATCTTATGCGAAAACTTCTTATGATTCTGGTTCTACCCGTGATCATGCTGGCCGCAACGCCGTCCGCCTCACATGCGGAAGGCGGGCTCAACCTCGGCTCCATTGTCTGCGTTAAGGGCGACCACCCCTTCGGCGCCACCTACCTGTTTTATTCGGAACAGGAGATGGACTGCACCTACTACGGCGTCGGCGGACCGCAGAAATACACGGCCAAGGAAGGCATTCTCCTGGGCATCGATTTGCAGTACCGGGACTCTGAATCGATGACGTTTTTCGTCCTCGGCGGAAGCTGGGACGCCTCGAAATCCCTTGAAGGGGATTACATCGGCGTCCAGGCCTCGGCCACGGCGGGCGTCGGCGTAACGGTGCAGGCGGGCCTTATCGGGATTGGAACCAACATAACCTTGATCCCCTTTGGCCTTGGCGGCGGCATCGGTATAGGCGTCTCCGGCGGCCTCAGCCATTTGAATCTGGAATTAGATTGCGATTGCTGACGCACTCCGGTCTTTTTAATCCGCGTATTCCTCTTCTTCGCGTCTCTTAGGCCCGCCGGGCTTTGCGGCCATGGACGCCAGCGATTACTATATTTCCGGCCGGCGAATTCAAACATGACATGAGATTACGTCAAGCAGGAGGAGAACCCTATGTCCGAGGATCAGATTTTTCCGGTTTCAGAGGACGCCGCCAAGGCGGCCTGGGCCGATAACGGCAAATACCTTGAGATGTACGCGCGCTCGGTGGACGATCCGGAAGGGTTCTGGGGCGAGCAGGGCGGGCGCATCGACTGGATCAAGCCCTATTCCAAGGTCAAGGACGTTACCTTCGACGCCCCCGGCGTTTCCATCAAGTGGTTCCACGACGGGACCCTGAACGCCGCCGCCAACTGCCTGGACCGGCATCTGGAAGCCCGTGGCGACCAGACCGCCATTTTATGGGAGGGCGACGACCCGGCCTGCTCGAAAGCCATCACCTACAAGGAATTGCACGAACACGTGTGCCGCTTCGCAGGCGCCATGAAGGACAGGGGGATCAAGAAGGGCGACGTGGTCACCATCTACATGCCGATGATCCCCGAGGCCGCCGTCGCCATGCTGGCCTGCGCGCGCATCGGCGCCATTCACTCGGTGGTGTTCGGCGGTTTTTCGCCCGAGGCCCTGGCCGGGCGCATCCGGGACTGCGACTCCAATTGCCTTATCACCG
>ENA-ORDP01001374-ORDP01001374.1-marine-sediment-metagenome-genome-assembly--contig:-NODE-1374-length-13498-cov-4.271666_pt1 | contig 13498 bp, 12 predicted proteins | sample MGYA00248627_ERZ508539 | MGnify/ENA primary metagenome ERZ508539 (study PRJEB26208, sample SAMN05571518) | marine sediment metagenome | biome: deep sea; feature: Hydrothermal vent; material...
GCAACCTACCTATGGCGTGATTCTGTATCAGGAACAGGTGATGCAAATCGCCCAGATTCTTGCGAATTATACTTTGGGGGGTGCGGATTTGTTGCGCCGCGCCATGGGTAAAAAGAAACCTGAAGAGATGGCCAAGCAAAGAAGTGTTTTTGTCGAAGGTGCGACGGCGCGGGGTGTTGAAGAAAAGACGGCAACCTACATCTTTGACCTGATGGAAAAATTTGCCGGTTACGGTTTTAATAAATCACACTCGGCGGCCTATGCATTGGTGTCGTATCAAACCGCCTGGTTAAAGGCGCATTACCCCGCTGCGTTTATGGCGGCCGTACTCTCGGCCGATATTGATAATACCGATAAGGTGGTTGGTTTGATCGATGAGTGCCGCGACATGAAGCTAAAAGTGGTACCGCCCAATATTAATATCTGCGAACATCAGTTCACAGTCAAAGATGATCAGGCAGTTGTCTATGGCCTCGGTGCAATTAAAGGGGTGGGCGAAGCCGCGATCGAAACAGTTATTAGTGAGCGTCAGGAAAACGGCCCGTTCAGTGATTTGTTTAATTTTTGTCAGCGTGTTGATTCACGTAAGGTCAATCGTCGAACCATGGAGGCGTTGATCATGGCGGGCGCTCTGGATGTGTTTGAACAAAACCGTGCGACCTTACTGGCCTCGTTGCCGACCGCGATGCAGATTGCCGATCAACATGCGCGTAATTGTGATCTGGGTCAGGCTGATATGTTTGGGATGGTCGACAAAGTTGCGGCCGGCCCGGGCCGTTATCACGAAATGCCGGATTGGGATGATGAACAACGGCTTGCCTGTGAAAAACAGACCCTGGGTTTATATCTGACGGGTCACCCTATCGAGCGCTATGAGGCTGAATTGGTTCAATTCGTGAGTTCACGCATTGTCGATCTGAAACCGACCTACAATCAGTCAGTTATTGTGGCGGGATTGATCATTGCGATTCGGACGATGAATACCCGCCGTGGTGACAAAATCGCCTTTATTACCCTGGATGACCGCAGTGGCCGGATTGAGCTGGCGGTTTTTTCCGAGGCCTACCAGCGCTATCAGGACATGCTCAGCAAGGACAAGCTTATCGTGGTCGAGGGTGAGGTCAGCGTGGACGATTACTCGGGTGGTTATAAAATGAGCGCCCATTCACTGTACGACATTGAGCAGGCGCGCGCCCATTTCGCCAAACGCCTTATGGTGCATGTAAACCAGGAACGGGCCTCGAATGGCTTTGTACCGGCCCTTCAACACATTTTACAGCCCTTCTGCCAGGGCACGTGCCCGGTGATTATCGATTACCAGTCCGATGATGCCAGGGTCGATCTACCCCTGGGGCCGGAATGGCAGGTTCACCCATCCGACGAGCTGCTACACCGCCTGCGGGAGCTGACGGCAGAGCAGGACGTCGAAATCATCTACTGATATAATTTGTTATATTGAAACTGGTTAAAGCGGGACCCTACTATGAATCTGAATTTCCTTGATTTCGAGCAACCGATTGCAGAGCTTGAAGCAAAAATTGAGGAGCTGCGCTATGTCGGCTCGGATAATGAGATCAACATCAGCGAAGAAATCACCAAACTGAAAACCAAAAGTCGTGATCTGACCCGATCGATTTTTACCGGACTCAAGGCCGCCCAGATTGCGCAACTGGCACGTCATCCGCAGCGTCCCTATTTCCTCGATTACATCGAGCGCATCTTTGAAGACTTTGAAGAGTTGCATGGAGATCGAACCTATGGTGATGATAAGGCCATCGTGGGTGGCATGGCGCGTATTGATGGCATCGCCGTGATGATTCTTGGTCAACAAAAAGGCCGTGATACCAAGGAAAAAGTACAACGCAATTTTGGTATGCCTCGTCCCGAGGGCTATCGCAAGGCACTACGCCTGATGGAAATGGCCGAGAAATTCAAATTACCTTTATTGACCTTTATCGATACCCCAGGCGCTTATCCTGGCGTCGGCGCGGAAGAACGCGGACAGAGTGAAGCGATTGCACGTAACCTTTTTGTGATGTCTAAACTGCAGACGCCCATCATCAGTACGGTGATCGGCGAAGGTGGTTCGGGGGGTGCGCTGGCGATTGGTGTCTGTGATCGTTTGATCATGATGCAGTACAGCACGTATTCGGTTATTTCGCCGGAGGGTTGTGCCTCGATCTTGTGGAAGAGTGCAGAAAAAGCCGTAGAGGCGGCCGAGGCAATGGGGCTAACCGCTGATCGTCTAAAAGAATTAGATCTGGTTGATACTATTATTGAGGAGCCATTGGGTGGTGCGCACCGTGATATTGATGCGACTGCGTTGAACATCAAGACTGGATTGCTGCAAACACTAGAACACTTACAAAGCTTGCCAACCGATAAATTGCTCGAGCAGCGCTATGAACGTTTGATGCAGTTTGGTAATTACACGGAATAACATGCATCCTGTTCTCGCCTCATTACTGGGGACGTTGAGGCTTTATCCATCGCCGCGAGAATATGTGGTTGCCTATAGCGGCGGTTGTGATTCGCATGTCTTACTCCATGCGCTCGTCCAGATTCGTGAACAACTGGATTGCCAGTCAATCAAAGCCGTTTATATTGAACATGGATTGCAGGAACAGGCCGCAGACTGGGCGCAACATTGCCAGCATGTCTGTCAACACTACGATGTCGCCTTCACAGCCGTTAAGTTGAAGCTGCAAATCCCCAAAGGTGAGAGTATCGAGGCCTATGCGCGTACGGCGCGTTATGCGGCACTTGAAAACCAGTTAGGCACTGATGGCATGTTATTGCTCGCGCAACACCAGGACGATCAGGCCGAAACGATGCTGCTGCAATTATTGCGTGGTAGTGGTGTGAAGGGTTTGGCGGCTATGCCTGAGATCATTCGGATCAAAGATTACTGGCAAGCCCGGCCATTGTTGGGGCTCACGCAAAGCGATATCCAGTCTTATGCAGCGGCATCCAAACTCAAGTGGATCGATGACCCAAGTAATCAGGATAGTCGGTTTGATCGAAACTTTTTGCGCAACCAGGTCGTGCCCATTTTAAAACAACGCTGGCCGTCATTGAGTGAAACTATGTCACGGGCATCACAACACCAGGCGGATGCCAACCGTTTACTCGATGATCTTGCCGAACTGGACTGGCAAGCGTGCCGCCTGCATGAGCAAACCTTACTCGCCATCAGACCATTAAAAAATCTGGGTCCTTCTCGTCAACGCAATTTGCTACGCTACTGGATTGCCGCTCAATGCCAATTCCCGCTGCCGGATTCTGTGCAGTGTCAGCGGATCATCGATGAAATCCTTTTTGCCGCGGAAGATGCTGAACCCGTTGTTAGCTGGGCCGATGTCATCGTTCGCCGCTATCGAGAAACCCTGTATCTTGAGCGCATGCAGTGCGGGCAGCGAGGCGTGTCGACTCCCTGGCAACAATCCTGGGATCTGCGCTCACCTCTGACATTACCGACCGGCCAGCAATTAATTGCGCAGCAGAAAAAAGGCCAGGGCATGGTCTTGCCAGACGTATCGCCTTCGCTGACGGTTCGTTTTCGGCTCGGTGGCGAGAAATGTCGTCTTCCCGGCCGGCAACATCGCCATGAACTGAAGAAGTTACTGCAAGGTTGGGGGGTGCCACCCTGGCAACGTGATACGATTCCGCTGATTTATATTGGCGATGAATTGGCGCAGGTCGTGGGCTATAGCGTCTGCGAACCCTTTCTCGCACAAAACGGGCAAATGGGCTTTGATATTTCGTTAGCCCAATAACATTTACCCATCGCCCATTGAAACGGATGGGAAAAACATGGACAATAGCTCGGGCTGCCCGATGGTATTTGTGTGTTGATGGTGTCGGCCCTGACAGAAGATTGGTACAAATTTAACAGCAAGCAGCGATTTAATGACAAAATTTGTGTTTATTACCGGTGGTGTTGTGTCCTCGTTAGGCAAGGGCATCGCCTCCGCCTCTCTCGCGGCATTACTCGAGGCCAGAGGCATCAAGGTTACCCTTCTCAAACTCGATCCCTATATCAATGTTGACCCGGGCACCATGAGCCCGTTCCAGCATGGTGAGGTGTTTGTAACAGAAGATGGCGCAGAGACCGATCTGGATCTGGGGCATTACGAACGTTTTGTTCGCACCACCATGAAGCAGAAAAATAATTTCACCACCGGGCGAATTTACGAAAACGTCATCGAGAAAGAACGCCGTGGTGACTATCTCGGTGCCACGGTTCAGGTGATCCCGCATATTACCGATGAGATGAAGCGCTGTATTATTGACGGTGCCGACGGTGCCGAGGTCGCGATGGTGGAAATTGGCGGTACCGTCGGTGATATCGAGTCATTACCATTTTTGGAATCTATTCGACAAATTGGTATCGAACAGGGACACGATAATGCCTTGTTCATGCACTTGACCTTGTTGCCCTACATTTCTACTGCCGGTGAGCTCAAAACAAAACCAACACAACACTCAGTCAAAGAATTACGCTCGATTGGTATTCAGCCTGATATATTATTATGCCGTGCGGAACGCCCGATTCCGGAAGATGAACAACGCAAGATCGCCCTGTTTACCAATGTGGAAGAGCGGGCGGTCATTGAATGTCTGGATGCGGATAGTATCTACAAAATTCCCAGCCAGTTACATAAACAAAATCTTGATCAGATCGTTATCGATAAATTGCGCCTGGAGGCACCACCTGCTGACCTGACAGAGTGGAATGAATTTGTCGAGGCGATGGATAATCCGACGGGGCAGGTTACGATCGCGATGGTGGGTAAGTACATGGATTTAACCGAATCCTACAAATCACTATCCGAATCCCTGATCCACGCCGGTGCGCACACCAGAACGAAAGTAGAGATTCAGTACGTGGACTCTGAATCCATTGAGACCGATGGCACCGCATGTCTTGACGGTGTGGATGCCATTTTGGTGCCAGGAGGATTTGGTGAGAGGGGAATTGAGGGCAAGATCAAAGCGGCCAATTATGCGCGCACAAATCAGGTGCCGTACCTCGGTATTTGTCTTGGCATGCAGGTCGCTGTTATTGAATACGCTCGTAATGTAGCGAACCTTAACGGTGCAAACAGTACTGAATTTGACGCACAAACACCGCATCCAGTGATTGCCCTGATTACCGAATGGCAATCCAGCGATGGTTCGGTTGAAAAACGGGGTGAAGATTCGGACATGGGTGGCACCATGCGTCTGGGTGGGCAGATCTGTTATCTACAAACAGATAGCAAGGTCCTTGCTGCCTATGGCAGTGAAAAAATTACGGAGCGTCATCGTCACCGTTATGAGTTTAACAACAACTACCTGCAGCAGCTCGAAGCGGCTGGGTTACGATTTTCCGGTAAGTCGGTAGATAACAAGCTAATGGAGATCATCGAAATACCCGATCATCCCTGGTTTATCGCCTGCCAGTTTCACCCTGAATTTACCTCTACCCCACGTGATGGCCATCCATTATTTACCAGCTTCATTACAGCGGCGCGTGAAACACATATTGAAACGCGCCAGGAGGCGGTAACGGTTTAATGAAAAATTTGTGCGGGTTTCCTGTTGGGCTGGACAGGCCCTTTTTCCTTATCGCCGGGCCTTGCGTGATTGAATCAGAGGCGCTGGCAATGGATACGGCGATGCAGCTAAAAGCCATCAGCGAACAACTTGCTATACCCTTTATATACAAATCTTCTTTTGATAAAGCCAATCGAACCTCTGCCCGTAGTTTTCGGGGGCTGGGGCTGGCAGAGGGCCTGCGTATTTTACAAAAGGTAAAGGACGAAGTCGGCGTGCCCGTATTGACTGACGTGCACGAAGATACGCCGCTTGATGAAGTCGCGAGTGTGGTTGATGTTTTACAAACACCGGCCTTTTTGGTGCGGCAAACCAATTTTATTCAGGCAGTGGCGAAGCAGGGTATACCAGTTAATATCAAAAAAGGCCAATTCCAGGCACCCTGGGATATGCAAAATGTTGTCGAAAAGGCCAGGGCCGTTGGTAATGAGCAGATCATGGTGTGTGAACGCGGCGCCTCGTTTGGTTATAACAGCTTAATTTCGGACATGCGTTCATTGGCCATTATGCGCCAGACAGATTGCCCTGTTGTTTTTGATGCGACGCATTCAGTACAACAACCGGGCGGACAAGGCACGACTTCAGGCGGGCAGCGTGAGTTTGTTCCCGTATTGGCACGGGCGGCGGTAGCCGTTGGTATTTCAGGTCTTTTTATGGAAACTCACCCAGACCCGGCGAAGGCAAAAAGTGACGGCCCTAACGCCTGGCCATTAGATATGATGAAAGAATTGTTAACCGTGCTCAAGGAAATTGATAACACTGTTAAAAAACATCCACTGCATGAACAGAATTTTATAAGTTAATTTTAAGGGATAGAGAAAAGAATATGAGCAGCACCAAGATTAAATTGATCAAAGGCCGTGAAATTATTGACTCACGTGGCAATCCTACTATTGAAGCAGATGTAATTTTAGAATCAGGTGCGATGGGCCGTGCTGCAGTGCCATCGGGAGCGTCGACCGGCAGCCGTGAAGCTCTCGAGTTGCGTGATGGCGATAAAAATCGTTTCCTGGGTAAAGGCGTTATGAAAGCCGTTGGCCATGTTAGTAAAGAATTAAACGATGTCTGTTCTGGTATCGATGCACTAGATCAGCGTGCGGTTGATCAGGCGCTGCTGGATGCGGATGGCACCGCAAATAAAGATAAATACGGTGCCAATGCGTTACTCGCCGTCTCGCTGGCAACGGCCCATGCCGCCGCGAATGCCCAGAACAAACCGCTGTACGAAGTATTGGCCACTAGCAAGGATTTTCTGCTACCGGTTCCAATGATGAATATTATTAATGGTGGTGAGCATGCAGACAACAACATCGACTTGCAGGAATTTATGGTCATCCCTGTTGGCGCACCCAGCATGGCTGAGGCGATTCGTTATGGCGCCGAGATTTTTCACTCACTAAAAAAAGTACTGAGTGATAAGGGTATGAATACCACCGTCGGTGATGAAGGCGGTTTTGCACCCAATCTGCCCTCTAATGAGGCCGCGATCAGTGTTATTTTGCAGGCGGTCGAAAAAGCGGGTTACCGGCCTGGCGAAGATGTCTTTATCGGTATCGATGCGGCGAGTAGTGAATTTTATAAAAATGGAAAATATCTGCTGACGTCGGAAAATAAAAGCCTGGATGCCGGTCAGCTCATCGATGTGTTTGAGGACTGGGTTAATAAGTATCCTATCCTGAGCATTGAAGATGGTCTGGATGAAGCTGACTGGGATGGTTGGAAACTGTTGACCGAACGCCTGGGTAAAAAAATCCAGCTGGTTGGCGATGATCTATTCGTAACCAATACGAAAATCCTGCAAGAAGGCATTGATAAGAATATCTCAAACTCGATTCTGATCAAAGTGAACCAGATTGGGACGCTCAGCGAGACCCTGGATGCAATTGCGATGGCAAAGAAGGCAAACTACACCGCTATTATTTCTCATCGTTCAGGTGAAACGGAAGATACCACGATTGCGGATCTGGCCGTGGCGACATCGGTAGGTCAGATCAAAACCGGCTCCATGTCGCGTTCAGATCGGGTGGCTAAATATAATCGGTTATTGCGGATTGCAGAGCAATTAGGGGATAAAAGCCGTTACGCAGGTAAAAATGCCTTCTATAATATAGAGAACTTCTAACATCAAATACTTATGAAAATATTGATCGCCGCATTATTTCTTTCCGTACTCGCCATTTTACAATATGACTTGTGGTTTGGTGATGGCAGTCTTACCGCGGCCTGGCGGCTGGAGAAAAATATCGCCGAACAGCAGCAGCAAAATGCACAGCTGCAAGTGCGAAATGATGCCCTGGCTGCCGAGGTTACCGATCTGAAATCCGGGTTGGCGGCGATTGAAGAGCGTGCGCGTAGTGAACTGGGGATGATTAAGCAGGGCGAAACCTTCGTGCAGATTATTGGTCAGAATAGCGAGCATAAAGATCAAACTGACTAACCTCATTTAACCTAACACCACTAATTAAATATACACCTTTATGTCAGATTCATCCGCATCGGCACGTTACTGGGCCATCGTGCCCGCGGCGGGTATTGGTAAACGTGTGGGCGGTGATCTGCCAAAGCAGTATCTGCCGCTGGCAGGTCGCAGCGTAATTGAACATACGCTCTATCGTTTATCATTGCAGCCACGCTTGACAGAGATCGTAGTGGTGCTCTCGAAAGATGATAGTTCGTGGGGAAAATTACATCTGGACTGGATATCAAAGCCGGTACGAACGGTTATTGGTGGTGGTGAACGTTGTCATTCAGTATTGAATGGATTGAAATCGATATCTGACAGTGCCGCGGATAATGACTGGGTATTGGTTCATGATGCGGCCCGTCCCTGTCTGCGACCCTGTGATATCGAAAACCTGATTTTAGAATGTCAGGATGATGCGGGTGGTCTTTTAGGTGTACCAGTTAAGGATACAATGAAGCAGGTGGATGCAATGCAAAGGATTACGTCTACTTTACCAAGAGACCACCTTTGGCATGCTTTAACCCCGCAGATGTTTCGTTATAAAGATCTGGTGTTAGCGCTTTCAAAGCTACTCGATAAAAATACAATAGTGACCGATGAAGCGATGGCCATGGAACTCGCCGGGCATCAAGCAAAGATGGTTTTTGGCTATGCAGACAACATTAAGATAACGTACCCTGAGGATCTTGTTTTAGCCGAGTTCTATCTTGAGCAACAGCGGCGTCAAGGTATAGCGGTTTTTGATGCGGGTGTGGACGACGGGGACTAACGAAAATGAAACTACGTATCGGTAACGGATTTGATGCTCATTGTTTTAAGCCGGCAGGCAAACTCATTCTGGGTGGTGTTGAAATAACCCATCCAATGGGGCTTGAGGCGCATTCCGATGGTGACGTGGTCTTGCATGCACTTTGTGATGCGATACTCGGAGCATTGGCAAAGGGCGATATTGGCAAACACTTCCCAGACACATCCAAAGAGTATGCTGGCATCGATAGTCGCATACTGTTGCGCAAGGTCAATGAGCTTATGATTGCTGACGGCTATCAGGTAAACAATGTCGATATTACTATTATTGCTCAGGCGCCCCGATTAGCCGCTCATATTGAGGCAATGCGCAACAATATCGCCGATGATCTCGATTCTGAAGTTGATGTTGTTAGCGTCAAAGCAACAACGACGGAAAAAATGGGTTTTACCGGTCGTGAAGAAGGCATTGCGGTAATGAGTACGGTTTCAATTATTTCTTCTGACGATTAATCATTGTCTGGGCCGTTTCAAGTAGAATTTCCGAGGGCGTATCCCGAACCGGTCGGGAGCGGCCGTATCAAATGCTGCCCCCAGGATTTTGTTGTCGACGAAGCATTGTCTTTCCCCTTTACGGGTGAGGGCGAACATGTTTATTTAAAAATTCGCAAAACCGGTCAAAATACACTCTGGGTTGTCGGGCTGCTGTGCAAACACTTTGCTGTTAAACAAAGGGATGTTGGCTATGCGGGACTCAAAGATCGCCACGGGGTGACCACGCAATGGTTTAGTCTGTTAGCTAAATCAGCCAGACCGGACAAGATTGAATCTTTCAGTGAAGAAGGGATAGAAATTCTGGATGTTCAGCGGCATTCAGGCAAGTTACGCAAAGGCGCAATTAAGTTCAACCGGTTTAAAATAATGCTGCGTGAAATGAACGCCGACAAAAAAGAGGTCGAGAAACGAATTCAGTACATTTTAAACAAGGGTGTGCCTAATTACTTTGATGAACAGCGCTTTGGTCGTCAGCACCAAAATTTAATCGCTGCGCAAAAAATGTTTTCAGGTGGGTTATGTGCAAGGCGCCCTAAGCAAAGAATCTACATCTCGGCGGCTCGTTCCTGGTTATTTAATCTGGTCCTGGCCGAACGTGTCCGCGGTAATAACTGGTCGAACGGTTTAGAGGGCGATGTATTTATGCTTGATGGCAGTAAGACGTTTTTTCATGAAGGGAAAATCAGTCAACACCTGGTGCAACGACTGAAGGATCGTGATATTCACCCCACGGCCCCTTTGTGGGGCCGAGGTGATATTCAAACATCCTCCCAGGCCAAAGATTTTGAGCTGAACGTTTTAGTCGACTGGCGTGAGTGGTGTCTGCAAATGGAGAATGCAGGGATGAAACAACAGCGGCGCGCAACGCGGGTACTACCTGCGAGGCTGGAATATGATTACAATGCCGAACAGGTGTATTTGGCTATTTCCTTCGACTTGCCTGCGGGCTCGTATGCCACAAATTTATTGAGAGAGCTGGTTAGCCTGAAATAATAAGTCGAAAAGCATAATTTTAGCCGGATAGTTTGAACTGATTAATTAACGAATCCAGTTGCGCCGATAACTTGGCAAGTTCGTTACTCGCCTCCATGGTTTGATTGGTGGAGCCTGCGGTATCGTTTGAAAGCTGGCTGATGCTGACGATGTTCTTGTTCATATCTTCTGCCACGGATGTTTGTTCTTCAGCAGCACTGGCGATCATGGTGTTCATTTCATTAATTGTGGTGACTGATCGGGTGATTGACTCCAACGACTCTGCGGCTTCTTTTGCTTTCTCAACACCCGATTGTGCGAGCGTACGGCCTTGTTCCATTACTGAGACCGCATTACGTGAACCCGACTGTAGTTTTTCGATCATATCCTGAATTTCGTTGGTGGATTCCTGGGTGCGGCTGGCCAGCGTTCTTACTTCATCGGCTACCACCGCAAAGCCGCGTCCTTGTTCGCCGGCGCGTGCCGCCTCGATAGCGGCATTTAGCGCAAGTAAATTAGTTTGTTCAGCGATGCTTTTGATGACGTCCAGAACCGTACCGATGTTATCGCTGTCAGTCTCTAATTGATGGATTACTTTCGCAGATTGCTCAACGCTGGTGGCAAGTTGCTGAATGGCCGAGCTAGTTTGCATCACAATCTCTTTACCACCTTTTGCCTCGTTGTCGGCGTTGTTCGCGGCACCTGCAGCTGAGTTTGCATTGTTAGCCACTTCCTGAACGGTTGCCGTCATTTCATTCATTGCGGCGGCAATTTGTTCTATTTCCTGCCCCTGGGTAGAGATGTTACCGCTCGCATGACGCGCGACCGTATCCATTTCTTCTGCGGCAGCCGCTAGCTGAGATGTTGCGCTGCTAATTTGCTGTACCAGGGCTTCAACTTTTTCAATCATATGGTTAAATGCGATAGCGACGCTTTGCATTTCATCCTTGTTACCCAAGTTCAGTCGTGTCGACATATCGCCATCACTCATGTTGTCCAGTGCATCGGTCAACATGGAAAAATTATTTTTAAGGACCATATTGTAGGCAAGCGTGAAATAGATAAAAACCAATGTCGACATCCCCGCGAGGCTATATAGGCTATTTTTTATTCCGGGATTGGCTACGCCAACAATAGCGATGTAGCCGAAAATGATAACCGGCAGCAGGCTAACGATGAAAACCCCACCTATTCTAGAGGAGTTTGGCAATCTTGTTAAAATGGCAACGGCAGGTGTAAAAACGGCGTTCATTTGGTTCTCCTTATCCAGACATCATCATGGGATTAACCACAGCGGGTCAGTCTGTTATCGGGAGAAACCGGAAAAATCTTTAACCTGGACGGTACTAAAAAAACCGTGTTTTAAATGGTGCGTCTGAGGAGAACGTAAATCGCACCGCTACCACCGTCACAGGGACGGGCAGAACAAAATGCTAGTATATTGTTCCATTGCCGTAACCAGCTATTAACCCTGGATTTCAGCACGGGTATTTTATTTTCAGAGCCAAGTCCCTTGCCGTGGATAACCCGTACACAACGTATGTGACGGTGCTGACACTGGGCGACAAACCCCCTTAATGCCTCGAGGGCCTGCTCACTATTCAACTGATGCAGGTCGAGTTCAGCTTCGATCGTGTATTGAGCTCGGCGTAGCTTGCGCATGACCGTGGCCTGCACACCGGACTGGGCGAAACTCAGCTGCTCTTCAGAATCGACACCAATTTCTATAATCGCATCGAGTGATAAAGGTTCGAGAGAAGCCGCAAGGGCTGCTTGTTCGTCACGGAGGCGTTGCTTCGGGACTGGTTTTATTCGGGTACGATAAGGCTTAATGCGGTCATCTTTTAAACGACGACTTCCCGATACCGCATCCCTGAACAGAGCGCGTGATTCTGGATCGATATCTTTGTCATCACTCATTTGCTGGATGTCGTGTTGTATTGGTAAGAGGCGTGTTTTGCGTTGTTATTTCCAGTATATTACCTCATCGGGGTAGGGTAGTCCCTGGAAGGTTAATCATTATATGAACATCCTGTTGAGTAATGACGACGGTTACGCTGCGCCAGGTATCCAATGTTTAGCAAAGGCGCTGGCGAGCAAGTCGCAGGTCACGATTATCGCCCCTGATCGCAATCGTAGCGGGGCAAGTAATTCACTGACGCTTGAATCCCCCATCCGTGCCGACAGTGTGTCGCCAGATGTCGTCCGCGTGGATGGAACACCTACAGACTGTGTGCATTTAGCCATCACAGGCTTGCTCGACCAGGAGCCTGATATCGTCATTTCGGGTATTAATGCCGGTGGCAATATGGGCGATGACGTCCTGTACTCGGGAACGGTCGCGGCGGCGATGGAAGGACGATTCCTGGGGATGCCCTCAATAGCGGTTTCGCTGGTGGGCGACCGGCTTGCACATTACGAGACCGCTGCACAGGTGGTGCTAAGTCTATTGGACGGCTTGCCAACTGCGCCACTGCCTTCTGACACCATTTTAAACATCAATGTGCCGGATTTACCCTTTGAAGGTTTATCGGGTATCCAGACAACACGGCTTGGGCGCCGACATAAGTCTGAGCCCGTTATTAAATCCAGCGACCCAAGAGGGCGTGACCTTTACTGGGTCGGACCACCGGGTGAAGAAAGAGAGGAAGGGCCGGGGACGGACTTTTATGCCGTTCGTAACGGCTTTGTCTCTATTACCCCATTACACGTTGATTTAACGCGACACGCTGCATTGGCTGATCTGGATGCCTGGCTAAAGAAGGTGAACGGATAAATGCCAACAAGAATAATAACCGTCGCGAAAAAGGATACACGCTAGACATGATTTCTACGCAAGGTATAGGAATGACCTCTCAGCGCACTCGGGATCGTCTCATCGATAGACTGTCAAAAGAAGGTATCAGGGATCAACGCGTGCTAGAGGTGATACGAAAGACACCCCGCCATTTGTTTATGGATGAAGCGATGGCCACTCGTGCCTATGAAGACACGGCACTGCCGATTGGCCATGGACAAACTATCTCCCAGCCTTATATTGTTGCGCGCATGACCGAGGCCTTGCTTCAACCCGTTGTTCCCAGCAAGGTGTTGGAAATAGGCACGGGTTCCGGTTACCAGAGCGCCGTGTTGGCCCAGCTTGTGGACCAGGTTTATAGCATC
>ENA-ORDP01001375-ORDP01001375.1-marine-sediment-metagenome-genome-assembly--contig:-NODE-1375-length-13498-cov-3.674849_pt1 | contig 13498 bp, 8 predicted proteins | sample MGYA00248627_ERZ508539 | MGnify/ENA primary metagenome ERZ508539 (study PRJEB26208, sample SAMN05571518) | marine sediment metagenome | biome: deep sea; feature: Hydrothermal vent; material...
ACGGGCTGTTTATTTTAGGAAAGAATGGTATTTTATTGGTTTTAGATAAAATACCAATCACTTCACCAACTTTCTTGAAACCATACTCTGAAACTAGGAAGTCTGCGGAAGCTCGTTGGGTCTTATTGCCGTAGTATGTTTTATTCTTTGCGTCTACGGTTTCAAATGCTTTTATGACATCTGCTCCTAAAGAACTATGTTTACCGGATTTCACTTTCTGCGAGCTGTGCTCGCTCTCTTCTATCCTATCCTCTTCTATCCTATCCTCTTCTATCCTCTTCTGGGTTGCCACTTGGTTGCCATTTGGTTTACCAGAGACCAACCGCTCTGTATAAGAGCCATTTCCTTTGACTATAAGGGCTTGTTTTTCATCAAGGTATTTTGTTTCTGAATATCTGTCTTTTCTTATTGTGTTGTTCATTAACCAGTGCTTAACTACAATTATTTTTGAAGGAAAGATTATCACAAATCTCTTTGCTATTAGTATTTTCAAGTTATCTTCTGCAGAGCCAATTCCACGCATAAGAGTTTTATAATTTCCAAGAAAGCCGTCATCATCAGCTTCCATACCTAGGTGGAAATATAAGTTTTGTGTACTTTCTGGCATATCACGGAAAGAATCGCTCGTTGTTATGTCCTTACTAAACATTCGTTTGTGTGCCATAATATATTTATTGATCTGACAAAATAAAACCCTTTTCAAGAAGACTCTTTTTAGCCCTCCATTTAGTAACACTACTTCCCGCCCAGTTATCAAACACCTTTTTATAATCGTTTAATAATTCTTCATCTTCACAAGTACGCTTCAAAGCATTTTCTAATAAAAAAAACCACTCTCTTGGTCTAACTTTAGGTTTAATCTCTCCACTAAACATTATGCCTGTCTCAAAACGAATTCCCTCTTTTAATAATTCAACTTTACCTAACAATGGATTTTTTATGTATTTTTTCATATCTAAAGTATATTACACACTGAAATGTATGCAAAGATACAACTGTGGATAACTTTATAAAAAAGACTAGCCACCCCAAAAAAAATGAAAAGGTGGCTAGCCGCCAATGTAGTTGTTTAAGGAATTGGGAAAATGAGAAACCAACCCCAAACTACACTGACGAAATTAGTGTAGCATATTATTTAATATCCAAAAGTGCTTTTCGGTTATCAAATAAAAACTGTTTATCAATATCTTTTAATTTTATATGCTGTTGAAATAAGAAGCGAGCTGTCTTACGCAAAAGCTTTCTGCGCCACTCATCGGTACACAACAGCCCATGGTTGTCCAAATGGCACGGGTAGTTGTGTACAGGGGAGCAGTTGAATAGCGAAGACGAGCATTTTATCACATCCGAGCGCGGATGCGTGTGGTGGAGTGAATAGGCACCATTTTTGCCACAATACCAACACTCGTAGTTATCCACAAAATACCTGTTTATATCCTCCTTGTCAAAGTCAAAGCTCATTTGCTATAATTATAGCATTATTCATTTAATTTTTAATCATGGCAAAAGCAAAACTTGGTTCTGGTGCGAGATTCAAGGCATTAACAAAAAAACTGAAAGGCAAGAAAGGGATTTATGATCCAGCAGGATTGAGTGCATGGATTATGAGGAAAAAATATGGGAAAAAGGGTAGCGAACGACTAATTAAAATGGGGAAAAACCATAAATAATTATGGACAAGAAAGAAACAAAATTCGTAGATAAATTGCTCAAAGGAACCGCAAAGCAAAAAGCATTTGGAAGAGCTTTAATTGCTAAAAATAAAATACGCAAATCTAAAAATACTCCGAAAGTTTAGTGTTGATTGAAACTCCGCATCGTGTCGCAACAAATGTTGCATATGATTTTGTAGGGTTGTTATCTGACGGTGGAGCATAATCATTGAAGAAGTCAAGAAATGTCCACTGTGGATGTTTTTTAACCCTATTTGATATAGAGTTCAATAAGTAGTGCCAACCCTGCTGGTAGGTGGGAAAAACGGCGAAATTGCCTATACACCTCACTACTCCGTATGCAGAACTATATCCAACCGGCGAACATCTGAAATTTCCGGGGTTATTGTTTTTATAATTCAGATCACCGGGTTTACCCTCAAAATCTCTTATAGCCGTAGCAAAGGTTACAAGATTATCTTTGTGCGGTTCTATTTTTTTTACAGTTGGAACTACCGCAACTTGTTTTTTTTGTATCAACTCTTTCAACAAAACAATCGCTTGCTGTGAGAGAAATATAATTGCTTTCATCAACCTCGTTTCAATAACTTTTTTGCTGTGAAGTGTAAACCTTTTTACCATAGCAAAATGGAAATACCATACTAGTTTTTTTAGAGAGTTATCGTAGCTATCAAACACTTTCCAATACTCACCATCAACATATCCATACACTACGAAATAATGTTCCGGCACCTTTCCTTTCGGAGAAAAGTAAAGACCTCGTGAGTTCATATCCCATGCCCATCCAGCTACGGTAAGCGGTGAATACTGTAACGCCTGCTTCATTATTTCTGGAGTAGCAAGCACCCACTCATGACCGAATTTGTAGGTGTTTATAAATTTCAATGCTTTAGCGTACAGAATTTGTGGTGGTATGGCATAAATATCTTTCCATGTCTTTAGATCTGCTGTGTACATCCATAATTTTTCTCTAACATCACCTTTCGTACGCAGTGCTTCTGCTACGGCTTGTGGATTGTTTCCGTGTTTGGATCCAGTCCCGGTTATGTATGCCAAAAATCTATCTGATAAGTTTTCAGTATTTTTGTATTCGTATCTCAAAAGTATTTCAACCGCATTTAGTATTGCAAATGTAGTACACGCGTCTGTTTCAATAGGAAAGTTTTGCACTTCTTCTGATGGAAGCCAGTTGTCCCACTGACCATCTGGTACAAGAATTGTCTGTTTAAGACTAACCTTGCGACCGAGGACATAATCTTTTCTCTTTATGTCAATGTATTGTAGTCCGTATCTCATGAAAACATTTTAAGACCTCCTGTCCATATTGTAAATACCCTTTTTATAGTAAATGGTTCGGCTTCTATTATATTTGACCATTCTCTGCCATTCCACTTTCCCATAGGTGAAGTCCGTCCGGGATGAGTTCGGGTGTAAACTTCTGATAAAACCTCTGCAATTAAAAGTAATGGAAAGATTATTGATGTATACCAGAAAACGAAAAAGGCAAGAATTGCCACTACTGGTATAAAGAAAATTATACAAATTATTTGAAACACTGTTGTTAATACATTTTTCATATTTGTTTTCCACGCTTAAATCGCGCTAGCCGTATCTTACCACTTTTCAGGTCATGCACAAACTTTTTAGCAGTAGGTGAGAATGTAGATATAAGAGGTTTTATTTTGCTGGATGCGTGTCCGGCATAACGCTGTAGTTGTTTCTCCGTCATTATTGAAAGTAGATATTGTTGATCCCCCTTGAATTGAGCCAGATCACCGAAAGCACGAACATCGGATGGAATATCAAGATTGCGGATAAATCTTGTTCTTCCACGAGGTGATATGTAGCCAGCTTTGATTGCATTTTTAAGTGCAATACGAGCTTCTTTTATTTTGCCTTGTAAATATAAAGTGCGTATGTTTGCTTTTGAATCCGATATTATTCGCTGTGCAAGCGGTTTTACTCCACCGGTGCGCTTGTCCAGTGTTGCATATATTTTGCTTTCAATTTCATTTTCCGCTATATATTTTGGAGCTGGATTGAATCCAAGGAAGGATAGCACCACTCCCTTTTTACCACTTACAGAGCTTGCACGAATTGCGCCGGATACGGATATAGGAGCCAATGCGTTCGTTAGCATGTAGTCAAGAAACTGTGCTGATTGCACCATTGCCGGACTGTTTGTATCACGAATTTGGTAGCCGTAGTAGTCTTTGTTATTGTATATTTCAGCCATTGTGGATAATACCGGATTCATCTTATTTTCAACAAGTGAAGTCATACCGCCAACTGCCCCCTGCTTTCTATAATGATCTACAAGTGAGAAATACTCACGAGTGTAGAATGAGGTATTTACTCTTGCCGGAGAGCCATCAGGATTGACTCCTCCGGTGCGTGGGAAGAAGAAGTCTTGTAGTGTTTTAGGACGGTTTCCAGTCATTGCGTAGGTCATTAAACCACCTACAATTACAGCTTGGAGTACATAATCCAACGAGAATAGCATTTTGTCGGTAAGGTCATCTTTGGTTGATTTTCGCATCACGCCTTTAACCATTAACTTTGGTATATCAAGCGAGCCACCACCAAATTCTCTCACAAATCCAAGGTTCCATCCGAGTGAAAGGAATGAAACTTGCATCCATTGTTTCACCATTGGTTTCCAAAAGAGTGTTTTGTAGTTCATTTGACCAAATCTGTTATCAACGGATTTCCATAACTCTCTGAATGCAATGCGCCTTGCAACATTGTCTGTAGCAAGTTCCGGTTTCCTTTTGAGCAGTTCGTCAACGGATTGCAAATACGAAGCAACCTTTAGAGCTGGAATATATGATTCAAATATAGGTTTCTGGTAACCCTCCATTATTTTAGGAATACCGCGTATAGTTGCTCCGATATAGTTTCCCTCTCTCACAGCTTTACGCAGACCATCTCTTGCTCTAATCAAATACTCTTCTGACATTTTTGGCGTACCACCACCATCAATTATGTATTGTATAACTTGTCGTTGGTATGGCTGTAGTTTATCCATAGGAGTGTCCCACCAGCGAGCAACATCGGCTTGATAGAATCCTTTCCATCCAGCAGTTCCTACACCATACTTTCTGATAGCTGTAGCTTGACTTACAAAAGAGGTTGCTTTGGCAAGTTCTTTAATTGCCTCACCACCACTCATACTCCCTCGTAGAATTCTCTTGTAGACCTCTTTGCGAGCATCTGATGTTGCAATGAATGTGATATGGATAAGGTGGAAACCACTTACAGCAAGTTTGATCGGAACGAATATACCTTTTAGTCGCATCAAGTTTTTGAATATAAACGGCATTACTCCAGTTTGACTCCACATATTTTGTGCAAACATAGAATTATTTAATATAGTATAGACTTCTGGTGGTACTATTAAATGATTTCCATCTGGCGTTTCAACTGGATGATAATCATGATGTCCTCGTGTATCTTCCGGAAAAGCTAAACCTATATCTTCAAATTCTTTCATTATTTCTATATTCTGTGCGATTCTGTATCCGTCTACCTCACGCATAGTGATAAGCTCTTCAAGGTTAGTCGTTTTCAATGTAAGACCATGTTTGTATCCAGTCTTAATGAATGTTATAAATCTAACTCTGGTGAATCTTCCTTTCGGCATTGATTTTGAATATCTTTCAAAAACCAACTTTGCCTTTTCAACATTGTCCCACATGTGTGGAAAATAGTTTGTTATGTAATGTACTTTTATTCCGGCATTGCTTTCAAAAGCAAAAGACTTATTCATACGCTCACGATATGCGTGTGCCATTTTAGAATATGCGTTTGCAAGTTCTTGTGAAGTACCAGCAAAATAATCTTTCATGAAATCTTTTGGCGATAGTTTTCCACGATCTATATTATCAATTATATTTATTCTGGTTTCTGATGGTACTTTTTCCCACCAAGTTCTGCTTGCCTCAGCAACTTTCCATGAAGCACTTGAATACTTTTCAGCATCCATTATATGTGAGCTAGATATTGCAGAAGCTTTTTTTGTCGTGTCTGATTCCTCTATAAACGGACTCTTTACAGCTTTCCATATATTCTTTAATGCTTGTTTCTGATTTTTGAAAGTGTCAATAATATCCTTTTCAATAAAGGTAGATACATAGTCAGCTCCGGGGAACGCTACTCCAAGGATAGGTTTCGCCGGTTGTGGTAGTTCGGGGAGTTTTACTTCGGCACTATTGTTATTCTTTTGGATATAATCTATATATTTTCTGGCAGATTCTACATTATTTGCGGATTCATTCAGAGTTCTGATACCCGAATCCTTTGAGTCATCTACTCCCACTTGAAATAGAGTTCCTTTTGTTGGGTTCCATACAGAAACTGTATTACCAGTTTGTACAATTTTCATTCCTTTGTAAGTTTCAAGTACAGGTACATATCCCTCCTTTCCGAATGATTTGACTTTTACTACAATGCCGTTCCCTGTAGTGTTTATGTCAGGTGCCATTAGTGTTGGCGGTTTTGCTTCAGCTGGCTTAAACTTCTCTCCACTCGTCTGGATCTGCAATGCTTCGCCTTTTATTTTAGATACTACTGCTGGTGTTAGTTCTATACCTTGTTGAATTGTTTTAGGATTTGATATGTCAAAAGTATGTTCATTTCTTTTTATAAAATCTTGTAGAGTATCTATTTTTGATATTCTATTCCAAATTCCTTTTTCTTTTGCAGTTTCATATATGTGTGTCTTTACTGCCTTAAACTTTCCCCCTCCAATGACATCAGTAATTATATATTCATCACCAGATTCATTTTTAATATATTCACCGACTTTCAAATTGCTTTCTGTGAGTTGACCTTTTGTTATTCTAGAATTTCCATGTGGTTCAGTTGTATACAAAATTTCTTGTTTACTACTTATCGGCAACCCCATATCCATTTTAATGACATCTGCTCCAGTCAAGTCTTTCACTATGTTTGGTACCTGACGATTGTATAGGCTGTCAGCCCATTCTCCACCGAATTTAAGACCTGCACCCGATAGAGTGCCAGAGTCTTTTGCCATTATTTTGTCGGCGAGTCCTTTGCCTAATACTTCGTTAAGTTTTTTTCCAACCCAATTACTAGGTACAGAGCTTCCCTCTTCAAGGATTGTTCCATTTTTATCAATTTTAATAATCTTTTTATCCCCTCCTTTAATGTTCAAATCTATATTTAGCGTAGTATCTGTTAGCAATCCCGGATATGCTTTGTACCACTCAACCTTATCAATATGTGTAGCCAAATTGTATCTCGCACTTGTTTGCGCTCCATTGATCCACGCGAAGTATTTGCTTTTGTTCGCTACGGCTTCCAGTAGTGCTCGTTTGATAGACCATTCTTGCCAGTTTTTTAGGATGGGATGGTTTGCAGTTGTTTCACCAGATCTTAGTGCTTTGTTCCAATCACTCTGCAATTCCTCCATGAAAGTTACAGGCTCACCCTTGTAGGTTCTTTCATTTACTCTTAGATGAGAGAGTACATTTTTTTCATCCCAATGGGAAGAAGTGAAAGTGTTTTTACTGCTTATGACATTTTTTATTATTGAGCCATCTGGTCTAACTATATCTTTTGCATCTGACATATTTACTGGTGCCTTGATCAATATCTCTTTATAGTTTTTTCCGTTTGGGAGAGTGTATTGTGAGTATTTTGTTTTACCAAATAATTTATCTACATTTTTACTTTGTTCTAAATATTTATTAGCTAATTGTATATTTCCTGCATCCATTGCTTGTGCAGCTTGTAATTCTAATTCAGTTTTTTTATCTTGAGAATTTGAATTTGGTTTTTCTGTTTTTATCGTTTCCACCGTCCCTTTCAATTCAGGCGCAAAAGGTTTCGCCTCACCGACTATGGCGTTGCTCTCAATGTTTTGAAATTGGTTTTTAGATACGATATAAGTTCCGCCGTCTTGCAATAAGATTTTATTTCCTTTTAGTTCGTATGGTGTAAGCTCTTCGCCTTTTGGTATTTCTATCTTATTGCCGTGAATATCTTTTGCCGGAACATCTCTTTTGAGTTGGATGTTTGGATATGTTTTCATTATATCCTCCGCAGTCATTCCTTTCGTACCACGCAGTATTTTTATCTCTTCATCTAATCCTACTGGCAAAGAAGACTTTGATTTAGCATAAGCTTTATTCCATGTATCTTCCAATGATTTTATATTTGTTAATGCAGTAGATATTCTGTCGTGCTGTTTTGCAAGATTATCTAGTTCTATATTTGTTCTGATCACTGTAGCTCTACTACGACCAGATACTTGGGTAGCATTTACTTTTTTCTGCTTTTCTTCAATTTTATTTAACTCATTGAAAAACTGATTTTGCTTTCTATCAACAAAGTAAACTGCACTCTTATATTTTAGAGCTTCTGTTTCATATGGAGTAAATTGTTTAGATATATTTGTACTCTTCTCAACAATCTTTGGCTTCTCACCTTTGGCTACTTCATTATTGTAGTGTGTGTAGCTTGCTATTTTGCCTTTCCCCAGTTCCAATAGTCCCGGCGACCGTCCTCTAGTAGTATTCCCCGAAACGGATTGTCCTTTTGAAGTCTTTTGTATTCCTTGACTTGACCTTTCGTTACCTTTGCTTGTGTCAGTTTCATATGTCTTTAGTATATCATAAGTTTCTTTTGGTTGCAAGCCAAGAGATTCAATATATTTTGTATCAACGAAACGACCAGTTTCATTGAATCTGCTAATAGCTCTCTTTTTAGCGGTTTCTACTGATACTTCATTGAAATGTAGATGCACCGTATATCCATACGAATATAGGTCTTCTACCAGTTTTTGCATTTTATCTTTATTACGCCCTACTAATGGCAACACCACATTGTCTTTGTTTTCTACTGCTTTTTTCAATATATTACCAGCAATATCAGAAGATTCTTGATGAGTTGCTCTAGCTCCAAGACCATTGCGATATTCTGGCAATAGTTCTTTTGCCATATCTGAATCTATGATTAAAGAGCCGTGTTCCTTTGCGAGTGGATTTGCAACAGCACTAGACTTACCACCAGCCGGAAGTCCAAGTACAATATCGGCTCGCCTATCCTTTATCTTTGCACCGGTTCCATATAATTCATCTAGTATTTTGGCACGCAATTTCTCACGACCTATAGTATGTATCTTATATGTTTCTGGTATTGACTCAGATATTTTGCGTGCTTCTTCTATAGTGAGTGATTTTGATATTTTCTGTTCTAGATTTGCAATCTTTGAATTTGTGAGTGATAGATATTCATCGTATGCACTTTTTCCTGCTTTCGTAGGTTTCTTTGTTTTAAGTTCTCGTAGTTGCTTTTTAAGTTTTTTGTATTCTGCTTCAAGCTCTTTCAGATTATTTCTTTCGTGTATATATGCGTCTACATGTTCCTGCGCAACTGTAACATCCCCTCCGGAAGAAACATTTTGTCCTAGAATTTCTTGAGAAATAATATCTCCTTTTTTAGCAAATACGCTTGTTGACTTATTTTTATTTGCTGTTGTTTTTGCACCAAGCTCCGGCAGTTGTCCAGTTTCTTTGGATACATATTTTACAAGTCCTTTACCGGGCATATCTGATACTACTCCACGAGTATAATCAAGCTGATCATTCATTTCTGCCAGTTTCTTTTGCAGTGCGTCAACTTGTGGAGTAATAGGGCGAGTATTATTAGGTATATCTTTTATGTTAGCAATTCCATTGTCTTTGAAGCCATTATCAAGCATTGATTGCGGTGTTTTTGCTGTTAGGTGATATATATCTCCATTTGACATTTGTGTGCCAGCTATTCCGGTGCTTGTATTGTCTATTTTATTTATAAACTGCGTTAGTTCACCTTTCTTAATTGTCTGAAAGTATTTTTCACCGGTTTTATTATTCACTACCTGCACTACTGAATTTTCAATGTTACGCTTGACAATACTTTTCTGTTTTGATACGATAGAAGTGCTTCCGTCTGCCAATGGATTAGGCTTCTTCGCTTCTAACGAAACAATACCAGTTCGACTCTGGTCGGGAGTACCAAAAGATTTTAGTGTGTCAATATACTTAGTATTTGTTATTTTGTGTGCGTTAATTATTTCATTAAATCCATCTGCATTCTTGCGCGTATATATCACTCGTAACTCTCCATCTGGCATTTTAGAAACCCAAGCGGTGTTATCAATACGATAACTGTTTGGGTTATTGCTTGCACGATATTCTCCTATAATATGTTTTTGTGTATCAGCAAGTTGTCCAATAGGGAACCTGTCGTTTGATGATACTTTCCTCTCTATATTATTTGTACCAAAAGAGCCAAGTTGGAAATTACCAACTGTTTTTTTATCTGTAGATTTGTTGAATGCTCTTATTACTTTTTTTGAATTATTTATATTAGCCGTTGCCATTCCAACAGACTTCACTGCGTTATCAACGATTTTAGTTGCCTGATCCACTCCAACCGTATCTGCAACATGTAGGATTGCCTCGTTTTTAGTGCCACCTTTAGCGACAATGTCTTGAGCTTGTTTTGTTAGATCCTCCGGTGTTGGTGGAGCAGTTTCCGGTGTAGTAGGATTATTTACAACTTCACCCGGAACAGCGTTTGCGTATTTTTCATTAAAGTCAATCTTATCGCCTATCTTTAGTTTTCCAGCAGTCCAGTCTTTGAGCCATTTGAATGGACTTGGATTTTCCTTGAATGCTTCTACATGTATTGAATCAAGTTGCGGTATGTTATTACCACTTATACCAAGTGATTTCAGGTTACCCTTACTACTATCTATAATACTCGCACCTTTAGGAGTAACCATAAGAAGTTGTGTAGAATCATTTGGATTTCTAAACAGAAGTGTTTTGGATATTGGTTTTTCTACTACATCTTTGTTTTGTAGCAACTTCTTTAGATTATTATTTTTTATATCCATTTCACCTACACTTTTTAATATAGGTTTGAAAAATGTCGCAACTGGATATGTTAGAAAACTTAATGCAGAAAATATACCACCAGTTTCAAGAGCATGCTTAAACATCTCTTGTTTATGATCAATTATAAGACTCGTTACAATTCCTATTGCACCACTTTTAACTACTTTTGATATATATCCCAGACTCCATTTATGTAGCAGTTCTGCTTTTGAAACTGCTTCTGCTCCTTTTGCGACTATTGGCAGATATTCTCCTATGGTTGCAACTGCTCCAGCAACTGATCTTTCAACAATATCTTGTACAGCAGCATATTGAATCACCACTCCCATCACACCTCCTATAACATACGCTTTTTTCTGTCCCTCTGTCTTTGGTCTGCTATTAACTGAATCTATTATGTTTGCTTCCTTATTGAATATATTGACAACATTTCCACCTCCCTTGAATACTACATTTTTACCAGACAGCGTACTTAATAACATACTGGTAACCTTATCTATTCCCTTACCCTCAACACGCAATATGGAATTTGTTGTACTCTCAATAGATCCTAATCCATGTAACAATGCACTTCCAAAACCCTGTGTTGCTACGGCTGGATTATGATATGCAGATTCTACATAACTTGGAATAGCAAGTACAGTTTTTTTAATTGTGCCAGCAACATTCTCACCAAAATTATATACTTCTCCAAATACAGTTGGATTTTGTTTTACTAATTCACTTGCCCTTTTTGTAACCTGTGTAGTATTTAGTGGCAACGGAGCTACGGTAGGTTGTGCTGGTGTTGGTACTGATATTGGTTGTGCAGGAGTATCTACTACACTATTAAGAAAATTCCCAAATCCCTGCGGTGTGGTTTTTGTGTTTGTGTTTTGTACTTCATCTAAAAATGCCATGCTTATTGAATGGTAACTGGTGCCTTACCAGTAGCTGGTTGAGCTATACCACGCTCTGTAGCGTGTATTTTCTTCAACTCACCCGGTGTTAAGCCGAATTTGGTGGATACAGTACCGTCTGGTGCAACGATAAAGTGTCCAAATCTCTTTAGGAATTGATCACGAGTTGCACCATTTTGTGTAGCTTCGCTTATCGCAGATTTCCATGCTTCCGGTGTCATATTTCCACTGCTATCAAGTACCGGAATAAGTGATTTCTTTCCGTTTACCAATACCGGAATTGATTTTCCGGGTACAAAGTTTTGAGCAAATTTATCCAAAATAGAGCCCGTTTTTACCGTTACATTTTGTTTATTTGCCTCCTGTATATTTTTATACTGCTTGGTAGCTTCTGTCTTTGTTTGAGCATTTGTTTTATTTATTTCAGCTTGTGTCAGCGCAGCTTTTAGATCTGGTGCGCTGGAATTTGCATTTGAATTGATACCAGCCATTATCGCATTGTATGCTTGAGAATATCCCATGTTTGTTTGTGTCATAATTTGGGTTATCTTCTGCGATATTTGTTCCGGTGTGAGATTTTTGTATTCATCCGAATGCAATTCAACGAATGCGGTTACACGAGCTTGCATTTCCTGCAACGCTTTTATATTTTCAGCTTGTTTTGCTTTCCTTACCTGAATTAGCATACTGTACTGTTTTGCACTCTCATTCTCTATATTCATAAGATTGGAACGCAAATTGCTTTCAAATTTTGATATTGTATCCATTTTCTGCGCCAAAAGAGATGATTTACCCTGACGAGCAGCGATTTCAGCTTGAGATATGGCACTATCGCGTGCCTGCTCAATTTTAGATATAGCTAGAGCCCCCTGTGTTTCTTTCTGCGTTACGGCACTCGTATATTGCACTGGTTCGTACAGTCCACCATTTGCAAGCCCATACGCCTTGATTCTGTCGGTATTGATTTGATTTATCCTCGTTTGCTCATCTATTCTTGACTGCGCAAGTGCTGTGATACGCTCCGTAGTGGCTTTTGTAGTTGCATCTATATTTGCAAGACGAGTATTTATAGTGTTGAGAAAGTTTGTTTTCTCCGCATTCATCTGATTTGTAGCTTGTGTAATTTGCAGTTGTTCCGCATTCTTTGAGTTTTGGTAGAGTGAACCGATACTTGAAACATCGTTAGGTTGCGTAGGAGTAGTTGGCGTTGTGGTGTCTGTAGGCAATATATTTGCCGGTGCGGTATCTTGCGGAGTGGTTGGAAGTGGCGTGGAATTGTCTTGAGGTTTCTGTCCGGAAAGGATGTTATCAAGATTGTTCTTATTTGTAGTAAATTGTGTAGCGTGGTCTTTTGAAGAAATAACTGGTGGATTTTTTGCGAGTGGAGTTCCTACTGCGTTTGGATCGTAGTTGTTTAGAGTTATCTTCTCTCCGGGATGTATTAAATTGAAGTTTCCGCTTGGTACGGAGCTTATTCCGGCTTTTTTGTAGTTACTAAAACCATACTTATTTGAAATAGAGTTTAGCGTGTCGCCTGACTTGACTGTGTAGGTAAAGCTCATATAATAATTCTACTTATAAACGGTGAAAATGCAACTGGTGTCCAGATGCCAGATTCGGTGAATGTCCATATATCGTTGCCGTTTGCTTGCGTGTGTACGCCTCCGGTGGCACCGACTATAGTTCCGATTGGGAGTGATAGGATTACAATGCCGGGGTATCCTTGTCCTTGACCGTTAGCACCTCTTCCATAATTACTACCCTGCGACCATTCACTACCACTTGCATTTGAATATGCACCACCACACCCATAAATAATAGAATTTCCTGATATGGGGCTTGCCTTTCCTGCGCCTCCAACTGCATGTCCAGTTGAATCCGCACCACCATTACCACCAGCACCACCTCCACCACCACCAGAGTTACCAGCATTTCCAGCTCCATTACCACCTTGTGAACCAACACCACCAGTAGAACCATCTACATTACCACCCCCACCACCACACCCTCCATT
>ENA-ORDP01001376-ORDP01001376.1-marine-sediment-metagenome-genome-assembly--contig:-NODE-1376-length-13483-cov-4.533512_pt1 | contig 13483 bp, 11 predicted proteins | sample MGYA00248627_ERZ508539 | MGnify/ENA primary metagenome ERZ508539 (study PRJEB26208, sample SAMN05571518) | marine sediment metagenome | biome: deep sea; feature: Hydrothermal vent; material...
GACATCGTCCGCTCTGGAGGAGATGTCCTCGCAGACACGGCAGAACGCCGATAACGCCAACCTCGCCAACGACCTTGTGACAAAGACCCGCTCCGAAGCGCAAGAAGGAAGCAAGACCATGGAAGGGATGATAGAATCGATGAAGGCTATAAACTCCTCGTCAGAAGAGATATCGAAGATCATCAAAGTGATAGAGGAGATCGCATTCCAGACCAACCTTCTTGCGTTGAACGCCGCTGTGGAAGCGGCCAGGGCTGGAGAGCATGGCAAAGGGTTCGCCGTTGTCGCCGAAGAGGTGCGAAACCTCGCGCAAAGATCGGCGGCCGCCGCAAAAGACACGGCGACGCTTATAGAGGACGCGGTTAAAAAAGCGGAAGACGGAAGCGCCATGGCCAACCAGGCGGGCGAGATGCTCGATGGCATAGTGGCCAATGTAAAAAAAGTCGCCGATCTTGTCGGAGAAATCGCCACAGCCTCCAACGAACAGGCGCTGGGTGTCGAGCAGACAAATAATGCGGTGTCTGAAATGGACAAGATCACACAGGCTAACGCGGCCACCGCAGAAGAGTCGGCCGCATCCGCCGAAGAGCTTTCGGCGCAGTCTGAAAGTTTAAAGGAGATAGTCAATCACTTAAACAATATTATCTACGGAACAGCCGGCAACGGCGTAACCCAATTACCAGCCAAACGCCCGGATTTGCTTTTGAAACCGGTCGCTCCAAAAAAGACTAAGGAGGAAAAAGCCATTCCAATGGAAGGAGATTTTGATGATTTTTGACGCTTAGAAATCGCCGAAAAAGTACCGTTCGGCAATCATTACGAGGGCCCATTCGCTTCGCTCAGGAGAGGCTCCAACGGCATTGGCGCCTACAGCCCTGATCTGTTGGCCCGCCTTTTTTATCGGCGGAAGCGTTGTTACGTTATGAGCGCCGACCAGGCGGCGTTTGTCTCGTAGCGCCTGCAAAGCGGACAGGGATCAAAAACCTTTCCCCATATAAGCATTTTCTAACAAATCGATAAGGCTTGGCTCTGGAGCCCCTTTTATTATATATTGTTTCTTAAGCAATTAGGAGTGGCGAAAGCGTTTCCTTGTTTCAAGGAAATTGCAGTTGGAAAATTTAAAAAATAGGAAAATTGAAATGTTCAAGAACATGTCGCTTACCATTAAAATATTTTCTATCCCGGTGGTCGCGTCTTTAATTATGGCGGCGATTATTCTTATCTCCATCCTTGAAGTGAAAAACACCCAGGTAATAACGGACAGGGTTATCAACTTAAGAGCGCCTACCGCCAGGACTGGCGTCGTGCTGTTAAACGGTGTGAACCATTCACTGGCCGCCCTGCGCGGCTGGATAATTCTTGGCGCTCCGAAGTTCAAAACGGAGCGGCTCAAGGCGTGGAAAAATATTAACCAGGCCCTCGCCAGGATGGACGAGTATTCAAAAAGCTGGACAGTCCCCGCAAACATAGAAAAACTGAACGCGCTGGAGGGTTTGTTTGGCCAATTTGAAAAGTTCCAGAAAGAGATTGAAGATATCGCCAACACCCCGGACAACCTGCCGGCCAACAAAATGCTTTTTACCGAAGCCGCGCCCAAAGCCGCCATCCTAGCTAGAGAAATTACAAACATGATCAATCTTGAAGCTAAACAAGGAGCGACCGCCGAACGCAAAGCGTTGCTTGGGATGATGGCCGACACAAGAGGCTCACTGGGGCTTTCGCTCGGCGCCATCAGGGCGTATCTTCTTTCGGGAGACGAGAAATTTCATGAGACGTTTGAGGCCCTCTGGGCGAAAAACGAAAAACGTTTCGGCGACCTCTCCAGAAACACTTATCTGTTAACGCCAGCTCAGTTGCAATCGTATAATGCGTTCAAGACCGCAAGGGACGAGTTCAAAGTCCTGCCTTCTAAAATGTTTGAAATCAGGCAGGGGAAGGATTGGAACCTCGCTAACAGGTGGCTTGGGACAAAAGCGGCTCCTACCGCAGGGAAAATAACCAAGATGCTCTCCGAAATGGCCAAGAACCAGAAGATGCTGATGGATAAAGACACGAAAGCCGCCCACGAAGCTAACACACAGCTTGTCGTTATTATGTTTGTGACCAGTTTGGTGGGCATTGTGATATTGATGGTTCTGAGCTTTTTTATCAGCCGGTCGATTACAAAACCTGTCAACACAATCATTAGTAATCTTGCGGAGGGAGCCACTCAGGTCAATTCCGCCTCGGCTCAGATTTCAGGCTCCAGCCAGTCGCTTGCCGAGGGCGCCACCGAGCAGGCCTCCTCTCTTGAAGAGACATCCTCTGCTTTAGAGGAGATGGCCTCTCAGACAAAACAGAACGCCGACAACGCAGGCCAGGCCAACTCTCTTTCTTCGAGCGCGAGGGAGGAAGCCGAAAACGGCGCCAAAGCCATGGAAGAGATGATTGCCGCGATGGACGCCATCAACAAGTCGTCGGAGGAGATATCGAAAATCATCAAAGTGATAGAAGAGATAGCCTTCCAGACGAACCTTCTGGCGTTGAACGCCGCTGTGGAGGCGGCCAGAGCCGGAGAGCATGGCAAAGGTTTTGCCGTTGTCGCCGAGGAAGTCCGCAACCTCGCCCAGCGTTCGGCCACGGCGGCCAAGGACACGGCGTCGCTAATCGAGGATGCTGTCAAAAAAGCGTCCGACGGGAGCGCGATCGCAGACCGGGCAGGCAAGGCGTTGGAAGGTATCGTGAGCGGAATCAAAAAAGTGACCGATCTTGTGGCGGAGATAGCGGCGGCGTCGAACGAGCAGGCGCAGGGTGTGGATCAGGTTAATACCGCCGTCACGCAGATGGACAAGGTGACCCAGCAAAACGCCGCCAACGCCGAGGAGTCGGCGGCGGCGTCCGAGGAGTTATCCGCCCAGGCTAACAGCCTGTCCGATATGGTAGGAGAGCTTGGCGTCCTTATCAAAGGCGCGTCAGGCGCGAATCATACATCAGTATCCAGTGGCCAAAGCGCGCCGAAAGCGTTGACGCCGCATAAACCGGTTGTGAAAACAGCAAGGGCAGGAAGGAGCGCAAAGGCGCACGAACATGAAGATATCATACCGCTGGATGACGACTTTAAAGATTTCTAAAGAGAGCTTCTGATAATCGTTTTTTTATAGCGAAAAAGAATTATCGGGGATTTTCTGAATAATATTAATCGCCCGGTCATTTAAATTATGGCCGGGCGGTTTTTTTATTCGGAGAGCGAAAGCGCCTTTCTGTTTTCCCCGTTACGGCTGTGGCCCAGCCACCGCTTTTACGAGACGATCTTTGAGAAGCGAAACTTTACAAAGATCGACGCCACGCCCGTTACGGTTTCCGCTGATAGTGATAGCAGATCGGAAACCAACAAAGCCGGGCGACGCCAAAGCCACATCTTCGATATCATCAACATCAAGCGATCCAGCCAGCGCTGTCATAAGTTTTAAATCTCTGGCTGTTGAAATTATTGAAACCAGTTCGCGGGCAGAAAGAAAATCGAAAAGTTTTTTGCCCGACTTCTCGAAGGTGTCTATCAAAATTCCGTCAGCTGAGGCCTCAACAGCGAAAGATGGAAGCCCCAACGGAGAAAAAAACTGGTGATACCCGGCGTCGGCGTAGGCGGCGGCGACAACGCGCGCTTTTGGGGGGAGACGTTTTTTTAACGCTTTAAAAACGCCAACCGCCTCCTGGCGACTGTTGTCTGCAAGGCCTATTTTGATTATATCGGCGCCGGCGGACGCCATCGACAGCCCCAGCTCGACCGTCCCGCTGTCCAGGTCGCCCAAGGCCACTGACAGGGGAGCGGAGCCGACAGCTTTTTTAATATCCCGGACGGTTTCAATGTCTGGCGCTCCAAGAGAGCCTTTGGAAGGATCTTTGACATCTAAAAGATCGGCGTAGCCAGCTATTTTAACCGCTTCTTCCACGCAAATGACAGTGGCCAGCAACCGCATTACTTCGACTATCTTAAGGATTAGCTGACCGAGGCATGGAAACCGGCGTCTACGAAAAGAATTTCGCCTGTGGTAGCCGTTGACAGGCCGGATAACAAATATAAGGCGGCGTTTCCCACTTCATCGATGGTGACGTTGCGTTTCATTGGCGAGCCTTCCGCTCCACGGCGCATCAGGTCTTTAAAATTAGCCACGCCAGACGACGCGAGAGTTTTTACAGGCCCCGCCGAGATGGCGTTTACCCTGATGCCTCTTTCTCCAAGATCCACCGCCAGATAACGCACAGAGGCTTCCAGTCCAGCTTTGGCCACCCCCATAACGTTATAGTTGGGCACTGCTTTTTGCGCGCCGTAATAAGTGAGCGTGAGCATCGCCCCTCCGTCCGGCATTATATTCTGGGCTCTGCGGGCCATGGCCGTGAACGAATAGACCGAAACGTCCATGGTCATCAGGAAATTTTCCCGCGACGTTTGGTAGTAAGGGCCTTTTAGCTCTCCTTTATCCGAAAAAGCTACTCCGTGCACAAGAAAATCCATCTGTCCGAATTCGTTTTTATAAGCCTCGAAAACACGATCCATCGCCCCATCGTCCGTTACATCCATCTCATGGACAAAACAAGAGCCCAACAACTCGGCCAATGGCTTCACTCTTTTTTCAAACTGCTGGCTGGCGTATGTGAAGGCGAGGTCGGCGCCTTCACGGTGAAGCGCCTGTGATATCCCCCACGCAAGGCTCCTCTCGTTGGCTATGCCCACCACAAGGCCTTTTTTCCCTTTCATTAACTCCATATAGCGATCTCCTGAATCTTCTTAACAAAAAAGCCGGGATGTCGTAGCTTGCTAAATTTCGTATGCGGGCTAGTACAAGCAGAGCTTTTGCTTTATCTGGTATATGATGAGCGCATAGCTCACGAGCGCGCGGCTCAAAAAAAGCTTGATAAAGCTTGCTTTGACCATAAGGCCCAACCGCTCTATAACCGCGACAACGTTTTGCCCCGCTCTTTGCAATCTACCTTTTTAAGCCAGCCAGATAAGAGGAGATTCTATTTAGTTTAGACCAAAAAGACAAGGGTAAAGGCGTTAACTGTGGACAATTCGATTGATAAGGCCGCTGTGCGCGGCTAAAATTGTAAAAACTTGAATCAACCTTATCAAGCAGGAGCGGTTATGGCCGACCCAGGCGCAAACAGGAAAAAAGTTAATTTATCCATAGACCTTCCAGACGATATCAGCGCGATTATAGAACACGAGGCGATCGTCCGGGCCAAGCAACCGGGAGAAATTCTTCAGGAAATCGTCCAGAAAATGTTTGACGACAACAGCAAGGAAATTTCCGACGCGCTGAAAGGCGGCTAAAAGTAAGCGCTTAGTACAACGTGGGATTTATAAACCTGTTTTTTGGAAAATTACTTGATAATTTAGTTAACCTTAAAACCTGATTCTAAAAACAACCACCATAATCAGGGCAAAGGCTATCCCCAGCCGCATTTCGGAGAAACCGGCCTTCATCGGGTCGTTATTTTGTTTTAGCGATAGCGTATCCGCCAGGTTTTTAGCGGTAGCCAGTAAAAAAGGGATACAAGCCGTCCAGGGAATCAGGCCTTTAGACATGGTGATAACTACCGCTACCAGCAAAAGCGCGGCCAGGTGAATTAAAAACTGCGGTAAATAACGGCGGACTTTGGCGCGAACGGAACCAAATTTTGCTTTTCTTCTTATCGAATCTACAATTTGGCGCGCCATCATCGCCCGGTCCACAAGCCAGATAACCATTAAGATATAGAGAAAGAGAGCCTCGGCGGTTAGCCCGTTTTGTTGAACGTAAGAAGCCGCAGGAGACGCAAGAGCGAGGCCGGCTATCCACACGGTCTCTAATGACAGGGACTTTTGTGATTTGGTTATGTTCCACCGCAGATACGATATGGTCAAAGCAGAGGCGGGGATAACAAACCAGAAAAGCCCCCCGCGCTCGTAGTGAAACAAAAGAGTAAAAAAGCATCCAGCCGATATCAGAAGGTAGACAATCAGCCACAGAAGATTCCTGCCCTTATTGGCGCCGGTCGAAGGGATCAACAGGCGCCGCAACGGAGTAAAAGCCATAAAGCCCGCAAATGAGGCGATAGCCAAAAGAGCGAACTCCAGCCAGAGAACAGAGCCTTCCGGCTTTACAGCAAAAGAACCGGCGAACAACGAGACACCCAGCGCCAGCCAGGCGCCATGCTCTTTTGGAGTAACCGGCCTGCCTATACCCATCGCCACCTCTCCCTTTACACATTTTTCTTTAAACGGGTTATACTTTTTCTGGTAACTTTTAACTGTTTATTATAAGTATCCTGTATAACATATGCCGAAACTTACAGCCGAAAAACTGCGTGAAAAAATGGCCGGCATAGACTTGATTGCGATGGACGTGGACGGAGTGCTCACCGACGGGCGTATTACTATCTCCTCAGATGGAAGCGAATCGAAAAACTTTAACGTAAGAGATGGGCACGGGCTTGCGGTGGCCAGATTCAAGGGGTATAAGCTGGCCTGGATCTCCGGCAGAGTTTCCGAGGCGACGATTTTGCGCGCCAGGGAACTGGGAATAGAGCATGTCTTTCAGGGGCATCGCAAAAAAGATGAAATATTAAAAGAACTGGCTGAAAAACTCGGTGTCGCTCTGGAGCAAGTCCTTTTTATTGGTGACGACGTTGTGGACATTCCAGCCATGAAAGCCGCTGGCGTCGGGGTGGCGGTGGCCGACGCGCATCCGAAGGCGCTGGCGCAGGCCGATTGGGTTACCTTATCAGCCGGAGGAGAGGGAGCGGTCAGGGAGATAATTGATCTCATAGTCGAAACCAGATCATGATGTAGCTACACGCTCCAGGCCCCTTTTGCGCGTAGACCGCGTATCCCGGATATATTAAACAAGTCTTGGAAAAATTAATTCTTGTGTTATTTCGTACAATATGTATCATTGCATTATAGATGATTCGAAATTTTCGAAAAATTAAGACCATTTTTTGTAAAAATGAGTATCGCTCCTGCCGACCGCCGCAAAAGACGAATGCTTATCCAGAAGGTAGATGAGCTTCCGGCTCTTCCCGTTACGCTTATGGAAATAATAAAAGTGACTGGAAATCCTGACGCGACGGCCAATGATCTGGCTCAGGTCATTTCTAAAGATCAATCTATCAGCTCCATGTTGCTAAGGCTTGTGAATTCCGCTTTTTACGGGCATTTCAGATCTATTTCCTCTGTATCGCGCGCCATTGTTATCCTGGGGTTCCAGACGGTAAAAAGCCTCGCGCTTGGCGCTTCGATATTCCACTCTTCACCGGAATCAAGGGGCAATGCGTTAGACTGGGACAAGTTCTGGGTTCATTCTCTGGCGGTCGCCGCTTTTTCGAAAAAACTAGCGTCCAAAGTTGACGTTATGGGTGAAATCGATTCAGAAACTGTGTTCGTCTCCGGGCTACTGCACGATGTTGGAAAAGTGGTTTTTAACAATTATTTTAGTGAAGAGTATAAAGAAGTCGTCATGATCGCGCGCAAAGACAAGAAATGGATCAGGACTGTCGAAGAGGATTTAATGGGTATCGACCACTGCGGAGCGGGGCAGTATCTGGCGTCAAAATGGCATTTTCCGCCTCCCGTTATCGAAGCGGTGGAGTTTCACCATGATCCGGGAAAGCCAGAAAACCAACCCGGAACCATGGCCGCGCTCACGCATGTGGCGGACTTTTGTTGCAATCAGATAGAGATAGGCGCCAGCGGCAATGAGAAAGACCCTGAACTCGATGAGGTGGCGATAGATATACTTGAGCTTGGCGACGGGAAACTTGATGATGTTACAACTGAGATTGAAAATGAGCGGGAAACAATCGAGAGTTTTGGAATTGAATAATTTAACGGCTCAGCGAAACGCTGAGGATACGATAACCGAACTGAAAAAAGAGCGCGACGCCTACGCCCAGGCCCTCTCCACGTCCAACGCCGCTTTTAGAGAGAAGGTAAAAGAGCTTTCCATCCTAAAGCGCATAGGAGAGTCGATGAAGTGGAATCTCGACGCCGAGCGGATATGCAGGGAAATTGTCGATGTCATTATCGACGAGACGAATCTTGAGAACTGTTCGTTGTGGCTTGTCGATCATACCCGCAGTTATGTGGAGTTAAAGGCGGCCAAAGGCCAGGAGGATGAGGAAACGAGATATTTTTCTTACAGCGAGCCCAGCCCCATCCGCCTTGCGCTGGGAGAGGGATCGGCCGGATGGGTGGCGTTTCACGGGACTTCGTTGTTAATAGAGGACGTTACGAAAAGCGACCGGTTTTTGCAAATAGAGACAAAATCGAACATCGAAATCAAGTCACTGCTCTGTCTTCCGATCCAGAGCGACAAAGATGTAATAGGCGTTATTAATATGTCCCATCCGGATATTGGCGCTTTTTCCAAAGAGAACGAAAGGGCGCTCGAGCTGATTACAAACCATGCCGCTCTGGCTTTTGCGAACCTTTTTCTGCTTGAGCGCATACAAAGCTTTAACGAGCGTCTGGAGAACATCGTCGCGGAGCGAACCAGGGATCTGCGCTACTCGGAAAACAAGTACAGATCTTTCGTCGAGCAGGCGGGGGACGCTATCATAATAGTGGAGCGTGACAGTGGAAAAATAACCGAGGTCAACAGCAGGGCGTGTGAGTACTCCGGCTATGACAAACAAGGTCTTGTCGGCCAGACAATCGGCAAATTGATGGGCGATCAACTGAGACAAAACGTCATGGACGTCTCGTCGGGAGGGGCGGGGAGCATCAACGGCCATCCTTTAAAGCGCAAGTCCGGCTCTCTTTTATATGTGGACATCTCCGCGAACACAATCAGAACCCAGGGAGGGGATGTTATTCATCTGATCATTCGCGATATTTCAGAGCGCCGCCAGCTTGAGGACAAACTCAAAGATTATTCGGAGCGGCTCGAAAGCCTGGTGGAAAAGAGGACGGGGGAGCTAAAAAAAGCCCAGAGCGAACTTCTGCTGGCGACACGAATGGCGGCGCTCGGCGAGTTGGCTTCGAGTGTGGCCCATGAGATTAACAACCCCCTGGCTGTTATAAGCGGTTATGCCGAAGATATGCTCGACAAACTTGAAAATAACGGGGCGGCGGAAAAAAAAGATATCGATGAGCTGTCCAAAGGACTGGAGATGGTCACAAACCAGGCGGATCGATGCCAGGAAATCACCCGGTCACTTCTCGATTTTACACGCTCCCTCTATTTAACCGTCGCTCCTGTTGATCTGAACTATGTGGTTCTGCAGGCCATCCACACAGCGTCCCATAAAAGCAAGAGCAAACAGATAAAGTTCGAGACCAGCCTGGCGGAGGAGATGCCCGATATAGACTCCGACTCAAGCATGATAGAGCAGATCATGCTTAATATTTTAAACAACGCTGTCGATGCGGTGGGGGCGGACGGGATAATCTCTGTTAACACAAGATTCGAGAGAGTGTATATATATATTATTATCAGCGACACAGGGTTGGGAATACGCGAGGAGCATCTGGAAAAGATTTTCGACCCTTTTTTTACGACCAAACCTGTCGGCAAAGGAACGGGCTTTGGCCTGTCGATATGCCATAAGCTGGCGGAGCGGTTAAACGGCGCTATTTCCGTCGCAAGCGAACAAGGGAAAGGAACAGAGTTTACCATCCGTTTACCCAGAACAATTTCCTGATGGTGTTTTGATATGCATAATAAGAAAATACGATTGATGATAATGGATGACGAGATCGCGTTCAGAGAGCTACTTGTGCGCCGGTTCGCAAGGTCTGAATTCGAAGTGACAGGGTGCAAGTCAGGTGAGGAGGCGCTTGAATTGGCGCGCTCTGGCGCCTTCGATGTGGGCGTCCTTGACATCCGTATGCCTGGCATTTCCGGCATCGACCTTCTGCGTGAGATAAAAACGCTCCAACCCGATTTTGAAGCGATTATGCTGACCGGTCTGGCCACCATAGACTCCGCGATTGAAGCGATGAAAATTGGCGCCTACGACTATCTGGCCAAACCGTGCAAGCTGTTCGAGCTGGAGATAATCGTCCGCAAGGCTTACGAGAAAAAAATATTGGCCGAGCAGAACACGAGACTGCGTGACGAGCTGAAACTAAAGGACGATAAAAGAGAGCTGGTAGGATCGTCCATGGTTATGCAAGCTTTGCTTGAAGAGATCGCTAACGTGGCCTCCCAGGCTGGGCCGGCGCTTATATATGGAGAGGCCGGAGTAGGCAAAGAGTTGGTAGCGTTGTCGATCCATAAAGCTTCAGTAAGAAAAGACAATTCTTTTATAACCGTCAACTGCGGCGTTTTGTCGGAAGGAAAGCTGGAAACGGAGCTTTTCGGACACGAAGCCGACGCATTCGTGGGAGCCGGTATGCGTAAAAGAGGGATCATCGAAAACACGGCCGACGGCTCCGTGCTACTCGATGAAGTGGAGCAGTTGTCGCCATCGATGCAGGTGAAAATCCTCCATTTTCTCGACACCGGGGAATTTCGGCGTGTCGGCGGTTTCTCGGAGATGCGATCGGGCGCGCGCCTCTTCTTCGCCACGACCGAAGATCTGCTTCACCAGACTCAAAGCGGCAAATTTCGCGAAGATTTTTATTATAAAATCTCATCTTCACTCGTGAACACGCCGCCGTTGCGCGATCACAAGGAAGATATCCCTGAGATTGCGAAATATATCATTCACCGCAGTGACCTGGCCGTAAGCCGCAACAAACGTCTGTCTAAAAAGGCTATGGAGGCTCTTTTGAAGTATGACTGGCCTTCCAACACACGCGAACTTGTCAACGTGCTTGAGAGGGCCGTAAGCCTTGCGCCGAAAAACGTAATACAGATGAAAAACCTGCCGATCAGTTTCGAGAAAAAGCTAAAACCAGGTAAACAGCGCCACCTTCAAAGCCTCGCGGAAATCGAAAAAGAGCATATACTCCATGTCCTGGAGGCGGTCAACAGCAACATCTCCAAGGCTTCCAGAATATTGGGGATAAGCCGCCCCAAACTTTACCGCAAGCTCGAAAAATACAAATCAGGATCCAGCGCCTGACCCTTCCGCCAGGTTCTGTTTTTCCGAACCGGAGTGGAGAGCGGAGGGGGCGATATCACAGTGGCGGGAAGACGCATCGGGCGTATAGTGTGAGCAGGAGCAAATATGATCTGGCATGTAAAAAAGTTTTGCAATGGCTGTTAAACGATCTGCAAACCGGGACGCGAACGACTTAAGGCGGATTCCCGGTGTCGGAAAAGTAATCGCGCGCGACCTGCAAGAGCTGGGAGTCGGCTCCGTTTCCGATTTGAAAGACGCCGATCCGGAGCAATTGTACGAAAAGCTTTGCGTATGGAAAGGAGTCCGGGTCGATCGGTGCATGCTCTATGTTTTCCGTTGCGCCGTTTACTTCGCCTCCCGCAAAAACCATGACCCGGAGCTTTTAAAATGGTGGAGATGGAAAGATAAATAAGGAGCGGCTGGGCCGCGCCCGTGACGAGATGGCGCCCGGTAGAAAGCTTTTCCCCTCCTTACCGAGAAGGGGAATGGCTGGGCCACGCCCGTGACGAGATGGTGTTCATTTAATATTAAGAAAATAGAACACCCCCTCGATCCTGCGGATCACTCCCCCTCAGAAAGGGGGAGAAATTACAGGGTAAACGTCATGCCTGCTCGGTCTCACGCGAGGGCGCATGACTCTCACGGTCTTGCCAGATCATACGAGTGGGCCTGCGCGTTTGCGCGAGGGCGCATGACTCTCACGGTCTTGCCAGATCATGCGAGTGAGCCTGCGCGTTTGCGCCCTCCCATCCTGTCAAGGGAGGGGAGAGTTTATCCAGTCCCTTTTATCCGGTTAAGCGCGGAGCCGGCCTTGAACCATCCAATATGGTCGGGGTTGAGCGTATGAGCCGTCTCGAAGCTTTCTTTCGATCCATCTTCATGCGTAAGCTCGACGGTGACGTTCACGCCGGGCGCCAGTTCTTTTAAACCCTTGATTGAAATCTTGTCGGTCTCCCGCACTTTTTCATAATCGTCCCGGTCGATAAAAGTCAGCGCCAGCACTCCCTGCTTTTTAAGGTTGGCTTCGTGGATTCTGGCGAAAGAGCGGACAAGAACTGCGGACGCGCCCAAAAACCTGGGCGACATCGCCGCATGCTCCCTCGACGAGCCTTCGCCATAGTTCTCGTCGCCTACCGCGACCCATCCCATCCCTTTTTCTTTATAACCGCGCGCTATCTTTGTAAACGGTTTACTACTCTCGCCGGTGACAAGGTCGAGGCCATGACCGGCCTCGCCGGTATAGGCGTTTATGGCGCCTGTGAACATGTTGTCGGAGATATTGTCGAGATGCCCCCGGAACTTCAGCCACGGCCCCGCCGGTGAGATATGATCCGTCGTGCATTTGCCTTTAGCTTTAAGCAATATCGGTAAATCCTCGAAGTCTTTGCCGTCCCACGCCTCGAAAGGCGCCAGCGCCTGCAATCGATCACTGTTCGGATTGATGGAAACATCCACCGAGTCTGGATTGTCGGAAGGCGTAACATAGCCGCCCGCGTCGAAAACGAAACCGGCAGGCGGCATCTCCGGCGCCGGTTTTGGCGGCTCAAGCTTGAACGATCCTTCACCTGTTTTTATCTCATCGGTTAAAGGGTTAAATTCAAGCGTCCCGGCCAGACCGTACGCAATTACAACCTCCGGGCTTGCCACAAAAGCGAAAGTGTTCACGCTTCCGTCGTTACGTTTCGGAAAATTGCGGTTGTACGAAGTGATGATAGAGTTTTTATCTTCTTTCTTCACATCGTCGCGGCTCCACTGCCCTATACACGGGCCGCAGGCGTTCGCTAAAACAGAGCCGCCTATTTGCGTGAACTTGTCTATCAGGCCGTCGCGCTTGATGGTTTCATACACCTGGGCGGAGCCGGGCGCCACCAGGAAAGGTATTTTTGCATTTTTTATTTCCTTCAATGCCTCCATCGTCTGAGCCTTGATTCCGTCTTCCGCGGAGATAATCAAAATGGCAATATCAGCTGCCACAGCGCTTCTTGCGCGCATAGCAGAGAACGCTTCATGCCCGGGGGTATCTAGGAAAGTAATACGTTTTTCTTTTCCGTCGTTTCCTTTGTGTGTTGCTTCGTACGCAGAGAGGTGTTGAGTAATACCACCTGATTCTGAATCAACGATGTTGGTTTTGCGGATAAAATCAAGCAAGGTTGATTTTCCATGATCAATATGCCCCATCACTGTTATTATTGGTGGACGTATAGATAGATTTTTATTTTTAGTAGAATCATTTTTTTGCATATTGATAGATAGAATACAATAAAAATAAGCTTTAGGCAAGCACAACGCTTACATTAATACCTCAAGTGCAACACACAATACTCCCAACAAAAAGGAGTAGAGAGATTGAAACCCGCCAAATCTGCCAAGGACTGCCCTTTGGCAGACCCCACTTTATCTTGGACGTCAGACGTCCAAGATAAGATCAAAGTTAAAGTGGAGTAACTTCTCC
>ENA-ORDP01001377-ORDP01001377.1-marine-sediment-metagenome-genome-assembly--contig:-NODE-1377-length-13481-cov-2.544838_pt1 | contig 13481 bp, 11 predicted proteins | sample MGYA00248627_ERZ508539 | MGnify/ENA primary metagenome ERZ508539 (study PRJEB26208, sample SAMN05571518) | marine sediment metagenome | biome: deep sea; feature: Hydrothermal vent; material...
CATTACGGTAATTTATTACCAGGTGTTATAAAAGACGTGATTCCAAGATATCAGACAATGAAAGGAAAATATGTGCGTCGTACGTGGGGGTGGGATTGTCACGGGCTTCCCGTTGAGATGCTCATTGAGAAAGAACTGAATCTTGAGCACAAAAAAGATATAGAAGAATATGGTATTGGAAAATTTAACCGTGCTGCAAAAGAGAGCGTGCTTCGTTATGACAAAGAATGGAAAAAGATGATACCGCGTATTGGAAGGTGGATAGATATGGAAGGAGGATACAAGACGATGGATTCTAACTACACAGAGTCTATCTGGTGGGCGTTTAAGGAACTTTACAGAAAAGGATTAATATACAAAGGTTATAAGTCAATGAATATATGTCCGCGATGTGAAACAACTCTTTCAACAACTGAGGTGGCGCAAGGATACAAAGATATCACAGATATTTCGATAACTGCAAAGTTTGAACTCGTTGACGAGCCAGGGACGTATGTTTTAGCCTGGACAACAACACCATGGACATTACCAGGTAATGTTGCACTTGCGGTTGGGAAAGATATTGGGTATGTAGAAGTTCAGTTTGAAGGACTTTTACATGGAGAGAAATTTATTCTAGCTAAAGACAGATTAGAATTTATAAAAAATGAATATAAGATTTTAAAAGAATTTAAAGGAGTAGATTTGATAGGTAAATCATATAAACCACTATTTGATTATTATTCAAAAAATGAACAACTGGAAAATCGTGAAAATGGGTGGAAGATTTATGGTGCGGATTTTGTAACAACAGAAAGCGGTACGGGTGTTGTGCACATTGCTCCTGCGTTTGGAGAGGATGATATGAACCTTGGTAAGAAGTATAATCTGCCTTTTGTTCAGCATGTTACGTTTGACGGAAGATTTAAAGATGAAGTAGAGGACTTTGCCGGACAATATGTAAAACCAAAAGACGACCATCAAGTAACTGATATTGAGATAATAAAATATCTTGCGCACAAAGGATTGTTGTTTTCAAAATTGAAAATAACCCACTCGTACCCGCACTGCTGGAGGTGTGATACTCCGCTTTTAAATTACGCGACTTCTTCGTGGTTTATTAAAGTTACAGATCTGAAAGACAAATTGATTAAACTTAACAAAAAAGTAAACTGGATTCCTGAAACTATTGGTGGTGGGCGTTTTGGTAACTGGCTGGAGAATGCGCGAGATTGGTCAATCTCCCGTACTCGTTTTTGGGGGGCTCCACTTCCAGTGTGGGAGTGTGAAAAGTGCGATGATAGGTTCGTCGCTGGGTCTGTTGATGAAATAAAAGAGAGGGTAGAGAAGTCCGGCAATAAGTATTTTGTGATGAGACATGGAGAGGCAGAGAGTAATGTAAATAATATTATTAGTTCAAAAATATATGATGCAAATAGTATTACAGAAATTGGAAAAACACAGGTTGTGAAAACAACAAAGGAGCTTGTGAAAAAAGATATAGATATTATAATCTCGTCTCCTTTTTTGCGAACCAAAGAAACAGCACAAGTTGTAGCAAAAGAGCTTGGTATAAAAGACGAAGAGATTTTATTTGACGAGCGTATTCAAGAAATAAATATGGGGATATTTGACGGAAAACCAATCGCAGATTATCGTGCGAATTTTTCTTCACTTGCAGAAAAGTTAACAAAAAGACCAGAGGGAGGGGAGAATTTATTGGATGTAAAAAAGAGAGTGATGGAGTTTGTGTCTGAGATTGATAAAAAATATAAAAGGAAAAATATTTTGATAGTTAGTCATGAATATCCATTATGGGCTATTACCGCTGGTGTTTCCGGGATGAATAATGAAGAAGCAGTGCACATTAAAAAAGAGACAGGTGATGATTTTATAGAAAACGCAGGTGTTCGTGAGCTTGAGTTTATAAATTTTCCTCATAACGAAAATTGGGAGCTTGACCTGCATAGACCATACATTGACGAAATTGCGTTGTTTTGCAAATGTGGAGGAGTGTCGAAACGAATTGTTGAAGTGTTTGATTGTTGGGTGGAGTCCGGCTCTATGTCGTTTGCGCAGTTTCATTACCCTTTTGAAAATAAAAAAGAATTTGAAAATAATTTTCCTGCTGATTTTATCGCGGAGGGGATTGACCAGACGCGTGGTTGGTTTTACACGTCATTGGTATTGAGTACTGCGCTTTTTGACAAAGCTCCTTATAAAAATGTCATAGTTAATGGGCTTGTTATGGCGGAGGATGGCAAGAAGATGAGCAAGCGTCTAAAGAACTATCCGGAGACGTGGGAAATTTTAAATAAATACAGCGCAGATGCCTTGCGGTACTATATGTTATCTTCACCTATTGTTCATGCCGAGGAATTGAATTTTTCTGAGAGGGGGGTTGATGAAGTTCAAAAAAAAGTTATCGGCAGATTACTTAATGTGGTTTCGTTTTATAAACTCTACGAGGATACAGATATTTTGGGACGTGGCGGAAGTGAAAACGTGCTCGACCGGTGGATTATTGCGCGGTTGTATCAAACAACGCAAGAGGTGGAAGATTCGCTGGATAAATATGAGCTCGACCGCGCTGTGCGTCCGGTGGGTATTTTTGTAGATGATTTGTCTACTTGGTATTTGCGCAGATCTCGCGGGAGATTTAAAAGTGAAGATAAAGAAGATGCACTTGCTACATTGCGTTTTGTTTTGACTGAGTTTGCAAAAGTGATTGCTCCGACTATGCCGTTTATCGCAGAAAATATTTATAGAGAAGTTGGTGGAGACAAAGAGAGCGTGCATTTGGAAGACTGGACAAGCGAAAGAGGTCTGTCCTTGAGGAGCCTGAAAGGCGGGAAAAGGTCAGTCCTTGGTCGTGAAAAAATACTGGAAGAGATGGAGGAGGTTAGAAAAATAGTTTCGCTCGGACTTGAAGCGCGCGCGGGTGCTGGGATAAAAGTACGTCAGCCACTACAAAGCTTGAAGGTAAAAGCCGGAAAACTGGAAGATGAATTGGCTGTTCTTGTTAAAGATGAAGTCAATGTGAAAAGCGTGGTTTTTGATATTGAAATAAATAATGAAGTTGAGCTTGATACTGAGATTACACCAGAGCTTAGAAAAGAAGGACAGTTTCGTGAGTTTGTGCGGTTCATTCAAGATATGCGGAAAAAAGAGAAATTTACTCCAAGCGATTTGGCGGTGGTTAATATTGAAACATCCAATGATGGGAAATTATTAGTAGAAGAGTTTATGGATGAGCTCAAAGTAGCGACCCCACTCAAGTCTGTGGAGTTTGGCAGTGTGTCAGATGGTGCGGATGTGAAAATTGACGACATTGCGTTTAATGTAGCTATTTCCAAGTAGGGTTACAGGTAGGATGTAGGATGTCCTACCTATGGAATACATACGAATACTTGTATCATAATGCAAGTATTCATATAAATGCTTGCATTATGATAGGTAGGATGTAGGATGTCCTACTTGGGGGGGTGTCATTGAAAATTACGATAGGTTTTGGTATAGTCTAATGTAATGACTAATTATGCACTGGAAAAAAAAATAATCCCCACGTTAAAACGTCGTGGGGTTGTTAAAGCCGCCCTTTTTGGTTCGGTCGCGAGAGGAGAGGCAAATAAACAAAGTGATATCGATATTTTGGTGCAATTTAAAAAAGGAAAGAGTTTGTTTGACCTTTCGGGACTCAAGATTGATTTAGAAGAAAAACTTGGAAAGAAAGTGGATATTGTGACATATTGCTCCATTAAACCACGACTCAAGAATTCAATTTTAAAAGATGAAAAAATCATTTATGAAAAAAGATCCTGAAGTTCTGTTGTTTGATATTTTAGACAGTATTGAAAATATCAGAAAATACACCAAAAATGTTTCAGAAGAAAAGTTTTTTAATGATGTTCAAATTCAGGATGCAGTTGTCAGAAGGATAGAAATAATAGGCGAGGCAGTCAAAGGTCTTTCGGATTCTTTCAAAAACAAACACCCGAATGTGTTATGGAGAGAAATTGCAGGCACTCGCGATGTGCTCATCCATGATTATTCCGGTATTGATATCGAACTTGTTTGGGAGATTGTAAAAAATGATATAATTAAACTTGAGAAACAAATAAAGGATATTTTAAAATAACCACTACATCTACACAACTCAGGTAGGATGTAGGATGTCCTACGGGGGGGGTGTGGTGGATGTGATATAATTGCGTAATGTCGCATCATATATATCAAACAGAGGGGGTTGTGTTGGGAGGGTTTAATGTGGGCGAGTCTAATCGTTTTTTGTATATTTTCACCAGAGACCTCGGGCTTGTGGGGGCGTCTGCACAGGGTGTGCGGGAGCTGAAGTCAAAACTCCGCTATAGTTTGCAGGATTTTTCTTATTCATCAGTTGACCTTGTGCGAGGTAAGGAGGTGTGGCGTGTTGTAAACGCTGGGCAAGTGCGTGATGCACGGGTGCTTATAAAAAATATTGAAAAAAGAAAAGTATTTGTAGGCGTCACTTCTCTATTGAAAAGATTGTGTGCCGGCGAAGGAGCACACGAGGGTATGTTTGAGGAGGTGTTGTCGGGGCTTCTTTTTTTAGAAAAAGAAGAATTTACAAAAGAGGAATTACGTTTTTTTGAAATAATTTTAATATTAAAGACTTTGAATTATTTGGGGTATTGGGGGGAGAATGAGAAATTTACTAATTTTATAGACACTAAGCAGTGGAATAAAAAGCTACTTCACAAAATGCACCCTCTTTTCAAAGAAGCTCTTCGAGAAGTGAATAGCGCCATCAAAGAATCACACCTGTAACCCTGATATAGGAGGGTTTGTGGTATAATCTTTTACATGGAAAACCGCAAAAAAGAGGAAAATAAAAAAGACAAACTAAAGCAAATGAGGAGACGTTTGTATAGAAAAGACTTTAAGGCAGAGCCGATTGTCTCCGGTAGGTTTAAAAAGAAGAAATATGACGTCAAGGAAGGGTGGGAAAATCCATCTGTTGAGTCTGTCGAAACAGAAACCGAGGAGAGTAAGAAAATTTCAAAGAAAAAAATGTCACTGGTTAAAAAAATATTTATTTTCTCCGCCGCTTTTTTTGTTGTTGCTCTTGGCTTTGTAATCTTTACTTTTTATCGCGGGTCAAACATTCTTTCTGTTGAGAATATTGATATAAACACAACAGGTCCTGTTTCAGTAAAGGGGGGTGAAGAGTTTGAAATTAAATTTGATATTAAAAACAGAAGCGAAGCTGCGATGGAGTCTGCCAGTCTACTGGTAGAATATCCGGAAGGCGTGTATTCCTCGTTCGATTCACAAGATGAAATGACTAGAACGAGAGAAGACCTTGGTGTTATTGAGCCCGGTGACTCTGTTTCAAAAACTATTCCGTTGGCACTTTTCGGTGAAGAAAACAGCGAAAAGAAAATTGATTTTATTACTTATAACGGACATAAAGGTTCATACAAAGTCAGGATATCTTCATCTCCCGTTAATTTATCTTTTTCCTTGCCGAAAGAAGCAAGCTTGAAACAAGAGTTTGAGATGAAAATAGACTTGGAGTCAAATTCCAACAATACAATGAAGGGGCTTTTGTTGCGTGCTGAGTATCCGTCAAGTTTTGTATTCAAGGGGGCTTCTCCAAAACCGATTTCAGGTGACAACATATGGGATATAGGAGACCTTGGAGCTACAGACAAAAGGACTATAACAATACGAGGTGTGCTGGAGGGGCAACAAGGTGATGAAAAAGTGTTTAGAGTGGCTACCGGCAAGAGAGTAAAAACAAATAAAAATATTATAGGAACGGTGTATAATTTTATTTCAGAGTCGATTGTGCTTACGAAGCCGTTTCTGGGCGTTAATTTACTTGTAAACGGAGATAGTTCACCGGAATACATCGCAAAGGCGGGGAAGCCAATAAGGGTGGATATTTTGTGGGAGAGTAATATCCCAACAAGAATCATTGATGGGCAAATAAAGATAAAACTGGATGGTGATATTTTAGATAAGTTTTCTGTCTTAGCGGGCAGTGGTGGTTTTTACCGGTCGGTGGACAACACTATTATATGGGACAAAAACAGCAACCCGGAACTGTCTGTTGTGGAGCCGGGAGAGAAAGGAAGTGTCGGCTTTACTTTTCAGTCGCTTCCGTTGGTAAAAAGCAATGGACGTATTTTTAAAAATCCGCAAATTGTGATAAACGCAAGCGCAAACGGCAAACGTATTTCGGATATCAATGTGCCGGAAGAGGTGACAACTTCGGTTGATAAAAAAATAAAAATAGAGTCAGGACTCGCTATTACTTCGCGTCCCGTGTACTTTACGGGTCCGTTTAAAAACACAGGGCCTATTCCTCCTGTAGCGGAAAAGGAAACTACATATACAATAATTTGGACAATAATGAATTCATCCAATAATGTTTCAGATGTGATAGTAAAAACAACTCTGCCGACCTATGTTAAATGGGTGGGTGTTACGAGCCCCGGAAATGAAAATATTTCCTTTAATAACGCTGGAGGTGAGGTGGTGTGGGATGTTGGGAATGTTGAAAGAGGCGCGGGTGTTACATCTAGCGCCAGAGAGGTCGCTTTTCAGGTGAGCTTTTTGCCGAGCGTTAGCCAAGTGAACAAGAGCCCTCAACTGTCGGGGGAAGTGGTCTTGACTGGCACAGATACTTTTACGGGAACAGTCATTATAGATAAAGTGAAAGGGTTTTCAACAAACCTTTCCACAGACCCGTATTTTAACGTCAGGCAATCAATTGTGACATATTAATAAAATAACAATGGAAAAAATAATTTCACTAGCAAAAAGAAGAGGGTTTGTATATCCGTCATCGGAAATATATGGCGGATTTGCTGGCGTATATGACTACGGTCCCTTTGGTGTTGAATTGGAGAATAATATAAAAGCACAGTGGTGGAAAAAGATGGTACACGATAGAGATGATATTGTTGGATTGGACTCTAGTATTTTTATGAACCCAAAAATATGGGAAGCTAGTGGACATACAAAAGGGTTCTCAGACCCACTTACTGAGTGCAAGAAATGCAATACTAGAATTAGAGTGGACAAAGCTTTGGAGGAAATCGGAGTTTTTGCAGATGAAAAGATGGAAGAAGAAGAAATAAATAAGATATTCAAAGAACACAAAGAAGAAATAAAATGTCCAAAATGTGGTAGTCAGGATTTTACAGATGTTAAAAAGTTTAATCTTTTAGTAAAAAGTAATCTTGGAGATTTTACTGAGGATAATTCTTCTCCTGCATATCTTAGAGGGGAGACGTGTCAGGGTATCTATGTTAATTACAAAAATGTTTTAGATTCAATGCATATGAAATTACCTTTCGGTATCGCTCAGATAGGTAAGGCGTTTAGAAATGAAATATCTCCACGGCAATTTATTTTTCGCAGTAGGGAATTTGAACAAATGGAAATGCAGTACTTTGTAAGACCTGAAAATGAAATGAGCGAGTTTGAGAAGCTTCGTGAGTATAGATATAACGCCATACTTGAATTGGGAATTAGTAAAGAAAACTTAAAATGGAAACAACATGAGAATTTGGTTTTTTATGCCAAGGACGCTTATGATATTGAATATAAGTTCCCGTGGGGATTTGATGAACTTGAAGGTGTCCACGCGCGCGGTGATTACGATTTGACTGCGCACTCAAAAGGGTGCGGTAAGCAACTTGATTATTTTGACCAAGAAAGTGGGGAGAGGTTTATACCACATATCATTGAATCTTCTACTGGGGTTGGGCGTCTCGTTTTTGCAATTCTCGCAGAGGCATACACAGAAGATGAATTAGGAGGAAAAACACGTGTGTATCTAAAATTTAAACCACAAATTGCGCCGGTGAAGGCGGCTGTGTTTCCACTGATGAAAAATAAACCCGAGCTTGTAGAAAAGGCGCGCGGGGTTTACGAGGCATTAAAAAAAGAAATACCACAGATAATGTGGGATGATAATGGCAATGTAGGCAAGCGTTATCGCAGGCAGGATGAGATAGGTACGCCGTATTGTATAACAGTTGACTTTGATACACTGGAGGACGACACGGTGACCGTGCGCGACCGAGACAGTGGAGATCAACAGCGTATGGCAATAGCCGAGTTGACCGGCTACATCAAAAATGCTATCAAGTAGGTAGACATTTCGTCTTGTGTAGCACAAAGAGAGAGGTGATAGACATGTCTAAAACTGGGCATTGGCGGGAAGTTAAACTAAGAAACTCCAAGATATTGCCATGGGGTTTGGATATCAACGTTACACAATGCAGCATGGAGGACATTAACTGGGTTTTGAGCGGAACAGTTAGAAATCATATGATTAAAATGGTTGCAAAGGCGATTGAGGCGGCGGAATGGTTTAAGGAGGTATGGTGTGTTGAGGAAAATGGCACACTCCTTCGTCCTTTCGAGCATGTTTCAAGAGGGGAAGATATTGAGTTTAAACAAGTATCGCTAAACCCAATTGATCCACAGACTAACATTTGGGCTCTTTCTGTTTTTCGAAGGATTCAAATACACGATGCTTTTCTTGACGAAGAATTGTCAAATATTGTGAGCCTCGACTCCTCTCAACGTATCATGGCGGACAAGGACGGATTTTATATATTGGAAGTACGGCAGGAGTACAACTGAGGGGAGAGTATCTCATTGTTGTAAAAAATTTTTGCGTGCGCGCAAAAAGGGGGTTGCTTTCAGCAACCCCCTTTTTTTGCCTTGGCTGGGCTTTGTGGTACACTACGTTATTAACACATTCACCAATTATACTTCGTTCTTATATACCATCTTTGACTGAAATTCTGGCTACAAAACTTCGTTTCGCATTTACCATAGCTCGCTATGGTAAATACTCCAACTTGTTTTTCGCTCAGAATTTCAGTCAAATTTGGAATAAAATTGGTGGATGTGTTAATAAAAAGTAGATAGAATTAGTATGAATAAAAAAGAAATTGCAAAATTTTTAGCCGGTGCGTTTGCGTGGGAAACAATGGTGCACGTAGCTATTGGAGTAAACGGGTTAGCCCCAATAACCATATTTGGCTTCACTATAACTTCGCAGTTAAATACACCACTTATTATATTTCCTGCAGTAATTACAATTTTTTTGGTGTATTACGCATGGGTCAGAAAGTAGAGTGCTTTTTAGAAAAAGAGATTATAAACAAATGATACAATTGGATCAAAGTCAGGACCATAAACAATACTTGCTCCAAGTCCTCCTGTTATCGTTAAAGATATTATTCCAATCAACGCCAAAAACAACATAACTCCGCGACGTAATGTAAATATTGATATTTCGTGCAGTATTTTGGCAATTATTGTGTATTGCTTATAGCGTAAAAGCATTTTAGTATGCCAATCAGTTGTTTCAATAACTTTTATTGCGTATGAAATAGCCGGGATTGCAAATATTATTACGGTTATTGTTGCCATCATTGCGTGTGTTTCTATCAGGTTTGTAAGCTCGGGTCTTGTTTTTGTAATTATATCTTCCGCCATATCACCGGTTATTAGGGTTGGAATGACAGATAGTGCCCCTGTTATGCTTAAAAACATTTTTATGTTATTCCACCATTGCACACGAGAAGACCACACTCTCGGAGTAATTTCCATCAGAGCGTATATCACGAGAAGTGCTATGGGAAAATGAACAAATATTGGATGAATATTCATATAAGTACATTATAGTGGTTATATGAATATTGTAAACATAAAATAGAATTGCATATAATATACAGTAGGTTTTTTTGTATGCTATAATCAGTAATTAAATAGATGTTATCTTTAGATACAATTTCAAATTTACCATACCTCGGGTTCAATAACTGGGATTATGTAGTAATATTTTTTGCAGCTTTTTTGGAGGCAACACCATTTTTCGGGTTGTTTGTCCCTGGGATGCTCATTGTTATTGCCGGTGGTTTTATGGTAAAGCTTGGTATTTTAGATATTGGAGATATTGTGGTGGTGGCTTCTTTAGGGGCGATATTTGGAGATTTAGCCGGATATTTTTTAGGAAAGAAATATGGGGTTTCTTTTTTGGAAAAATATGGAAAATATTTTTTCTTCCGAAAAAAACAATTTGAAAGAACAAAAATGCTGATGAATAATCATACAGGCAAGTCGCTAATTATCGGGAGATTTAATTCGCTAACGAGGTCTTTTGCACCTTTTGTTGCTGGTTCAATGGGTACTCCTTTTAGAAAATTTTTACTGTTTAATATTGTAGGAGGTGTCGCATGGGCAATAACATTTATTTCAGTTGGGTTTATATTTGGGCAAAGCTATGAGGCAGTGGCTAGCTATGTCGGTAAATTCATGACAATAGCAATTGTCGTTAGCATAGGCATTGTTTATGCTTATCGTTTTATAAACAAAAGAAGGCACATCTTTTCCAGATATAGCTTGTATGTCCTTACATTGAATCTACTTTCTTTGTATTTATTTGCAAAAATGGTAGAAAGTATATTTGATAATGAGGTTATTACAAAGTTTGATATATTTCTGAATCAGAAAGTATCATTGTTTTGGTCTGTTCCATATAACGAGATAATGATTTTTATTACAAGTATTGCAAATCCTATAAATTTATTTTCGCTTTCGGTTATTTTGTTGGGGTTCCTTGTCTTTAAAAAGAAATGGTATTATTCCGGGATGTTTGTGGTGGGGATGACGGGTGGCTTGTTGTTGGAGTTGGCAGTAAAATTTTTAGTACACAGAGAGCGTCCAGTGAATGCGTTGATTGATGTTTCAGGGTATAGCTTTCCAAGTGGGCATGCGGCAATGGCGATAATATTTTTTGTGCTTCTTGCGTATGCGTTTAAAGATGATATAAAGAATAAAATAGTCAGAATTTTGTTTATGTTCGGTGTATTGGCAGTGCCTGTCCTCATTGGGATAAGTAGAGTGTACCTTAATGTTCATTGGTTTAGTGATGTAATTGCAGGGTTTGCTCTCGGTATGTTTTGGCTGACTTTACTCGTACTTGTTTTTAGGTTTATTACCTCTACAAAGCCCGGATTTTCAAAACATACTTTTAGGTATTTTAAAAAATTTAAAAAGCAGGAGGTAAAATAATACAAAATGAAACTGATCACATTAAACACATTATGAACTATTTATTTACATCTACAGATAAAGATATATTTCAGAATCCTGAGTTTCTTGCGCCTTTAGAATACATAAAACGTGTGACGGTAAAATCTATAACCATCAACGATAAGGGTGAATATGGGTTTGTTACTAACCCCATACATGGGTTTTACTTGCTTGCAGGTGGTGGTGCAGAAAGTGATGATTTGGAGGTTGAAATAAAGAGAGAATGTGACGAGGAGCTGAATGTTGAGGTTGAGGTATTGAGCAAGGTTGGCATAGCACGTGACTATCGCAATAGGAGTAGTAAAGAATATGATACAACTTGCTTTCTCACAAAAGTTATTGGAGAACTTAAAGAAGACACTCGCACGGAAGATGAAAAAAGCAACGGACTTCATCCAGTTTGGATTTGCGAAGAAGAAGCGATGAGAGTAATGACACAACAGCAAGAGAAAATTGAAAGAAAAGAAGTTGCTTTTTATAATACTGCTTTTGACATGGCGAGAGATGTTCGGTTTTTTATAGAGTATCTTCACTGTGTGGATAAGAAAACAGGCAATATTTCATTGATTTGATATAATTTAGAAAAGGTAAGGATTGGTTTATTGGAGTACGTAGTTTTATTTAAATTGATTCATAATAATAAAAAATATGGCAAAAGGAAGAGACAAACAAAAAAAGGAAAAGAAAAAACCTAAAAAAGAGAAGAAGAAAGATAAGGATAAGTAATTTTTTACCGCTTGTGTAAGTACGGTTTTTATTGTATTATAATCATCATCAAGAGGCTATAGGCACTGCTATTTGCAAATCAATCGCTTTGCTCTTGAGTAAACAGGGAGCGCTTCGCGCGCTTTTTTTGTATTTAAAATTATCATGTCAGAAAAAGGAGAGACAATTGTACGGTTCGGCGAAGTGTCGTTTGAACACAGCGTGAATAAACCCATCTTAGATGAGGTGAGCTTTACGGTGCGTCGCGGATCAAAGATTACCCTTATGGGGCAAAACGGCGCAGGTAAAAGTACGTTATTTAAGCTGATTACAAAAGCAATTACTCCTGAAGACGGCGATATACACCTAGCTCCAAATCTTTCTATTGCAACTGCTCATCAGGTTATTCCACGCGACCATCTCGACCTATTAGTGCGAGAGTATTTTGAAAGATGTTTTGACTCTAAAGTGTACGATATTGATCCTAAAATAGACAAGATTTTGGATGCGGTAAATCTCCACGCGGCAAAAGAAAAGAAAATAAAAGATTTTTCCGGTGGTCAGCAGGCGCGGCTTCTTTTAGCGTCCGCCTTAATTCAAAATCCTGACTTGCTTTTGTTGGACGAACCGACAAACAATCTGGACAAGGAGGGCATTGCCCATTTGACGAAGTTTCTGATTGATTACAAAAAAACGGTCATTGTCATCTCTCATGACGCGGACTTTTTAAACGCGTTCACAGAGGGTGTGCTATATCTGGATATCTTTACCAGAAAGATAGAAAAGTACGTAGGTAACTATAAAGACGTGGTGCGGGAGATTACGATACGTGTTGAGAAAGAACGCAGAAAGAATGCTCAATACGAGAAACATATTCAGGAGAAAAAAGACAAAGCAAATTTCTTTGCGAACAAAGGAGGGCGGATGAGAATATTGGCAAAGCGCATGCGTGAAAGTGCTGCGGAAGCAGAGGAGAATAAAGTGGATGTGCGACGCGAGGATAAAACAATAAGGAATTTTACTATTCCTGTAGGGAAACACCATATTGGTGAAATATTGCACATCAATCGACTTTCTGTAATGAAAGACCATAAGGTTGTTGACCGTGCGGCAAATATTTCTTTGGTGAAAAATAGGCACTTACTTTTAACAGGTCCAAACGGGATTGGAAAAAGTACATTACTGGAACATCTTGCACACAATACACAAGACGGAGCCAAGATTTCAGATGGAGTGACGGTGGGTTACTATCGTCAAGATTTTTCGACACTTGATTTTGACGATACTGTGTTTAATACACTGGAGAGTGTAATGGGAAAACCAAACGAGCAGGATTTACGTTCTTTGGCAGCAGGGTTTTTAATTACAGGAGAGCTGATGCACACAAAAGTTGGGAGCTTGTCGGAGGGGCAGAAAGGACTCGTCGCGTTTGCACAACTTGCGCTTTTGAAACCAAACTTACTGATACTCGATGAACCGACCAATCATATAAACTTCCGTCATTTGCCTGTTATTGCAAAAGCATTGGATAAATATGAAGGGGCGATGATTCTCGTATCCCACGTACCGGAATTCGTAAAGAAAATACGCATTGACGAAACGCTTGACTTGGAGAGTCTAAAGGCAGTAAAGAAGAGTGGGGAATAAACATCAGCTCCATACACTGCTCCGGAGCAGTGTATGGAGCTGAT
>ENA-ORDP01001378-ORDP01001378.1-marine-sediment-metagenome-genome-assembly--contig:-NODE-1378-length-13476-cov-71.090306_pt1 | contig 13476 bp, 10 predicted proteins | sample MGYA00248627_ERZ508539 | MGnify/ENA primary metagenome ERZ508539 (study PRJEB26208, sample SAMN05571518) | marine sediment metagenome | biome: deep sea; feature: Hydrothermal vent; material...
CCAGTAGCTCAATTGGCAGAGCAGCGGTCTCCAAAACCGCAGGTTGGGGGTTCGAGTCCCTCCTGGCCTGCCATACGGCATTGAACCGAAACACGGGGTGGATCGGCGCGGCCGGCGGCACCGGGGGGTTCCCCGGTGCCGCCGGCTGACGAACAGAGAGTATGGCGCAGAAATCGGGTACCACCTCCACCTCGCCGCTCGACACGGTGAAGCTCGCCATCGCGGTGGTGATCCTGGTCGCGGCGGTCGTGGGCTTTTACTGGTTTGTGGACGAGCCGCTGATCTTCCGGGTGCCCGGGCTGCTCGCGGCCACGGGCATCGCCGTGGCGGTCGGCTCGCAGACCGTGGCGGGGCGCACGATCTGGGCGTTCATCGGCGAGTCGCGCACCGAGGTGCGCAAGGTCGTGTGGCCCACGCGCCATGAGACGGTGCAGACCACCCTGGTGGTGATCGGTCTGGTGCTGCTGGTCGCGGTGTTCCTGTGGGCGCTGGATATGGGATTGCTCAGGATGGTGCGTGTACTGACGGGTCAGGGGAGTTGAGGGAATGACACTGCGTTGGTACGTGATACACGCCTATTCCGGTTACGAGAACCAGGTGCACCGCTCGTTGCAGGATCGGATCGAGCGTAGCGGGCTTCAGGACCGGTTCGGCCAGATCCTGGTACCCACCGAAGAGGTGGTCGAGATACGCGAGGGGCAGAAACGGCGCAGCGAGCGCAAGTTCTTTCCCGGCTACGTGCTGGTCCAGATGGACCTGGACGACGAGACCTGGCACTTGGTCAAGGAGGTGCCGCGGGTGATGGGATTCGTGGGCGGCACCTCGGACCGTCCCGCCTCGATCAGCGACCGCGAGGCCGAGGCCATCCTGCAACGGGTCCAGGAGGGGGTCGAGAAGCCGCGGCCGAAGGTGCTCTTCGAGCCCGGGGAGGTTGTGCGCGTGATCGACGGTCCCTTCAACGACTTCAGCGGCGTAGTCGAGGAGGTCAACTACGAGAAGAACCGCTTGCGGGTGGCGGTGCTGATCTTTGGCCGGCCGACGCCGGTGGAACTGGAGTTCAGCCAGGTGGGGAAGGGCTGATCACTCGGGAGTCTGTCCGAGTCATCCGTGCGTAGCGGGACGGGAGCGCGGGACCACGCCGGGCCGCCGGTGACGACAACCCCGGGGAGCCGAGAGGCGATTGTACCCGGTAGGAGTGGATGATGGCAAAGAAGATACAGGCCTATATCAAGCTTCAGGTGCCGGCCGGGCAGGCCAACCCCAGTCCCCCGGTGGGCCCTGCGTTGGGTCAGCACGGCGTAAACATCATGGAGTTCTGCAAGACCTTTAATGCGCATACCCAGGGGGTGGAACAGGGTTTGCCGACGCCGGTGGTCATCACCGTGTATTCGGACCGCAGCTTCACCTTCGTGACCAAGACGCCACCGGCCGCGGTCCTGTTGAAGAAGGCCCTGGGTCTGCAGAAGGGTAGTGCCACCCCCAACAGCAACAAGGTGGGCAAGGTGACACGGGTGCAGCTCGAGGAGATCGTCAAGGCCAAGGCACCGGACCTCACCGCGGCCGATATCGACGCGGGTGTACGCACTATCGCCGGCAGCGCCCGCAGCATGGGCATCGAAGTGGAGGGCGTCTAGCCATGGCGAAGCTCTCCAAGCGCATGCGGGCCATCCGTGGGAAACTGGTGCCGGGGAGGCTGTACGCGGTCGATGAGGCGCTTCAGATCCTCAAGGAACTTCCGCAGGCCCGTTTCCGCGAATCCGTGGACGTAGCGTTCAACCTGGGTGTCGATCCGCGCAAATCCGATCAGGTGGTCCGCGGGTCCACCGTATTGCCCCACGGGACTGGGAAATCGGTCCGGGTGGCGGTGTTCGCGCAGGGTGCCAACGCCGATGCGGCGCGCGCCGCCGGTGCCGACTTGGTGGGGTTCGAGGATCTGGCGGAGCGCATCAAGGGCGGCTCGCTGGACTTCGACGTCGCGATCGCGTCGCCGGACGCGATGCGCGTGGTGGGCCAGCTGGGCCCGATCCTCGGCCCGCGTGGGTTGATGCCGAATCCCAAGGTGGGAACGGTGGCGCCCGACGTGGCCGGCGCAGTGCGCAACGCGAAGGCGGGCCAAGTACGCTACCGGACCGACAAGGCCGGCATCGTCCACTGCACGATCGGCAAGGTCGACTTCGAGGTTTCCGCCCTGAGGGAGAACCTCCAGGCGCTGCTCGCCGACCTGCGGAAGGCGAAGCCCGCGGCGGCCAAGGGGATCTACCTGAAGAAGGTCACCTTGTCCTCGACCATGGGTGCGGGCATTACGCTCGATCAGAGTTCGCTCGCCGGCTAGCCGGCGGGAGGGGGCGCCGTTGCCGCGTCCCACCAGGCTTTGGGGTCGGCCCGTGCCTTTTCGGGGGCGGGGTGGCCGTCAAAGACCGCAGGTGCCTCCGGGGTCCGTTCGGGTTCCGGAGACTTAATGGGCCCCGGCCCGGCCTGCGCAGACGGTGGACCCAGCGTCGGTGATGTCTGGCGTCGTTCACCGCACGGGCGGGCGCCCTCACGGGCGTCCCGAGTCCACAACGGGCACGTGGCGGCGGGGAAGATGGTCGCACGGTGCCATGAGGTGACAGACGTGCCACTCGTACTGGAAGAAAAGAAGGCGATTGTCGCGGAGGTCAACGCCGTGGCTGCGGACGCTCATTCGGTGGTCGCGGCCGAGTATCGGGGTTTGAGCGTCCAGGAAATGACGGAGCTGCGCCGCTCGGCGCGCGACGGCGGCGTCTATCTCCGGATCGTGAAAAATACCCTGGCGCGCCGGGCCCTGCAGGGCACCGCGTTTGAGTGTATGCAGGAAGGTCTCGTGGGGCCGCTGCTCCTGGCATTCTCCAAAGAGGAGCCGGGCGCCGCGGCGCGTGTGGTCAGCGAGTTTGCCAAGGACCACGACAAGCTCGTGCCCAGGCTGATCGCGGTCGGGGGTCAGTTGCTCCCCGCGGCCGAGTTGCAGCGCCTCGCCACGCTCCCCACCCGGGAGCAGGCCATCAGCTTGCTGATGGCGGTGATGCGTGCGCCGCTCGACAAGCTCGCCCGCACCCTCAACGAGATCCCCGGGAAGCTCGTTCGGACCCTGGCGGCGGTCCGCGACCAGAAGCAGGCCCTATAACGGGATACCTGGGCGCGCTGTGCCGGCCGCGCCCAGGTCCACCAGACTACTGACGATTCAGGAGATTCAACCATGTCCGTATCCAAAGAAGAGATTCTCGAGACCATCTCCGGCATGACGGTGATGGATGTCGTCGACCTGATCTCCGCGATGGAAGAGAAGTTCGGTGTTTCCGCGGCGGCGGCGGTCGCAGCGGCGCCCGCCGCCGCGGGCGCCGCCGAAGCCGCCGCCGAGGAGCAGACCGAGTTCGACGTGGTGCTGTCGAGCTTCGGTTCGAACAAGGTGAGCGTCATCAAGGTGGTGCGCGCGCTGACCGGCCTGGGCCTGAAGGAGGCCAAGGACCTCGTCGAAGGCGCCCCGTCGACCGTCAAGGAAGGGGTGTCGAAGGACGAGGCGGCCGACATGAAGAAGAAGCTTGAGGAAGCGGGCGCCAGCGTCGAGATCAAGTGAGGATCGGCGCGGACGGAATGACTTTGCCGATGGGTGAAGCATGGCGGCGGGTGGGGCCGGTGGTGGATGACCGCCGGCTCGCGCCCGCCTGTTCGCGCGTCGTTGCGCGCCGGAGGGTCGCCGCGACGGCCACGCCGGCGCGCGTGCCCGCGCCGGGCAACACGTTCTGATCAAGAGGGACCACCGCGATGTCCTACAGCTTTACCGAAAAGAAACGGATTCGCAAGGACTTCGGCAAACGCCCGCGTATCCTTGAGGTGCCTTACCTGCTGGCTACGCAGCTCGAGTCCTACCGCCGGTTCCTCCAGGAAGACGTGCCGGCCGACCAGCGTCGCCCCACCGGGTTGCATGCGGCGCTGCATTCGGTCTTCCCGATCTCCAGTTATTCCGGCAGCGCCGTATTGGAATACGTCGACTACCGTCTCGGTGAGCCGGTATTCGATGTCAAGGAATGCCAGATGCGCGGCATGACCTTCGCCGCACCGCTACGCACCACGCTGCGCTTGGTCATCTACGACAAGGAAGCGCAGGCCGGGGCCCAGTCCGTAAAGGACATCAAGGAGCAGGAAGTCTACATGGGCGAGTTGCCGCTCATGACACGCAACGGTACGTTTGTCATCAACGGCACCGAACGGGTCGTGGTCTCGCAGCTGCACCGTTCCCCCGGGGTATTCTTCGAGCACGACAAGGGTAAGACCCACTCCTCGGGGAAGCTCCTGTTCTCGGCGCGCGTGATCCCCTATCGGGGGTCCTGGCTCGACTTCGAGTTCGATCCGAAGGATTGCGTGTTCGTCCGGATTGATCGCCGGCGCAAGCTCCCCGCCACGATCCTGTTGCGTGCCCTCGGCTATTCGACCGAGGAGATCCTGGACGCGTTCTTCGAAACCAACGTTTTTCATCTTTCGAAGGGCGGCGCTCAGCTCGAGCTGGTCCCCGAGCGGCTGCGCGGTGAGACCGCGAGCTTCGATATCAAGATCAAGGGCAAGGTCCTGGTCGAGGCCGGCCGGCGGGTGACCGCCCGGCATATCCGGGAGCTGGAACAGGCCGGAATCAAGACTCTGGCGGTCTCGGATGACTATCTGATCGGAAAGACGATCGCCTGTGACGTGGTGGACACCGAGACGGGGGAACTCATCGTTTCGGCCAATGACGAGTTGCGTGCCGAGAGCGTCGAGAAGATCCGGCAGGCGGGCATCAAGGAGATCCGCGCCCTCTACACCAATGATTTCGATCGCGGTCCTTACATGTCCAGTACCCTGCGTATCGATCCGACCGCGAGCGAGCTGGAGGCCCTCGTGGAGATCTACCGCATGATGCGTCCGGGCGAGCCGCCGACCAAGGAGGCCGCCCAGAACCTGTTCAATAATCTGTTCTTCAGTTCGGACCGCTACGACCTGTCGGCGGTCGGTCGCATGAAGTTCAATCGTCGGCTCGGGCGCGAAGAGATCACCGGTCCGGGGGTGCTGTCCAAGGAGGACATCCTCGAGGTCTTGAAGGTGCTGATCGATATCCGCAACGGGAACGGTTACGTCGACGATATCGATCACCTGGGCAATCGCCGCATCCGCAGCGTCGGCGAGATGGCCGAGAACGTCTTCCGTATCGGTCTCGTGCGCGTGGAACGCGCGGTGCGCGAGCGTTTGAGCCTGGCCGAGTCCGAGGGCCTGACGCCGCAGGAATTGATCAACGCCAAGCCCGTGGCCGCGGCGATCAAGGAGTTCTTCGGCTCCAGTCAGCTCTCGCAGTTCATGGACCAGAACAACCCGCTGTCGGAGATCACCCACAAGCGCCGTGTATCGGCGCTCGGCCCGGGTGGGCTGACCCGTGAGCGGGCCGGCTTCGAGGTCCGCGACGTGCATCCCACCCACTATGGGCGGGTCTGCCCGATCGAGACGCCGGAGGGCCCGAACATCGGGCTCATCAACTCCCTGGCCTGCTACGCGCGCACCAATGAATACGGTTTCCTCGAGACCCCGTACCGCAAGGTGGCCAATGGCCGGGCGAGCGAGGAGGTGGTGTATCTGTCGGCGATCGAGGAGGGGCAGTACGTCATCGCACAGGCCAACGCCACTCTGGACGAGAAGGGCAACTTGCTCGACGATCTGGTTTCCTGCCGGCACGCGAACGAATTCACCATGTCGACGCCGGACAAGGTCGACTACATGGATGTCTCGCCGATGCAGATCGTGTCGGTCGCGGCGGGGCTTATCCCGTTCCTGGAGCACGATGACGCCAATCGGGCGCTGATGGGATCGAATATGCAACGCCAGGCGGTTCCGACGCTGCGCGCCGAGAAGCCGCTGGTGGGTACCGGGATGGAGCGCACCGTCGCGATCGACTCCGGTACCGCGGTGGTGGCCGAGCGCGGCGGCATCGTGGATTCCGTGGATGCCGGGCGTATCGTCGTGCGCGTGAACGACGAGGAGACGATTCCGGGAGAGCCCGGGGTCGATATCTACAACCTGATCAAGTACACGCGCTCTAATCAGAACACCTCGATCAACCAGCGACCGCTGGTGCACACCGGTGATGTCATCGCCCGTGGTGACGTGCTCGCGGATGGGTCCTCGACGGATATGGGCGAGCTGGCGTTGGGGCAGAACCTCCTCGTGGCGTTCATGCCCTGGCACGGCTACAACTTCGAAGACTCGATCCTGATCTCGGAGCGGGTGGTGGAGGAAGACCGGTTCACGACCATCCACATCGAGGAGCTGACCTGCGTCGCCCGGGATACCAAGCTCGGGCCGGAGGAGATCACTTCCGACATCCCCAACGTGGGGGAGTACGCGCTCTCGAAGCTGGATGAGTCGGGGATCGTTTATATCGGTGCCGAGGTTGCGACCGGAGACATCCTGGTCGGAAAGGTCACCCCGAAGGGCGAGACCCAGCTCACCCCGGAAGAGAAGTTGTTGCGGGCGATCTTCGGCGAAAAGGCGTCCGACGTGAAGGACACCTCGCTGCGCGTGCCGTCCGGCATGGATGGTACGGTGATCGACGTGCAGGTGTTCACGCGCGACGGGGTGGAGAAGGATCAGCGTGCACTCGAGATCGAGAAGATGGAACTCGCGAGCATCAAGAAGGACCTGAACGACCAGCTGCGCATCGTCGAGGACGACACCTTCCAGCGTGTGGAGCGGCTGTTGGTCGGCAAGACCGTCGAGGGCGGGCCCAAGGGTCTGAAGGCGGGTTCCAGAATCACCGAGGGGTACCTCGTCGAGGTGTTACGGGAGAAGTGGTTCGAGATCCGGCTGCGCAACGAGGACGCCAACCGCCAACTCGAGGCCGTCGCCCAACAGGTCAAGGTCCTGCGCAAGGAGTTCGACCGGCGCTTCGAGGAGAAGAAGGCGAAGATCACCGCCGGTGACGACTTGGCGCCCGGTGTGCTCAAGATGGTGAAAGTCTACCTGGCGGTCAAGCGGCGCACCCAGCCCGGCGACAAGATGGCGGGCCGCCATGGAAACAAGGGCGTCATCTCGCGGATCGTGCCCGTCGAGGACATGCCCTATCTGGAGGACGGTACGCCGGTGGATATCGTCCTGAATCCGCTGGGCGTGCCCTCGCGCATGAACGTGGGCCAGGTGCTCGAGACGCACCTGGGCTGGGCCGCCAAGGGCATGGGCCGACGTATCGGCCAGATGCTCGACGCCGGTTCGAAGCCCGCCGGGCTGCGTAAGTTTCTGAACGAGGTGTACAACACCAGCGGTCGCGGCGTCGATCTGAAGTCGTTGAGCGACGATGAGGTGATACAGCTGGCCGGGAATCTGCGCAGCGGCGTGCCGATGGCGACGCCCGTATTCGACGGCGCCAGCGAGGGGGAAATCAAGTCGATGCTGCGCCTCGCGGGTCTGCCGGAGAACGGCCAGGCGACGCTGATCGACGGGCGTACCGGCGAGGCCTTCGACAAGCCGATCACCGTGGGTTACATGTATATGATCAAACTCAACCACCTGGTCGACGACAAGATGCATGCCCGATCGACGGGGCCCTACAGCTTGGTCACTCAGCAGCCGCTGGGCGGAAAGGCGCAGTTCGGCGGTCAGCGCTTCGGCGAGATGGAGGTCTGGGCCCTGGAGGCGTACGGCGCCGCCTATACGCTGCAGGAGATGCTTACCGTCAAGTCCGACGACGTCAACGGGCGTACCAAGATGTACAAGAATATCGTCGACGGTGACTATCGTATGGAGGCCGGGATGCCGGAGTCGTTCAACGTGCTGGTCAAGGAGATCCGCTCGCTCGCCATCAACATTGAGTTGGAGCAGGAAGACTGAGGCGATCGGCCGGGCGGATATCGCCCGGAACGGCCTGACGGGACGCCCGCGGGCATCCCGGAACTTACGGGACAGGTGACGCGATGAAAGATCTACTGAATCTTCTCAAGCAACAGGGACAGGTCGATGACTTCGATGTCATCCGCATCGGCTTGGCCTCGCCCGATATGATCCGCTCCTGGTCCTACGGAGAGGTCAAGAAGCCTGAGACCATCAATTACCGCACGTTCAAGCCGGAGCGCGACGGACTGTTCTGCGCCAAGATCTTCGGGCCCATCAAGGACTATGAGTGCCTGTGCGGCAGGTACAAGCGGCTCAAGCACCGCGGCGTGATCTGCGAGAAGTGCGGCGTCGAGGTGACGGTCGCGAAGGTGCGCCGCGAGCACATGGGGCATATCGAACTGGCGAGCCCGGTCGCCCATATCTGGTTCCTGAAATCGTTGCCGTCCCGGATCGGGCTGCTTCTGGATATGACCCTGCGCGATATCGAGCGGGTGCTCTATTTCGAGGCCTTTGTCGTGGTCGACCCCGGGATGACCCAACTCGAACGCGGCCAGCTGCTGACCGACGAGCAATACCTGGAGGCCATTGAGGAGAACGGGGACGAGTTCGACGCACGCATGGGCGCCGAGGCGGTCTACGGGTTGCTCAAGTCCCTGGACCTGCGTACGGAGGCCGCCCGACTGCACGAGGAGATTGTGAGCACGGCGTCGGATGCGAAGCTCAAGCGTCTGTCCAAGCGCCTCAAGCTGATTGAGTCGTTCCTGGACTCCGGCAATCGCCCGGAGTGGATGATCCTCACCGTCCTCCCGGTACTGCCGCCCGACCTGCGCCCGCTCGTACCGCTCGACGGCGGCCGGTTCGCGACCTCGGATCTGAATGATCTGTACCGGCGGGTCATCAACCGTAACAACCGCCTCAAGCGTCTGCTCGAGCTGAACGCGCCCGACATCATCGTTCGCAACGAGAAGCGCATGCTGCAGGAATCGGTGGACGCACTCCTGGACAACGGACGTCGCGGGCGGGCGATCACCGGGACCAACAAGCGCCCCCTCAAATCACTTGCGGACATGATCAAGGGCAAGCAGGGGCGCTTCCGCCAGAACCTGCTGGGCAAGCGCGTCGACTATTCCGGGCGCTCGGTGATCGTGGTGGGTCCCACCCTGCGTCTGCATCAGTGCGGACTGCCCAAGAAGATGGCGTTGGAGTTGTTCAAGCCTTTCATCTTCGGGAAGCTCCAGCGCCGCGGTCTGGCCACGACCATCAAGGCCGCGAAGAAGATGGTGGAGCGTGAGGCCGCCGAGGTCTGGGACATCCTCGAGGGGGTGATCCGGGAACATCCGGTGATGCTGAATCGGGCACCGACGCTGCACCGTCTCGGTATCCAGGCCTTCGAGCCGGTACTGATCGAGGGCAAGGCGATCCAGCTGCATCCCCTCGTGTGCGCGGCGTTCAATGCCGACTTCGACGGCGACCAGATGGCGGTTCACGTGCCGCTGTCGCTGGAGGCGCAAATCGAGGCGCGGGTGTTGATGATGTCCACCAACAACATCCTGTCGCCGGCGAACGGCGAGCCCATCATCGTTCCTTCCCAGGACGTGGTGCTCGGCCTGTATTACATGACCCGTGAGGCCGTCAACACCCCCGGAGAGGGCATGATATTCGCCGATGTGGCCGAGGTGCATCGCGCCTACGAAAGCCGGGTGGTCGGTCTGCACGCGAGGATCAAGGCGCGGATCCGCGAGGTCGTAAAGGGGGAGGATGGAGATCGGCGCGAAGTGCGCCGGGTCGTGGATACCACCGTGGGCCGCGCCCTGCTCTCGGAGGTCCTTCCCGAGGGGATGTCCTTCGACCTGATCAACCAGGACATGAACAAGAAGGCGATTTCCCGTCTCATCAATTTCGCCTACCGCGATGTCGGCCTGAAGGAGACGGTCATATTCGCCGATCAGCTTATGTATACGGGGTTCTACTACGCGACCCGATCGGGTGCGTCGTTCGGGGTGGAGGATATGGTGGTCCCGGATCAGAAACTAAAAATCCTGGCGCGGGCCGAGGTCCAGGTCAAGGACATCGAGGCCCAGTACGCGTCCGGGCTGGTGACCAACGGCGAGCGCTACAACAAGGTTGTGGACATCTGGTCGCATACCAACGATGTGGTCGCCAAGGCGATGATGGAGAAGCTGGGTTCCTATGAGGTAAAGGACGCACAGGGAAACCTGATCAAACAGAAGTCGTTTAATCCGATCTTCATGATGGCGGACTCGGGGGCGCGCGGCAGCGCGCAGCAGATTCGTCAGCTCGCCGGGATGCGCGGGCTGATGGCCAAGCCGGACGGGTCGATCATCGAGACGCCGATCACGGCCAATTTCCGGGAAGGGCTGGACGTGTTGCAGTATTTCATCTCCACCCACGGTGCACGCAAGGGTCTCGCGGACACCGCGCTTAAGACGGCGAACTCGGGCTATCTTACCCGCCGGCTGGTCGACGTTGCGCAGGACTTGGTGGTGACGGAATTTGATTGCGGCACTACCGAGGGCCTGCTGATGGCGCCATTGGTGGAGGGCGGTGACGTGGTGGAGCCGCTCCGCGACCGGGTCCTCGGACGCACCGTGACGCGTGAAGTCACCAAGCCGGGCACCGATGAGGTGCTCATACCGGTTGGTACGCTGCTCGACGAGCACTGGGTGGCGCAACTCGATCAGATGGGTGTCGACCGGGTCATGGTCCGCTCGCCGATCTCCTGCGCGACCCGCCATGGGGTCTGCGCGGCCTGTTATGGTCGCGACTTGGCGCGTGGGCATCGGGTAAACCTCGGTGAGGCGGTGGGGGTCATTGCCGCCCAGAGTATCGGTGAGCCGGGAACCCAGCTTACGATGCGGACCTTCCACATCGGGGGCGCCGCGTCCCGGATGGTTGCGATCAACAGCGTGGAGATCAAGTCCAACGGGACGGTGAAACTGCGCAACATCAAGCTGGTCAAGCACAAGAAGACCGGCAACTATGTCGCCGTCTCCCGTTCGGGCGAACTGGCGGTCATGGACGAGATGGGACGCGAGCGCGAGCGCTACAAGGTGCCTTACGGTGCGGTTCTCACCGTGGAGGACGGCGATGCCATGGAACAGGGCCAAGTCGTGGCGAATTGGGACCCGCACACGCATCCGGTGGTGACTGAAGTGGCCGGACGGTTGCGCTACTCGGATTTTATCGAGGGGGTTACCGTGTTGCGTCAGGCCGACGAGATGACCGGCCTGAGTTCTATGGTGATCATGGATCCCAAACAGCGGGGTGCGGTGGGCAAAGACCTACGTCCGATGATCCGTCTGCTGGACGAGAACGGCGATGATGTGTGCATCGCCGGCACGGACAAGCCGGCCCAGTACTATCTGCCGCCGGGTGCCATCGCCAGCGTCGAGGACGGCGCCTGGGTGGGTGTCGGCGACGTCATCGCCCGTATCCCGCAGGAGTCGAGCAAGACCCGCGATATCACCGGGGGCCTACCCAGGGTGGCCGACCTGTTCGAGGCCCGTAAGCCCAAGGAGCCGGCGATCCTCGCCGAGACCTCCGGGACCATGAGCTTCGGCAAGGACACCAAGGGGCGTCAGCGTCTGATCATCACCGACAGCGAAGGCGTCCAGCACGAGGAGCTGATCCCGAAGTGGCGGCACATCACCGTCTTCGAGGGCGAGCACGTGGAGAAGGGCGAACCCGTTGCCGACGGAGAGCACAACCCGCACGATATTCTGCGCCTGCTGGGCGTGACTGCGCTGGCGGCCTACCTCGTCAAGGAGATCCAGGACGTCTACCGTCTCCAGGGTGTGCGGATCAATGACAAGCATATCGAGATCGTGATCCGGCAGATGTTGCGCAAGGTGGAGGTGGCCGATCCGGGCGAGAGCCATTTCCTCAAGGGGGAGCGGGCCGAGCGTGCCCGGGTGTTGGAGGAGAACGAACGGCTGGAGCGCGACGGCAAGGTGTCGGCGCGCTTCGAACCGATCCTGCTTGGGATCACCAAGGCGTCCTTGTCCACGGATTCGTTTATCTCGGCGGCCTCCTTCCAGGAGACGACCCGGGTGCTGACCGAGGCTGCGGTCCGGGGACTGAGCGATGAGCTGCGCGGGCTCAAGGAAAACGTGATCGTGGGTCGGCTCATCCCGGCGGGCACCGGGCAGGTCTACCATGCCGAGCGCCGCCGCCGGCGTGCGGGCGGCCTTGCAGATCTCGGGCTGGAGACCCCCGGGGAGCCGACCGATGCGGAGGCCGCGTCCGTGGACCAGGCGTTCGTGGACCAGGCGTTCGTGGATCAGGCGGCCACGGACCAGGCGGCCACGGACCAGGCGGCCACGGACCAGGTGGCTACGGACCAGGTGGCCACGGATCAGGCATTGGACGCATCGGGGTCCTGATCGGGCCCGAGCGCCGGGATGCCGCTTGACAGCGCAGGGCGGCATCCTTAGAATCGCCTGTCTCCCGACAGGCCGGATTCTTCCGGCCTGTCGTTTGTTTTCGGGCGCGGCCGGTATCCTTCAGCCGAACCCGGGGTAAAGGGTCTACCGCGGTGGCGGGAAGACAACCGGCTTCGCACAGAAAGCCGCTGAATAGCTTTGGTTATTCGCGGAAAGCCTGGGCGAAGAGGGTTCGCTTGCTCTCGTTTTTTCGTGTCTGGGCCTGGATTGCGGCCACCTGCAGAGTGGAGTCGGGGATCTCATGACGACGATCAACCAACTGGTGCGCAATGCGCGCACGCGCAAGAGGGAAAAGAGTAAGGTGCCGGCGCTGGAGGGCTCGCCCCAGAAGCGCGGCGTGTGCACGCGTGTCTACACAACTACGCCGAAAAAGCCGAACTCCGCGCTTCGGAAGGTGGCCCGCGTGCGCCTCACCAACGGCTACGAGGTCACTACATATATCGGTGGCGAGGGACACAACCTTCAGGAACACTCGGTGGTGCTGATCCGCGGCGGGCGCGTAAAGGACCTTCCCGGCGTGCGCTACCACGTGGTGCGCGGGAGCTTGGACACCGCCGGCGTGAACAACCGCAAGCAGGGCCGTTCCAAGTACGGCGTCAAGCGCCCGAAGAGTTGAGGTGCGTTCCGGGCGTGCCCCGGTGGATCCGCAGGAGCTGAGTAGAAGCCAATGCCCAGACGAGGAATACTCCAGCAGCAGTCGATCCTGCCGGATCCGAAATACGGTAGTGAGACGCTGGCCAAGTTCGTCAATATGGTTATGCACAGTGGCAAAAAGGCCACCGCCGAGCGCATCGTCTACGGTGCGCTGGACCAGATCGTCGCGAAGGGAAAGGGCGACCCGGTTCAGGTCCTGGACCACGCACTGGACAACGTGCGCCCCATCGTGGAGGTCAAGTCCCGGCGCGTCGGCGGTGCGACCTACCAGGTGCCGGTCGAGGTGCGGCCGGTGCGTCGGGCATCGCTTGCCATGCGCTGGCTCATCGATGCGGCCCGCCGCCGCGGCGAGAAATCCATGGTGGCACGCCTGGCCAACGAGTTGATGGACGCAGCCGAGAGCCGCGGTGCCGCGGTTAAGAAGCGTGAAGACACGCATCGCATGGCCGAGGCCAACAAGGCCTTCTCGCACTATCGTTGGTGAGACGACGCGGCT
>ENA-ORDP01001379-ORDP01001379.1-marine-sediment-metagenome-genome-assembly--contig:-NODE-1379-length-13476-cov-4.971537_pt1 | contig 13476 bp, 8 predicted proteins | sample MGYA00248627_ERZ508539 | MGnify/ENA primary metagenome ERZ508539 (study PRJEB26208, sample SAMN05571518) | marine sediment metagenome | biome: deep sea; feature: Hydrothermal vent; material...
CCAATTGGTTGCACATTCCCATTGGTTATCATGGTCGGTCGTCATCTTTAGTGGTATCGCGTACGCCCATTCATCGTCCCTATGGTCAGTTATTGCCACAGGGCGCTACACAGCCTGTATTTGGCCCCAGTCGTTTGTTGGATTTTGAATTGGAAATGGGATTTATAATTGGTCGTTCCAATGCACTTGGACAATCCATCTCAACCAAGGATGCGGATAAACATATCTTTGGAATGATGTTGTTCAACGATTGGTCCGCAAGGGATATTCAGAAATGGGAGTATGTACCACTCGGTCCCTTCTTGGGTAAGAGTTTTGCCTCCACCGTCTCACCTTGGATTATTACGATGGAAGCCATGGAACCCTTCAAAGTTCCTGGACCTGTACAAGAACCGAAAGTGTTGGATTATTTAAAGTATGAAGGTGACCATAACTACGACATTGATTTGTTCGTAGATATAATTACCCCTGAGGGAATGTCTAAAACAGTTTGTCATTCCAATTTTAAATATATGTACTGGAACATGAACCAGCAGTTGGCGCATCAAACAGTGAATGGTTGCAACATCCGTGTGGGTGATATGTATGCTTCGGGAACCATTTCCGGACCTACGCCGGACGCTTTCGGCTCCATGCTTGAGCTAAGCTGGCGCGGGACGAAACCAATCCGGCTAAAAGATGGCTCTGAACGAAGATTTATAAATGATGGTGATACGGTTATCATGCACGGCTACTGCGAAAAAGATGGTTTGCACCTCGGCTTTGGCGAATGTGTAACGAAAATTCTACCATCCTTATAGTTTCATCCGTTATCCGGTTTTGGTTTATAATATTTCATAAATTTGTAACATTGTTGTCCGGTAATTAAACTTTCAGGATAAGTTTGAATGTGGAATTTATTCAAATCGGCTACCGGTTTTAAGTTTAGGGGCTTCTAATAATTACTTCTTGAAAGGAAGGAATTATTAGGAATTCCATCAAGTTGTTAAATTTTGTTTTATGAAAGAAATCAATCCGGAGGAATACGGCACTCAGCAACTTTTTAAGTTTATGATAGGTGGTATTGCACCACGTCCTATTGCTTTTGCCAGCACGGTGGACAGCAAGGGGAATCCCAACCTGAGTCCGTTTAGTTTTTACAATGCTTTTGGTATTAACCCCACGACATTAATTTTTTCACCTTCGCGAAGGGGTCGCGACAACTCTATCAAACATACGCTGGAGAACATACAGGAAGTTCCGGAGGTGGTACTCAACGCGGTGACCTATTCCATGGTGCAGCAGATGAGCCTGAGTAGCACGGAATATCCCAAAGGTGTGAATGAGTTTGAAAAGTCAGGTTTTACTCCGGTTGACGCTGTGAAAGTACGTCCTTTCCGGGTGAAAGAATCGCCGTTGCAGTTTGAGTGCCGGGTGCGTGATATCATTGAGATCAGCGGAAAACCCGGCTCGGCTAACCTGGTAATTTGCGAAATAATGTATGTTCATGTTGACGAAGGCATCCTCGACCCGGGCGGCAACATCTTACCGGATAAAATTGATTTGGTGGGACGTATGGGCGACAATTATTATGTGCATGCCTCCGGTGAAGCGCTGTTTGAAGTCCCCAAACCGCTTACTACAATGGGTATTGGTGTGGACAGCCTTCCTGCGTCTGTAAGAAAAAGCCATGTGCTGAGTGGAAATGACCTTGGGCTACTTGGAAATCAGGAATCGTTGCCCGATGAACAGTCGTTGAGAAAAATTTCTCTGCCAGCCAGCCTGCAAGCTGCTCCCGATAAAGAGACTATCCATGCTTATGCCAAAAATCTCATAGCCGGAAACAAAGTGGAAGAAGCGCTGAAAGTTCTCCTGTCTTTTGGCTAATACCGGACTTTACTTATTGCTTAAGTTGACTTCCTAAACCACCGTTTTTCTAATGAGAACTTGAAATTCTCCGTTATTTCTTGGCCGGAGATGCTAAACTCACCGGCTGCATGAGCAGGAAGCTGCTTTCTGTTTTGAAGCAACCGATTTTCCTGTACATTTGCGCCTCCATGAAAAAGGATATTTCTTACAAACGTATCTGGCTGATTGCCTGGCCCATTATCCTTGGTAGCGTGGCTCAGAATCTTATCAACTTCACCGATACTGCTTTTTTGGGCAGGGTAGGGGAAGTAGCGCTGGGTGCCGGTGCACTGGGAGGTATTTTTTATCTCGCCGTCTTTATGCTCGGGCTGGGTTTTGGTATGGGTGAGCAGATCATTGTTGCCCGTCGCTATGGTGAGAAACGGCTCAAAGAGATTGGTAGTGTGGTGGATCACTCTTTTTTGTTCCTCCTGTTACTGGCAGTGGGGGCGTTCGTGGTCTTACGTTTTGGGTCGGAAGAAGTCCTTCGCTATAGCGTGAGATCAAAGGATATTTCTGCCGGCACCATAGCCTTTCTCGATTACCGTGCTTTTGGAATTTTCGCTGCTTTTATGAATGTCGGGTTCCGCTCTTTTTATGTCGGGCTGGCGCGTACCAAAGTGATTACTTACACAACGGTGTTCATGGCGTTGGTAAACATTGTGCTGGACTATCTGTTGATTTTTGGGAAGTTCGGTTTCCCTGAAATGGGTATTGCCGGTGCTGCCCTGGCCTCGGTGATAGCTGAGTTTTCTGCCATGATCTATTTTATGGTTTACACAGCTATTTATATTCGTTTTGCCGACTATGCTTTGTTTAGGTTTCATGGGCTGCATTGGAGAAAGATGCAACGTATTTTGAAAGTCTCTTTTCCCACTATGATGCAGCAGTTTATCTCTCTCTCGGTGTGGTTTATTTTCTTTTTGTTTGTGGAGAAGATCGGGAAAAGCTCGCTGGCCGTTTCCAATATTATCAGGAGTATCTATGTGTTGCTAATGGTTCCCATCTGGGGCTTTGCCACTGCCGTCAACACGCTTGTAAGCTATCTCATCGGTGCCGGACGCTCCGGCGAAGTGATGCGGCTGGTTTACCGCATTATTTTGTTGTGCTTCGTTGGTGTTGTTACTCTTGTCTCTCTCGGCATCGCCTTTCCCCGTTTGCTTTTGGGCATTTATACCAATAACCAGCTACTGATCAATATGGGCATACCGGTGTTTCATGTTGTGAGTTTTGGCGCTGTATTGCTCTCCATCGGATTTATTCTGTTTAGTGCGGTTTCAGGAACGGGTAAAACCGATATCTCACTCGCCATTGAACTGACAGTTTTGGTCGTTTACCTGACATATACATATCTCATTGTGGAACATTGGCACGGAACTGTTGTCTTGGCCTGGACGGCCGAATGGGTCTATGGTTCATTGCTCAGCCTCTTTTCCTTCATCTATTTGAAATCAAACCGGTGGAAGAAGGTGCACATCTAAACATCCAAAAATACGGTATAGCCGTGGTTTGTTATTGCAGAATCCTTATTTTTGTTCAAAATTAATTTTTCATGCCATCAAAAAGCAACAAGCTGAAAGTAAATAAGTTCAAGGAAACCAAAAAAAGTGCTCCTCCGAAAAAAGGAGATAAAAAGACGAAGAGCAGGAAAAAATCAACCCGGACTCAAAGAAAAATGGATCCGCAGGTAGCGAGAATGCTGGGCTTTTTTCTCGTGGTTGTTTCGCTGTATCTTTTGATGGCTTTTACCTCGTTTTTTATTAATTGGTTTGAGAGCAATCCGGCCAACGTGGTTTCGCGTACCCTCGGACATTATTTTAACGACCACATTGAGCTGGTACGTAACTGGACTGGAAATCTTGGCGCTTTTATCTCTAACTGGCTTGTCCTGAAAGGCTTTGGTCTGGGAAGCTATTTCTTTGTTTTTTTGTCGTTTGTGTGGGGATTACGGCTGATGTTTAAGGTCAGGATACTCTCTGTCTGGAAACTTTTTCAAGTGATACTCATGGGGTTTTTCTGGCTTCCATTGCTGATGGGTATGTTGTTTCCCAACCATCCTGACAATATTCTCGGTGGTAATTTTGGCTTTCGGCTAAATGGCTGGCTGACAACTTATATTGGCACGCTGGGATTGATTCTGGTAATTATTTTTATTCCTGCTATTCTCATTCTTATCCGCTATAAATTTTCGTTCAAACGCAAAGCAGGAAAGAAACAAAAACAGGAAGAAGAGACGGGTATGACGGCTAATAATTCTTTGCGGCCTGAAGACAAGTACAACACGGTTGAATTTTCTGTCACGGATGAATCCCCGGCAAAAGAAAAAGCGGTTTTGGATATTTCCGAAAAGGAAGAAGTGATAGAAGCCAACGTGGAAGATCCAAAAAAGGATGGATCCGATGACCTGGAGCTTACCATTGAAAAGCCCAAACAAGAGACAAAAGCTAAAGTTATTCCCGGTGAGCATAAAGGGCTGGATACGGAATTTGATCCCACGCTGGATCTGCCCGATTTCAAGTTTCCGGGACTTGACCTGATGAACCGGTATGATGAGGATGTTAAAGTTGATCGTGATGAACTGGAGGCCAACAAACAAAAGATTGTGGATACGCTGGATCATTACAATATCTCCATAGTAAAAATCAAAGCAACCATTGGCCCGACGGTTACTCTCTACGAGATTGTCCCTGCACCGGGTGTCCGCATTGCGAAGATCAGAAACCTCGAAGACGATATTGCCCTGAGCCTTTCGGCGATGGGTATCCGGATTATAGCACCCATTCCCGGAAAGGGAACTGTGGGCATTGAAGTTCCCAACAAAAATCCTTCCATTGTCTCGATGCGTTCCATACTGGAATCGGAGAGATTCCAACACAGTAAGATGGAGCTGCCGCTGGGGCTGGGAAAAACCATTGCCAATGAAAGCTATGTGGTTGACCTGGCCAAAATGCCGCATATCCTTATGGCTGGCGCTACCGGACAGGGAAAATCGGTGGGGTTGAATGCCATTATTGCTTCACTTTTGTATAAGAAGCATCCCTCCGAGTTGAAATTTGTTATGGTCGATCCCAAAAAGGTTGAACTGACCCTTTATTCCCGCATCGAGCGGCATTACCTTGCCAAGCTTCCCGACTCGGAGGAGGCTATCATTACGGACACGCGGAAAGTGGTGCGTACACTCAACTCGCTGGGTATCGAAATGGATAACCGTTATGAACTGCTGAAACAGGCACAGGTGCGGAATATTAAGGAGTACAACCTGAAATTTAAAGCACGTAAGTTGAATCCAAACCACGGACATCGGTTCTTGCCTTATATCGTATTGGTGGTGGACGAGTTTGCCGACCTTATTATGACGGCTGGCAAAGAGGTGGAGAGTCCCATTACGCGGTTGGCACAGCTGGCTCGTGCTGTGGGAATTCATTTGATTATCGCTACACAAAGGCCTTCGGTAAACATCATCACCGGAACCATAAAAGCCAACTTTCCTGCCCGGATTGCCTATCGTGTGATTTCTAAAATCGATTCCCGTACTATTCTCGATACCGGTGGCGCCGACCAGCTCGTGGGGCGTGGCGATATGCTTATGTCCACCGGCAGCGACCTGATTCGTTTGCAGTGTGCCTTTATTGATATCGATGAGGTGGAAAGAGTGACGGATTATATCGGACAGCAGCGTGCTTACCCTGATGCACTGCATTTGCCTGAGTATTATGATGAAGAGACCGAAACACCGGGACCTGTCGATCTGAACGACCGGGATGAGCTTTTTGAAGATGCCGCACATATCATTGTGCAAACGCAACAAGGTTCCACGTCCCTTCTGCAACGAAAATTGAAGCTGGGTTACAACCGTGCCGGCCGAATTATCGACCAACTGGAAGCAGCCGGAATTGTTGGCCCCTTCGAGGGAAGCAAAGCCCGTGAGGTAAGAGTAGCTAACGAAATGGCTTTGGAACAGTTTTTGAAGGACATGGAGAGTAGAAATAAAAATTAATGAATGAAATTGTCAAAGATGAAATTTAAAATCACAATACTTCTAGCTCTCTTGTTTACAGGAACGCTTTATGCTCAAAATAATGCCCAGAGTTTGCTGAAAAAGACACTGAATAAGATGACCTCCTACAAGAACTTTTCTTCCGGATTGTCTTATTCTATGGTGAACGAGCAGAATAATATTCATGAAAAGAAAACGGGTACCATATTGGTGGAAGGCGACAAATTTCGTATTGCCCTAATGGGACAGGTCATTATTTCGGACGGAAAAAGCATGTGGACAATTATAAAAGACTCCAAAGAGGTTATGCTCAGCACATTGGATCCAAACGATCCTTCTAATGTTTCTCCCACAAAAATTCTGGAAGAATATTCCGATTATCACGCAAGGTTTGCAAAAGGAGGGAGAAAGGGTATGGTGAAGACTCTCCTCCTGACTTCCAAAAAGAAATCTACCTTCCATAAAGTCACTATTACCATTGATGTTTCCAAATATCTGGTGAAGAAGTTCTCTTTGTACGATGATGATGGGAATATCTTTACTTATGATATCTTCAACTTTAAAGCGGATGTGAATTTCCCGAAGGGAACTTTTACGTATAATCCCAAGGACTTCCCGGGCTATGAGCTGGAGGACATGCGGTAAATCGGGACTTTATTTCAACTTCACAATTCTAAAATCGTTAATCCCTGCCCCCGCCAGAATGACCCTGTCGGGCTGGCGTCTGGTCAGGCGGGGATGTTCGATATTCAAAGTATAGAAAATACGCAAAATTCCCCCATGTGGGAAAACCAAAGCCACTTTCTAAGAAGTTGAATAATTTATTTTATCCGGTAATTATACAAAGTACTTCCTGTTGCGGTAATGATGTTTACCTCGCGGTTGTTGTTCAGACTTCCTACGGTAAACGGTGTTTCTCCGGTTAACCCACGGTTTATGAGGATATTGCCTTTGCTATCAAACAGGTAAATAGTTTTTTCTTGCGAAGCCACTATCCCCAAAACTCTTTGCCTGTTGCCAAGCGAAAAGAACTCGGGTTGAACGGTAATGTCTTCATTAAAAGAATAAGAAAACAGGAGCTTCTTAAATCGGTCGAAGACTTCCAGCTTATTGCCATCCACAAAAATAAAATCTTTATACCCATTGCCATTAAAATCATCATACAGGAAGTAGTGGTTCGGAGAGAAATTCCCGAAATTTGTAAACTGAAGCTTTCCATTTTTGGATATGTAAACCAGTTTTCCCGAAATATTGGTGGTCAAAATCAGCCCTTTGTTGTTGGTTTTATTTACATAATAGTCCGAATGTTTCGCTTTGTTCACGGGAGCTTTCAGGTAAATTCGTTGTTGTCCCCGCCGGTTGACGATTTTAACATGGTTGGCATCGTCATTAATAATGATATAATCCTTTCTGCCGGCGAGTAGTCGGACAACTTTTTGGGATACAAAGGCTTGCATTTGTGGCTTTCGCCATCCTTTCACCTCGTTGCCGTTTAATGTGTAGTCGTAAATACGTTTGTCGGCTTGTGCCAGCAGGATGCGATAATCTTTTCTGTGGGTATAGTCAAACAGGCTTAGCCCATTGGTTGCGTGTGGATGCACGGCAATGGGATAGCCGGCCACATACCTGCCTCTACGATCAATAAGAAACAGGTCGTCTTTCGTATTAAAAAGGTATTGGATTTTTCCATTTTTGTAAAAGTCCACCGGATAAATGGAACTCAGCGGACGTTGTGGGAGCCGTTTGGTCCATAAAATCTTCCCTCTGTGGTTGATGAGGTACATTCGGTTTCCGCGGTCGAAAACAATGATATCGTATTTTTTACTTTTGTGGTCTTTGACCAAAAACGGTTTGCCCACAATGGCATCATTCAGTTTGATTTTCCAAAGAGCCAGGTTTTCTTCTTTAAAGGATTTGTTGTAGCGGAGATAGAAATTGGTATAATACAAGGAAGCACCATGGCTATATTGGAAAGCTACTCCCTGGATATTTTTCAAAAAAGATTCGTAATTCTCTGAGAGGGTTGCCGCTGCCTTTTTAGTCAAAAAATAATTGATCAGCCCCGGCAGTGTGCGGGGCATGATTTGAATGAGCAGGTTGGATGTGCCGGCAAGGTTGTTGGAAAAAGATTTGTAGTTCTCATCCAAATCCAGTGTTTTTCCTGTTTCGCTGTAATGAATCAGGTTAGTCAGTGCGCCGGGAGAATTGGCAAAAACCGCAAAGCCATTGATGATGCAATAATAATTCTGTGTAATGGCGGAGAACTGCTCGCCATAAATGTCGGGTAAGAAATTGTCAATATTTATTTTTCGTATGGTATAATTCCCGGAACGATAAAGTTTATGACTCCCGCTTTTTATGGCCAGATTCTTTAGTAGTTGTATTACACGCGGGGAATCTTTCATCTGTATGATGGCCCATATTCTCTGTGGAATTTCTTTGCTGCTTAGGGCATTGGAAACAAGTGAAACATCACTTCCTGTAAGTTTAATGAGGCTTTTGATACCTGACTGATAGGTTGTTTTGAATTTGGCAGAAACCTGATCCCCGATAAAGGTAGAAAAGTCTGAAAAGCCCCGGGAATAGGAGAAAGTGCTGTTGAAAGGAAACAGCGTGTAGGCATTTAGCGAAACCGGCTGTTGACTTTTGAAATGTACCAGCGCATTATTGCCTTTGGCTTGGGTATAACCGCTAAAGATGATATTTTGTGAATTGATTATCAGGTCAACTTCGCTCCATCCGGCAAACTTGCTGATACTTTGGGCAACGTTTTTAAACCTGCTGTTGGTAAAACCGGAAAAGAGTTGTCCCAAAACCGGGTAGTAAACAAAAAGCCGTGCATCTACCAGTTTCCCACTGGTTTTTTTCACCGCTTTGAAGCCATCGTTGTCGCTGAAATGCATTTCCTGCATGGTATATCCCGATATGGAAGCCTCCATTAAACTCTCTTGTGTAGAGAAGAGCAGTGAACCGTCCATTTTCCATAACCAATATGATTTGCCGGTTGCAATGTTGAAGATTTTAATCACGACGACCGGAAAGTTCCCGCGATGTTTATAAATAACCACGAAGCCGGTACCGAGGGACTTTTTAAGGAAGTTTTTAATGGTTTTGATACGAGGCAGCTTTTTACTTTGCAAAAGAAACAAAAACTGGTTCTTTCCAGGATACAAGGCTGCAAAAAGCTCGCCTTGTCTAAACTGCTTAGCCCATTGTTTGTTTGTGTTGAAAACCGAATCCACAAAGGTCAGCCGATAATAAATCGGTATAAATCCTTTCGTTCGGGTGAGGGCATCCCATATTTCATTGTTTTTATTGAATTTGGCCATAAAATTCCCTGCATGATCAGCCTGTAGAACCAGTGCCGGCGTGTTAGGAAGCATTTGCCAAAGGTCACCCCGGTGTTTTGTTTTGGTGTTAAACAGGTATAAAATCCCTGCCACTACCAACAAAAGCAAAAAAAACAGATAAATAAAATATCTTCTTTTCATACCAACCATCCGTTAAAAACTCAAAAGTACGAAAACTTTATCCGTTTTTTACTCCGGATGATGGTCTTATTTAACAATGGTTTGTTAATAGCTCCAGGCAACGTAAAAAGTGGGATATTTTTCAGAATCCCAGCCGTGTTTGAATGGCAGAACGGAAAGTTTTGCGGTGATAAACAGAGCTGCCGTGTGCCTGAATGGCCAGCTTGTGTTGCAGGGTCGGGTAACCTTTGTTGTGATCCCATCCGTAATATGGAAATTCGTTGTGCAGTTTACGCATGTGAGCATCGCGGTGTGTCTTGGCCAAAATAGAGGCAGCTGCAATGGACATGTACTTTCCATCACCTTTTATGATGGTGGCATGGGGAATGTCTTCGTATTCCTTAAACCGGTTGCCATCGATGAGCAGGAAGTCAGGCTTTTGGTTTAATTGCGCTATGGCGCGATGCATGGCGAGGATGGAGGCATTCAGGATATTGATTTCATCGATCTTTTCCGGGCTTACCGAAGCCACAGCCCAGCAGAGTGCATCCTTCTCAATGATTTTACGCAGCAGATTACGATTTTTCTCACTCAGCTTTTTGGAATCGTTGAGCAGATTGTTTTCAAAATCAACAGGAAGAATTACGGCGGCAGCAAATACTGGTCCGGCAAGGCAACCCCGTCCGGCTTCATCACATCCGGCTTCTGTCAGCGGCTTTTTATTGTAATGATTAAGCAGCATAAAACAGGGGCAGAAGATGGTTGATGAAGATAAAAAGTATCCACAACAGCACAAACAGGTTTGCCCATTTTAGCCGTCTCATCTGCGAAAAGAAAATACCTATAACCAGAGAAGCGGGTAAGGCCGTTAACATAAGTGCCTGAACGGGAGCAGTAGAAAGAAAAACGATGAGCAAACTAAAAAGTAATCCCCACAAACTTACCGACGCATGTTGTCTCCGACTAATATTAAATGAGGACAGACTGTCGAGAATAGAAAATGCCCCGGTGAGTATTATAAGCGCCACCAGCAGGAACATCATCAGGTCAAGGTTACCGGTAAAGGGGTTCACAATTTCACGAAAGTGAAAATATTGTACAAAGCCGGACAAAGCTTCCGGAAGTTTGTTGAACCAGAAATAGCCGGAGAAAACGAAAAACCAGGGCATGAGTATCCCCAATACCACGGTAACGTAAGCCCTCCATTGGTCGGCCTGATAAACAAGCAGCGCAAACCAGGCAAACAGCACCAATAGTACTGCCGGCGGGAAGAACAGGCTGGCCAATCCCAGAAAAATCCCGGCGTTAAAAGTGGAGGTGATGAGCTTTGTGCTATTTTGAAAATCAAAGATTTTCTGATAAAAAAAAGCAAAAAAGAAAGTCGCCAAAAGAAATGGACTCATCTGTGTTAAGAACCCCGATGTACTGCCGATGAGGATGAAGAAAAAGGCTGTGAGGTAGCTGTTCCTGTCTGTAAGGCGATGTTTAGTGGCCACCTGGTTGATGAGCAGCACTGTTAAGAAAAAAAGAATAATGGAAAGAAGTTGCTGAATCCATGGATTTAGTGTAAGAAAGCTTGTTTGTCCTGAAGAAACATTCCCCGTAAGAAAGATCATTTCCGGAAGCCACAATACCAAAATAAGCAGGATAAGTGCCAGTAGTCTTGAGAGATAGGATGCCTTAAAAAACCGAATAACCATGGGCATCACTGTTTTAAATCGAAGCCCAAATCGTTCCTGTAATATTTTCCTTCAAAATTGACATGTTTTACATTGGCATAGGCATTTTTCAGGGCTTCTTCCATGGTGTCACCATAAGAGGTGATGGCCATAACCCGGCCGCCACTTGTTTTTATCTCGTTGTTTTCCACGTCGTTGCTGGCGCCAGCATAATAAACAATACACTTATTCAGGTTATTCAGTCCTTTGATAATTTTTCCTTGTTGGTAATTTTCGGGGTAGCCACCGGAAACCAGCATGACCGAAACGGCATAGCGCTCGTCCACTTCCAGCTTGGTTTCGTTGAGGGTACCTTTTGAAAGGCTTTCAAAGATTTCCAGCAGGTCGCTTTTTATCCGTGGAATTACTGACTCTGCTTCCGGGTCGCCCATACGGCAATTGTATTCAATGACGTAGGGGTCATCGCCCACTTTTATAAGCCCAAAAAATATAAATCCACGGTAGTCAATATTTTCTTTTTGCAACCCTTTAATGGTGGGTTGGATGATATTTTCTTCTACCTTTCGCATGAACACCGTGTTGGCAAACGGAACAGGCGAAATGGAACCCATACCTCCGGTATTCAGCCCGGTATCGCCCGTGCCAATACGTTTGTAGTCTTTGGCTTCCGGCAAAAGGAGATAATTTTTTCCATCGGTAAGTACAAAAACCGAAAGCTCAATTCCATCGAGAAACTCCTCGATAACAACTTTACCGGAAGCTTTTCCAAATTTAGCCTCAACCAGCATATTCCGAAGTTCTGTTTTGGCTTCGTCCAGGTTATTGAGTATCAGTACGCCTTTGCCGGCAGCAAGGCCGTCAGCTTTTAAGACATAAGGGGCGCTGCTGTTTTCCAGAAAATGCTCTCCCTGCTCCAAGGTTTCCGCTGAGAAAGTTTCATAAGCTGCCGTAGGGATGGCGTTCCGTTTCATAAAAGTCTTTGCAAAATCCTTGCTCCCTTCCAGTTGGGCACCTTTGCTGTCCGGACCGATGACCGGTACATCATGCAAAATTTTATCCTGCAGGAAGAAATCACGAATGCCGTTAACCAAAGGTACTTCATGGCCTACCACCACCATGTCAACCTCTTTCTCGATGACAAACATTTTCATCTCCTCGAAATCGGTGGGATTGATGGGGACGTTGATGCCTGTGAGAGCAGTTCCAGCGTTACCGGGAGCAATATAGATTTGCTCTGCTTTCGGACTTTGTGCCAGTTTCCAGGCAAGTGCGTGCTCCCTACCTCCGGATCCTAAAATTAAGATGTTCATTTTTTATGATTTTGCTTGCTGCATGGTCTTTTCAATGGCTTCCCAAAACTGTTCAGCGGTTTTGTCCCAGCTAAACATTCGGCTTCTTTGGAAACCTTTTTCCACCAGTTTCTTCCTTAAATCCGGGACAAAAGTAATCATTTTCATGGCTTCGGCAATTTCTTTTGTTTGAAACGGACTGACGAGCAGTGCTGCTTCGCCCGCCACCTCAGGCATAGCGGTGATGTTGGAAGTTATAACAGGAATGCCTGCCCGGAAAGCTTCCACTATGGGAATACCAAATCCTTCAAAGAACGGGACAAAAATCAATGACATAGCCGCCCCCATCACATTTTTTAACCTTTCAGGTTCCATACGGCCGGTAAAGATTACCTGGTTTTTGTGTGTCATTGATGCGAAAGCCTTTTTAATCTCACGACTCCAGAACATTTTTTCTCCCACAACCACAAGGCAGGTGTCCGAGGCCGTTTCTCGAACGAACAAATCGAAAGCCTTGAAAAGGCCGGCAATATTTTTTCGTGGGTTTAGTGCGCCCACAAAGATGAAATATGGATGCCCCTGCGATATTTCCTGTCGTGTCAACTGTTGCTGCTTTTCGGATATTGGTGCGTAAAGGGGGTTGGCGCCGTTGTAAGCCACATCAATTTTGCCTGGGTCGATGCCGTATTGCTTAACGATATCCTGCTTGGTAAATTGCGAAACAGTCAGTATCCGGTCGGCTTTCCAGGCATAACGGGGTGTGAAGTAGTTGTAATATTTTCGTGGCAGCCAGGGCATCATCTCCGGATGATGCACAAAATTCAGGTCGTGGATAACCATCAGATTTCTGTAGGGAGAGGTTAGTGAATTGTATGCGTCGGGTGAGATAAAAATGTCGGACTGAATTTTTTTAAGTGCCTTCGGCAGGGCATGCTCAAACCACCAGTAGTGCAGCACCTGATGCCGCGCCGGTGGCGGAATAACCACGGGTATCACGTTATCAGAAAAAATGAATGATTCATCATACGGTCGGTCAAACAAGAAATAGAAAGAGTGCTCCGGATGGGCTTTTACCATACGGCTGAAACTTTCATAGGTAAACCAGCCAATGCCTTCCAGCTTGTTTTTCAGCAGTAACCGGGTGTTGACGGCAA
>ENA-ORDP01001380-ORDP01001380.1-marine-sediment-metagenome-genome-assembly--contig:-NODE-1380-length-13464-cov-11.111343_pt1 | contig 13464 bp, 11 predicted proteins | sample MGYA00248627_ERZ508539 | MGnify/ENA primary metagenome ERZ508539 (study PRJEB26208, sample SAMN05571518) | marine sediment metagenome | biome: deep sea; feature: Hydrothermal vent; material...
TTGCCAGCAAGGGATTTTGAGTCCCTCGTGTCTACCAATTCCACCACCGCGGCATATCTCTATCCTATGTGTTTTGTGCGTCAGATGCAATCATACAATCAGAATACGGTATGGTACAATATAAAATATATGCAGGAGCCGACAAAATACGATTCTGTTTTTTGGATTGAAACGGAAAAAATGCATCCGAATCCGTATCAGCCGCGGCGCGCTTTTGATGAAGATCGCCTCAAAGCGCTTGCGGAATCTATCCGTCAGTACGGGGTGTTGCAGCCGCTCGTGGTAACGCGCATTGAGCGGACAAAACCAGATGGTGGTATTTCTGCGGAGTATGAACTCATCGCAGGTGAGCGGCGTTTGCGCGCCGCAAAACTTATAGGGCTCACACAAGTACCGGCTGTAATTCGCAATGGGGATGATTCGCGTATGAAGCTTGAAATCGCCATTATTGAAAATTTACAACGAGAAGATTTGAATGCAATTGATCGCGCAAAAGCGCTTGCGCAGCTTGCGAAAGAGTTTAGTATTTCGCATGCAGAAATTGCCGCAAAGATTGGTCGCAGTCGTGAATATGTTTCCAACAGTATTCGTCTTTTGGCGCTGCCGGAAGAAGTGAAGCAGGCGGTTGTTGGAAAAGAAATTTCTGAAGGTCATGCGCGAGCACTTTTGATGCTTTCTGATAGGCCGGCACAGCGTGACACACTTTTTCGCGATATTGTGCTGCGAAAGACATCTGTGCGTGTTACCGAGCAGCTTGCGCGGCGTATCGCCACTGATAAAATCCGCAAAAAGAATAAAACACCGGAAATGATGGATCTTGAAAAGTCACTCACCGAAACGCTCGGTACCCGTGTCATTATTGAGAATCGTCCGAATGGAGGACGGCTTCTGATTGAATTCTTTTCTCCGGAAGATCTCACACATATTGCGGATCTTTTTGCTGCAAACCAAGAACAAGCGCAAGAACAGGCGGAGGGGCTTTCAGAGGGTTCGTCGGATGAATATGTCGTTGCAGAGGAGTCGGAAGAGGAAAAAAAGGTGGTGGAAAACGCATCAGAGGGTGGTGTGGCTGGTGTTGTTGTAGAAGAGCGTATGCCAGACACGAGTGCAGGAGAAGTAGCAGAAAGTGTGGGAGAAGTAGCAGAAGAAAATATTATACATACTGGTGCGGTAGAGGGAAATACTCCAGTGGACGGTGTGGCTGGTATTGTTGTAGAAGAATTCGTGCCAGAGGCAGATGCGGTAGAGGATGTTATTGCAAGCGTCAGTGAGGTTGGTGTGGTGGGTGCAGCGGATTTGGTGATTGGCGCCACCACACAAGATGCGAGTATTTTGAATAACGCGACTGAGAACGCGACAGAGAACGCAGCAGAGAACGCAGCAGAGAACGCAGTGGATCGCATACTGAAAAATATACCGGCGCAGGAAAAGAACACACACGTTTCTGAACCGGACGACCTGTACTCAATACGGGACTTCACGCTTTAGTAAAATCTTTTTATAGTTTTGAAACTGTCGCTGATAAAATAGACCAGAGGGCGAGCGCTACGCGCTCGCCCGCTGGGGGCTTCGCCTCGCCCAAAAAAACTATCGCCGCATTTTTTTAGAACGGAGAGCGGTAGATGAAGGCTTTGGGCGCGCTTTTTCTATATGTTCTATGTGCTCATCTTCCGCAAGTGCGGTGCGGATATGGCGGCGCGCCAATGAGGTGCGCGCGTATTCAAGCCACTTTGCGGTCGGATGTATCGCCTTGCGTGTAAGAATTTCAACAACATCGCCATTGGTAAGTGAGGAATTAAATGCGGTAAGTTTTCCATTTACTTTTGCACCCTGCATATGATTTCCTATGTCGCTATGAATAGCATACGCAAAATCAACTGGAGTTGAATTAACAGGCAGGTCAACCACATCACCTTTCGGAGTAAAAACAAACACACGATAGGAGAAAAAATCTTCTTTCAGTCCGGTAATAAACTCGTCCGTTTCAGCGATTGAGGTGTGCGCGTCCGCGAGCTCGGAGAGCCAGTAGGGCATAATTTCCGCGTTTGTTTTTTTCCGTGACCCGGTATCAACAGCCGAATCCTTTTCCGTTTCTTTTTTTGAAAGATGCAAGAGCGAGGGGATGAGTCCGCGAATCCACGCGAGTGAAAAATGTTCAGATGAAGTTTTTGCAGCATTTGCACCAAGTGTTTTATAAGACATATGCGATGCAATACCAAACTGTGCATGGCGGTGCATATCTTCTGTGCGTATCTGTATCTCTACAATTCCGGCGTTGCCGGTTACCACTGTCGTATGGAGCGATTGATAGCCGTTTGGTTTTGGAAGAGCAATATAATCTTTAAAATTTCCAGGCAACGGCTTCCAAAGCGCATGAATAATACCAAGCACCAAATAGCAGTCATTCATTTTTGGCATCACAATGCGCAGTGCGGCAATGTCGTGAATAAGGGTAATATCGTCATTTTTCCGCTTCAGTTTCTGATGCAAACTCCAAAGTCCTTTTATACGAATAGTGGTACGAAAATCGGTAATTCCTTTCTTCACGAGCTCACGCCGAAGTGTTTTTTGCACATAGGCGAGTCCTCCTTCTGTCTTTTTCTCTTTTGACCTGCGAACCTCGGCAATATGTCTGTAGGCATCGGGGTCAATGTAGGGAAAGGCAAGATCTTTCAAATCACGCTCAAGAAGTCCCATACCAAGCCTGTCGGCGATAGAAGCATATATTTCTATTGTTTCAAGCGCAATGCGCTGTCGTTTGTGTTCCGGAACAAACTCAAGCGTCGTCATATTGTGATAGCGGTCAATGAGTTTTATAACAAGAACACGCACATCGGTTGAGGTGGCGATGAGTAGTCGTCGCAATGACTCAGCGTGTCGCTCAGCACCGCGGTATTGATGTTTTCCGAGCTTTGTCACGCCACTTACCAGAAAATGAATTTCTTTTCCGAATTCCTTTTCAATGACTTCATCGGCGATGTCAGTGTCTTCAATGGTGTCGTGAAGAAGTCCGGCTGCAACAGTTTGTGTATCAAGTCCCATTTCAGCAAGTTGCTTTGCAACTGCCGCCGGATGAATAAAATACGGCTCGTCGGAGTAGCGTTTATAGCCCTCGTGAGCTTTCTTTGAAAAATCATACGCCCTGCGAATGAGTGCCTCGTCTTCTGACGAAGGGCTTGTCATTCCTCCAAGAATGTCCTTGACGGAAACCATACGAGACAGTGTACGGTATTGGCGCCACCGTGCAAATACCATATGGAAATGTGCGAGAATGCGTTTCGGATATTGCCGTGCAAAAATATTCGCGCGGTTTTTTTATTTATGCGAGAAATGTTGCTGCGTCTTCGCTTGTGAGTGTGTCTGCTTTTGTTTCTTTCGGTAGATACATACGGCGAAGTCCTTTTTTCAAAAATAATCCCTGCTTTGATTTATACAGCGCGAGCATACGACCGGTCTTTGGGTGAAGTCCGATGTTGCGTACGAGTGTCGCTCCGCGTGGTGGTGGTTTTGGCTCCGCAAGAAGTGCGCACGCGCGTTCAAGAGACACTGTGTACGGGTCGTCCTCTTTTTTGAGTGAGCGAAACTCACCATTGTGTGCGATGTATGGACCGTAGCGACCAACGCTTGCACTTACAGGCATATTGGTTTTTGGGTGGACGCCGAGTACGCGCGGAAGTGAAAGATATTTTAACGCGTCAGCAAGAGTTACGCTTGCCGGGCTTACGCCAGCTGGAATACTTGCACGCTTCGCATTTATTTTCTTCTTTTTAGCGGGGCTTTTCTTTTTTGGTTTTGAGTCGCTTTCTGTACTCGTCTTTTTATGTACTGTTTCTTCCGGAAGTGGCATTTCCACATACGGACCATAGCGTCCCGTGCGTACAAAAATCGGCTGCCCTGTTTCCGGATCGTTGCCAAGTGGTTCGTCCGGTTTTATTTCTACTCCGTCTTCTTGTCTGGCACCGGTGCACTCAGGATATTTTTTACAACTTAGGAATACGCCTCCGCGACCAAGTTTGTATTCCATCTCACCGCCGCAGCGTGGACAGGGGAACTCTTTTGGTCCGTCGCCAAGCGATGTTGCTTTCGGAAGCGATTCTTTTGCCACAATTTCTTTTTCAAAAGGACCATAGAATGCGCTCAGTGTATCTTTGTACCCGCGCTCGCCCCGTGCGATTTCATCAAGCTCGTCTTCCATTCGTGCCGTGAATGAGTCGCTGATATAGGAGGGGAATTGTTCTTCAAGCCATCCTGAGACAACCATACCTGTTGCGGTTGGTAATAGTGTACGCTGCTCTCGCACTACATAGCCGCGCTCTTGGATTGTTCGGACGGTACTTGCGTATGTTGAAGGGCGTCCAATGCCTCGTTTCTCAAGCTCTTTAATAAGACCAGCCTCAGAGTATCGCCCAGGTGGTGCTGTTTGTTTCTGCGTCTCACCAAGTGAGACGAGCTTCAGCTGGTCACCGGGGGAGAGTTTTGGAAGAGCAACATCCTCGCCGCGCGCGGCTGTGTCAAGTGCGAGCCATCCGGCAAAGAGCACACGCGCGCCAGTAGTGGAAAATGTTGGTATGTCGACATCTGCTTGCGAAATGACGCTCGTCCGCTCAATACGGGCGCTCGCCATTTGACAGGAAAGCGTACGCGTTCTGATGAGCGTGTAGAGCTGTTGTTCGTCGGATGTTTTTCCAGCTCGTTCTCGTGACGGCTCTGTCGGGCGCACTGCCTCGTGCGCTTCCTGTGCACTTTTGCTTTTTGTTTTATAGGTGCGCACTTGCACAAAATCTTTACCAAACTCGCGTTCAACAGTGCTCGCGAGCTTTGCTATTGCCTCTTTTGAGATAGTGAGTGAGTCGGTACGCATATAGGTAATGTGCCCAGCTTCGTAGAGTCGCTGCGCCGCGCGCATGGCGCGCGCGGGTGCAAATCCGAGTCGTGTTGAAGCTGTTTGTTGGAGTGTGGATGTGGTGAATGGTGGGCGCGGCGCGCGATCCTGTTCTTTTGCAGTTACCGTAAGTACACTCCACGATGCATCCTTTCCTTCGCGTACAATGCGCTGCGCTTCACCAGCAGTCTTTGGCTCTTCTGTGCAGTGCGCTGGGAATTGCTCACCCATTGAATCAAAAACAGCATCAATAATGAAATAGGTTTCCGGAACAAATGCTTTAATCTCGCGCTCGCGCTCCGCGAGGATGCGGAGTGCCGGAGATTGTACGCGCCCTGCTGAAAGTCCGTAACGGACTTTCTTCCAGATAAGCCCGGAAAGACTGTAGCCAACGATGCGGTCAAGTACGCGCCGCGCTTCCTGCGCGCGGCGCAAGTGTTCGTCTATTGTTCGCGGGTGTGCGATTGCTTCTTCAACGGCTTTTTTTGTTATCTCATGAAAAACAACTCGTTTTGGTTTTTTCAGGCCGGTGGTCTCTGCAATGTGCCAAGCTATTGCTTCTCCTTCTCGGTCAGGGTCAGTCGCCAAATAGATATCGCTTGCCTTTGCGGCAGCTTTTTTTATGCTCTCAATAATCTTCCTTTTTTCCGGTTGTACGACATAGCGAGGGGTAAAACCGTTTTCAATATCAACAGCATCTTTGTTTGATTTTGGTAAGTCGCGCACATGACCAACCGAAGCAAGCACCTCGTAGTCTTTGCCGAGATACTTTCCAATTGTGCGTGCCTTGGTCGGCGATTCAACAATAAGTAATTTCTTTGCCACAGCATCACTCATACCGCGTTGTGTGGCTGTCGTCAACCCCAATGACTTATGTTCAAGAAATAATCGCAACTACACGCTGGTAAACCAGAAAGGTATTGAAGTTAAACTTCAATACCTTTCTGGTGACTGTTCAGGATGTTCAAGTCAAGGATGTTCAAGTCAGACTTGAACAGCTAAGCACTATATAAATAAAATGAGTGATGCTACAAAAAAGTTGACAACATGATTAACATGGTGTTTACTATGCAAGGTGTAAATATACGATTGGAGGTGAAAAAGATGGACGCTGAAACAAAGATTTATTTGAGAACAGAGAAAGGGAAGATGTTTCTCTCAACACCCGCCGGCCAGGATTGGCTCTCAACCTCTAATGGTCGGGATTGGCTCTCAACCTCTAATGGTCGGGATTGGCTCTCAACCCCCGCTGGTCGGGATTGGATCTCAACCCCCGCTGGTTGGGATTGGATCTCAACCTATGATGGTCGGAGTTGGCTCTCAACCCCCGCCAGCCAGGATTGGTTCTCAACCTCTAATGGTCGGAGTTGGCTCTCAACCCCCGCTGGTCGGGATTGGCTCAGTGTACCTGAGGAATTGGTACAAGAATAAGAAATAGAATGTACATAGATATCCGGGTTGCATATATGCAACCCGGATTTTAATATTTTAAAACTGTCCATCGCTAATTTTTTTTAACTAGAATTAGCACGGAAGAGAAGTATTGAAGTTAAACTTCAATACTTCTCTTGAACATTCGCTTGATTACACCCTACGCCATGCTCCAAATTCTTCTTTTAATACCCCGCGCAGTTCAAGTGAGACGAGTGCGGTAAGAGCGTCGTTTGCGGGTATTCCCGCTGCGCGAATAAGCTCATCGCGCGGCATTGGTTTTTTGAGAAGAAGATACACAACCTGTTCTGCGTCAGAAAGATCTTCTGGAGCAGGTCTCTCGGCTGCATTTTCTCGCGGAGGTATTTTTAGTGCCTCAAGGATATGAAGCGAGTCGCTTACGAGTGTCGCACCGAGCCGCAGAAAAAGATGCGCACCATAGCCGTGTGGGTCGCCGATGCGATGCGGAACACATAAGAGCTCACGATTATATTCACTGGTAAGACGGGCTGTGATGAGTGTCCCTGAGCGTGCTCCCGCCTCTATGACGAGTACAGCATCAGAAAGTCCAACCATAAGACGGTTTCGTGAAGGGAAATCATAGGCGCGCGCGTGGTGCATTTTGTCGTGTTCTGAAAGGAGTGCACCGCCTGCTGCAAGTATTTGCTCGGCGAGGTCGCGGTGTGCGCTCGGATAGAGAACTGACTCATCAAGGCCGGATCCCGGTATTGCAAGTGTATGGAGTCCGGCCGCAAGCGCCGCCCTATGGGCGGCGCCATCAATGCCAAGCGCCAGTCCTGAGACAATTGAAATTGGGTAGCCGGCAAGTCCGCCGATGAGTTTTGCGAGAGCCTCCTTTCCATAGCTCGTAGCGGCACGAGATCCGACGACGGCAAGGGAGGCACTTCCTTTGGCTGGCCAGCTGCCTCGCATCCAGAGCCGCTCTGGCGGGTCTGGGATTTCGCGAAGCAATGCCGGGTAATCCTTTTTGGTAAGTTGTCGTAAATCGTTTTGCATACTATGCTGTATACATTATATATGCTTGATATCAAATTCATACGCGAGAATGCGGATATGGTGAAAATCGCCGCAAAGAAAAAAAATATCACTGTTGATATAAACCGCCTGTGCGCGGTTGATGATGAGCGCAAACTCGCGCGACAAGAGCTTGACAGACGCCGCGCGGAGCAAAACCGTATGTCAAACATAATCGCTCTTGCGAAGGGGGATGAACGACAAAGATACATTGAGGGTATGCGCCATTTGAAAGACGGTATGACAGAACTTGAGGATCAGTATAAAAAAATTATGGAAGAATGGCGCGGGCTTATGCTTCGTGTGCCAAACATACCCGACATATCTGTACCAGAAGGGGAAAGTGATGCTGACAACAGGGAAATAAAAAAATGGGGTGAGCCGACGCCTTTTTCTTTTAAGCCCAAAGATCATATTGATCTTATGACAGATCTTCATATGGTTGATATTGAACGGGGTGCAAAAGTTTCCGGTTTTCGTGGATATTTCTTAAAAAATGACGGTGTTTTGCTCACGAACGCGGTGTGGCAGCTTGCGCTAAAACATTTCACCGGGAAAGGCTTTACGCCAATGATGGTGCCGTCTCTCGTGCGGCGCGAGGCACTTTTTGGTACGGGGTATTTACCAGATGGTGAAGACGACCTTTACAAAACACAGGACAATGAATATCTCTCCGGCACAGCCGAGGTGCCGACTATGAGCTATCATCTGGACGAAGTGCTTGAAGTTGGCACGCTTCCGGAGAAATTTCTTTCTTTCGCGCTTTCTTTTCGGAAAGAAGCCGGTGCGCACGGAAAAGATATCCGTGGTTTGATTCGTGTACATGAGTTTTACAAATGGGAGCAGGTGGTGCTTTGTAAGGCAGAACACGGTGAATCGGTGCGCCTCCATGAGTGGCTGAATCGCAATACTGAAGAGTTTATTGAATTGCTTAAGATTCCGTACCATACGGTTGTAAATTGTGCCGGCGACCTTGGACTCGGACAGGTGAAGAAATATGATATTGAGCTTTGGGTGCCGAATGAACAAAAGTATCGCGAGATTGCTTCCACTTCATATTTCCATGATTTTCAGGCGCGGCGTTTGAATATTCGCTATCGCGATACGGACGGTACGCTGCGCTTTGTGCACTCCTTGAATGCGACCGCGATTCCGACTCCGCGTATTCTTGTTTCTATTGTAGAAAATTATCAGCAGGAAGATGGAACTATTCGTGTACCGGAAGCTCTTGTGCCCTATATGGGAAAGGAGGTGATTGGGCATGGTTAGTGCGCGACGAGTAGCTGTGCGGAGACTCCGCGCGCGCACCGGCGGGCATACGGAGCGTCTGCGCGCGCGCCGCAGGGCGGCGCGCGCGCGACTTGTCGCTGTGCTTGGTATATTTGGCATTTTTTTAGTAGTGCTTGTATTTATCGGTTTATGGCAGCCGCGCGTGCGGGTGGTGCATATCACCATACCTTCAGGCGGTACAACTGTTCAGGTGGTGCGAAGCGCGCTCTCCGGCACCTACTTTGGTGTGGTGCCGCGCGACTCAATATTCTTTTTTTCGGCGGCGCGCGTGCGCGCCGCCGTACTCGCTGCTAACCCGACTATTGCGGCAGTATCTGTGGCACGCACCGGTTTTAATTCTATTTTGGTAACTCCAGACCACCGCACTGCGCTTGCACGCTGGTGTGGTAGAGCAGCGACATCAACTCCGGCAGATACGCTCGCGCAAGATGTGTTGCAGAGCGGCGCTGGCTCTTGTTATTTTTTTGATAGTACTGGTTTTCTCTACGCGTCCTCGGCTCAGGCGGTGGGTAGTGTTCCCATATCGCACATTTCCACTTCTTCTGTATCAACATCTTCATCTACTCATACTGTGGCGTTAGCTCACGCCGGCGTTTCTTCTACGAGCGCAACAGCCCCGCAAAATGACACCCCGCTTGTGCCGTATCTTGTGTATGCGCCACTCACCGCATCTTCCTCTCCACCATTTTTAAATACAGTAGCAAATGTTACAAAGCTTTCTGCCTTGTTTGATTTCGCGCGCCACCTGCGCACCTTTGGTGCGCAGGTGGCCGCCGCGGTAATCCGCGGCGACGAGGCGGATCTCTTTTTATCAGATGGTACGCGCGTCACCTATGTGCTCGGTGATGAACAAAATGCTGATGCGCTTCTCGTCGCCGTGAAAAATAAAATCTCGCTTACTGACGGCTCTTTGGTGTATGTTGATCTGCGTTTTCCTCACAAGGTTTATTTTTTGAAGCGAGGCGCGAGGAGAAAATGAATAGGGCCGCTTCCGCGCCAGCCCCGCGCCAGCCCAACGCCCCACGGCACGCCCGCCTGCGGCGGGCGTGCCGTGGGGCTGGCGAAAACTTGATTCTTCTTCGTAAGAACACTAGTGTAGCGATATGAAATCATTTTGGAATGCAATACCCAAACCATGCTTTGTACTTGCACCAATGGCAGATATCACCGACGCAGCGTATCGGAAGATTATTGCTGAGCTTGGAAAACCAGATGTTTCGTGGAGCGAATTTGTTTCTGCTGATGGACTGTACCACACTCGCGAAGTACAAAAACTACCAGACGAGGAAAATCCGCTTATGCGCGACCTAGCGTATACGGATAGTGAGCGTCCCATCGTTGCTCAGATTTTCAGTGGGAAACCTGAGATGATTACCTATGCAGCGCGCCTCGTGGCAGAGCTTGGTTTTGATGGGGTTGATATAAATATGGGGTGTCCAGATCGCTCTGTTGAAAAACAGGGTGCGGGCGCGGCACTTATAAAAAATCCTGCACTTGCCGCGGAGCTCATTGCTGCGGCAAAAGATGGCGCGCGCGCCGCGGGTCGCGAAATACCTGTTTCGGTAAAGACACGCATTGGATATATCAGCGAAACTCTTGACGAATGGATTCCGACACTGCTCTTAGCAGAGCCGGCAGCGATTACCGTACACCTGCGCACTAGAAAAGAACTATCAGATACACCGGCACACTGGGAACTTATGACGCATATTGTTGCACTTCGTGACCGCGCCGGTTCAGCGACATTGGTACTTGGAAATGGTGATGTGCAGAGTCTTGCAGATGCAAAACACAAGGCGAGAGAAACTGGTGCTGACGGTATAATGCTCGGTCGCGCAATATTCGGAAATCCGTGGCTTTTTACCGGAAGGGTTCGTGATGATATTCCACCTGCAGAGCGTCTTAGTGCTCTCGTTAATCTTGCCTATGCTTTTGAAGCAATCACACCGCCAAAACATTTTTCTATTTTTAAAAAACATATCAAAGCGTTTGTGAGTGGTTTCCCCGGTGCTGCAGAGCTACGCGCCGAGCTTATGAAGGCAGAAAATGCGGCACAAATTTCCACTATTCTCACCTCGGCACCGAAGCTGCTATAATCAGAGTACTATGGCTCACCAATCTCTCTATCGCGTATATCGTCCGAAGAAATTTTCCGAGGTGGAAGGACAGCCGCAGGTTACAAAACCGCTTTCCATGCAGCTCCAAGAAAAAAAAGTCGGGCATGCATATCTTTTTTCCGGCTCGCGCGGATTGGGGAAAACGAGTGTGGCGCGCATCCTAGCGCGCGAAGTGGGTTGCACCGAGAAAGACCTCTACGAGATTGATGCAGCATCAAACAACAGCGTTGATGATATTCGTGCGCTTGCAGAAAATGTCTACACGCTGCCATTTGAATCTCCATACAAAGTGTACATTCTTGACGAGGTGCATATGCTTTCAAAAGCCGCTTGGAATGCGTTTTTAAAAACACTTGAAGAGCCGCCCCCTCACGCCATTTTTATACTCGCTACGACCGAGATTCAGAAAGTTCCGGAAACTGTGCAGTCGCGTTGTCAGGTGTTTGAGTTTAAAAAGCCACCTCGCGCGGCACTTGCCGCGCTCGTCGCGAGCGTTGCAAAGAAAGAGGGCTACACGCTTGATAGCTCGGCGGCGGAGCTTGTGGCAATGCTTGCGGACGGTTCCTATCGCGATGCGCTCTCGGTATTGCAGAGAGTGCTTGCGAGCGCCACTGACAAAACTCTTTCACTGGAAACGGTTGAAGGCGCAACTGGTGCCCCGAAGCGCGCGCTTGTGTATGCGCTCGTAGCCGCGCTTGCAAAGGGCAAGCGCGGCGAAGCGCTCGCTGCGATTGAACGCGCCTCCACCGGCGGTGCTGATATGCAGCTTTTCCTCACACTTCTCACCGAAGCGCTTCGCAGTGTGCTTCTTCTTCGTTACGCACCGGAGCTACGCCAAACGCTTGCTGAGGAGCTTGGCAAAGACGAATACGAGATACTTTCTCGCTACGCGGAAGAAGGTGCGGTGTCCGGCGGCGCTCCTGCATCTGCCGGCGCTCCTGCATCTGCCGGCGCTCCTGCATCCGGCAGGGCGAATACATCAGGTGGCACCCCTGCTCGCGGCATCACACATAAAACACTTTTGGCATTTCTGAATGCCTCCGAGCGTATGCGCTTTTCGCCGCTTCCTTCCGTTCCGCTTGAGCTTGCCGTGCTTGAGCTTTTTGAAGATTTTAAATAACTATGACTGAAAAACGAATTTACTTCGTGCGCCACGGAGAAACTGAAGGAAATCACTTATGGCGACATCAGTCAAAAAGTGTCCCCCTCACTGCGCGCGGCGTCCTGCAGGCGCGAGCAGCGGCAAAAGTACTCGGCACGCTTCCAATTGATATTGTCATCACGAGTGGAGCTACTCGTACGCAACAAACAGCTCTGCCGCTTCTTGAGAGGGTGCACTGTCCCGTGGTCAACAATCTTCTTTTTGAAGAGCTCCGCCGTCCTTCATCGCTCATTGGTAAAAATTATTTTAATCCGTATGCGCTTTGGACTATAGCAATGGTTTATCTGCATGCGAACAACGCGCAGTGGCGCCATACCGATGAAGAAACGCTCCCTGAATTTCGCACTCGTGCAAAAGACGCAGTAGTATTTCTTGAGAAGCAAAAGGCGGAGCATATTGTTGTTGTCTCGCATCGTGTGTTTATAAGCGGTATGCTTGCACTTGTATCCGGGTATCATATGGATGGTACGGTATCGTTCCTTCGCGCGGCATTTCATTTTGGAAAGATTGCAAACGGGAGCATTACCGAGCTTTCCTATGACCCTGCGCGCGAGGCGCCTTGGCGCATAGCCCGCGTAAATGACACCCGTCATTTACGCGGGCTATAGCGAAGCGCGGATTTTTTGGTATGGTAGAGCGTATTGGGGAGTGGTGTAACCGGCAACACGTCTGCCTTTGGAGCAGAAGACTCTAGGTTCGAGCCCTAGCTCCCCAGCATTTCAACATTTGCGCGTCATTTATAAAAAAAGAGCCGCGGGGCGGCTCTTTTGAAATTTCCGAATGAAAACCCATCAGCTTTTCCGCTCCGCGCGGAAAAGCTGGTAGTAGTGTTGCCGCTTCGGCCCACGGACATCATTGCGCACGAGCCGATAATACACCCCGCGTATCGGATTTTCTATGAGGGTTTTATTGATCCCCTCATAGTACCCATTCATCCGCTCGCCCCCACTGTACCCATCTATGGGTACAAGTGTGGGACCATTCCCATGAAAAACAAGCAGATTCTGCATGTATCTGCGGTGCTCTTCATAAAAAAATAGAGAAATTATTTCTTGTGCGATTATCAGGTCGCACACTGCCGGTGCGATTGGAATGGTTTTGCTGCGACGATAGTGCCCGCGCACTATCGTCAACTCCCTCGGCGGCTCGCTCTCAGTGTCGCGATTGTTGCGACACACCGTGGGCACGCTCTCAATTTTCAGTGAAAAAACAATCCTTTCTCCCGGACCGAGTATTCTTTTTTCCTCAGCCCATGTTTCCAGCATAGCCAGAACTTCTTGCGCTTTCCCTTTTAGCAGTATTTCATACATAGTAAATCCTCCAATGTGAATGTATGTGATATCTCGCCGCGCTTCGCGCGGCTCGCTTGGTTATGAAAAAGACCAAGCATCCATCAAAGGTAATACCGCAGAAATGTGTTTTCCGCAAGCGTTTGTACGCGTTCACCACCACCGTACCAATGAACGACTTCGTACGCGGCGTACGAAGCCGTTCATACTTTTTAGATTATGAGGAGTGCCATATATTTCTGAACTTGTGCAGCGTTT
>ENA-ORDP01001381-ORDP01001381.1-marine-sediment-metagenome-genome-assembly--contig:-NODE-1381-length-13458-cov-2.963590_pt1 | contig 13458 bp, 12 predicted proteins | sample MGYA00248627_ERZ508539 | MGnify/ENA primary metagenome ERZ508539 (study PRJEB26208, sample SAMN05571518) | marine sediment metagenome | biome: deep sea; feature: Hydrothermal vent; material...
AGGAAAATAAGCTCCACCAACTGGTGGGAGCCATACCGGAGCCCCTAAACTTCCACCAGCTGTAATTACTTGAACATCGCCAGGGGTACCATCTTTGTTCATACTCCAGCTATATACACCATCAGCATTCCCAGGGATGAAGACTACAGGAGTATGAGTTGCCGTGCAGTTGGGAGCGCCGCCAAAACCACCATAACCAGTTCCGGGATCAAAACTGCCTCCGTATTGCGGGTTAGCTGCACTGGTACATTGCAGACTGTTCGAGCTGGTGCAAGTTAATGCCCCCGCATCCTGGCTCACGGTCAAGCCAGCAAAAATCAGTGCAATCGTGGGTATGGAAGAAACCAACACAGTTAGAGCCATATCTGCCGCTCTCCAAAATATTGTCTTTGTGGAGGAGGCATATTGAGTCATTGCCTGACCGAAATTGGAAGGATATACTGAATATATTTTTTTTTGGTAATGCACAACGTGTTTTAAATTTACCATCGATATTCTCCTAACATTTTATTTGTATTCCATAAGTTATGATTGATGTATAAAATAAAATTTGTTTCCGGATCTTTAGTATCTTGTGCGTGAAGGTTTATCTAATTGCTTATTAAACCTGTGAGCACCTAGATATCAATTATCGATCAGGCAATGAGCTTGGCTCATGGATCACTGAAATAGGCTCTTCCCTCTTGTGTATCAACATGATCCCAACTGATGAGCACTTGGCCCCGCCAACTATCGCTCGATCTGAGACTCCGAACACGATTCGAAGAGCCAAGTACGCCCCACGCTATCTGGGTGAAGCCGTCTATCTACTTATCCATCGTTTTCACCTCTGAATCCTCGTCACCATTATTCCGTATCCTGATGGCCTAAGACCATGTACCGAGTTATCCCAGCATCAAACCAATGTCTTTCTCTGCTGAGTCTCGGCGCCAACCAGGCCAAAATAAGGCAGTTGGGGAGTTAGAAAAGCTCCCCACCTGTGTGTCCATAATAAGTTATTTATACGGCGCTTTCTTTCGTTTCGCCGTCCAGATACGCAGTTGCCCCACCACCCCGAATGGAAAGAAGTACACGCTAAGAACAAACAGCAAGCCTAGCCAGAGGAACCAACGATTGCCTTTTACCAAATCTCCAATTATTGGAATCTTTCCCACAAATGTTCCATGTATCACATGCAGTAGGTTCTGCAGATAATTATCTGCCACTGCTAACACCGCAGCACCGACAACGGCGCCGTACATAGTACCCATACCTCCAATCACGGTCATCAACAGTATATCTATCATCAGGTTGAATCCTAGCACCTCGCCAGCATTAATGTATTGCAAAGACAAAGCATAGAGCGTTCCTGCAACAGTAGCGATCAATGCCGAGATACAGTTGTTTACGGTCCGATAATAAACGGTACGGTAACCTAATGCCTCGGCACGAAACTCGTTCTCACGTATGGCTTGCAGAATACGTCCAAAAGGGGAGTTAATTATACGCATCATTAAAAGAAAAAGACCTACTGTTACCAAAAACAGAAGATAATACATTACATCAGCGCCTCCAAAATGGAAGCTGTACCAAGCATTTCTAGCTGATTGGCCAATAACGCCCGGGTGAGAAAAGAGTTCCTAACCAAGATAGGATATCGAAGCCGTGCATCTGAGGCCCTTTAAAGGCAGGAGATATTACGGTGGGCACAATAAGAGTCAGCCCATCCTCCCCACCCGTGATCATGTAAAGCTGTGACACTACAATGGAGAAAGTGCTGGCCACTGCGAGGGTTACCATAGAAAAGTAGATCGCTTTCACCCGCAGGGAGAATAAGCCGATAACGAGAGATAAAATTAACGTGAGCAGCAGACCACCTCCTAGGCCGATAAAAACCGTAACCCAGTTCGGTTCCATATGCTTCAGTGCTATCGCAACCCCATAGGCCCCTATACCGAAGAACATCGTGTGTGCAAAGGAGACGATCCCTGTATATCCCAGCAACAGATCATAGCTTGCCGCCAAGAGAGTAAATACACAGATGTTAGTCACCGTCGAGTAGGCTATAGTACCCGGAAATAAAAAAGGGGCTGCTGCAAGACTGAGTACGATAAATACTAGGATAACTACCAGCGGCCGGCTGCGTGGATAGTCACCAGAAATAAGGTAGTTAATAATTCCCATGTTATTTCTCACCCGTTACTTCATAAGCGGCTTCAAACCCTGCGGACGCCACATCAAAACGATAACCATCAGCAGGACACTCGAGAATAACGCGACCTTGGGAAGCATATAAATCATATAGTTGTTAAGTAAACCGACCAGTAGCGCACCATAGAGACAGCCAGCGATAGAGCCCATACCGCCTATGATGATGACAATTATGATGAGTACCAGCATCTCTGATCCAAGCCCCACACTAACGACGCCTTGGTATAAACCCCACATGGCGCCGCCCATGCCAGCCAACGCTGCGCCGCTGACAAACACTGTGACGTAAAGAAGTTTGATACGATATCCGAGTGCTTCTACCATTTCCGTATTTTCGACACCGGCCCGAATAAGAATACCTACCTTGGTCCTGTTAATGATTGCGTTTAGGATCCAATAAATAATCAAGCCAATTACGCCCGCCAAGAGACGGTATTTCTCCACACTAATGTTGCCTAAACTCAAACCGCCAGTCAGCGTCGAAGGTCGAGACATGGGAATTTGATCGGGTCCCCAATATACCTTTAGAAGCCCATCGATAATGTACATAGCCCCCACCGTTACCAGAATCTGCTTGAAGGAATCGCCATAGACAGGCTTGATGATAAGTCGCTCGAAGACATAGCCGACGATTCCTACACCTATGAAAGCAATGAGGAATCCGGGCACGAGAATCCCCATGTTGGCTACGAAATTATGTGACCAATCCCAACTATGCAAGGTAAAAATGCTTACTACAGCAGTGCCGGCACCGATAAGGCCCAGTTGCGACTGATTGGACGCGCTGCCGCACAGGGGTGGCAAACTCCTGTTCGCCCGGTAAGCAACAGTCAACCAAGAAACGATAAGACCGGCAGCAAAAGCGGTCAATGCAGCTATCAATTCACTAGGCCAGAAACCTGATTTGCTCCAACCACTAAATACCCAGAGGGAAGCGGCACCGACTATGTTGCTAAGAAAAAGAATCAACAGTTGATACGGATGATTAAATGCCCCCTGTTTAGTATCGGCACGTAACATTTTCGATGCTAATATACCGGAGATGATGAGCATAAGAACTAATGAGGTAGAAAACGCTCCAATCCCCCAAAGAGTCTGTGATGAGGGCCTGACGTGTAAACCAGCAAGAAGCTTGATTGGCCATCTCCCCGTTCCAAGTCCAGTCACAACAGTAGCACCGAAAAATGCACCTGCTGTAATCAAGGCCCCATGACCGAGATTGAGTACATCCATAAGGCCAAATGTCAATGTCATGCCTGAAGCCATCACGAAGATCATCATGCCCATGCCAAGACCAGCCACCGTCAACGTCACCCAGGTCGAGAAGGGTATGCCGAACAACCCAACCAGCAGCACCACTACCAGCATAAAGTACTGGGGGTAAGCATTGATAAGGTGTACTGGGTTCAGTAGTTTTTTTTCTTTAGAGCCCATCTGTGCCAACCTTCACTATTATTGATGAGAATCAAAATTAAGTTTAAGAAGTTTAGTTTGTAGGGCCTCGTTTGCCGAAAGATCTGTCATCTTGCCGTCGTAGACAACCTTTCCATCATCTATTACCGCAACGTAATCACCCAATGAACTCGCAAAATAGAAGTTCTGCTCTACCATAAGTACCGTAGTATCGGTCTGCTTCAACTGCTGGAAAGCATAGATCATATGCTGAATGATCGCCGGGGCTAGCCCTTTAGTTGGCTCATCGATGAGAATCAGTTTACGTGGCTCTATAAGCGCACGGGCTATGGATAGCATTTGCCTCTGCCCACCTGACAGGCCCCCAGCCATTGTATTCCAAAACTTTTTCAGTGCCGGAAAGATCTCAAGAAGCCATTCTAACCTTGATTCATTCATAGAACCAGAACGCGCCGCCACCTCCATATTCTCTCGCACTGTAAGTAGGGCAAAGATACCCATGTCCTCCGGTACATAGCCAATACCTAACCGGGCTATTTGTGGCGCTGACAGCTTTGTAATATCACGGGAATCAAAGATCACGTTTCCCCGAGATGCCTTCCAAAGCCCGAGAATGGTTCGCAATGTTGTGGTCTTACCAGCGCCGTTTCGTCCCAGCAGCATTGTGATACCCCCCCGCGGTACAGTGAGATCGATACCATGTAGGATATGGTATTGCTCTATGTGTGTATGCACATCTCTGAGCGATAATAACGCGCAAGTCATCTCACACACTCCTGGACTTACCCAAATACGCATTTTGGACGATGGGCGAAGCAATCACTTCCGCTGGTTCACCGTCGGCTACCAATTGGCCATTGTGAAGTACGATGATACGATCTGCGAGCGCGTGTACTACATCTAACTTGTGTTCTACCAACAACACCGTCTTGTCTTTCTGCTCCTTAATCTCTTGGATCAGGTTTAAGATGAGCGGAACTTCATCCACACTCATACCGGCGGTAGGTTCATCGAACATAAATATATTCGGCTCCAACGCCATCAAAAGTCCTACTTCCAGCTTGCGCTGATCACCGTGAGCCAAACCGCCTGCCAGCACTTTACGCTTGTCGGCCAGCGAAACGCGTTCAAGCCAGTAAAGTGCTTTGTCGATGATTCCCTTGTAGCACTCAGCCATGGAAAAGATATTGAAGCCAATATGCTCACGCGAGGCCACCGCTAAACGAATGTTTTCAAGAACAGAAAGTCTGGGAAATAGATTTGTAAGCTGGAACGCACACCCAACACCCATATTAATGCGCACCGATACTGATAATCGAGTAACTTCTTCCCCAAACAGTTTTATAACCCCCGAATTTGCCAACAGATGTCCTGAAATCAAATTAAAATAGGTCGTTTTACCGGCACCATTCGGCCCAACGATAGCGGTAAGTGTCCCAGAATTAAATTTGCAAGAAACAGCGTCAATTGCAACATGCCCCCCAAAATGAATGGTTAAATCTTGGGTTTCGAGAACGGTATGTTGTGAATTCATCCCCTCACCTATTTTTCATGGAAAACAAAACTCACCCATAATAGTTAAAAATCATCGAGATGAGAAGGCGCTGATGTTGCACAGAATTAAATCAACTAGGCACATACTGTTTACAACTTCTCAATAAGTATCCCCTAGCGGAGTCAGGGTTTCCTCAGTGATTAATATGTGGGAAAGGATCTATTTTTTATTATAAATTGGAATATCCATTTCACTAGCCTTGATTACACGATCCAATTTCAAGGTAACGCCACCACTCCAGATTTCTTTGGAGTCTAGTGCTACTGTAAAGGCATACATATTCTGCATGGCCTGATGGTCCTGTGGGCGAATATACATTGGTCCTTTTGGAGTCTCGAGCTTCAGACCTTCGAAGGCCTTAATAAGCGCATTAGTGTTGGTAGATCCGGCCTTTTTGATCGCCGCAACGATGGCCTGCGCCTCCGTAAAACCAACACAGGTAAAGAAATCCGGCGGCGATTTGTACATTTCGAAGTGCTTCTTCACCAGCCAATTATTTACGCGATTGTGCGGCATTTTGTAATAATAGTAGGCACCACCCTTCATTCCGACGGCGGACTTATACAGCGTCAAGGCGGCTAGAGTGTTGCCACCCGTAGTGACGTGTATGCCAAAGCGTTCCGGATTTAGCATCTCAATGCCCCCAAACGGATTAGCGGTACCTGCCCAAACGATGAAGATGTATTTATTTTTACAGCCCTTGGTATTTTTCAACGCGTTAATAGCCTTCTCGCCACCAGCTGTGAAGTCCGTAGTATTAAAGGGGAGAAACTGCTCATTTACCACGCGACCACCTAAGTTGCTCAGTGCGGTTTTGAAAGTGGATGCGCCATCGTGACCGAACGCATAGTCCTGAGCGACGGTAGCTGCGCAAACGCCTTTACCGCCAATGGCAAGTGCGATGGCGTATGCGTCCTGTGAGGAATTACGCTCAAGGCGAACCACATAACGGTTCCAATGACTGCCAGTAATTGAGTCGGCAACACCCTCCGGCATGATGATCTTCTTATACTGCTTGGCCAGCGGCAGTACGGCTAAGTCAAAACCTGAGACAATTGGGCCAACGACCAAGGTGGCATCATCATCACTATAGGCTTGAGCGACCAATGCACGGGCGCGACCCGCATTCATCTGATCATCCATTTTAAGAATGTCGATTTTGCGCCCGAGTACTTTATTAGTGCCGCCGGTGGCGTAGTCGAAACCCAGCTCCAGACCACGTTGCAACTGTCGGCCATAGGCAGCCAATATGCCGGTCTTACCATACACGTGAGCAATCTTAATGGGGCCAGTCTCGGCGGCCATAACTACCCCGACCGTGGATAGGCATGCGGCTATCATCGCAGTTTGAAGTAGCTGTTTTATCATAACCCTCTCCATATTAATGAGTGGTTTTGGTATCAAGTCTATAGTGTGGATGGTTTTAAAATCCACAATAAAGTGCCGAGTATGTAAGTATGGCGTAATAATCTATAGAAAAATTATTATTTACCTACCATTTCAGATGCCATTAGGACCGGCAATGAGGTGAGTAGCACTATAAATGGATAGGCTACTTTACCTCACTGGAAACGATAAACCGCAGTCGCGGTTACCATGCGCGGTGGACCGTAATAACCGATGATGTCACCAAGCACGGCAATGTTGTAGCCGGTTGTACGATAAACCTTGTTGTTGAGATTGCTACCCTGCAAGCTGAAGGTCCACGGGCCGTTGGTACGCCAAATAATACTAGCATTGAGTAAACCATAGGCAGATTGTTCAATTAACGGACTGAGTGAAGTTTCAGGATAAACGTTAGTTTGATAAGTAGCGTTCAGACGAGCCAATACCTCACCCCCATTAGCTAATGGGAAATGCTTCCATAATGTCACCCCCCCTGACCATTTAGGTGCATTGGTGAACTTCTCTTGGCTGGCGATGTTAACCCCACCACTCATGAACTTCGTATACTTGGTATAAAGATAGGCAAGATTTCCACTTACTGTCCAAGTTTTGGCTGGTTTCCAAGCGATTTCTTCTTCAATGCCATCGACATACCCTTTACCGGCATTGGTGAAATTACCGAAGAAACCTTGTTGACCATTAGGTAACGTGTATGACGTGAACACCGAGAGTTGGATATTACTGTAGTCCGTGTGGAACAAGGCGGTGTTCAGCATTAACCTACCAGCAAGAAAATTCATCTTGCTGCCAAATTCGTACGCTACCACTTTTTCGTCCTTGATCGGTTGACACGATTGTGGAATCAGCGCGCAATTAGCACGGATATTGTAACCACCGGAGTGAAACCCGGTACTGACGGTGGCATAAAGATTCACTGCTTTGCTCATCTTCCAACCTGCAGTTATTTTGGGAGAGAAATTACTACTGGTGGTCGAACCACGGAAGTTAGCCAGGGTAGCGGTAGGTGTTGCAAAAGTCGGCGAGCCATAGGCATAGTTCTGGATCAGTGCGGTCTTGGTCTCGTGGGTGTAGCGTGCACCCAGTTCTAGGCTCCAGCGCGGGTTGAAGTCGTACGTATAATCGGTATAGCCAGCGAGACTGCGCGTGTCCATGCTACCGCTGGTGGTGTCATACATTGCATAGCCCAGCGTAGTGTAGGGAGGGAAACCAAGAAATACATTCTTGACCGTACCGTCGGCCGCCCCATCAAAATAGTACAGGCCTATCACACCATGTAGTTGGTTGCCGTTATCATAGAGCGCTCGAATTTCCTGGCTGAACTGGTGGTCTTTATAGACAGCGTTGACATCGGTAATGGGCAGTGGAAGCGTATCAAAATCAATGTTGGTGTTGGTACCAGAGCCGCGGTAGGCGGTGATCGACTTAAATTCCCAGTTGCCTGCGGGCATGTAATGCATGGTCAAGGCTGCGCCGCGTATATTGGTTAAATTAACTGGGGACATACCGCTCTGGGTATTATAGGGGTTGGATAATGGCGGCGTCTGATTAGGATCGAATTGATTGACTATCAAGCGTTTGGCACCACGTGGGTTCGAATGATCGGACATGCCGTCCAGCTCGAATTGAGCATTGAAACTCTCATTGGGGAAAAACCCGACGGTCAGGCGTGCAGCGTTGATGTCCTTATTGCCGTTTTCGGTACCATTGTAAAGGTCGTGGCCAAAACCGTTATTGTGCAAGGTGGCAGCGGCGATACGCATGCGCCACAAACCGTCCTTGCTGGCATTGCCATACTCAACTTTGAGATCCTTCTCACCATGCATGCCTAGCGTTGTGCTGATGGAGCCTTCCACATGTGTAGGCAGCGGACGAGAAATATACTTGATAGCACCACCGATCGTATTCATGCCGTACAGCGTGCCCTGCGGACCGCGTAGCACTTCAATACGCTCAACATCAAACACATCCAGTAACGCACCTTGTGGGCGCGCGATATAAACATCATCAAGATAGATGCCAACCGCAGGATCAGTTCCCCAGAGTGGATCGGCCTGACCTATGCCACGAATGTAGGCGGTTAGTGTGGTATTGGAGCCACGCGCCGCATAGATCTGTAAGTCTGGTACTTTACCCTGCAGATCAGCCAGATTCTGTATGTTCTCATCGAAGAGTGCTCGCGAAGTGAAAGCTGTTACCGCGATCGGAACGTCTTGTAATGTTTCGCGATAACGTCGCGCGGTCACAGTGATGGTCTCAAGGTTGGTCACTTTGGACCTAACCGGTACGGCAGCTTTCGCCGTCGCCTTGCTTGCCGGAGGGCTGGCATTGGCCCTGCCTTGCTGAACTGGTACCGCATAAACCGTGCCAACAGCACAGCCAACAATGATAGAAATAGCTACAGTAAGATGACGCTTACGCATGATGACCCTCCAGTAACGCCCTTTAGGCGCATTTCATGACTGCATGATTATGTGGTAATACATCTGTATGGTCGAAGGTATTGATTGGCACTGCCTGAAAACCAACATTAAATAGCGCGGTTACGTTAACTAGCACTTAGTCCTGATACATTCCTTTACCGCTACTGAATTGCAAATATTACGTACTGATACCACGAATTGAAACAAGATCGTTATCCGAACCTCCAGACTGATAACTAAAACCTGGAATATAGGTAGTAAACAGCTCAGAATCGTTCGCATGGACGCTGCTTAGAAGTAAGCCAGTCAATGCTGTTAGCCGGCATGCGACATCCAACACATGCTCATGCCGGCTTATTACCGCGGGGAAGACAGTCTGCCTCATTAATAATGTCTCGTGTACCGGTAGAGTCATGATCTCTCAGATAATGAATAAATTAGGGTTTTTCTATTAAATACCGAATTCGATCCACTAGTGCGCAAGCACCGCGCTTTGATATTACGATCGTGTAATGATTGACGTCAGCGACTGTAGAGTATTGAAATATGGGCAAGCGGTTACCGAACTCCGCCACAACTGCTTCTGTATACAGCGGATCACCATTCAGCATTCCGCGCGATGCGCGCAGAAACCATACTGGTTGCTGCAGCATCTCCAGCGCTTTTGGTACGATATCGGTCGTTAGCTGGCTCTCCGCATCACTGAGAACCGCGTCCTTGTTGACGCCAGACGACAAGGTTGGCGGCGCGCCAATCAGATCGTAATCGACGTAGCGTTCGACATACACTGACCAATCATCGGCAAAGGCTGGGTGACTACGCCAGAAATCGCGATAGTCCTGGAGCGAAGCAAAATGCATATCCAACCGTTGGATCGCCGGACCGACCACGGCATGCATCAACTGTTCTGTGGTGACACCGTTCGGCAACACGTCCACTATTGGCAGCCCTCCATCGATCATCAGTACAGAACTGAAGCGATCTGGATAGGTCGCCGCAGCGATCGCCGCGACGAAACCGCCCATTGAGTGGCCGACTAATACATCGGCCTGCGCGAGCCCTAGATGGTCAAGGATGGCTACGAGATCCTCCACGTGAGCGGCCAAGCCCCAAGGACCGGTAATATCGCGGCTTTTACCGCGCCCACGATGATCAGGAGTGATCAAGCGGAAGTCATCACCCAACTGTTCGGCCAGTGCCGCAAACCCAACGTGGGTTGCTGTTAATCCGTGCGAGGCCACGATGACCGGTCCACGTCGACCCCACATCCCTACATGCAGCAAGCCGCCTGGAACTGGTACGGTGGTGGCTTCGTAATGCGGCATTACTGGACTCCTATAAAGGCACAGTTTCATATAATACAGACCGAACGATCGTTCGGTTGTTGAACTGTATAGCCCAATAAAAAATAGATGTCAATATGATCTATCATACGGTCGTGTGTTCGTTCCTAACTTTCCTATGACTCTCAATCGACGCTTAGCCGCCACCGCCACCAATCTGCTCCCAGAACATAAACCTCCGGGGTCGCGTGGTCAGATTTTGGAGGCGGCCTTAAAATTGTTTGCTGAGCGCGGATATGCCGGCGCCTCAATTCGTGAGATTGCTGCCGCAGCGGGCGTGAAACCAGCTACGATCTACGCCCATTACCCATCCAAGGAACATTTATTGGCCGAGTTGTGCCGCATCGGGCATGAGGAGCAGTACCGCAGCGTGCATGCGGCGCTGCTGAACTGTGGTGCCAACTCGTGCGACCAAATCGTCGCCTACGTGCAAGCCCACGTTGGTATGCACACGACCTTCCCCATGCTCGCGGTCGTAGCCAACGCCGAACTTCATGCGCTGTCGGCCGAGCTTGGTACAACAACTTTCGCGCTACGCCAACAATCCGAACAGATGCTGGTCGACATTATTCAGCGCGGCGTGAATAACGATGTTTTTGACGTGCAGCATGTGTGGCTAGCGGTCGCTGTCATCGGCGGTATGGGCCTACGAGTAGCCTATTGGTACTCACCGGAATACGAACTGAGTGCTAAACAGGTAGCAGACACCTATGCCGAATATGCGCTGCGCATCCTCGCGGCATCACCACTGAACCACGGGCCGACCCGCTGAGATCCAGGGTTGGAGAAGGGCACAGACCCGCTTTGGGTATGACAATCAGACCCACACAAACTTTTCCGATAGCAACGGTGCGGGCACCACAAAAGGTTCGTCATCCCCGACATGGGTCCGGGATCCAAGGTGAGATCGTTGCAGCGAGGCAGCTTGGGGGCCGAACCCCAGAGGTTCAAAGGCTCTGTTCGCGCACGAGTGTGCAGAGTTGCCGAATATCGGCATCCATGGGGCGGTCGCGGGGCATGAAATCGATCTCGGCACGGATCGCCTCGTGGGCCCGGCGGACGGCTTCCCCAGCATGGAAATCGCCGGTTTCAGCGAGTGCCTTTTGTAGGGCCTGCACCTCACGCTCAAACTGGGCACGCTGTGGATGACCCTCGGCCGGAGCATTGGCGATCTTCGCAGCCAGATCACGCCAGTTGCCATCACGGGCCAAGCGGCGGGCTGCATTCAACATATCCTGCCGATAATCCAGAGCCTGGGCTGCGGTATACAGCTCCAGGGCTAATACGTCGCCAAGATCAGCACTCATTTCCCACACCTGTCGTGCTTCGTTGGCGCCCATGGACACATGATCCTCGGCGTTGGCACTCGTGGGAATCGAGAACACGCTGGCCGGATGGGCCCGGGTGGCGAGATCGTTAACCAAAGCCGCAGCACTGTACTGCACGATCATGAATCCGGAATCGGTAGCGTCCTCGTTACCGGTCAGGAAAGCCGGCAGACCGTCGTTGGATGCCGCATCGACGAGCTTATTTAGACGCCGCTCGGAAATAGCCGCCAATACTGGAATGGCCGCCTTGACGTAGCTCATGGCCAGAGCCAGAGGCATGCCGTGGAAATGCCCGGCTGAGATCACTTGGTCCTCAATATGCCGTGGCGATTCGGCATCGGGAAATACCAAGGGGTTGTCAGTGACTGAATTCAGCTCAATATCGACAACTCGGCAGGCCTGGTCCAAGGCATCGCGTACCGCACCATGGACCTGGGGAATGCAACGCAAACTGTAAGCATCCTGTGGCTGATGTTTCTTGCCACCCCGAAAAGGCAAAAACCGCCTATAGAAAGCGTCCCGACCGTGACGCTGGTGAGCCGGAACCCACTCCCAGGCAATATCGAAGCGATAGGCTTGCTCCTCGGGCGTGGACCAAGCCTGCGCCGTCCAGGTGCAGAAACGGGGGACCAGATGGTAGGGGATATCGATCAGGGTGGAATCGGCGATTAGTCGGCGCAATCGAGCCGCTGTCGCCACCTGCCCCGGATGCGGACGCAAAGCGTGCACGTCTTCACGAAAGGCCCCGGCCCGCCCGGCGAAAGCTTCTAATGACATGGCCGCAGCCAGATCAGCCGTAGCCAGCAAGCCGCTTAGACGTTCCAGCGAGAGCACCGCCAGGGCCAGCATCAAAGTGGTGCCATTGTTCAGGGCCAGTCCCTCCTTGAACGACAACCGGACCGGCTCCAGTCCGGCTCGATGCAGCGCTTCCACACCGGCTAGACGCTCACCCTGATAAAAGGCCTCGCCATGGCCAAGCAGCACACTGGCCAGGTGCGATAAAGGTGCCAGATCACCACTAGCGCCCACCGAACCTTTTGCCGGGACCAGCGGAATGACGCCGCGATTGAGCAACTTGGTCAAGGCCTGCAAGGTTGAGACACGAATCCCGGAATAACCACGCATCAGCGTATTGATACGAATCACCAACATGGCCCGTACCACGTCTTCAGCCAGCGGCTCACCCACACATACCGCATGGGTGATGATCAGGTTGTGCTGCAATTCCTCCATCAAGGTAATCGTCGCATTGCCCGGTGCTGCGCCGGGCAGTTCATCACGCGCCCGGTGGGCCCCGAGCAACTTATCGGCATTGCTACCGAAGCCAGTCGTCACCCCATAGATCGGCTCGCCGCAACGGACTTTTTCTGCCAAAAAGTCCGCAGCCCGCTGCACCCGTTGCAGGCCCCGGGCATCCAGTTGGATCTGAGCCCCCTGGTAGGCCACGGCACACACCTCGGCACGGCTCAGCCGGTTGCCATCCAGAACAATGACGGAAGCATTCATGGCCCCTTCCCGCCGGACTGGGTTTCTTGGGGTGCGGATACCGCATTCATTACCTCAGCCTGCTCCAATTCCACTCGCAGGGCCTGAACAAGATCGGCTCGTGGTACCTCAAATTGGTCGTTCTTACGCATGTCCTTCACGGTTACCACCCCCCGGGCCAGCTCATCGCTCCCCAGCACCAACACGAAACGGATCCCCGCCCGGTTGGCGTAGCGGAACTGCTTGCCCAACTTGCCCGGCTCCATCACCACCTCCAATGGTCTCGTAGTAGCCAAAGGTCGTATCCCCGAAGGTCA
>ENA-ORDP01001383-ORDP01001383.1-marine-sediment-metagenome-genome-assembly--contig:-NODE-1383-length-13444-cov-3.386885_pt1 | contig 13444 bp, 19 predicted proteins | sample MGYA00248627_ERZ508539 | MGnify/ENA primary metagenome ERZ508539 (study PRJEB26208, sample SAMN05571518) | marine sediment metagenome | biome: deep sea; feature: Hydrothermal vent; material...
CGCGGCTGCCACGAGCGCGACGGTCGTATCGCCGGTCTGATCCGTACATGAGATCGTCAGCTTGCCCTTCAACGCCGTAGACGGGAACACGTCTAGCGAGCCGGCCACGCCCGACGATCCGGCGTCGATGTTGACGATGTCCACGCCCTCTAGTGACGCCGCAATGTTTGCCTCGGCATCGTTAAGGAACTCTGCGCCATTCAGGTGAAAATTTCCGTCCTGATCGAGGTAAGAGCGATTCGGTTCGTGTCCAACTTCAGCTGTCATAAGTCAGCCTCCTATCTCGGTCAGGTCTGCGAGGACTGCGGACCCTTGCGGTGATGCGCAAGCACGGCCATCGCGCAGATGTCCCACGCACCGGTGTTGCTCGCCGGTGTGATCGTCAGCCGCACGTAACGTTTCGGACCCTTGTAGCCAATCTTGCGGACCTCATCGTCGTCGGCGAACGTGATCGCCGCACCCGCTTCGGTTCCGAGCAAGAATTCGTCGGGCACGGCCGCGTTGTCCGTGAGCGCCGAGTTGTCGCCGTCCTCCACCAGCACGGTGAAGGTCGCGTCAGCATCGACCAGTGTGCCGGTGGCGATCAAGAACTCGCATGCGTTCACGTTCGCCAGGTCGATGATCTGCGAGACCTTGGCGGTGTTGCTGCTAGCGCCTTCGTCCGGCGAAATCAGCCGGCGGACTTCGATGTTGTTGTGAAGATCAATCATCATGGTTCGGTAACTCCTACTCGCCTACGCCAGTACCATGCGGGCGAAAGCCTCTTCGAGAACCGGTTGTCCGTCCGTCTCTTTGCGACCGACATAAACCATCTTGTTTTTCAACGCGGCGATCTGGTCGAGTACCTGTATCGTGGTGTCCAGCGTGTCCACGATGTAGTACCCAGCGCGGAAGTCGCCCACGATCGCGGTGTAAAGACCGGTCGTGAACGTGTTGGGGACGTGCTCTGACATGAAGTACGGGCGACCCAAAATCGTCGCCGGTTCACCCGCCGTAATCGCGGGCTGCCAGAGATAATCGCCGGTTCCGGTTTTCTTCTTGCGGAGACGCTTGATCCAATCGCGGTGGACCAACCAGGAAGCGTTCATTTGGTATTGGCCCTTGAGTGTGTAGAACGTGTCGATCACGTCGTCGGCGGTGTATGAGGTAGCCGCACTAGCTGTGACATCGCGCCCAGTGCTGATGCCGTTGGCCGACGCGACAAACACGCCGAGCGGTTGCTGTGCGCCGTCGCCGGTCAGGAACGCTTTTTCCTCGGTAATGCCCATCTTGTAGCCGATCCGAGACGTAACCAGACTCACGACATCGATGGACGCCGACCGAATCAGCTTGGTGGACAGGTCCACGCGCTTAGACATCAGGTGTGGCATCATCTCGCGCTTGCCGAGCGCCGCGGCGGTGTCCTCAGAAATGTCAGACGAGGGAACCTCGGCGGTCCAGTCGGAGTCGTTGGGATCGGTGTCCCACGACAACATGCCAATTCCCACGGCCCGCTCTAGCGGCGGGAGCACGTTGGAAATCTGCCGCATGAACACGGCGTCATCCACGAACTTGATGAGTTCATTGGACTGATGCAGGGAAGTCAGGTATCCGCCCTGGGGGTCCGATCCGACGTGGAGCACAGCGCTTACGTCGCGACCACCAGACCGCAGGTAGGACTCCACCGCGCGGCGGTAATCGTCGCCTGCTCGGTCCTGGAGTGCTTGGTTGTGGAGGCGAACGGGGTGTCGCCCAACCTTGTACGTGCTGGGGTCGGCACGCTCGTGCGGGGTTCGCACCGGCGGGACGCCCCCGTGGCCCGCGCTGGGAGTCGTCGGGTCGGTCATGCGACCGGCGGATTTCTCCAGCCAGTCCTCGTTCGCTTTCACGCGGTCCCGTGCGGCCTGGGACCGTTCGGCCCGGTCAATCGTGTCGCGACCCTCCTCGAATTTGTCGTAGATCGCATCGACCTTCGCCGACTCTTCGGACGTCAGGTCGCGGCCATCGGCGGCATCGATGATGTCGCGGGCTTGCTTGTTGAGTTTCAGCCCTTCTTCGCGAAGTGCCTTGATTGTGCCTGTCATCGCTGGGGTCTCCCGCCGCCCAGCGCGCAAAAAAGACGCGGGGCGGAGACTCGTTTCAGTCTCAACGCCCCGCGTTCGTCTCAGCGATACGCTTCGCGTCCTACGTGCGGGCTTGCCGCACGGTCAGATTCAATTACGTGGAATCATGGACCTCTTAGGCCCGATGTCAAGAACTTTTTTCAAGAATCTTTGAGGACAAGTCCATCCCCATCACCTGCGCCCGCGCCCGCGACTTCCGCACGTTAGCCGAACGGGCGAAGTTGGCCAGCGTCTTTTCGATGGGGCGAATCCCGTCAATCAGGCCCAAACTCACAGCTTCACTGGCCGGCCAAACTCGCCCATCGGCCAAGGCCAGCACGTCATCCATCTTCATGTTCCGACCCCGCCGAACGGCTTTGACGAACGCGGCACCGTAGAAATCGACCAGCTTTTGCCATTCCGCCCGCTGCTCATCGGTGATCTTGGTCCCGAAGATGCCCGCGCCCTTGTGGACTCCGGTCGAAATCACAACTGGCTCGATTCCTTCGGCCTCGAACATCTTTGAGACGTCGTACGTGTACATGATCGTGCCGATGGACCCGACGATGTCGGTAGCGTGGTTCGCATAGACGGCGTCGGCCTGGGAGCCGACGAAATACGCGGCGCTCGCCGCCATGCCATCCACCTGCGCGATGACGGATTTCATCCTGCGAGCCTCGAACACGGCGTCGGCCAGCTCACCCAGACCCTCGACGGAACCGCCCGGCGAGTACAGGCGCAGCAGGATGCCCTTAATCGAAGTGTCGCGCACCGCCGCTTCGACGGCCATGCGGGCCTCGTCGCTGCCCGTCACACCCCCCCGACCGAACGCATCGGCCCGCTTGACCATGATCCCATCCACGTGGATCACGGCCACACCGCTTTCGGTGATGGTCATCGGCAGCATGCGCGGATTTGACTGGCCGGTGATGTCGCCTTGTTTCGCATCCTTCATCCCAGAAGTGAATTGCTTCCAGGCCATCGGGGCAATCGCCCACAATTCACTCAGATTGTGCATAGCTGGGTCTCCTCGTGATTTCCGATCACGGTCAATGCCATTTTGGCTGTCGCGTTGTCTCGCCACTCGGCGACCGCGCTTGCGTCGTTCGCTTGGAGCGCCGTGGCGAGATCGTTAAACAGGAATCGGCGTTCATTCGCGAACGTCCCTGCATCGATGCTGGGCGATCCAGTCGATACCAGGATGCTTTCCATTCGACCCCGCACGCTCTCTTCGTGCCCCTGCCAGAACCGCTCACGCCACTTATCGAATGCGTCGGCGTCGTTCGCGTACTTCACAACCGCCCGCGTCGCCGCCTTCTCTTCCTTGGCTGTCAGTTGCCCGAGAATGTCCAGGACCATCGGCAACATCGCATCGACGCCGGGTCCGTTCGTTGCGTCATCCGATTTGTCGCCTTCGCCCTCGTTGTCGTTTTTCCTTTTGTTCGGAATCGAAAACGTGCTGGTCGCGCCCATCGCTACGCGCTCGAGCGGAATCATCGTAGACGGCACAAGTCGCATGTCGCCAAGCGGGCCGATGCCCGGTTGGTTTTCAAGGGCGAGGATCATGTTGATGGTGTAGACGCCCAGGTGCGACATCAGTTTGTACCACTCGCCGCGGCTTTTGGTGTCGCCACGCAGGAGCGATTCGACGTTGAACTTGACACTCTCGCCCGGCCGCGTGATGAGCTTGCGATCGATCTCCGCTTCAAACCGTAAGACCCACGGCAAGAGCGCCCCGCGCACGAACTCGATAGCAAGCTGCTCCAGCGACTTGACGGGGGCGGAGCCCATTTCGTAGACCATGTGTGGCGGCACGCGGTACATTCTGCACACTTCAAGAACTTGGAAACCGCGCGTTTCGAGGAACTGAGCGTCCTCCGGTGGGATCGAGATCGAGGTCCATTTCAGCCCGCCAGTCAGTAGTATCGGCGACCCGGTGTTTTCGCTTCCTGCCTGCGATGCCAGGAAATCAGCCTTCCATTTCTTGAGCTGCGCCTCATTCATTTTGTGCGGGTACTCGATGATCCCGCTGGCGCGGACGCCGTTCTTGAAGAACGAAGCCCCGAACTGCTCAGCCGCCAGCCCCACACCAATCGCTTCCCGCGCCAGCCGGATCGGCGAGTAGCCCTGCACCCCGTCGTAGCCCATACCGTGAAGATGTAACACCTGATCGGCGTGGAGGACCGTGTTACGATTCCCGTCATTGCGAATGTCGTAGACCAGTCGCCCGCTTCGCTCGCGGTCGAAATTGACACGATCCGGGGTGATAAGATGAAGCGCCGCCGGCTGTCCGCCGTTTGTCGTCTCGATTTCACACACGCCGTTGCCCCAGGTCAGCGCCCAGCCCATCAACGATTCGAGCATCGTGAAGCCGGACATTTCGTTATTCGGCATTGACAACAGATCGGGTATGTCTTGCCTCGGCGCCGGCTTTCGAGCGGTCCCGACCTTCACGACTTGATCGACGGGCATCGACGCAATCGCGTCGGCCACGATTGACACGCAAGCGAATAGCGGCACGTACTGCAACGCGCTCGACGGGGTGACGGCGGTCCCGGTCGCGGCCGTACCCCTCACAATGTCGGGGCGAGTCCGGTTCGCACCCGTCACCATCGCCTTGATTCGACCCAGTATGCTCATAATTGCACCGCCATCGGCATGCCGCCGGTTACACCCTCGTTCGCCGTCGCCCGCTGGAACGCCATCAGCACAGCCACGATGCCGTCAATGTGATACCACCGCCGATTCTTGTCAGCCTTGATCGGCATGATGCGTCCCCCCGCGTCGGATCGTACCGCAACCTGGGACGCGTGAACACGCAAAAGCGGATTGCCGTCATGCCGCAATCGCCGCGCCTTCACACACTCGGCGAACAGCTTGCATGGCTCCGTATAGTGCCCCGGCGTCTGGGCGAATTCAAACAGCGTCAACCCGAATTCGTCCTGCAAGCGCTGAGCACTACGACGGGCGAAACAAGGATCAAACCCGAAGTCAATGAGATCGTACAGTGCAGCGTCGTCGGCAATCCGCTGCTCGATGAACTCGTAGTCCGTCGTCGGTCCCGGCGTCAGCGTCATCCAGCCATCGTCGACCCACTTTCGGTACGGTAGCCGGTCGTTCTGCTCGCGTTCCTGGATATGCTCTTCTGGTAGCCAGAAGTGCGCCGTGAACGCATATTCGTCATCCCCGAGAGGAAAGCACATCGACCACGCCGACAGGTCGTACTTCGCCGCCAGGTCCAACCCGCCGAAACACGTGTCGCCGGGCGACGGTTCAAACTCCCCGTCGCAGGCGTCCCAGTCCTTCAGCCGCAACCACGGATCCGCAGATTGTTTGATCCACCGATTTTCGCGGTAGCGCAGGTACTGGTTGCGCTCGCCCGGCCTACCGTCTGACTTCTTGAACTTGTCCTGGATCTCATCGAGCTGAACAGTCACGTTCAGTAGCGGGTTCGCGCTGGCGATTGCCTCGACACTCCCCGGCTTCTCGCCTTCCTTCGGCTCCGCGATGTAGACGAAGTGCGTGATGTCCTCGCGCGTTCCGGCCAAAACGCTCTTGCTGAATTCGTACTGCTCGTAGCCGATGCCAAGTTCGTTGTCGCCAGCCGTGGAGATCACGACGAATAGCGGTTCCGCTCGAGCGCAATCGGCGAACCGGAGTTCGTAGAACCGCTTGCGACCCCGCTCATCGAACGAATGCAGCTCATCGACAAACACAGCGTGCGCGTTGACCCCCTCGGCGATCCGCAGCTCGCACGAAAGCGCCTGGACGTAGGACATCATGTCGTCACGCTTCACCAGGCGGTATCGCGACGGAACGGCCTTGATCCGTTTTGCCAACGCAGCGGACTTCGTCGCCATCGCCAACGCCGGTTCGAACACGCGCTTCGTCTGCGACCTGTCGTTGGCAACGCAGTATACCTCCGCCCCGGCCTCTCCGTCTCCGACGAACATATAGAGCGTGAGGACTCCGCAAAGCGCCGACTTGCCGTTCTTTTTCGCAACCCAGATGTCTGCGGAGGTGTGCCGCCGGCGACCGTCCGCCTGGCGCCAGCCAAACAGCGGACCGATAATGTTCTCGTACTGTGATTTGTGGAACTCGAACGGTTTGCCCGCGAATTGAGAGCCGATCGTGTGGACACAAAAACGCCGCGAGAACTCGACGACGTGTTGTGCGTGACGTTCATCGACGTAGCACCCCGCCAACATCGCGCGTTCATCGTTCTCGCCGCGGATGAACCGGTCCCATCCCTCGCGCTTGGCGTTCGATTTGAGTTGGGCTAGGCGCACCAGGAACCCTCGCTCACCCCGTCTTGATTCTGAGGCCAGGCTTACTGTTCAAGAAATCATCTAGCCCGACTTCGTCTCCGTTGATGGACGCATCGATCCTGCTTCGCGCGGATGGCGACATTCCGAAACTCTGCTCTAATCTAAGAATCGCTGCGGCAAGGTCGAGCGACATTTTGACTTGCGGGAAAGCCTTCATGCCAATCACCTCACCGTCCTTGTTCTTCTCTGCGAAGGTCGTTCCGTGCTTTTCCAGAAAGTCCTCAGCCTCTCTCCATCGCGCCCACAGCACACAGTAGCGGGCTAACGCATGCCCATCGATGACCGTCAACACGCCAATTTCGTCTAGGATTGGTGCGAGGAACTTCCACGCTTTCCCTGCCTTCCCCTTCAACGAGAACGGAGCCTTCGGAACGCCGCGTTTCGGTTTGGGTTCATTCGCATTGATGTCGCCTCGCCAACTACCGTTCGCCCGCAATATCGCGGTCGGCGTCGGCGCCGGTCCACGACTACCCATGCTGCACATTGGCTTTCTTGCCGGCCAGGGTCTCCCAGCGTTGAACTATCACGTCACAGTATTTCGGCTCGATCTCCAGGCCGTAGCACTTGCGGCCTAGCTGTTCGGCGGCGATCAGGGTTGTGCCGGAGCCGAGGAAGGGGTCAAAGATGGTAGCGCCCGGCTCACTGCTGTTAGCGATGCACCGCGAGATCAGAGATACTGGTTTCTGCGTCGGGTGGACGCGGACCTGTTCGACTCTCCGAGCATCCCATACATCTGGCTCGTTTGCTGCGCCATGCCATTGGCGAGTCCCGCGAGAAAAATACAAACACTCTTCATGTTGTGCGCGATAGTCCGCTCGGCCGACGTTGAAATGTTCTTTCACCCACACGATCGTCGCGTGTACTCGCAGCCCAGCGGCCTCGACGATATCTCGCGGATTGGACGCCCACGCGAACCACATATAGCCAGCGACGTCCTTGTCCATTGCAGACACCAGCCACACGGACAGGGCATCTGCTAGCCATGCAGACCAATCATGACGATCGTCGTTGGCGACCTGATCATTGCCTCGCAATGCCTGGAGCCCGTTCCACTTGTCCCCCAGGTTGTACGGGGGATCTGTGACCAATATGTTTGCAAGACGCCCATCAACCAGCCGCCCGACATCCTCGCCCTTCGTCGAATCACCACACAACACCCGATGCTCGCCCAGCAGCCACAAGTCGCCCGGCTTGGTGATCGGCTCGACCGGTGGCTCGGGCGCTTCGTCCTCGACGATCTCTGGCCCGCCGGTCAGCTTCGCGACATCGGCGTCGCTGAATCCCAGGTCCGCCAGATCCACGCCCTCCGATTTGAGGTCGGCAGCGGCCGCCGCTAGTGCCCCTTGATCCCACTCCGCAAGCTCGCCGCTCCGGTTGTCGGCGATCGCGTAGGCGCGGGCCTCTGCACCCTTTAGGGGGGTTCGCACCACGTCGATCGATTTCCATCCCATCGCCCGTGCCGCCGCGAGCGTCCCATTGCCAGCCACAACGACGCCCTCCGCGTCGATGACAATCGGCTTCTGTTGGCCGAACCGCTCCAAACTTCCCCGGATGGCCGACAGGTTCTTGTCGTCGTGCTTGCGGGCGTTGCTGGGGTCCAGGGACAGAGATTTGACCGGTAGCCGCTCGACCCGAATCGCGATATCCCTGTTGCTACCCACGGCTCGCTTCCCGAAAGTCAAAACTCGTGAAAAATTCGCGCGCGCTGGAATCGTGGTCACGGGCGCGGCGGTGGAAACTTTTTGACCCCATATCACCCCTCTCTACACGTTTTGCCCGTTGATCCGTAGTCCGGGAAGTGCAGTAACGATGCGCGGCTTACATGCGTTCAGCTTCGCGTTCACTTCGACCGACCGAAGGAACAACTCGATTGCGGCATTGAAGATGTCGCCGAGTTCCACATCGTTCGCGTTGGCGATTCGCCCCAACCCCTCGGCGGCGCCACGAGGCACGATCACGCCATTGAATGTGACATGCGTGGATGTTTCGTTGCCCGTCGTGTTGTTATCGCCCATCGTTATTCGCCTTTCAATGTTCGCCTACTATGGCATGTGCCACACAGCGCCATGCAGTTGCTTTCAACCAGCCGAAGGTGCGGATACGTCGCCACCTTGTGAATGTGATGAACCTCGTTGGCCTTCGTCAGCAGCCCGCGCACTTCGCAATCGTGACACAACGGGTGCTCGTCGAGAAACCACTTGCGGAACTTTCGCCACGTGCCGTCATAGCCTCGCTCTGCCGTCTTGCGGCGACGTGGTTTTCGCTTGGTCGATCCGAGTAGTGGTGGTGCGTGTGACATTGTCGTACTCCCGTTTCAACTCGGCGAATCCGCGATCACGTCCAGCCGCACGTTCGTCACCAGCGTCTGCGCGGGCGACGAATCGGTATCGACATTGACATTGATCGTGTACTCGATCCCAGCCAGCCCGCCCGACACCTTGAACTGCACCGCCTTACCGATCGCCACCGACCGATTATCGATCGTGATCGCCACCGTATTCACGACCTTGTTGGAAAGTGTCAGGTCGGACGTGGACACCTCTGTTATCGTCGGGGTGAGGATGACCAACTCCCCCTTTTTGAGTGCGTCTTGGTGGTCGATTGCGACGTTGCGCACGCCGGAAACGCTCTTGAAGTGTCGCGCCTTTGCTATGTTGGATGCCATGCGTCTGCCCTACTTCTCGATCACGTAATGCAACGGCCTGGCGGGGTTGCGGTAATGCAGTGGTTGCACCTCGGCGGCGAAGTGCAACGGCCTGCCCGGCGCGACGAAATGCAACGGCCGCGCGGCGACGACGTAGTGCAACGGTCGCAAGGGCGAGCGGTAATCGATGCTAGTTGTGCTTGGCGTCAGTGCCATAGTTCACGCCGCTTTTCCTAATCCAAGCATCCATTGCTCGTACCAAGCGATCACCGCTCGATACTTGTCGCTCGCCTTGCCGTTGGATCTGAGCAAGCCTCGCGAGAGGGCTTCGTGTCGATTCTTCAGCGCCTTCACGAACCCGTTGACTTCCTTGTCCGTCTCGGCGTGGCCGCACTGCTTACACGCCCAGACCTTCAACTCGACGTTGTGCAGGAGCTGCGCCCTCGCGTCACGACACTTCGGACACGGCAAGACGGACACGTGTTCGGCGGACTTTTTCTTGCTCCTGCGAAGCGCCATAGTGGAATCAGCGCCCCTTCGCGATTGCGGCGCGCACGGCAATCCAGCCAGCGCCCATGAGCCCCGTCAGGATCTCTTTCAGGTTGTCCTTGACGAATTCCGGCATTTCGCCGCCGAACACGGCGAGCGCCAGAAACGCAATTCCAACCCAAGTCGTTTTCTTTTTGAGGATGTCCCTCATCTCGATTCCTTCCAAAAGTACCAAGCCAGGCACGCCGCAAACCACACCGCAAATCCGAACGCGACAAGCTGGTAGGCGTTGTCGTACAGCCAGCGACCGGGGCGGAATCGGTGGCGGTGGGTCATCACCTATCCTCGCGGGGTTCGAACCCGTTCATTTCCTGACGCGCGGCAATGTGCCGTATGCCGCGCGCCCGACGATGTTCGTCAACGACGCTAGTAAGCGCCGCTCTTTTTCGATACGCTGTGCTTGCACGCCCACGACACTGGGCGGCTACAATCGTTTTCTCTCTCCCCCGAACCAAAGGCCGCTTTCGCTTCCCACCAACCCAGAAGCCAGCGCCGCAGCCGAAGTCGCTGACTACCCGTTATTCGTCGGACGCGTTCTCGGGGGATTCGGGGGATGATGGCTGAATCGTCGGCACCAGATCTCGAATCAAACCCACAAGCTCGGCGGTCATCGCCGTGTATGCCGCCGCGTTGGTGGCGTTCGCGTCAACCGCCGCGTCCGCAGACGGTTCGGCGTGCAGGTAATACTCAACGTGCGAATTTTCGAGATTGACCGTGCCGTCCGGGTTGAACGCGATGACGCCCTGCATCATCGTGAATATCTCTTCCTGTGGTCCCTTGCCTTCGACCCAAAAACCGCCGTCGTCGCGCCACTCATAAATCTTTGTCTGGCTGAGAGCTTGGCGCGTCCAAAGACCAGGGGAGCACCCCGCCACCGCAACTACCGCAGCGCCCGCCGCCAGTATCCCCGCCACCAGAAACGCCGCGTCGCCCAGGGTGCGCACATATCGTGTTTCACGGTTCATTTGACACCTCGATTTTGAAGTCGGTGAAATCTCGTCTCAGCAAATCAACGCGGGATGCGAGTCTGTCGTGCTGCTCGCGTATTCCCGCGTGGCCGATGTCTTTGGCGTGAAGGGCGATTGCGCGTTCGACGGCGGCGGCGTTTTCGGAGCGAAGGAACATGGCGACCGCTCCGAGCATGCAAATCAAGGCGATTGCGGTCCGAATGACATCCATCCATCGCCGCGTGCCGTTCGCTGGTTGCGTTGTGGTCGCTCTCGTCATCCGTGAGCCCCAAGTTCATCCGTGCGGAGATCGTCGCTCAGCGGGCGATTCTCGGCGTCCGTGGCGCTAGCAGATACCGTCTCGCAGTGCCCTACACACGGGCTTTCGCGCCGACGCTCTGCTAGCGCACTATCGCCGTAAGTGCTTATGTGTCAAGTGTTTCACGCGAAACGAGTTGTTCATTTGGGAGCAGGAAGTCGCTGGTTCGAATCCAGTCGCCCCGACGTAAACTACTATAATATAAGGACTTACTGTTGCCGCACTCAGGCAAAATCTATGCAGCGCTAGCACTTTCCATCGTGCGCTAGCAGGAATATGATTTCACCGTGGCACACGCACCAAAGATTCACCGCCTCACTCGCCCCGGACGGACGCCCTATTTTCAGATTCGCATCGCTGGCAAATTGATCCATTTGGGGACGGATGCCGCCGACGCTTACGCACGGGGTGGCGCACTCCTGGCTGCACACCTCGCCGACACCATCACCACGTGCCCTGCCTCGCTTGGCGAGATGGTCGGGGCATGGCTTCTCGAACACCCTTCGAAATCAAACACGTGGCTGTTGAAATCGTTCATCGCCCACGTCGGCAGTACGCCTACGAGGATGCTCGACAACGAAACTATCGAATCGTATGCGGCAAAGCTGCGGCGCACGAAGCTCGCCCCGCGAACGATGCGCGGCAAGATGAACACGGTGATGAACGTGCTCTCTTGGGCTGAGGCCAAGGGGTGGATTGACAAGATTCCCCGTCGCCCCAAACTCCCGCGACCCGTCAACAATCCCCGCGATGTTCCGCTCACTGACCTCGCTGTGGTTTTCGAGGAGTTGAAGGCTTCCAAAAAACGATTGCGCTCCGATGCCGTCCTGCGATTCATCTTGGCGACCGGAGCGAGGCCAAAGGAAGCACGCCTGATTGAATGGAAGGACATCAACCTCGAACGCCGGGTGATCGTCATACCAAAACACAAGGTTGCAGGACGAACCGGCAAGCCACGATCGCTCTACCTCACGGATGACGCCCTGGAAATCCTGCGCGATGCGCCGACGGCGAAAAAGAAAAAGGGCTTCGTGTTCCTCAGCCGGCGCGGCACGCCGTACACAACGAGCGGATTGCGATCCGTGCTCGTGCGCCTCGACGAAAAAACCGGCGTGAAGGTCAGGCCGTACATGCTGCGTCACACGTTTGCTCAGAACGCGCTCGACCAAACGGGAATTGAAAACGTCGCCAAACTACTCGGCCACAATGATTTGCAAACGGTGCAGGTGTACGCCCAGGTGCGCGATCAGCGTGTTACGGAAGTGGTTGCAGGCCTACGCGGACCCTTGTCGCGTTCAACGCTGCCATCGCCGAAGCGGAAAGCCCGGAAGGGTGCGAAGGTTTCGACTCGGAAACGCCGAGGTACCTCAAAACGGAGTGTGCGTAAATCCGCCGGCGGGAACGCTGCGTGACGCGGAGTAGACGGGCGTCGGGCGAAATGAGCTTCACTGACGCGAGTATGCCGACAGCGCACAGGCGACCGACTTGACGCCTACTCAGGCGCAGCTTCTCTGCGACCTCGCGCGTAGTCATCATGTCGGGGAGCTCAATCATTGCCGTCCACGAGACTCGGACCGTTCATCAGCAGCACTTCCGGCGCTTTGACCGCCCCACCCTTTCCCCGCCTCCCCTGGTTAACGAGCGACTTCGTCACATCCAAATAACGCTTGGTCCATCCAGGGTAGAGGCGCTCGAGGTCCGGGTGTTCGTAGTAGCTGACGACGACCCGCGTTTTCTTGAAACGACTAAGCAGGTCAGCGAGGCGGCTATGATCTTCGGGCACAAAGTCGTGGACGTACTTCGCTCCCTTCACAATGTATGGCGGATCGACGTGCACGCTCACGCCTCGCCGCCCTCTTGCCGATATGCTTCCTCGCGCAGCCGTTTGATTTCGAGACACAACTCTATCACCCTTTTGACGTTGCGCGTCCGTGCTGTTTTGAAGATGCTCGGTTTTTGTCGCGACCAATAGTCAATGTCGCCCATCGCTTCTACTAGGTACGCCTGTGCGTCGAGTTCGCCCTCGCAGGTGACTTCGCTCACGACCGACCGTCCGTCGCCGGGGCTGGGGGCGAGGTCCATCGCGTACAACCGCCGTAGCGCCAGGCACAGATCGCCGCACCAGTCGCCTAGTGCGCCAATCGCCTCGTGAACACGCTTGCGCACGTCAACGCACTCCGCAAGCGACACCTCGCGCTCGATCAGTGCGGCGGCAAGCAAGCGGCTGACTCCGCACGCCCGCATCAGCGCCGACACAATCAAGCGCCTCGCGTCGTGCAGGTTCGCATCTTCGGTTTCGCGGTCTATGATGTTGGCGCACGCTGTGTCGAGCGCCACAATCTCGACCCTGAATCGTTCGACTGTTTTTTTGTCACTCATATCAACGTCCGATCATATGTCTTATGTGTCACTCACTGGCACCGCCGTGATTTCGACGTCGGGTGGCGAGAGGCACTCCGACGGAACCACCAGTGTGGCGCTGGGGATTTTGAAATTGAAGGCGTCGCCGGGAAGCTCGATGCGCAGGCGAACGACGATCTGGCTTTCCTCTGCCTCTGGCTCTTCCAAGCGGAAGG
>ENA-ORDP01001384-ORDP01001384.1-marine-sediment-metagenome-genome-assembly--contig:-NODE-1384-length-13442-cov-4.062000_pt1 | contig 13442 bp, 21 predicted proteins | sample MGYA00248627_ERZ508539 | MGnify/ENA primary metagenome ERZ508539 (study PRJEB26208, sample SAMN05571518) | marine sediment metagenome | biome: deep sea; feature: Hydrothermal vent; material...
CTCAATGGTTGCTGGTATGTTTCAATCCACGCACCCGTGAAGGGTGCGACACAGGTACAGATACAACGGTGCTTGAGTACTTCAAGAAGAACAATTTGTATACTGCGATGACTGGCCTGGATTTGGTTATCAGACCTAACTTTGAAATGAAGACGGCCGGGGTAGGTAATGTATCTCGCATGATGGCATATGAGCTCAATGATGATAATCTCGTTATGCATATGCCAATGCCGTGGCGTTCGCTGGCACCTCAACCTAAAGGTTTGCGTATTGACATCCCAGCGGAATATAAGTTTGGTGGTGTTGAGTTCCGTTATCCTGGTAGTGCCGCTTATCATGATAATGTTTAGCGCAACGTAGTGGGTTAGGTTTGGTAAGAGCAAAAGCTGATAACTGGAATAACCCGCCGGTTATCAGTTCTTGCCAGATCTTTATTAATCGGGGTTAGGGTAGACTATAATGCGTATTATTAATAAATCGGCACGACTAATTGACTTCTCATTTGACGATGAAGTTTATCGTTTAATGCCAGCAGGTAAAGCGGTAGAGGTTCCCGACTCTGCATCTAGTAGCGCGTTTTTAAAAGCGTTAATTAAGGAAGGGTCTGTAGATAAGATTGAGGACTCGGTGGTGGAGCCCCCTAAAAAATCAAGTAAGGTAACCGCTCCCTCACTAAAAACTAAATCAAAATAGTTCGATGGTTATAACTGATAACATCGTAGTAGATTTCAGAACAAATTTTCCTTTGTTCGGTGCTGTAGCTTCCTATCCTGATGTTACGCTAGTAACGGCGCTATGCGAGGGGGATGCAGAGACAGGTGGTAAGCGATGGGGCGGGTATACAGACGAGTGTCATAGTTTAAAACAAAGGGGTATGTTTTTATACGCGGCGCATTGGTTAGCGACAACCTATCCAAAAGGTGCTGGTGACTCTTCTTTGCAATCTGGTATTGCTAAAAATACGGTTACGTCTAAGTCTGTAGGCGATGAGTCTGTTTCGTTTGGCGCTGCCACATTGTCTGATATCAGTCAAGCTGGGGAAGGATGGCTCGCATCAACGTCATGGGGGCAACAATTTATTAGGCTTCGTAAACGTGTGGGTATGGGAGCGATAGCCGCGTGATCACATCTAAAATTTCAGGCGTTAATGAGCTTAAAAATAAGTTTAGAAAGATTATAAAAAGTCTTGATGGGCCGATGATAACAGTCGGATACCACGAAGATGCTGCTGATCCTCCTGATGGGGAAATAAAAATGGCGTCGCTTGCCGCTGTACACGAATTTGGTGCAGAAATAAAGCACCCAGGTGGTACGGATTATGGTTACGTATCAAAAGCTGCTGCAGCAGAGGGTAAATCCAGGTTTTTGAAAAAAGGAACTGGCTACGCTGTTATCGGCCAAACAGAGCCGCATGATATAAAGATCCCAGCCAGGCCTAGTTTGGAGCCTGGGGTTAACAGCGGTCTGAAAGAGTATGAGAAAATTATGGCGAAAGGTGTTGATGATGCTGTTAATAATGGTACCGATATTAAAAAAACGATGCATAAGATCGGCGTCATAGCAGTTGGGAAAGTAAAGGAGTACATGACCGATTTAAAAACCCCCCCTAACACACCAGGAACTATAAGACGTAAAAAAAGTGATAATCCTTTGATAGATGAGGGCCACATGCGAGCCGCTGTTGATTATAAATTAGAGACAGGTGATCCAGAGGTAGGGTTATGAGCGCATTAAATATGGTTGGGTTTGTGGACGAGGATTTTACCTCTACAACAGCAACAATGTATAAACAGGCCGGTGCCAGAGATAGTAAAGGTAGATGGGTTTCTAATGCGGAAGCAGTGGGGGTCCCTTACTCTGTAAATTTGCAGCCGTTGTCTGATAAAGAGTTATTTAATCTAGGTGCTGGTGGTGAGCGAATACAGGATTTTAGGAAATTTTATGTTAATGAAGGTGACCTATATTCGTTGACGCCACAAGATGAATGGGAATTTAGTGATCCTGATTTATCTGGTATTCGTTTTACAGTATATTTGTTGGACAACAGACCTTGGAATAACTATTGTCGATGTGTGGTGCATAGAAATGACAGATAGTGCTATCTACGATGTCATGCATTCTATTATTACGATTGTGACGGGGCTAAGTAATGGCCAGGTTATCCCTGCGGATGATAACGAGTATTCTCCATCAAACGCTTACGCTGCTATCAAAGTGGGTTCGAGTAGGGGGCAGAGAGGGCAAGCTAATATAACAAAGAGCAATACCGGATTGGTTTCGTCCCCCATCGGTCAAGTTAGGGATGTAAATCACGATATAAAATCTCAATTAACAGTAGACGTAACGATTAATTTTTTTAGAGGGAATGCTTTAGAAAATGCCGTGTTTCTTTTCCAGGCTAATAAGCGACCTGACATTAGCGCTTTACTTTTTGCGGCTAACATAGGATGGAAAGGATCTGGTACTGTAAACGATCTTACCGCGTTGCAGTCAAAAGAAAGGGAGCAGAGAGCGCAGATTACAATTACTTTTTTATATGAACAACCTCAGTCGGTGGTAACAAATGCTATTTATGGGGTACAAGTTATTGCTGAGAATGAGGCTGGAAACCAAATTCAAACAGATACTATAAACTCACCTGCAGGAGTGTAATAAATGAGTTACAGTGCCTCTAATATAATCAATATTGTCACGCGAATAAGCCCGCAAGGGTTGTCATTCGCTAATTTTTCAATTGCTATGCTGTTTTCACCTGAGGTTGAAAAACCAGTAGGTATGGCGGTGAACACATTCAGGGTTTACTCTAGTCTCTCTGATTTATCTGTGGACTTTGCTAATACAACTGAAACATACAAGGCCGCTCAGCGTTACCTTGCAATGATACCGACTCCGCGAGAGATCCGTGTGTTTGCTCGTAGTGATATAACAGACGCAGATTCTATGGTTACCACTCTAAATATTGCCGCTAATCTAACGTGGTGGTATTGGACGATGTTTACCAAGGATGTGTATGTCGATGAACCCACTGTTATTTTAATTGCGGACTGGTTGGACTCTAATCTTAGATTAACTTTTAATTGTTCTGTTGCCGCTAATATTCGTGACGCAGTGGATAATACTGATATTGCTAGTGTACTGACTTCTAAAGGCACTCGGCACATCGCTACTTTTAGTCACGCTACGGATCCATATGCCGGACATGCTTTGATGGCGTGGTTCTCGTCTGTTAATTACTCTATACCGGGATCTACTATTACAGGTGAGTTTAAAAAATTACCGGGTGTTGTCGCGGAGGATCTAACTGGTACGGAATATGCCGCGATGAGGCTTAACACTAAAAAGGCAGTATTCTACACGAAGGTGGATTTACAGGGATCTAATGATGTGGGTCGAGTGATAAACAGTTGGACTCACTCAACATTTGGCGAATACATGGATGATGTTGTTAATTTAGATGCCTTTGTTAATAATTTACGTGTGAATATTTATAATGCGGTAGCAAATCAAACTACCAAGTTGCCCCAAACTCCGCCAGGGCAATCGGTTTTACATGCTGCAGCTAGAGAAATAGGTGAGCTATATATCTCTAACGGCTACCTTGGTCCGCGCACGTGGACTAACCCAGACAATGGATTAAACGAATTAACTTTAGGGTATGAGATCTTAACTAAGCCAGAGGACATATTATCTATCACTACGTCTGATCGTAGTAATCGTAAATCAGCGCCGATTAGGATCCGCATATTTAGAGCAGGTGCCATTCATGCCGTTGATATAACTGTCGATGTATTCTAAGGAGAGTACGAAATGTCTATAAACAATTTTTCCACTGAGTTATTTACAGTATCGATTAACGGACGGATCATTACAGATTTTGGTGATACCGATCCGCCTTATACTGATGATCCTATCGATCCTAAGTCAGTTTTGCGCAGGGGTATGGGGGGCAATGCGGTACGGCTAGATCGTATTAACCCAGGCCGAACTGTTACGGTGAATTTAAATCCTGGAAGCGCCGACTCTGCTTTTTTACAAGGGCTGTTTACATCAGGAGCTACAATAATTTTAAGCAAAACTCAAATCGGTACTTTAGAAACAGCGATAGGTACTGAGGGTGTGATTGTCAACGATGGTCAAGTAGGGCGTGGCGGTCAAACTATCACAGATGATCAATACGTTATGGAGTTTAACGGATGGGCGCAGTCTAAGGGCGGTGAATAATGTCTAGTGTTAAATCTGTAGAAATTAATAAAGTAGTTTATAACGTAGTACAAGCACCTGCGAACAAACAAAAAGAGCTGCTATCACTAATCGGCGCAAAGATTGCACTTAATAGCGCCGTGTCTGGGGTTGATGAGATCGATTCAGATATGTTGTTTGGTGCTCTGTTATCTTTATCTGAAACTGAACTTGACGTAATAGCAGATATTGTTCTGTATCAAACGATTAAGAAGGATGGTAAAGCTGTTGTCAGTGTCGGAGATTTTCAAAATATTATGACAGATTATTATCGACTTATTGCTAAAGCTATAGAGGTAAACCTAAGTGATTTTTTTACCTATCTGGACAGCGTAAACAAACAGACAAGGGAAGTGCAAAAGACAGTCTGACTGACTGGTTTTTGATGCAGCCTTGCATAGGCATTGTTAATGTTTGTCCTCCATTTTGCAGTTGGTCTGACTTACATGATGGTACGTATAACATCACTGATGTACTAAGATTTCACATAGCAATGGACGAGTTAACTTACGGAGCTAAGTAATAATGGCGATAGGTAAAGTTATATCTAGTTTGTTGGTCGGTATAGGTTTTGATGTAGATAAGAAGTCTACTGATAAAGTCGCTTCCAGCATTGATGGGATAAAATCTAAAGCCTTAAAACTTGGGGCTATTGTTGCTGGAGCGTTTGGCATTAAAGCTCTGACCTCAGATTTTGCAGCGGCTAAAAATGATTTAGGCAACTTTTCTGATATTATTGGTGTGTCCGCCAGTGATGTACAAGCGTTTGGATCGGCGATGAGGTTGGAAAGAGGTTCGTTGGAAGGTTTCATGGCTCAGTTGGAGAGTATAGAAAGATTTCGAGCTGGTATTCTTGTAGGGGACTTAGGTTTTTTAGTGGCAGCAAAAAAAGCGGGGATCGATACACAAGCTATGATAAAAGCTAAAGATGCTTTGGGTGCTTTTATGTCTTTAGCAAATAAGGTTAGAGATGCATCAAAGCAAGGACGAATTAATATTGCACGGGCTGTTGGACTTGATGATGCGTCACTTCATTTTTTATCAAAAGGTTTTGAAGCTGCAGAGGAAGAGGTAAGGAAAGCGAGAGATCGGCGTTTAATTACTCCTGAAATGTTACGGATATCTAAAGAGTACAACCAACAATTGGAAAAGATGAAGGACAACATAGGTGGGTTTGCTGATAAAGTTAGTACTGCGTTTTTACCCGGCATAAACTCAATGGTTGCTGGTATGAACGATTGGTTAGAGGTTAATCGGCAAGTTATAAACAGCGATATAGATAAGTTCTTCGATAATTTAAATACGGTAGTATCTGGGATAGGGAAAGTATCGCGTTCTCTAGGCGAGAGTTTATTTGAGTTAATTAACTTTAATGGGGTGCCTTTACTTGTCCCTGTTGGGGGGGCAACAAATGATCCTACAGGAAAAACATCTAACATTAGTTCTGGTATCCCTACTCTTGTTGGGAAAACTAATAGAGAGAAGGACAACAGAAGTAGTTTAGAGAAAAGAATTGATGCAAGAAGAGTTAATCTTGAGCGAACTCAGGCTGATTTAAAAACTTCTGACTCAATCTTTAAAAGAAATTCTTCGGACAAGTTAAAAACGGAAAAATTACCCCCTATTGTTATACATAACAATGTTAATCTTGATGGTAAAGTGATTGATAAGAAAATTCAAAAAGTAGTTGGTGGGATGGCGGATAAAGCTATTCGAGATTTATCTAGCACGGAGGGGGGGTAATGGCTTTAGTAAATCTATTTACTCGTAGATCTCCGAATTTAAAAGTAGGTGGTGGCGTTATATCTTTTGATGCCGTGCTTGAAGACATTTTTGAAGCGGAGGTGGAATATACTTCATTTCCTTTGGAGATTGGTGCGAACGCTTCTGATCATGGGATCATTAAACCGATCTCCTGGACGATAACGGGGCTTGCCTCGAATAACCCTTTAGGAATTGGCCCGTCTCAGATAACAGGTTTTCTTACTAACTTTTTTGATGCTCCAGGGTTGTCTGCTGTTGCCGGGTTACTGGCGGGATTTTTATCAGGATCTAATGATACTAATGCTGGCGCAACACTTCAATTACTTCTTGGTCTTATGTATAGCAGAGAGCCTTTCGATGTTGACGCCGTAGATATCCAGTTACCTAATATGGTTATTACGTCGTTATCTCGCACTAAAACAGCAGAAAATGAGAACGGATTAGAATTCATCGCGGAGCTTATAGAGTTGCCTTTGATCTCTACTGTGGTTACAGCTAACCAGCCGGGTCAAACTCAACTTAGAGATTTTGATCCTGCTAAAACTCAAGCGGCGTCAGTTGTCAGGGGGGGTGAAGTACTTACTACTTTACCGTTACCAGATACGCTTGTCAAAGCAGCATTAGTACTATGATTACTATCCCATTAAAGAGTGGGTCTATAAATTCTCATCAGATATTTTATGTCCAGTTGGGGGATAATTTCTTAGAATTTCGTTTAAACTATATAACACGTTTCCCAGGTTGGTCATTAGATCTATATAAAGAAGGTGTTTTACTTATTGCGGGCGCTATGTTGGTTTCTAGTGAGGACATAGTTAAGAATTTTAATGCTGATATAGGTAGACTTCTTTTTGTAGGTGAGGATCCTACTATAGATAATTTAGGTAGCGCAAATAAGTTGGTGTGGGAAGATGGCTGATTATTATAATAGACTATTTGAACTATTTATTGTAGACAGAGATCTCCCTTTTATATCAGCAACAGATGGGAGGCAGTTTAAAATTACGTTTGACATTCTACTAGAGTTTGGGGGTATGACATCTTACGCAGATATCGCTATTTACAACTTATCCAGAGACACAGAGGCATTAGTTTTTAGAAAAGGTGATTATGTTGGCTTTAGTGCCGGGTATGTAGACTCTATAGATAGTATTTTTAAAGGAGAGATTGTTAATATTCTAAGGGAAAAACAAGTTGGAGACACTATCACACGGCTGATATGTAAAGGCGGGACTATAAGCCAACAATCGTCAACGATAAATACCTCTTTTGAAGGAGGCGCCAGTATTGTTGAGTTAATAAAAGCGTGTGCATCGGCACTTGGGTTTCCTTTGGTAATTGATGAGGGTGATTTTCCAGGCGAGTCACCTTATATATCAGGCTATCATTTAGCAGGAGATCCAAAAACAATATTGAATAAACTAGCCAGATCTCATCATTTTCAGTGGTTGATAGAATCAGAGAAGTTAGTGGTGGTTGGGGACAGCTCTTTTAGAAAAGGGGATGTTATTGTTGTCTCATCTTCCACTGGTTTAATTGGTGTGCCTGAAATAACGGAAATAGGATCTGATGTACTGGTAAAACTAAACCCGGCTTTAAAAATAGGTGGTAGATTCGAGCTAAAATCGGAACTTGTGGTGGCAAATTTTTCTGCGATTTATTTCCAGGATTTCCCGGAAACGATAGGCCCTGGGGTCTATAACATTGATCGTCTACAATTTGAGGGAGACAGCTACGGTGATGTATGGGACACTAAGATAACAAGTTTGAGGAGGGCTTCATGAGCTTATCTACGAGTAGAAACGCAACGCTTACAGAGATGGTAAGTCGCACAGTATCTGAAATATTAAAAGGTGTCGGCACATCAATTCCTGCTCACATATTATCTTTTGACGGTAATACTCAACTAGCAAAGGTTCAGATTGGTGTAGAGTTTATCGATGTACAGGGACAGACTTTTGATTTAGCCCCTATTGTTAATGTCCCCGTCCACTTTTCTGGAGGAGATTTTACGCTTGAACATCAAATAGATTCTGGCAACGAAGGGTTGTTAATTATATCGCAAAGGTGTATTGACGGATGGAAAGAGCAAGGCGGAGTAGCCCCCCAAACCGTGCTAAGAAAACTTGATATGCAAGATGCTTTATTTGTCCCAGGTTTTCGAAGTAAACCAGGAGCTATATCTGGGTTTAATAATAACGGGATCATGCTACGGAATAAAGCAGGTAATCATTATGTTTGGTTAAAAAATACAGGGGATATCTTATCTCAGAATAGTATGTGTACTTTTTTACTAAGTGCTGGTGGCTCGATAAAAGGAAATAATGCTGTAGGATCTTTTGAGTTACAGCCTGGTGGTGATTTTATTGTTAACGGGGTGATTATTAGTTCTACTGGTGTTGTCACTATACCGAGTAGTTTAATATTAAATACTAGAGAGTTGTCGAATCACACTCATTCACAGGGGAATGATAGTAGTGGGGACACACAAGTGAACACAAGTGGGAATAATTAATGACGGTGAGAAGACTTGAGGATGTCGGTGATATCGCTACCAGTGGAGCACAGTTTTTGAGTGATCAAAAAGAGATTGCACAAACAGTGATGACACGATTAAAACTTTTTTTAGGTGAGTATTTTAGAGACATACTTGATGGCACACCGTGGTATCAAGAGATTTTAGGTAAGGGTCAAAGTCTTGAGGTAAGAGACGCTATTATTAAACGTCGCGTGTTGCGTACTAACGGCGTTTTGTCTATATTTAAGTATAGTTCAGAGTTTGATCTACAGAGTAGGCAGTACTTGGTAAGCATGGGTATCGTCACTTCTTTTGGTAACGAAATCATTACACTATCGGACGCAGTATAATGGCACAGATAACAGATCAAGGGTACTTAATAAAAACTCAGAGCGATTGGTTTCAGGAAGAGCAGGATCGTTATTTAGCGATAGATCCTAATTGGGCTCTTGATGTATCCACCCCAGACGGTATAAAGTTAGCTACTGATTCTGAAATATGGGCTAACTTGGACGAGTTGGGGCAAAGAGCCTATAATTCTAAAGATCCGAGTAAAGCTGTAAATAATGAACTTGATGCTATCGCTGCGATTACGGGGACAATAAGGGGAATAGGAACCTCTTCAACTTCAATTGTTACGTTAACAGGTACAAGTGGCGTTATTATTTTATCGGGGACCTTAATTGAGTCTACTGATGATGGGTCTCGATGGACAATTGATAGTAATACAACTATAGCGGGTGCTACGCCTGCGAATGTTACAGCGGTTGATCGAGGCGCTATTCCTGCATCTATTGGGGCGATATCTAAAATAGTTAATCCACAAAGCGGATGGCAGTCAGTAAGTAATCCAGCAGTTGCTGTTGTAGGCACAGATGCTGATACAGATGCGGTGTTTAGGATAAAAAGAAATAATAGCGTGGCTTTACCAGGGCAAAACCAGGTAGACAACACTTTTGCAGCTATAGTTAATTTAAGTGGTGTACGTCGCGTAAAAGTGTACGAGAATGATAGCACATCTCCAGTTGATGGCAATGGCTTACCTATACATAGTACTGCTATTGTTGTCGATGGTGGTGTAGATGCAGACATTGCAAATACTGTTTATAGTAAGCGTAACCCTGGCCCTATCCAACATGTACTCACTAACCCTGTCACTGTCCCTGTCACTTCGACGACTACAGGTAACCAAAAAAATATCGTATTTAATCGCCCCGTTTACATTGATATCATTATCGTGTTTAACATTACGTCTGATGGATCTTTGCCTCTTAATGCTGACCAACTTATAAAAGATGCTACGCTCAATTATGTAGTGGGTAGTTTATTAGACGCTTCATGTGGGTTTCAACAGACAGGTTTTGACATCGGCGAAGATGTACAGGATGGGAGATTATATACTCCTGCTAATAGTGTGATAGGCCAATATGGTAATAGTTACGTCACATCAATTACAGTTAATGCAGGGGCTTTAGTTGTCATTGGTTTTGAGCAGTTGTCCAGGTTCTCGGACGGAAATATTACGGTAAATATAGTATGAGTGTGATAGATCATAAAGCACAAGCGCAAAGCAGAGTCTATGCGCAGTATCGTACTAAATCGAAGTTAATGCAATGGATTGCTATAAACGGCGATCTTGGTAATGATCTTGAAACAGTGTACCAAGGTATATTAACTAGTTATGATATCGATAGTGCGGGTACAGACGAGCTTGACGTGTTAGGTCGAATTGTTGGTATAGGTAGATCATTTGAGGGCAGTATAAACATGCCTGTTTTTCAATTTGGTTCGGCACAGTTTGGTAATGCACAGTTTAGACCGTCATCAGTTACAATAGATAAGACTTTGCAGAATAGTGTGTACAGACTACTAATAAAAGCTAAGATATCTAAAAACTCAAACGATGCTACATTGGATGGGATCATAGCGGCGCTAAGTTTTATTGTGACGACGAACGATATTAGAGTAGTTGACCAGGAAAATATGAGTTTTTTAGTTACGTTTGATATGTTAACGGATATAGAAAATCTGGTGTTATCTACGTTTAATATAGTACCTAAGCCGCAAGGCGTTGAGTTTTCAGGATTTGTTAATCTGTCGGCTACATCACAATTCGGTCGTAGCCAGTTTGGTAGAGATCAATTTGTTTATAAATTTGGAGCATAAAAAATGATATCAGTTGAAGACACTTACCCAGGGCGAACAGTCCCTGGAAACGCTAATTACCCTGAAGGGGCTGTAATGAATGAAACAGTGCCGGCAACAAGCAATGATGGTACTCCACTAGATCAGGCGTGGGGTAACGATTTTGAGGGGTTAAAACAGGCTATTGCTCGATCAGCGTCAATCATACCGACAGTACCGGGCAACGTTTCAGATACTGCTTTAGCATCTCAGATTTTGCAGGGTTTGATAGAAATAGCGCAGGGTCGAGCTACTAATTATAACGATAGCGGCGTGGCAAATGCTTATGTACTAAACGCTCAAGCGAACCAGCATGCCCCCGCGAGTTTGTTTGACGGCCAAATATTTGAGTTTATCGCGGCTAATACAAATACAGTTGCATCAACGGCGAATCCTGTTGGTAAAGGTATAAAAAATATTGTAGGTACTGGAGGTGCGGGAGTCATTACTGCAGGCAATAGGATAAGATTAAGGTATCGATTAAGCACTGGGGATTTTGAGATTATAAAATCTTCGGAGTTACCAGCATCATTGACAGTTCAAGGCATTATCGAATTGGCCACACAAACAGAAGTAGACGCTGGTACTGACGCAGTACGGGCGGTTACGCCCGCAACACTAAACGGACGTACGGCAACGCCGACCAAAACAGGTATTATCGAATTAGCCACACAAACAGAAGTAGATGCTGGTACTGATCCGGCAAGAGCGGTTACGCCAGCAACAATGACAGGTTACGCTAGAGTAGCAAAAGCATGGGCGCTGTTTGCAGGATCTACTGGAAATATTAATAGTAGTTCGAACATATCGAGTATAACTTATAGTGGTGTAGGCGATTACACAATAAATTTTTCCGCCCCTTTGGCGTCTACGGCTTACGCTGTTTCTGTTGGGGTCCATGATACCGCTGGTGTGTTGAGAGATGTTGGGGGGCATGTAGACACTGCGACGCTTGTTGGATCTTTTGGTGTACGTACGGTAAGAGGGACAGGTGGTGACACTGGTATTGCCACCAATTTTGCTAATGTGTCCATAATTGTTTTTGGAGCGTAAAATGAAAATATTATTCACAGATAAAAACGGTTCATTAAGCATCGTTGTCCCTTCTCAATCATATTTAAACTTGCTGATGAGAGACGAAAAATATAATTTAACTAAAGAAGAGGCGATGGAGTTTATAATTCGTAAAGACGTCCCAACAGGATCTAAAAATGTGCGGATCATTAAAGACAACGAGATCCCATCAGATGGTTTATTTCGTAATGCATGGGAAGACACTGGGAAAGCTGTGAAAGTAAATATTGAAAAAGCTCGTGAAATATCCCATCATTTAAGACGAGAAAGTCGGAGGACTGAGTTTAAACCTTATGATGATGTAATATCTAAGCAGATCCCAGGTGTGGGTACTGGGGGGGCTGAAAAAGCCAGGGTTATTATTCGTAAGAAATATGATAAAATGCAGGATAATATAGACAACGCTAAAGATGACGTGGCGTTAAGAACTGTGCTTAAAAAAGGTGGTGTAATATGAAAATTTTATATTTGATTTTATTTGTGTATGGAGCTATAGGATTCACATGGTTTTGGTATTTGGCAGCGATGCATCTAAAGCACAATAAAGATAAATTGAATTGGGTAGTTAAGTTTTTTGGTTACCCTTGGTTTTTAGTTGCACTTATCATTGATGTGCTGTTTAATATTATTGTGGCAACAATATTGTTTTTAGAGCTACCAAGGCCACAAGATAAAGAATGGTTGTTCACTGCCCGCGTATCTCGGCATATTAAAGGGACAGGTTGGCGACAAAAAGAGGCCATTTTTTGGTGTAAGTATTTATTAGATCCGTTTGACCCCAGCGGTAATCATTGTGGATAAGGCTGATATAGATAAAATTGCTTCCGCAGTGGTTGAGCAGGTTAAGCAATCTAAACACTCTTTCTGGATTGACCCAGAAGCGCATTACCAAGATCATATTGCGATGCGTGATATGGTGAAGATATTTAGCACTACTCGATCATTAGTTTTTAGAGCGTTTATTGGTTTTGCTATAATCGGTACTCTTGCGCTGGCTGCTTTTGGATTAGGATTTGGGCATTTTAAATGAGTAAATTAAAAAATAAAGTTATCAATGAAATAATTAGGATTGAGGGAGGGTACTCTAATGACCCTAGAGACTCAGGCGGTTAAACTAAGTTCGGGATAACAGAAAAAGTTGCTCGTGAGTGGGGCTACCCAGGAGAGATGATTAATCTATCTGTCCACGTCGCTTTTAAAATATACTCGTCTAAGTATTGGGATCCTTTGAAACTAGATACCATTGAGGCTTTAAGCCCTGGAGTTGCGGAAGAAATGGTGGATACAGGTGTTAACCAGGGGATTAGTAGAGCAGCAAAATTTTTGCAGCGTGCTCTCACTTTATTTAATAATCGGGGTAAGATATACGATGATCTGATAGTGGATGGGGACATTGGTGAAAAAACTGTTAGAGCGCTGGGAGATTATTTGGCATATAGAGGAGACGAGGGAGAGGTTATTTTGTTAAGAGCTTTAAATGCTTTGCAAGGATCGTTCTATATTGATTTAGCTGAGCGTAGAGAAAAAGATGAATCTTTTGTATACGGATGGTTTAAAAACAGAGTAGTCATGTAATGAGGACGGACTAATGAGTAGTGTTAACAATGAGATTAGAGAGACCGTGCAAACAACAGAATACGTGATCCAAAGTGTTGTTTTTCTA
>ENA-ORDP01001385-ORDP01001385.1-marine-sediment-metagenome-genome-assembly--contig:-NODE-1385-length-13436-cov-2.837979_pt1 | contig 13436 bp, 10 predicted proteins | sample MGYA00248627_ERZ508539 | MGnify/ENA primary metagenome ERZ508539 (study PRJEB26208, sample SAMN05571518) | marine sediment metagenome | biome: deep sea; feature: Hydrothermal vent; material...
ATTATATTTCAACTGAATAATTTGAAAAAAATAAACTTCAGAAGATATTGGTTCCAAATATTAAATTTGCATCTTCTTTGTATAAAAAAGATAAAAATTTGCACGAAAGTTTTTTAGTGAACATGGATGATTTAAGAAACACAATAGAATATAAACAAAAAAGGCCCCCGAAGCACTGACACTTTTGGTGACCTTTTTTATTTTAGTACATTATAATAATAACAAAATTTAAAACAAAGTCAATGAAAAAATACAATCCAAAATCAATAGAATCCAAATGGCAAAGACAGTGGAAAGAAAATGGTATTTACAAAACCACTGAACAAGAAGATAAGCCAAAATGCTATGTTTTAGATATGTTTCCGTATCCTTCAGGTGAAGGGCTCCACGTTGGGCATCCGAAAGGGTATATAGCAACAGATGTATATTCTCGTTTTAAGAAAATGAATGGATTTAATGTGTTGCACCCGATGGGGTGGGATGCTTTTGGTTTGCCTGCGGAAAATTATGCTATAAAAAACAAAGTGCATCCACGAGTGGCGGTAGAGAAAAATATCGCAAGGTTTAAGGAGCAGTTGTTAAAAATTGGTTTTAATTATGACTGGGAACGAGAAATAAACACAACTGATTCGGAATTTTACAAATGGACACAATGGACATTTTTACAGATGTTTAAAAAAGGTTTGGCATATGAGTCTTATGAGCCGATAAATTGGTGTCCGTCGTGTAAGACTGGACTCGCAAATGAAGATCTCGACGGAGACAAATGCGAGAGATGCGGGACAATAGTTGAAAAAAAACCAATGCGACAATGGGTGCTTAAAATAACCGAGTACGCCGACAGAATGCTCAAAGACTTGGATGAGCTTAACTGGCCCGAGTCTATAAAGCAGTCGCAAAGAAATTGGATAGGTCGTTCATTTGGATCTTCCATTTCATTCAAAATCCAAACCAACGCGCAGAAGAACGCAGACCAAACGCAGAAAGTCGCAGAAACGAAAAACGACGATTTTTTATATAAGGATTTAACATATAAAATAAGAGGAGTGTTTTTTGAAGTTAATAAAAATATAGGACTTGGGCACAAAGAGGACATCTATCACAAAGCACTTGAGATTGAATTTGAAAAAGTAGGACTTAAGTTTAAATCTAAGAAAAATATTGACATTAAGTACGATGGTAAAAAAATAGGAACATATCAACCAGATTTTATTGTTGAAGATAAGGTGCTTATTGAATTAAAAGCAGTACCTGAGATAGGAAAACCTCAACTAAATCAAGTTTGGACATATCTTAAGGGCTGCGAATATAAACTAGCCCTACTTGTTAATTTTGGTACTAAAAGTTTAGATATAAAAAGGATTGTTTATGATACAGCGCGTGCTGATTGTTGTTCTGCGTTTTCTGCGTCAAGTCTGCGTAATTCCGCGACCTCCATAGAGGTATTCACAACTCGCCCCGACACACTATATGGTGCGACATATTGTGTGCTTGCGCCGGAGCATAAACTTGTTGATGAGCTGAAGGAGCAAATTGAGAATTGGGATGAAGTTGTACGATATATCGTACAAAGTAGAGAAAAGACAGAAATTGAACGAACAGCGGTAGTGAAAGACAAAACAGGTGTTGAACTAAAAGGTGTGAAAGCAATAAATCCTGCAAATAATGAGGAGATTCCGATATTTATCGCCGACTATGTCCTAGTAAATTACGGGACAGGAGCGATAATGGCAGTGCCGGCGCACGATGAAAGAGATTTTGAATTTGCAAAGAAGTTTGGGTTGCCTGTGAGGCAGGTTATCTTGAAAAATAGTGCGCCTGTAAAGAGCTACATAATGGGAGTGGAAGAAATTGATGAGTTTAAAAAAATAGGCGTTGAGATTTTAGAGAAAACAAAAGACGGAGAATTTAAAGTAATTATTCCAAAAGAAGTACTTAATAATTATGAAAAAATTATTGAACAGAAAATGGAGCCGGGGTTTTGGAATGAGTATGTTGGGGAAAAAACAGTCTTTATGTTTAAGCATAAAGATGGAAAATTTGAACGCATTGTTTTGAGTGTTGACACTGAGGAATATATTGACAAACTTGCTGCTAAATTTATGTCTGAAGAGCACTGGAAAAAATCTTCAGTATGGAAATGGCTTGCCGAGAACGATTGGTATACTGATGTAATTATCCATACTGAGAATGGGAAAGTCATTAACTCCGGCAAATTTGACGGCATGGATAGCGAGGAGGCAAAGACAGCGATTACTGAATTTGTTGGAGGGAAGATGAAAACAACATACAAGCTTCGCGATTGGGTATTTTCGCGACAGCGATATTGGGGAGAGCCGATACCGGTGATTCACTGTGAAAAATGTGGAACCGTACCAGTGCCTGAAAAAGACTTGCCAGTCTTATTGCCGGAAGTAGAGAGCTATGAGCCTACAGGGACAGGTGAGTCTCCTCTTGCAGGAATAGACGAATGGGTAAACGTAGATTGTCCGAAGTGTGACGGTGCAGGTAAACGCGAAACAAATACAATGCCACAGTGGGCGGGGTCTTCTTGGTACTATCTTCGCTATATTGATCCTAAAAATAAAGAAGCTCTTGTAGACAAAGAAAAAGAAAAATATTGGTCACCTGTAGATATGTATGTTGGTGGGGCGGAACATGCTACGCGTCATTTAATTTACGCGCGATTTTGGCATAAGTTTCTATATGATATTGGTGTGGTTAATTACAAAGAACCGTTCTCTCGCTTGCAGCATGTTGGCCTCATCGCCGCAGAAGATGGACGAAAGATGAGCAAGCGTTATGGAAATGTAACAAACCCCGACGACATTGTTGCTACTTATGGTGCGGATACATTGCGCTTGTATGAAATGTTTATGGGGCCTTTTGATCAAGGCGTGCAGTGGAGTACAGATGGTATTATTGGTCCGCGAAGATTTATTGAAAAAGCGTGGCGCTTTCAAGAAAAAGTTTCAAAAGAAAACGATGGCGTTAATGATGGCATTAATGCCATAGAAGCTACATTACACAAAACCATAAAAAAAGTTGGCAGTGATATAGAGGAGTTTGGATTCAACACAGCTATTGCGCAGATGATGATTTTGGGAAATGAATTAGATAAGGCAGACAAAATAGAAAGAGGACAATACGAGACTTTTCTAAAAATTCTTGCACCGTTTGTACCCCACGTTGCAGAGGAGCTTTGGCATAGGCTAGGAAATAAAACATCAGTACATCTTGAAGAGTGGCCAAAATATGATGAGGCGAAGACAGTTGACGATACAGTGACTATTGCCGTGCAAGTCAATGGGAAAGTCCGAGGGACGCTGGAGATTACCTCTGATACACCAGAAGAAGAGGTCAAAAAACGGGCTCTTGAGAGCGATATGGCAAAGAAGTGGATAGGGGATAGTTCTGTAGAAAAAATAGTCTACGTTTCAGGACGCCTAATAAGTATTGTAACAAAGGGCTAAAAACACTATATTTTGCAACGTTTTCTGGGATTGGCAAGAAAGGGCTTGACGAGGTTGCATTAAAGTAGTAAAAATGGTATAACCTATATACATAAAAACAGCAAATTCATGGCAACTATTTCATTTAAACCAAAACAAACAGTAAAAAAACTCCTAGGGGTTCTTCCCGACAGGGCTCGCAGTGTAATCAAAAAACGCTTCGGCTTGGATGGCAATGAGCGCATGACACTAGAGGCAATTGGCGAGGAATATGGCATTACTCGTGAGCGTGTTCGGCAGATAGAAAATGCCGCACTAAACATGGTTCGTAAATCAGAAGCCTTCGAAACAGAGGAGGCTGTTTTCAATGAGCTAAAAGGACTTATAGTTTCTATGGGAGGTGTTGTAAGCGAGCAAGTATTACTAGAGCATATTTCAAAAGACAAAAACACACAGAGTCACGTACACTTGCTACTTGTCATTGGCGAAGAATTTCAAAACTATAAAGAAGACTCAGATTTCCGAGCACGTTGGACTGTAGATACTGATACTGCTAATCAAGTACAGAACTCATTAAAAGAACTCTACAAAAGTCTTTCAAATGAAGACATTATCCCAGAAGGGGAGTTGGTTAAAAGTTTCCTTAATCAATTGAAAGACATATCAGAAGAATACAAAAATAAAGAAATCCTAAAACGATGGCTAGGGCTTTCAAAAGGAATGGGGCGTAATCCTCTTGGAGAATGGGGAATTGCAAGCTCACCGAATATAAATGCTCGAGGAATGCGTGACTACGCATTCCTTATTATTCGTCGTCACGGTTCGCCAATGCACTTCACTGAAGTTGCAAAAGCAATTACAGATGTGTTTAATAAAAAAGCCCATGTTGCAACATGCCACAACGAACTTATAAAAGACCCGCGGTTCGTGCTTGTTGGACGTGGACTCTACGCACTCTCAGAGTGGGGGTACGAACAGGGTGTCGTGAAAGAAGTGATAAAGAAGATTTTAAACAAAGAAGGTCCGCTTTCTCGAGAAGGTATAATAGACAGAGTCCTAAAGGAGCGATATGTTAAGGAAAATACAATAATGGTAAACCTACAAGACCCTAAGGTGTTCAAGAAAAACAATGTTGGCAAATATAGTGTTGCTTAAATAAAAAAACTTAATAAATTGCAGTCAAAGCCCCGTACCTTAGTCTTGAGAGCGGGGTTTTACACTATCACACGGCTTAGTTTTGGGATACAATTATTCTAATAACTATAAAATAAATGGAAATTATATTAAGTCAATTAAATTTTATTTTTGAAAGAGTTTTTTCTGTATTGGGTGTTTTTACTGATAGTGCCGTATTTTGGCTACCTGTTGTTTTGGGGTTTATGTTTTGGAAACTTTGGATCAATACCGCGAGAAGAAAATGGATATCTAATAGAGAGTGGATAATGCTAGAGATTAAGCTTCCAAAAGAGATTAGAAAAACTCCTTTGGCCATGGAGGTTGCGCTCAGTGCTTTTTTTCAAAAATTAAGTGGAAACTGGATTGAGAAATATTTCACAGGGCGTGTGCGCAATTGGTTTTCTTTGGAATTAGTATCTATTGGCGGTGATGTAAAATTTTTTATACGTACGCCTGATTTTTTTAAAGATGTTATCGAAGCGCAGATATATGCACAGTATCCAACAGTAGAAATTTACGAAGTGCTGGACTATACAAAGTATGTGAATTTTAATACGGAACCAGATTCTGAGTGGGAGATGTGGGGCACAGAGTATAAGCTGTCTAAAGAAGATCCGTATCCAATAAAAACATATGTTGATTTTCATTTAGATAAAGAAGGAATAAAACAAGAAGAGATGGTAGATCCTATGACAGCGACTATTGAATACTTGGGAACTGCAAAAAAGGGTGAGCAGATATGGATTCAAATAATGGTACAGCCGGCAGGTAATCGATTTAAAAAACCGGGTACATGGTTTAAGAAAGAAGACTGGAAAGGGCAAGGAGACCGGCTCATTGAAAAGATTATTCAAAAATCTCGTACGCGGGGTAGCGCAGAGTCACCGTTTTCATTGCTATCAAAGGTTGAAGAAAATCAAATTGCAGCAATTGAGCGCAATATTTCAAAATTAGGATTTGATTGTGGGGCTCGCGCTATTTACTTAGCAAAGAAAGGAAAATTTAACGCTAGTAACATACCAGCGCTACTCGGATTGTTTCGCCAGTATGCATCCAATGGTTTGAATCAGATTACCTATACAAATGCCACTGGGTTTCAATATCCATGGCAAGATTTTCGTAAAATCCGTGAAAAAATGATAAAAAGAAAAATGTTTGATGCGTATAAACGTCGATCATTTTTTTATGTTCCATACAAGCGAAAACCCTTTGTTCTTAATGCCGAAGAGCTTGCAACGGTTTACCACTTCCCGGGAGGAGTAGCAGAAACACCAACATTTGGGCGTATAGAATCAAAGAAGAGCGAACCACCAGTAAATCTTCCTGGTACAGAATAATATGCGTTTTGATATAAAAAAAATATTGCCCTTAAAAAAGGCTGTTACTGCGTTGCATGCTAAAGATTATAATGATAAAAATTTAAAGAAAGTATTAGGTGTGCTAGTAGGTACTTTAGTGGTTCTTATTCTTTTATTTTTAGTAACAGCTCCATTTGGGTTTCCAGAAGGAAGAATGGTTGTTATTGAGGAAGGTATGAGCCTTTCGCAAGTATCAAATAAACTAAAAGAAGCTAAGGTGATTCGGTCAGAGCTTGTCTTTGAGGCACTCATTGCATTGTTTGCAGATGAGGGGAAAGTTTTGCATGGGGAGTACTTCTTTGAAAACTCTACAGGAGCATTTGGCGTTGCAAGAAGAGTTACCAAAGGAGATTTTGGCCTTGACCCTGTGCGCATCGCTATTCCTGAAGGTTCTACGGTTGTTGATATAGGCGAGCTTTTTAAAGCACGTTTTCCCGATTTTGATGTAAAGGAATTTATTAAACTTGCTAGTGATAAAGAAGGATATCTTTTCCCAGACACGTATCTTTTTTTGCCAAATGTAAAACCAAAACAAGTTATTAGAGAAATGGAGAGCACGTTTGACATGAGGCTTTTTGAAATCGCTGATGAAGTGCTTGGTTCAGAATATGAGCTTGCAGATATTGTTGTCATGGCATCTATACTGGAAAAAGAGGGAGTGTATCTTTCTGACAAGAGAATTATTGCGGGTATTTTGTGGAAGCGCATTGAGATTGGTATGCCGTTACAAGTTGATGCAACATTTCTATATATAAATGGGAAAAATACTTACGAGCTAACACTGGACGATCTAGCTCTTGATTCTCCATACAATACCTATAAATACAAAGGGCTTCCAGTTGGGCCTATCGCAAATCCAGGATTGTATTCGTTGCTTGCAGCCGTTACTCCGGAGAAGTCACCGTACCTATTTTATCTATCGGACAGAGAAGGAAACTTTTATTATGCAGAAGACTTTGAGGGACATAAGCGAAATAAAAGTTTGTATGTAAATTAACACATGGAATTAAATAAGATTAAAAAAGTCCATCTAATTGGTATTGGCGGTGCTGGGGTGTCTGCAATAGCACGCCTTTTTCTTTCTCTGGGGGCTAGTGTGTCAGGGTCAGATGTATCAGCAAGCAATATTACAAAAGACTTGGAGGCACAAGGCGTTATTTTTAGCAAAGGACAGAGCTCAGACAATATTTCAGACGATACAGATTTAGTAGTGTATACGCCAGCGCTAAAAGAAGATAATGTCGAACTATTAGAAGCAAAAAAAAGGGGGATTGAAGTAGTTGCCTATCCAGAAGCGCTCGGCATGTTGATGGAGGGGCACAATAGCGTTGCAGTGTCTGGAACAAATGGCAAAACCACAACGACTGCACTTCTAGGGATAATCTTAGAAGAAGCAGACAAAGACCCAACTGTAATTTTGGGTGGTAAGGTAGAAAAATGGAATGGCAATGTTCATGTGGGTAAAGGAGAAATATTTTTAGCTGAAGGGTGTGAGTATCGTCGACATATGTTGAACCTTCATCCAAAAATAATAGTTCTTACTAATATTGAAGAAGACCATTTAGATTATTATAAAGATATTGATGATATTAAAAGCGCATTTCGAGAGTACGTTTCTGGGTTGTCCGACGACGGTGTATTGGTATTCAATGCTGATGACAAAAATATTTCCAATGACATAGTGTGTAATACCAAAGCGCTTAAAGTTAGTTTCGGACTAAACGAGCCTGTAGATTTATTCGCTTATAATATTGTGCATCAAGATGGAGTACAAAGGTTTTCTCTACGGTGGCGAGGAGAAAATATTGGAGAATTTGAAAGCAAGTTGATGGGAGAGTTTAATTTATATAATATATTAGCTGCGGTGAGTACTGCGCTTGTGCTCGGCGTTGATACGGAATCGTTGCGCACAAGCATCGCTCGTCTAAAGGCTCCAGAGCGACGCCTTGAAGTAGTGAGTGAGCATGATGGTAAGGTTGTTATATCTGACTATGCACACCATCCGACAGCTGTAAAAGGAACAATTCGCGCAGTTAAAGATGTGTATAAAGGTAAGCGTGTGCTTGCGGTTTTTCAGCCACACCAAAAAGATAGAACATTAAAATTGTTTGATGAATTTGTAGTAAGTTTTGACGATGCAGACGAAGTGATTTTGTCTGAGATTTTTGAAGTATCAGGGCGAGAAGAGAAAGGGAAAGATATAAGTTCGCGTGACTTAGTGAAAGCTATACAAAAAAGAAATCCAGAATTAAAAATAACTTATGCAAAAGACTTAAAAGAAACAGCAGAATTGATACAAAAAAAGAAGCACGATTTTGACGTCGTGCTCCTGATGGGTGCGGGGGATGTTGATACCTTGCGCGGTGTTAATAACCGTTGAAATTTTAGGGTATAGATGTTGTATCTTGTCCGTAGCGTTCTTTTAAAAGTTGGATTCTGGCGGTACCTTCAAAGTAGAGAATAAATAGAGTATAAAAACCAATTATACCCACAACACAAATGATTGATAGGATTAAGAATCCTGCAACCTCTGGAACGCTTCCCCCGTAGTATAGTTTGCAAAGGGAGAATATTAATCCCAATATTGAGCTAATTATTCCCGCTATAAAAAAATAGCAACAGCGTTTTCCTGTGTGGTCTTTAGAACGAAGGAACGCTTCTGTAAACTCTGTAAACTCTTTGGAATCGTCTATCATAATATAAATCCCTCCGTATTGTCTGATATGTAAAATAGCTTTTTTACGACGAAAAGTCAATAATAATGTATAGTAATATTTCTATGATTAAAAAAATGGGAAAAGTATTTGTCGGATTATCTGGAGGAGTAGATAGCTCTACTTCGGCGGCACTATTGAAACAGCAAGGTTACGATGTCGTGGGAGTTTTTATAAAGGTTTGGCAACCAGATTTTTTACCTTGTACCTGGAAGGAAGATAGACAGGATGCAATGCGTGTTGCTGCACATTTAGATATTCCGTTTATTACTATAGATTTGGAAAAAGAATACAAAGAGGGAATTGTTGACTATATGGTGCGTGAGTACAAAGAAGGGCGAACCCCAAACCCCGACGTGATGTGTAATAAAGAAATAAAGTTTGGTGCTTTTTTTAAGCGCGCGATGGATATGGGAGCTGATTATATAGCGATGGGCCATTATAGTCGCTTACGACAGCGACAGAATCAGGAAGTAGGAAGCGAGGATTATGAACTATTAAAAGGAGTGGATGATAATAAAGATCAGAGTTACTTCCTGTGGACCCTTGGGCAAGAAGAGTTAAGTAAAACATTATTTCCGATTGGTAAGTATCAGAAAAGTGAAGTTCGCAAATTAGCAGAAAAGTTTGGACTTCCTACAGCACAAAAAAAAGATAGCCAAGGGCTTTGTTTTATGGGCATGCTAGACATGAAAGAGTTTTTGAAAGAATTTATTCCTGAAAAAAAAGGGCAGGTGCTTAATGAGAGCGGAAAAGTTGTTGGCGAACATGACGGCGCCAGCTTTTATACTATTGGTCAGCGACATGGATTTGTTATTACACAAAAATCAACAGAAGAAGAGCCGTACTATATTGTAGATAAGGATGTAGAAAAAAACACGCTAACTGTTTCTAGTAAAGAAAACATGGAACATGTTGGCGGGCGAAAGACAGTGACACTTCACGACACAAATTGGATTGGAGAAGAACCAAAAGAGGGGAAGTCTTATCGCGCACGAGTTCGTTACAGAGGAGAGCTGTTGGAGTGTAGCGTAAAAATGCTCAACGAATCGCGTGCAGAGGTAACTTTTGAGGAAAATCAAATTGCACCAGCGGGGCAATCATTAGTAATCTATGATGGTGAGCGGTGCTTAGGCGGAGGGGTAATAGATTAAAACGCAACCTATACCATGCTATAGCATGGTATAGGTTGCGTTTATTTTTTCGTATATATAAGTATTTACTTGGACATTTTACTTGGACATTGAATGTCCAAGTAAATGTCCAAGTAAAATGTGATGATCAAGAACCTTGTTGGGTGGAGGTGTGGTAGATTAAGCACGTTAATTGAAGTTAAATACATTACATACTCTAAACTCTTACATCAGCCATACATCTATTGTGGCCTATAGGCCACAATAGATGTATGCGTCTAGTTTGTTGATGGTCTGTTAGAAATATGAAATAATGTGTTAACAGAAACAACATATGACAAACAAAGAAACAGAAATTTGGATAATAAAAGCATCAGGTAAGCGTGAGCTATTTGCTAAAGAGAAATTAGAGCGCTCGCTATCAAAGGCAGGGGCGTCTAAAAATGTAGTAGAAAAAATTGTTTCAAAAACAATAGCCGAATTAGAAGATGGCATGACAACAGAGCAGATCTACGCACAAGCATTCAAAGAGCTTCGTAGAACAAAAAGTGCTGTTGCAAGCAGGTATAGTTTACGAAAAGCAGTCATGGCTATGGGGCCTTCGGGCTTTCCTTTCGAACAACTTCTTGGAGCAATTTTTAAGAGCAAAGGATACAAAGTAGAGGTTGGCGGGATATTGCAAGGTGCGTGTATTGATCATGAAGTTGATGTGATTGCAGAGAAGGGTGAACAGCATATCTTTGTAGAGGCGAAATTTCACAATCAATTAGGAATAAAAACAGACCTGAAAGTCGCACTATATGTACAGGCACGTTTTCAAGATATTAAAAAAGCTCATGAGATTCGTGCGGAAAAAGAAGGAAGAAAGCCACACTTTCATGAGGGCTGGCTTGTTACAAACACCAAACTTACTTCAAAGGCAAAGGAATATTCAGAATGTCGTGGGCAGGTTATCATTGGATGGGATTATCCAAAACATGGGAATCTTGAGGAGATGATAATAGAATCAGGCCTGCATCCGCTTACTTGCCTAACAACAATATCTGACAAACAAAAGCGAGGACTTCTTGAGCAAGATGTCGTGCTTTGTCGTGATTTAAAAAATAACCTACACATCCTTAAAACTCTTGGGGTTGTGGACGATAAAATAAAAGAAGTAGAAGAGGAAATTGACTCTATATGCAAACAACACACACGGGATTCATCCCGTTAGAAATTAGAAATTTGGAAACTGGAGTTTAAATGAATAAATATAACTTAGATTTGTATGCAAATATTAACAGATAAATTGACGGAAATCTTTGATTTCCTATTTCTAACGGGATGAATAAATGGCTCATATCCATAGGTGTAATAGTGATTGTTGTAGTGGTTGTTTGGGTTGCTTTTGGGGGAGAGAAAAACAAGATCACAAATTATCCTTCGGGCGGGACTAACATAATTGCTTTTGGGGACAGCCTTATTGAAGGTGTGGGTGCAAGCGAAGGCAACGACTTTATATCACTCTTATCAAGAGAAATTGGACAGCCTATAATAAATGTCGGTATTTCAGGTAACACAACACGAGACGGACTTAAGCGAATCGGTAAAGACGTATTAAGCAAAGATCCCAAAATTGTCCTGATTTCTCTTGGAGGCAATGATTATTTAAAGCGAGTACCAAAAGATGAAACATTTGAGAATTTGGAAAATATAATTACACAAATTCAAAACAAGGGGGCTGTTGTATTATTGCTTGGAGTTCGTGGGGGTATACTTCGCGACAATTATGAAAAAAATTATCGTGACACTGCAGAGCGTCTTGGCGCTGGGTATGTAGAAAACATTCTAGACGATATTATAGGAACACCTAGCCTAATGTACGACGCACTTCACCCAAATGACACAGGGCACAAAATAATTGCAGATAAAATATTGCCTGTATTACAAGAGATTATATAAAGTGTTGATTATATAGTTTTTATAAGTGCAATATTTTGGTATTCTTTATATATGGAGTTTATTACTGACCTTCAAACTGTAGATATATTTACACGACTTCTTGTGGCGCTGTTGCTCGGAATGTTTTTGGGAGTTGAGCGAGCTTTTGCAGGGAAAACCGCAGGTATGCGCACATACGCTCTTGTATCAATGGGGTCTGCGCTTTTTGTGATAACCTCGATTATTATTGGCGAGGAGTATATAGGTCGTACTTCGTTTGACCCACTTCGCATGTCGTCACAGATTATTACTGGCATTGGATTCATTGGCGCTGGTTTGATTATTTTTCGTGACAAAAAGCTTTCTGGGCTTACTACAGCAGCGGGGCTTTGGGTTGCAGCTGGAATAGGCATAGTTGTTGGATATGGCTTTTTTGATATTGGTATAATTGTTAGCCTGCTTACAATTATGATATTTACTATTGTTTGGTATTTTGAACGGATTGTAAGGATGCTTCCATGGAGTAGCCCAGATGACGATGATGACCTTGAATAATAAGGAAAAAGTCCCATGCGAATTTTTTTTATATATTATTTTTTGTGAAGCATACACCCAAGACACTCTAAGTTTTTGATTATATTACATAAAATTACTAATAATGAAATTTCATACGGGATGAACAAGGAAAAAGAAACAATACAAGAGCTTTTAGAGAAAGGCTTTGATAGCGTGTATGCATGGTACGACGGACCCGGAGGAGTGCACCCAGATCATGAGCACCCATTTATGTCCACACATGTTGTGTTAGAAGGACAGATGACAGTTTTTGTTGATAGTAGGGAAATAGTGTACAAAGAAGGCGACAGCTTTGATATCCCCGCAAAAAAAATACATAGAGCAAAGATAGGGCCACTTGGCTGTAAGTATGTTATAGCAGAAAAATACTAATTTATACGTTACCTGTCCCGTTAGAAATTTTTGAGTCAGTTTGATTTGTTAAGAAAATATAATGGGAAGTATTAAATATTGTTGAACAAAAGATTATTAAATATAAAATTTTTTAATGGGATGGAACAGGAAGAACTCACACAAGTAGAAAATAGAGCAAATTCAATACAATCTCGCTTACAAAATGGTGTAGTAAAATATTTAGTAATATTAATTTTACTTACACTCATAGGGTCAAGTGGATGGATTATATACACTACATTGCGTGGTGCAGAAGAGGTGGTGCTTCTCCCAGCAGAAAAAGTAGAAGAATTTTCTGTTTTCTCCATGGGGTTACCAGCTGATTTTAGATCTAGTGTTTTTGCTGAGAATATAAGCGACCCCAGCATACTTATATTTGATCAAACAGGCAGGATTTTGGTTAGTCAACCAAAAGAAGGTAGGATTATTGCATTACCTGATGAAAACGAAGACGGAAAGGCAGACAAAGTGCTAACGGTCGTAGAAGGTTTGAATAATCCACAAGGTATGTTTTTTCAGTGTATTGCTGGAGGGTGTAATTTATATATTGCTGAGGAGGATAAAATTTCTGTTTATCCGTATGATTCAGGTCAAGCTCGTGTTATAGGAAAAGGTAAGCCTGTTGTGTCGCTACCAACGGGTGGAATAAATGCGACCCATACCATTATTCCGTATGAAGAAGGTGGTAAAACACGAATGTTTATATCCGTTAGT
>ENA-ORDP01001387-ORDP01001387.1-marine-sediment-metagenome-genome-assembly--contig:-NODE-1387-length-13429-cov-3.949454_pt1 | contig 13429 bp, 7 predicted proteins | sample MGYA00248627_ERZ508539 | MGnify/ENA primary metagenome ERZ508539 (study PRJEB26208, sample SAMN05571518) | marine sediment metagenome | biome: deep sea; feature: Hydrothermal vent; material...
ATTCGGCATTCACAACTATCCGGTTTTGAAACATGTTAAAATCAAAAACAACGGTATTAATATCGCTACATCCAAAGGGAGCATGGCACGAGCTGTATTCCCCGGCAGTGTTGTCAATATCGTCCGGATTACTAACACTAACATCGCCGTTATTCTGAAACACGGAAATTATTATACGGTCTATTCCGAATTGGACAGGGTGTTGGTAAAAAATAACCAGCGGGTGTTACAACATCAGGCTTTGGGAGTGGTTCATACCAATCTGCAGGGGAAAACAGTAATCCATTTTGAAGTCTGGCATGAAAAAGACCTGCAAAACCCGGCTTACTGGCTCAGGAAAAATGCACGGTAAATACAATTGGAATCAGATAAAATGCCAAAAAGATATCCGGAACTATTATTGTTTGTAATTTTATAGACTTTTTTAATAAAATTAAATTTTAAGAAAAATGGCAACAGTAATAATTGAAAAATTAACTGAAGAGGAAATTGCCCGGAGAGGTATCCGGTCATGGCCTGTATGGGAAAAAGAGGTCTCCCGCTTTTCATGGACTTATGATACTGAAGAACAATGCCTTATTCTCGAAGGGGATGTGGCTATCGAAACAGCCGATGGTAATTTTACACTAAAACCCGGCGACTTTGTAACGTTTGAGACCGGGCTGAAATGTGTTTGGGATATCCGTTCGGCGGTTAAAAAACATTATCATTTTTCATGAGCGACCTGAAAGGCGGCATCGTCGTTCGTTCCACCGGAAGTTTTTATGTGATAAAAACTTCAGACGGACTGTTGTTTCGATGCAAGCTCAAAGGACGTTTTAAAATCAAAGGTATACGTACGACTAATCCCCTTGCGGTTGGCGATAGTGTGGATTTTAAGCTGCCGGCAGATGGTAATACCGGCCTGATTGTACATATTCACGAACGAAAAAACTACATTATTCGCAAAGCGACTAATTTATCCAAAGCTTCCCATATTATTGCTGCGAACCTCGATCAGGCAGTTTTTATCGGCTCACTAATAAAACCCAGAACTTCCACCGGCTTTATCGACCGTTTTCTTGTCACGGCCGAAGCTTATCACATACCGGTGGCGTTGGTTTTTAATAAATTCGACTTGTATGATGAAAGCACAAAAGAAAAGCTGGACTATTTTGTAAAGGCTTATATTACAGCCGGATACAATTGTTTGATAACGTCTGCCAAAGAGGGCTTTCATTTGGAAGAGTTTAAAGAAATGTTGCGCGGTAAAGTGAGTTTACTCACGGGCCATTCAGGTGTGGGGAAGTCGGCATTAATTAATAAAATTGACCCTTCGCTTAACCTGAAAGAAGGTGAAATTTCCCGGGTTCATTTGAAGGGTAAACATACCACCACCTTTGCAGAGATGTTTCCGCTGGTGTTTGGCGGCAACATCATCGACACACCGGGCATCAAGGAATTTGGACTTGTTGAATTTGAAAAACCGGAGTTGGGACAACGTTTTCCCGAAATCCGCCGGCTTATGGACCAGTGCCGTTTTTCGGACTGTCTGCATGTAAACGAGCCTGGATGTGCCGTCCGCGAAGCCGTTAAAAAAGGCACCTTCCCCCTGTTTCGCTATCAAAACTACCTTAACATGCTCCACGATATCAAGGCAATTACATATTAATTGAAAGGATAATGGAGTGATGTGCCGAAAGTGATATTTACGGATTAAAGTCTTCACAAAAGCCTTTATTTCTCCCAACACTCATTAATACATTCCCACATTACTCCATTTTTCGTTTACCTTATTGCACTCTGTCCAGCTCCACGGTGAAATGCCTCAGGATAGGGGCTTCTTTCAAAATTTTCAGCCCTTTGATAATTTTTTTCCTGCGATCGTAAACATTTATCACCGCAGCAGCTACATAATCCATGTGATTGTTGGTGTAAACCCTTCGCGGAATAGCAAGCCGCAGCATCTCCAGGTCTGGATAACGGTTTTCGCGGGTGTCCGGATCGCGATCGGCCAGCAACGTGCCTATTTCCACACCTCTGACGCCACCTTCGATGTAGAGTTCCACACCCAGCGTTTGCGCCACAAATTGCTCTTTTGGCAGGTTGGGTAAAAACCGTTTGGCATCAATAAAAATGGCGTGTCCTCCGTAGGGATACTGAATGGGAATACCATAATCACGCAGTTGTTTTCCGAGGTGGGCTACCTGTGAAATGCGTGTTTCGAGATAATCGAATTCGGTGCCTTCGTAAAGTCCCTGTGCCAGCGCATTCATGTCGCGTCCGGACATACCGCCGTAGTTGATAAAGCCTTCGAAAAGAATGGTGAACATGCTGGCTTTTTCAAAAAGATCTTTGCTGCGGAACCCGATAAAACCTCCCATATTTACAATTGCATCCTTTTTACTGCTCATGGTCATGCCATCGGCATGAGCAAACATTTCATGCACAATTTCATGGATGGATTTGTCTTTGTAAGTCTTCTCACGCATTTTGATGAAATAGGCATTTTCGGCAAAGCGGGCAGAATCAAAAAATACCGGAATTCCGTAATTGTCAGCAAGCTTTTTCACGGCTTTCATGTTTTCGATGGAAACCGGTTGTCCGCCGGAAGAATTACAGGTTATGGTAACCATGATGAGCGGAATACGCTCCGTTGGATATTTTTTTAACACCGCCTCCAACTTGTTGATGTCCACATTACCTTTGAAGGGATGGTCAAGTTCGGTGTGAAAAGCCTCGTCGATGGTACAATCGATAGCGTGAGCTTTGCGGAATTCAATATGGCCTTTTGTAGTATCGAAATGAGTATTTCCGGGAACGATGTCGCCCTCTTTTATCATGGTCGAAAACAGAACATTTTCAGCTGCCCGGCCTTGGTGTGTGGGCAGAAAATAGTCAAAGCCGGTAATGTCGCGGATAGCATCTTTCAGCTTGTAATAAGAAGAAGCGCCGGCATAACTTTCGTCGCCGAGCATCATGGCCGACCACTGTTTGTCGCTCATGGCGCCGGTACCCGAATCGGTAAGCAGATCCACAAAAACCCGGTTGCTGCGCAGATTAAACAGATTATATTTGGCGTCTTTTATCCATCTGATGCGTTCTTCACGTGTGCTCCTGTAGATTTGTTCTACGGTTTTTATTTTATAGGATTCTGCAAAAGGTAATTCCATTTTATTAAATATTTAAAATTGAAAAAACATAAAAAATGATCTGAAAAACGGGGGTAATGCAGATTAGCAGAACCGGTCTCTTTCTTTGATGTTCAGAAAGATTGTCTTAGAATGTACATTTGACAATGACAACATGTTGTTGTGATTTGCTCACAAAAATAAACAAATTTTTTTGATTTATCTTTAAACGACTTCATTAAGAAAAGAAGAAACCAGGTATTCGGCGTCGTCAAACGATTGTCAAACGATAGTCAGGCAATTGCCATTTTTCCGCTCTTTCACGCCCTTCCGCGTCGTCTTCTCTGCAGTAGGGATGGAAAAGGCATCCGCCGGGAACAACGATATAGCGGATAGTGCGGTAAGGTTTACGTCGGCCCTGACTTTGAGCATGGGCGCCCAAAGCAATACGCGGGAGCCGAAGTTATCCTACAAAGACACCACTCTTTAAAAATTGTTAAAATCCTTATTCTTCCATCTAAATGATTAACTTTGCATACTTAAAACAAATAAAATCAATTTAATATCATGCGAAAAGTACTTCACACATTGGGGCTTATTACCATCGTACTGCTGGTTTTTACCTCTTGTCAAAATCAAAACAACAAAACGGGAGGCCAGTTTACCGTTAACATGAACATTAAAAACTTAAAGCAGGATTCCAAGGTTGTCATGCAAAAACGTGAAGCAGGCAAATGGGTTAAAAAGGATTCTGTTATTCTGAAAAATGGTATTGGTGAATTGAAGGGCCATGTAGTGGGGCCAACGCTTTACTATTTAACTATAAAAAAGTTTAATATGTACCTTCCTGTGTGGGTCGAAAACAGTAATATTACCGTAGATGCTGATTTGCAAAATCTGCGTCATCCGGTTATCAAAGGCTCAAAATCACAAGACGAATTTAATGCTTATGTAGATTCCACCAGAAGATTTTTAGTTCAGGAACAGAAGCTTGGTATAAAATACGGCCAGGCACGTGTTCAGAGAAATAAAAAAATGATGAACGATCTGAAAGACCAATATAACCAGATTGAAAAAGACAAGACTGATTACATGCTTGGTTATGTCAAACGGCACAATAAAGATGTTGTTTCGTCTTACATTGCCATGAGTAGCTCTTTCGGTTTAAGTTTAAACCAGTTGGAAACTGCTACTAATTCTCTTGATACAAGTCTTGCCAACAATCAATATGTCAAATATTTAAAGGCACGTGTTGCCACCTTGAAACGTGTTGCTATAGGACAGCCTTATGTTAATTTCACATTAAATGATGTGGCGGGAAAACCACTTTCGCTCTCTTCGGTGGTGAAAACTCATAAATATATTTTAGTTGATTTTTGGGCTTCCTGGTGTCTGCCCTGTCGTATCGAAAACCCCAATATTGTGAAAGCTTATAATGAATTTAAAGGTAAAGGATTTACTGTTTTTGGCGTTTCTCTCGACAAAAATCATAAAGCATGGGTGACTGCCATTAAAAAGGATGGGTTGGTCTGGCCACAAGTTTCAGACCTGAAATTCTGGAGCTCTGCTGCCGCAAAACTTTACGGCGTACAGTCTATTCCGCATAATGTGCTGATTGGCCCCAAAGGAAAAATTATTGCTGAAAATTTGAGAGGTGATGCTTTAGAGAACAAGTTAGGAGAGTTAATGAAATAAATTCGGGCAACCTCATTTCAAAAAAGTCCTGTTCAATTGATGAACAGGACTTTTTTTATGCATTAGAAAAGCCCCCTTAATGAAACTCTTTTTTGCTAAATTTGTAAAAAAACAAAGATAGCAAGGTCTTTGCTGTTATCAGCTTCCCTTTTTATCCGACAATAACAAATGATTTTAAGTTAACATATTGATCATTATGGAAAATTTTACATTTCCGAAACGGGGTTTACTTTTGGTTTTTCTCTTAGCAGGTTTTATTCAATTTTCGCAGGCACAGGAGTGGCGAAGCAATTTACCACAGAACAAACTAAAGAACCACACACTGACCCTAAAAGATTATCAGCAGGCTTTCGCAAAATACTGGAGTAAGGGACAGTTTAAAAAAGCACCCGCAGAAGAAAACAAAGTTCGCGATGAAAATTATGAAAAATTTAAACGTTGGGAATGGTACTGGGAAACACGTGTAACACCCGGAACAGAGGCTTTTCCACAGAAAAATGCATGGGATGTTTTTAAACAATATATGGCTGGTTTGCCGAAAGATATACAAGCGCAAGATAAGGGAAACTGGATAAGTGATGGACCAAATCAGACCAAGGGAGGTTATGCGGGTCTGGGTCGTGTGAATAGCGTTGCATTTAGTCCGGTAGATACAAATACGCTTTATGTGGGAACTGCTTCCGGTGGCATTTGGAAAACATCTGATTTAGGTGGTCATTGGACCCCTTTGGGCGATTTTAACATGGCTTTGGGGGTTGCCGATATTGTAGTTGAAAACCATGGCGGCGACGACATTGTTTATCTCGGAACGGGTGACAAAGACCACTGGGATACATACTCCATCGGCGTTTTAAAATCGATTGATGGTGGTAAAACCTGGGAAAAAACAGGATTGTCCTGGAAACAAAGCTACTATGGCATGGTTTATCGTATTTTAAAGGATCCTGACGATGACAACACATTATATGTTTCCACAAACAAAGGTTTATTTAAAACTACAGATGGTGGCGATACGTTTAAAATGATCGATGCCCATCATTTCAGGGATATTGAATTCCAACCCGGCTCCAATACAGTGATGTATGGTGGAGATTCCTGGGGCGGTATTTATTACAGCACCGATGCCGGCAACAGTTGGACACAGGTAGTTGATGAGTCTAATGCTAAGGCCGGCCGGGTTGCAATAGCTGTTAGTGCCGACAGCAGTAATGTTGTTTACGGGCTTATTGTTGCCTCCGATAATGGCTTGTACGGGGTTTACCGCTCCCGTGATTACGGGCGTACCTTTAAACTGGTTCAAGACACGATAAACCTTCTGGGATGGAACTGCTCGGGAGATGATACCGGCGGCCAGGGTTGGTACGATTTGGCCTTTGTAGCCGATCCGCATAATGCCAATAAAATTTATGTGGGTGGTGTGAATGACTGGACTTCTTCTGATGGAGGAAAACACTGGAAATTAGCCAACCATTGGTCAAGTACCTGCGGCGGGAAAAACGATATTGTACATGCCGATAAACATTACCTGGCTTTCCAGCCGAAAACCAATGCGATTTTTGAATGTAATGATGGCGGCATTTATAAATCTAAAGATGGAAAACATTGGACCGACCTCACCAGTGGCATGGCCATCAGTCAGATATATCGGCTAAGTACATCGGCTACCGTCAGCAATGAAGTACTTACCGGTCTTCAGGACAACGGGACAAAATTACTTTTCTCGAGTAAATGGTACGATGTTATCGGCGGCGATGGCATGGATTGTCAGATTGATTATACTAATGGGAATGTGCAGTATGGCGAATCGCCCAATGGGGATATCGAAAGGACAAAAGACCGTTGGCAGGATTCTAAAGATATTAGCTCCGGCATAACAGGAAAAGGCGCCTGGGTCACACCCTTTCTCCTGGATCCAAAAGAACACAAAACCATTTATATTGGATATCAGGATGTGTTTAAATCAACCGACCAGGGTGATAACTGGACAAAACTTACAAGTTGGGGTGGAAAAACCTTGCGCTCGCTTGCCGTTGCACCATCTAATCCGCAATACATTTATGCTGCTACGTATTCTATCCTTTACAGAACAACCGATGGCGGACAAACATGGAAAAAGATTACGGGTTCTCTTCCGGTTAATTATGCCAGTATTACTAACATTACCGTTAAAAACGATAATCCCAATAAGGTTTGGATTACTATGGGGGGGTTTAATAATCTCGGTGTCTTTGAGACAAGAGATGGAGGCGAAAGCTGGGATAACGTATCTACAGGGCTCCCTGAAATACCTATTAATTGTATTGTACAAGACACATTGAAAAAGGATACTACAGAATTGTACGCCGGAACCGATTTGGGCGTTTATGTGCGAAAAGGCCAGTCGCGCTGGATTCCTTTTATGGGACATCTTCCCAATGTTATTGTAAACGACCTTAAAATTCAGTATAACAAACAGGGTAGTGGCAAATTGTATGCCGCTACCTTTGGTCGTGGTTTATGGTCTTCTCCTTTGTTTACCGGCTACATCCCACAGATTAAACAAGCAGATTTTGAAGCCGATAATGTCAATCCTTTCGTTGGCGATACGGTTAGTTTCACCGATTTATCTACCAATAAGCCCATTGCCTGGAAATGGGAGATTACGCCCAATACTGTTACTTATCTGGTGGGAAACGATACTTCTCAAAATCCAAAAATTAGCTTTAATGCTGTCGGTTCATATACAGTAAAACTTACTGCTTATGATGCAGACACTTCTTACACCAGGACAGAACAAAATTATATTCAGGTAAGATATCCGCTTAGCGTCAAGGTTGTAGCTAACCGTACAGTTGTTTGTTCCGGTGATACAACACAGTTGTTTGCCATTGCGAAGGGAGGTTCCGGTAACTATGTCTTTAATTGGGGTTCAACCCCATTTGGCTTTTATTCATCAAAGCAAAATCCCATTGTCAAACCCGGTGCCGATTCTATTGTCTATAGTGTGTCAGTTTATGCCGGAAATTTAGTTGCTAACGGTAGTATTAAAATATATAGTGAGGAATGTACAGGAATTCATGATAATGAAGCGTTGTTGGGGAAAGTTAATGTCTTCCCTAACCCTAATTCCGGAAATTTTGTAATTAAAGCACAGAAAAATATTTACCGTATTGAAATTGTCAGCCAGAGCGGAACAAAAGTGTTCAGCAGGGTTTACAACAGTAAGAGAGTTACCGTAAATAAGACCCTGGCGAACGGAATTTATTTTGTGGAAATATTCATAGGTTCCGAGTCAGGCGTCAAAGGAATGATTACGCGCAAACTGGTCGTTCAGTAAAGGAATACACTCTCCTTTCTCAGTGTATTTGAGATTCCTTAGTTTTTCCTGCTGATGGTAAATTCAATGATTTGTTCCAGTGCCCGGCGGGCTTCATTATCCGGAAACTCATGTAGTAGTTCTATGGCTTTGCCTTTGTATTCCATCATTTTATTCCGGGCATAATCAATTCCGCCGGATTCCCGTATCTGGTTTATGAGCAATGTTACGCTTTGGGCATCCTGATTTTTTCTTTTAATAATACGGATAATCTTCTTTTTACCGGCATTGTCTGTGTTATTCATCAAATAAATTAAAGGGAGCGTAATTTTTTTTTCTTTGATATCGCTGCCGGAAGGTTTGCCCGTAACGGATGTTTTTCTATAATCCAGCAAGTCATCCATGATTTGAAAAGCAATGCCGGTAAATTCGCCTACGTGCCAGAGTTTTTCTATTTTTTTTCGGTCGGTTATGGTTGATGATGCTCCGGTGGCAAAGCAGGAAGCCATTAATGAAGCCGTTTTCTTTCTGATAATTTCAAAATAGATATCTTCGCTGATATCCAATTTCCGGGCTTTTTCCATTTGCAGCAGTTCCCCTTCGCTCATGTCGCGCGTTGCCTTGGCAACAAATTCGAGCAAATGATGATTGTTGGTTTCCACCGCCAGTAAAAGTCCTTTTGCCAGGAGATAATCGCCGGCAAGCACCGCTATTTTATTTTTCCATAATGCATTGATAGAAAATAGCCCACGGCGTTTATTCGAATCATCCACTACATCATCGTGTACCAGTGTGGCGGTATGCAGCAGTTCGATGAGCGTAGCGGCATAATACGTTGTTTCACTGATTTCTCCCATCATTTTTGCCGAGTACATCACGATGATTGGCCTGATTTCCTTTCCTTTTGTTTTCAGGATATACTTCATAATGATGTCCAGCAATGGCACTTTGGACCGAATTGTTGTACGGAAAACCTTATGATAGGCTTTTATTTCTTCTGCAATAGGTTTCTTTATGGCGCTTAAATTGCTCATAGGCTCTGTGCGTACAAAATTAAGGCTATTTTTTTGAATAGGCTTTCTCTTCTTTGATAAATTCAAATCTCAATTCATACCAAATATTTATACTGTTTTTTCCGGGATAAAAAAGATAGGGTCTTTTTATACAAATGTGAGAAAATTATTACTCACATGGTTGATAAAGGAAATATAAGAATAAATGTTGTTCCGTTTCCTTTTTCCGAAACGAAGGTTATTTCTCCCCCCATCTCGGTCATGAGATTTTTCACAATGGCAAGTCCCAGACCTGTACCTGTGGATTTTGTGGTGAAATAGGGTTGGAAAATATTTTCTTTATCCTCTGTACTAATTCCATTTCCGTTATCTGTCAGGCGTAATTCAGCATGATCCTTCTTACAGATTATTTGAATTTTTATCTCTTTTTGACTGATCTTTTCCATCGACTGTACCGAATTTTTCAGAAGGTTGTTGAAAATTCTTAACAAATCCTGTTTGGAAGTTTTTACGGGAATGTATTCCCTGTCTGAATCAATCTCTATCTTTATATCGTAAGATTTTTTGAATAGGGTTGTGGTCGATTTTATAGATTGAATTAAATCTGCTTTTTCATTAGTAGGGAAATTCATTTTGGAGAAATCCGAAAACATACCAGCCACATCATCCAACGTGTCAATCTGGTTTATAAGTGATTGGCTGATAGTCCTGAGTTTTTCTTCAAAAGTTGAATCTTTGGCTGCATAAACTTTTTGAAGATATTGTACATTTAGTTTCATCGGGGTCAGCGGATTTCTGATTTCATGTGCGATTTGACGGGCCATTTCGCGCCAGGCTTTTTCCCTTGCAGAATATTTTAATAACCTGGCGCTTTCCTCCAGCTTTTCTACCATTTGATTGTAAGCATCAATAAGTTTACCAATCTCGTCATTTCTACCCCATTCTATTTTTTCATTTTGTCTTTCAATGCTTACGGATATGATTTTATGTTGTAAAATTTGAAGCGGACGGGTTAGCAATCTTGATAAATAAACCATTAACAGCATCCCCAGCATCCCAGTAATTACAAATAAGTTAATCAAATTGGCTAACATTTGGTAGTAAGTATGTTGAAGCTCCGATTGTCGTGCAAAATAGGGTAAGTTCAAAATACCCGCTTCCACGCCGTTACTGAGAATAAAAGGGGCATACGACGAATAAAATCTGACATTTTTTATTTTTTCTTTACCAAAATAAAAAAGTTTATGTTTTTTTTCTATTTGTTCGTATGCTTTTGGATTCATCAACTTTGACTGAAGCCCCCTATTGAAAATTTCCGGTCGTGATGAGACAATCAGCCATCCCGAATTGTCATACAAATTGATATCTGAAAAGAAAATCATAGAGAATTTTTGTAGGTATGATTGAATTTCCTGTCTGTTTTCCAGCCCCATACTGCCCGATGACGATAGTTTATGTTGTAATTCGATGAGTACCGAATGGGTTTTTTCTTTCATGTTATTGCCGATGGTATTACGGTTATTCACATTAAAATAGTATAGGATAATGGCTGTAAGCGTGAAGAAAACGATAAGCATTGTTGTAAAAAGAGTCAATTGCAAACGGGTACTGAAAGAGTAGCGAAAGGTTTCGAGAATTTGTTTTCCAAAGGTCAAAGATGTATAGATTAACAAGGAAATTCCTGATAGTATAAAAAGTAAGGAAAAGGGTAATAACCAGCCTGAAAGGTTCAGTTGTGGCCGGCTTACGATGAGAATTTCCTTTTTATTTACGGGTAATAAAAAATGCTTGTAGGCATCTTTTGTAAAAAATTTCCTTTTAGGCGCTTTTTTAAAATAGGCGAGGTCAATAGGATATAGAAAATCTCCAAATTTGTATTCGAGTTTCCCCTGCTCATAAAACGCAAATGAATAGCCGGAAAGGTGTAATTGGCTTGCTGACACATCTTGCAGAAGTTCCGGATAACCCAATCCTTTTGGAATAACATTAGTATAAAATTCTATGTATAAGTTTGCCCATACTTTATGGGTCAACGTTTTAGAATAATGAAATCTGGCCAGATAATAAATACTTTCTCTGGTATTGTTGATTAACGAAAGCTCGAAATCCGGACGTTTTAACACAACTTTGCCCCGTAGTTGATTAAAAAAAGCATCACATCCTACAACTTTGTTATAGGGCTGTATCTCAAGCCTTTGTCCGGGTTCACACAGAGTAATTTGCCGGCTGTAGGCGGATAACATTCCGTGGAAATATTTTTTGTTTAAATAATTGATAATCCATTGTTCTTTGTTTTCCCGGTTTGATGTTATGGCATTAATGATATTGGTGTCTTTTAATATTTTGTCTGATGAATTTTGAAGAAGATATTGCAGATACGGATCTTGTTTTTGCGTAAGCATGTTTGCAGTAAAACGCTGATGGGCATTGCGGTTCTCTCGTTCGTTAACATTGAGCAAATAAGCTGCCGATAACGAGAGCAACAGGATGGCAAGAATGCTGTGGATGTATGGTCTTGTGGCGCGTTCGAAAAACCAGATTACTATCGATAGTGTCAGGACAATCGAAAAGGTCAAAAGGATTATTATTTTTTCGACAGGGAGTGTGAAAAAGAAGATCGCTCCCACCAATAATAGTGAAACCGCAAATTGTATATAAGTGATGTTTTTTCGTTTTAAAAACTTGAGAAAAGAATTTAACCAAAGATATAACAACAGATTCACAACAAGAAAAAGTATTAGCCTGCGAATTCCGGTTTGGTTAAAATATATATTTTCGGAAAGCGACACTAACCCTCCGTTTTGCAGAATAGTTTCCGCCATGTAATACAGAAATAACGGGAAGGAAAATATGAGAAACTGAATAGGTAAAATTTTTAAAAAAGCATTTTTTTCCCAGAGTTTTTTCTGCCGGTTTAAATAACGAAAAAACATAAAAAGAACCATGCACAACAATATGAAATCTAAGAATAAACCTCCGGGAGTGGAAAGACCGGGAATATTTGTAATTTGACCGCTGAGCCAAAAGGAATTTTTAAGTATTTGCGGAAACCCCAGAAAATATTCAATCGCGCGAAGTATTACCAGGTCGATGACAAACGATAGAAACATTAATAAAGTATATCGTCCGTGTATTCGATGCTCTAACCCTTCGTATATTAAATAGATAATTAAGACAAGAAACAGAATAGCTGAGAGATACAGAAAAAACAGGATGGTGAGTAAGTATTGAGGAAGAACGCCTGATTTTATTTGTAAGGAAATATTGAATTCTTTTAGCGGATAATAATCTCGTCCGGTTTTGTTTTTGTTTTCGATTTTGACACCGTAAGGAAGATTTTTTTCAGACAGCTGATAAAAGACGGCTATAGTGAGATTTTTTTTCCGGGACTTCAATCCGATGTACCAATTCTTATTTGAATGTATAATTTTTATTTTTGAGTTGGGCATGGACGGCATTTGCTCAACAGGCACCTGATTACTGTTCCAATAAATTATAGAATCGTTTTGTTTGACAACAATATGTTGTTGATCATCTGATAGTTCGGCGTTAAGATTTTCCCAGGTTGGTGCTTTTTTTTGACTAAACAAATTGAATATTTTTTTCTGGGTATTAACACATTGGTTACCAAATAGATTAATGGTTTTTAGTGTCTTTTCAACTAATGATTGTGGCTTGTAAAACGTTCTTGCCGTGTACGACACTGCAAAGAAGGCAAGGATTGTGAGGAATAATCCTGCGCAAAAGAGATAAAATTTAGATAAAAATTTATGCCTGTCGTTTTTGTTCATCATGCTTTTGTTCGGAAAAGTAAAAGTAGTAAAAATTGAGGGATGATTTTCAGAAGTAGCAGAGCATTATTACCAACGTGTGATATTGGTTCCTCAGGTTTTCTTTTCGACAAATTTACGGATAGAAAAATTGGCGTAATTATCTTGACGCGTCTGTTAAAATATAGATAATACTTGAATAGTTTCCGTCATTCGATGCTTTTATATTTGACCGGATGCCATTGACAAAAGCGTTGAATGTTGCAAAATTGTTTCTTTTGTACCGCTCGCTTAATAAGCTTACATAAAAAGCGTCTAATTTTAACGGCAAGCGATTGATAATACGTAAGTTATGTTTGTTTGCCAAACTCCTGAAAGCATCCGGAGAGAAATGGTAAAGATGTCTCGGAACATCCAAGCCAGCCCAATAATTTTTATAAAACGTTGCATCCCAAGATGTTGGATTTGGTAAAGCAATAATAAGGTAACCTTGTTTCTTTAAAAGATGTTTCGTTTCCTGTATTCTTTCGTTCACATCCGGTACAT
>ENA-ORDP01001388-ORDP01001388.1-marine-sediment-metagenome-genome-assembly--contig:-NODE-1388-length-13423-cov-6.829892_pt1 | contig 13423 bp, 12 predicted proteins | sample MGYA00248627_ERZ508539 | MGnify/ENA primary metagenome ERZ508539 (study PRJEB26208, sample SAMN05571518) | marine sediment metagenome | biome: deep sea; feature: Hydrothermal vent; material...
TGCAGAAAATTATTTCGTGAAGGTACTTATCTTGTGGTTTATCCAGGTTAGGATTCGTAAAAATATATTACCGTTCGCACTAAAATTCTGAGTCTGGTAAAAGGTCGAAATACATAAAAATTCTGAGTCTGATGAAAGGTCGAAATACATATAAAACTCCGTTCGCCCTGAGCCTGTCGAAGGGTAAATGAAATATACTCAGCGTTTATCCAGCTTTTTATTTATGCCAAACGCCACTATTGCCCAAACACTACTCGCCTGGTTCGACCAGTACGGTCGCCACGATCTACCCTGGCAACATCCGCGCACCGTCTATCGGGTCTGGATCTCCGAAATCATGCTGCAGCAGACTCAGGTCGTCACGGTCATTCCCTATTTCGCACGCTTCATGAACAGCTTCCCGGATATTCGTCACCTTGCCAGTGCGAGTGAGGATAATGTCATGCAGCACTGGAGTGGCCTGGGCTACTACGCCCGCGCTCGCAATCTGCACAAGGCCGCCCGGCACATCCTTGAAAACCACGCAGGTGTTTTTCCTGAAAACATCGATGAGATTCTGGCCCTGCCCGGAATCGGGCGGTCCACAGCTGCAGCCATTCTGGCCCAGGCCTACGGGCAGCGTCACGCTATTCTTGATGGCAACGTGAAGCGAGTACTCACCCGCCTGTATGCCATCGAAGGCTGGCCCGGGCAGAAAACCATCGAAAACCAGCTTTGGGTCCTTAGTGAGAATATCACCCCCCGGCAACGGCCAGCTGACTACACTCAGGCTATCATGGACTTTGGCGCCACGCTTTGCCGCCGCAGCCAGCCCTGCTGCAGCGACTGCCCTATCTCAGACCACTGCCAGGCCTTCCAGCAAGACCAACCGCAACGCTACCCCAGCCCCAAACCCCGCACGTCTCCTTTGCCCATAAAAACCACTCGTATGCTCCTGCTCAAAGATGAGCAGGGTCGCGTGCTACTGTTAAAACGTCCCCCCAGCGGCATCTGGGGCAGCCTCTGGAGCCTGCCTGAATGCAATCATGATATTGATATTGCTGACTTCTGCCGTGAACGCCTTGGGATAGAGGCAAGAGGTATGAAAACTGGCAAAGTGCTGCGCCACAGTTTCAGCCATTTTCACCTCGACATCACGCCCATCAGTGCCCATGCCCGGCCCGCTGATCATGCCGTGATGGCGTCCGATGAAAGAGTCTGGTATAACAGCCGCCAGCCTGATAGCCACGGTCTGCCTGCGCCGGTAAAACGCTTACTTGAACCCACGCAGGACAAAAGCAACCCCGAACAGGAGTAACCACTCATGAGCCGCACCGTAAATTGCGTCAAACTGGGCAAAGAAGCCGAAGGGCTGGACAAACCCACCTACCCGGGTGAACTGGGTCAGAAGATTTTTGACCAGGTATCCAAAGAAGCCTGGCAAATGTGGATGGAACAGCAGACCATTATTATCAATGAAAATCGTCTCAGCCCGATAAACCCGGAACATCGCGCCGTGATTGAGGCCGAAATGGAAAAATTCTTATTCAGCAAGAGCTAAGAAACCCCCGTTGGGTTCCTCCGTTTGTGCTGTGTCCTTCGGCGGGCTTTCTGAAGGCAGGCTCAGGCCGAATGGAATTAATCGGCGATTCCCTGAGTAAATTCCAGCTTGACGTAGCCGCAGCAATCACGTTAAATACGCCGCTCCTACGAAAGGGACAAGTGACTAGGGACCAGGGGCGAGAAAACCCTTTTATCCCCACTACCGAACAAAGCAGTGGTAAACACTGTTTTTGCCTCGCAGCAACTTGCCCTCGCCACTTACATTTAAGGCCGGGTAGCTCAGTTGGTAGAGCAGAGGACTGAAAATCCTCGTGTCGGCAGTTCGATTCTGTCCCCGGCCACCATTCCCCCCCCAACCTTCCAAAATTGCTCAAAATTCGAGCAATTAATCATTTCTATTCGTCAATTATGACCAAAAGTTAGGGGATAACCTTACAGATCTTTCAAATCTAAGGCGGTATTCTGTCTTTAACAGGGAGGTGGGAGCTGTGACAGGGACGTCGCACTAAAATTCCTGATCTGCCGCACCTGCGGCAGGTTCTTTCTCCCTGTCCTGTACTTGATTGTTATTTTGTGAACCCCGTATACTTTCGGTAAAATATTACGGAATAACAAGGTAGCTCCCTGATTTCCAGCAAATCCCAACGCTGTATCGAACAACTGTGCGCCGAAGGCTGCCAGTCAGTTCGCCTGTATATCAGCCGTCTCGAGCAGGGCGAAGATGTCCCACAGGCCAATGAACTACAGCCGGAAGAAAAACAGCAGGTGCTGGCCGAGCTGAAAGCCATCATGGCGGTTTACGACAAATAAACGACCCCGCAGCAGCAAGCGATGGAAAATTACACCCAACCTAATTAACTATCTGTTTTATTTGAATAATTACATTTAACTTCCGGGGAATAAAAATATGAAAGGCATCATACTGGCGGGTGGCTCTGGCACCCGTCTCTATCCTCTGACTCGCGCTGTCAGCAAGCAGCTGATGCCGGTTTATGACAAACCCATGATCTACTACCCGCTTTCCACGCTGATGCTGGCTAGGATCCGCAACATTCTAATTATTTCCACCCCGGAAGATCTGCCCCAGTTTCAACGCCTGCTGGGTGACGGCAACCAGTTTGGCCTGCAAATCGAATATGCCGAACAGCCCAAACCGGAAGGTCTGGCGCAGGCCTTCACGATTGGTGCTGACTTCATCGGCGATTCACATTGCAGCCTTATCCTTGGCGACAATATTTTCTACGGTTATGGCCTTGGCACCAACCTGGCCAATGCTATGAAGTGTGAACAGGGCGCCAGTGTTTTCGCCTACCGGGTCCAGGATCCCGAACGCTATGGTGTGGTGGAGTTTGATAAAAATGGTAAAGCCGTGTCCATTGAGGAAAAACCGGAACAGCCCCGCTCCCATTATGCAGTGACGGGCCTGTATTTCTACGACAATCAGGTGCTCGATATCGCCGCCAACCTGAAGCCCTCCTCCCGGGGGGAGCTTGAAATTACGGACGTAAATAAAATTTACCTTGAAAAAGATAGCCTCAATGTAGAGATTCTCAGCCGGGGCACCGCCTGGCTGGATACCGGTACCCATGAATCTCTGCTACAGGCCTCCACTTTTATCGAAACCATTGAACAGCGGCAGGGACTCAAAATTGCCTGCCTGGAAGAGATCGCCTTTCATATGGGTTATATTAATGCTGCTCAGCTTGAAGCCCTGGCCCATCCGCTACGCAAAAACAGCTACGGACGTTACCTGCTCAATCTACTAAAAGATGATGACCCCGGTCTATGAAGATTATCCCCACCTCCCTTCGCGAAGTCCTGCTTATCGAGCCTGATGTATTTGGTGACACTCGCGGGTTTTTCATGGAAACCTGGCACGCGGACAAATATGCAAAGCTGGGTCTGGATGCACACTTTGTCCAGGACAACCATTCCCGCTCAAACAAAGGTGTATTGCGCGGCCTGCATTACCAGCTCGAACACCCCCAGGGTAAACTGGTGCGCGTCAGTCAGGGTTCGGTATTTGATGTCGCGGTTGATATTCGCAAAGGCTCGCCCACCTTTAGTCAGTGGGTGGGGTATGAGCTCAGTGGTGACAATTTCAGACAGCTTTACGTCCCGCCCGGTTTTGCGCATGGATTCTGCGTCCTCAGTGAGAGCGCCGATTTTATTTACAAATGCACCGATTTTTACGCCCCCGAATACGAACAGGGCATATTATGGAACGATCCTGATATTGCTATCGACTGGCCATCCGGCGACATCCTGATCTCGGACAAGGACGCAGCCAACAGCCCCCTAAAAGATATGCATGCAGCATTGCCTGTTCACGAAGATGCAACATGAAAATTCTAATCACCGGCGCAGGCGGACAACTCGGCCATGAAACACAGCTCATGCTGCAACACAAAGGTATCAATACCATTGGCATCGGTCGTAAAGACGTGGATTTTTCCCAGCCGGAACGGGTGGCTGAATATATTGCCTCACAGCATGCCGACTGGGTTATCAACTGTGCCGCCTACACCCAGGTCGATAAAGCCGAAGAAAACGCCGAGCTTGCTTTTCGAGTAAACCGTGATGCTGCAAAAGCCGTCGCCGAAGGGGTACAGAGCTATGCGGGTCGCCTGCTACAGGTTTCCACCGATTTTATTTTTGACGGCAAACAAGCCCACCCCTACCGTGAGCAGGACAGCAGCAACCCATTAGGTATTTACGGCCAGTCCAAGTGGGAAGGGGAACAGGCTGTCCAGAAAATTCTCCCGCAAGCTATTATCCTGCGCACCGCCTGGGTTTATGGTGTCCATGGCCATAATTTTGTCAAAACCATCCTCCGTCTGGCTTCAGAACGCGAAGAACTGGGGATCATTGATGAGCAGATTGGCAGCCCATCGTGGACTTTTGATATCGCTCAGGCCATGTATGCCCTGATCGAAAAAGAACGCACGGGTATTTATCACTTTAGCAATGAAGGCGTCGCTTCCTGGTATGATTTTGCCCTGGCTATCGTCGAAGAAGCACAGTCTCTGGGGTTTGATTTGAAAATCGGGACAGTGAACCCGATTCCTACACATGCCTACCCCACCCCGGCGATCCGGCCTGCCTGTTCAGTGCTGAGCAAGGAAAAAATTCGGGCTGAAATAAATTATAAAATTCCGCATTGGCGGGGAAGTTTAAAAACGATGCTGCAAAAACTGAGAGAAACCCGGAAGCAGAAATAAACAACCCCGCCGCAAGCGGACGGGGGATTAATCTGTAACGTACTGATGGGTTTCGCTTCGCTCTACCCATCCTACCGTTTTTCGTGGCAAGCCACGGGGAATCAAACCCAAAGAGATTAACATGAAAACACTACTCATCACTGGCGGCGCGGGCTTCATCGGTTCCAACTTTGTCCACCACTGGGTTAAGCAGCACCCTGAAGATCGCATCATTAACCTGGATGCCCTGACCTATGCGGGCAACCTGGAAAATCTGAACGGGATTGAACCCTCTGAAAACTATCGTTTTGTCCACGGTAATATTTGCGATGCCGATCTGGTCAACACGCTGTTCGAAGACGAAAAAATCGATCATGTAGTCCATTTTGCCGCCGAGTCTCATGTAGATCGCTCCATTACCGCTCCGGAGACCTTTATCAAAACCAACGTCCACGGCACCTTCACCCTGCTCGAAGCGGCGCGCAAATACTGGGCTAACGACACCCGCCGCCGCTTTTTGCATGTTTCCACTGATGAGGTTTATGGTAGCCTCGAAGCGGGTGATCCCGCTTTCACCGAGACCACTGCCTATGCGCCCAACAGCCCCTATTCCGCCTCCAAAGCATCGTCGGATCATCTCGTGCGCGCTTATTTCCATACCTACGATTTGCCTGTCATCACCACAAACTGTTCCAATAACTATGGCCCTTACCAGTTTCCGGAAAAACTGATCCCGCTGGTTTTTATCCATGCTCTGGAAGGCAAGCCCCTGCCCGTGTACGGTGATGGCAAACAGATCCGTGACTGGCTACATGTGAGCGATCACTGCCGAGGGATTGATGCCGTCCTGCAACAGGGGCAACCGGGTGAAACCTATAACATAGGCGGCTGTAATGAATGGGCTAACATCGATATCGTACATCAAATTTGCACTCGCCTGGATGGACTGCACGCCGGGGAAAAGCCAAAAGCTGAACTCATTACCTATGTCACCGATCGCCCCGGCCACGACAGACGCTACGCAATAGACGCAGGCAAAATCATGCATGAACTGGGCTGGAAGCCGGAGTACACATTTGAAACCGGTATCGAACAAACCCTGCACTGGTACCTCGACAACCAGGGTTGGTGGGAACGGGTACGCGATGGCGAATATCGCAAGTTTATCGAACAGCAATACAAGAGTCTTGCAGGATAAAAACAAGGTGGCACCTGCCTGCGCAACTGAAATGACTCAGAACTGTTCCCGCCAGTAAATAATCCGATCATCGCCGCGAAAAAGCCCAAAGCTGGCGCGCCCGCGGGGGTTGCTGGGGCCGGCACCACTCCAATTATACAGCAGCCATGTTGGAGCCGTACCCGTTATATCCATATTGCCGGTGAAACCCGCGCCGGGGGCTTTCAGCCAGGCATTGAAATTGCCAGCCAGCGGAGGTTCGGCAAACTGTTCTGACACCGGACCAGGCAACAGGCCAGCGGCGCTGCAATTGCTGCCGCCACTCTTAGCACTATCATCCCAGATGCAGGTTTGCCCGGCGCTGCCACCGGTCCCGGCTGTCAGCGAATCACTGGTATTCGGATCTGACAGGCCCAGAGAAATGGAGGTGCAACTGTTGTCTTTCGTGTTGGTCACATAACCATTACCGTTGAAATATTGCACGGTAACGGGCACGGCCAGATCGTTCAGCTCAGAGCCAAAGGCGTTTTCGATATTCAGACGCCCACTACGGATATCTACCGTCGGTTCGCTATGCCCCAGGGAAGAGACCGTATCGTTATCAATGGCGCGCAGGCTGATGCTTGCCGGCGCGGTATCCTTGGTGGAAAAGGTATAGGTGACATCGGTGCGCGAGCCATAGCCGTTGCTGAAATCGCTGCCGCTGAAAGTATTGTTAGTAAACAAACTGCTATTGCCTGCATTGGATACCTGCGGTAACTGGACGAAGCTGCCTGTATAGTTCTGGGTCTGGCTACCGGTGGTATTAAAGGCCGTGATGTTTACTGTGAAGGGCTGGCCTGAGTAGGTGAAGCCATCGGTATTGCAACCCTGCACGCGGCTGACATCAAAATAAGCCGGCGTGAAGCGACCGAAGATGCCGGTATTGAGCGTGGTGTTACCGATGACGGTCTCACCCAGATAGTTGGTTCCTCCAGTCAGCGCAGCGGTGATACTAAACACACCGACTTCGGACAAACTCTGATTATTAATGGTGACTTCACCATTTTTAGTAATACTGGTGTCGGTGACAGCCAGGCGGCCACTTGCCCCGCTTCCCGGAGCGATGAGGCTGTGGGTCAGGTGAATGCCGTTATGAACAAAATTAGGCGTGACCGTATTGTCGGCGCAGGCGGCGCGTACTTTCAGATTAAAGCCGGATCCGGCTGCGGTGAAAGCGCTGCACGCGGCATTCCTCGAAACACAGGCCGCATTGGCGTCATTACTATAGACATAGAGTTTCGCCGGTTTGCTGACCCAGGTGGTCGAGCCGCTCATGGTTAAACCTGATTCGACGCCCGTGCCGGTAAAGCGGCTGTTCAGGATCAATCGCCCGGCATCGGGATAGGTGACTTTTATTATAGCCTGACCATTGCCATCAAAACTTAAGGGTACGCCGGTGCCGGGTGGAGCGGTCGCCAGCGCATAGTTGGCCGTGCCGTTATTCAAGGTCAATACATTCGTACCCTGTGCGGGACTGTCATATTGGGTCCAGAAATTAATCGTTTCATTGCGATTGGCGAACGAGGGCACACACTGCTGGGTGGTCTGATCCAGACGCACGGCGCTGACGGTGATATTGCCCGAGGGGGCGCAGGAAATCTGGGTCGGAATACTGTAGATAAAGCCGGTATTATAAAAGGTCAGGTTGCAACTACTGGAACCGTCTGTCGTATTCAGGCATACCGGCGAGAAATTGGTGGCGCTGGGTGCTGAATTGCTGACCCCCAGCGTAACGGTTCCTGGGGTGGTATGACGCAGTTGCAGGGTCGCACTGCCGCCGGTAATAATCTGGGTGTTGCCGCCGACCCAGCCAGCCGGACTCAGGGTGATACTCACATCCCCGGTGTACAGGCTGGTGCAAGTAGGATCGGCACAGGTGCGAATGCTGATCTTTTCAGGTTCGCAGGTCAGGGCGCTGCCGTCGTGCCGGATCTCGATGTGATCCAGTGTGGAGATGATCGTGCAGGCATGCGTCTCGGCCATCACCGTGGCGATTTCGGTCTTGCTGAGGGCCTTGTTATAGACTTGCAGTTCGTCGATGTCACCATCGAAGCGCCAGTTGGGTACCGCCTCAGAACCTGCGGCGTTGGTTTCGCCGCCAATGCTGGCGGTGCCGCTGTCGCTGCCCCAGTTACCGGAATAGCGGCTGGCGGAAGTGACTGCGCTGGCATTGACATAGATCTGGCGGGTGTGGGCGATGGCGTCATGCACCGCGGTGACAAAATACCATTGCCCCGCGCTGATAACGGCCGATGAATCGAGGCTGATCGGATTGATATTGCGGGAGAAGAAACGCAGCTTCCCATTGCCTGGATCGCCCAGCGAAAAAGCAAAGCCGCCACTATTGTTTTCGTCATCGGCGAAAATGCGCTGATCCTTGTTGATAACGTTGGCCTTGATCCAGGCGGTAATGGTAAAACTGCCTGTCAGGTTGGGAAAGCCGGGTAGCGCCACGTAGTCATTGTTACCGTCAAAGCTGCCATAGCGACAGGTACCAGGATTGGAGGCAATCGCCCAGTTGGACATGCTGCTGCCGCCAGTGGTGGCGCCATTATTGCCCGTACCGCTGTAGCCGTGCCCGGAACTGTCTGCTACCTCGCCGGCCGTACCATTCCAGGCCGCTTCGTCCATATGCCAGTTAGCCAGCAGACAGCCGTGAGTCAGGTTCATGTCAGCATTGATCTGGCGGGCGGACAGTACTTTGGTGTAAATCCGGGTTTCATCCAGCAGGCCGCCCGCCGGGTTCGAAGTGTAATCGCTGCCACTGACGCCGCCGGTGCGATTGTCGCCGAAGTACAGGCTGTTGAGGTTGCCCAGCAGGCCGGTAATATTGAGCGGTCCGAGGCGATCGCCACGGTTGGTGGCCTGGCGTGACCCATCGACATAAATTTGCAGCCAGTCGGCGTCGTTATTGATATCCCAGGTGATAGCCACATGATGCCAACTGCCGGCGGCAAAATTATTGTTGCCGGTCTGCACGACCAGATCACTGTCATTGGAATCCTCAAGCACGAAACGCAGACGACCATTGGTGCGTTTGACCAGAAAGAAATATTTATCCGCGCCGCTGCCGCCATTATTGCGGGATCCATCCAGCAGCATGCGATTGCCGCTGCTCCATTTGCTGTTGCTGTTGTACCAGAAGGTAATGGTGCCCCTGGAACCTATCTGATTACGGACATTGAGCTGGCTGTCCACGGCATTCCCATTGCGGCTGAAATCCCCGGCCCGGCACAGGTGGCCGGGCGTGGTGGTGTTGGCGGTGCCCACCCGGTTGCCGGGGTGGCCATTGCCGCTGGTGTCGATCACCTCATTGGGCGTACCGTTCCAGGCCAGCTCATCCATCGCGTAATACGTCTGGGGCGAGGGCGTATGAGGGCTGAACCGCAAGGCTGTATTGGCCAGATTGGTGACGCTACTGTAGTCGTAAAGCTGATAGTCATCGGTAGTCACTTCCCAGCCTATTTGTGGATGCCCCTGGCTGGGGTTGCTGATGTTGCCGAACTGGTACACAAAGTCGCCGTTTTCGTACAAAATAACCTGTACATCAAAATGGCTGCCCGCAGCGGCCCATTCGGGTACGGCGGAAAAGGTGACGACGAAGTAGCGGTTGGGTGCGCTACCAAGTGAAGCATAACGCACGGTGCCGCCGACAGCGGGATTAAGATCGCCGCCATAGGCACGTAAGGTGCGCACCAGCCGGGTGTCGGGCATGGGATAGGGATAAATGCGCGGGGTGAAGCTGCTATAGGTACCGTAGCCGCAGTAAGTGTTGTTGAACTGCAGGCGGCCGTTGGACATGATGCGCACCGAGTTGTAGTTGGTGCCGCCAAAATTAAAGGTGAAGCCCAGGGGCAGTTCTTTGGTAATGTCGTCATCGGTCGAAGCCGAGGGACCACTGCATTCGTTGCTGCCCGATGCATGGGTCCAGACGGCATTGGTATGGCCGGCAGGATCGATCCAGTTGAACGCCTGGGTCTTCTCTGTATAAGTACCCGCAAAGGCGGTAGCGCTGGCCAACATCAGGAGCACCAGACTCCAGAGTAGAACCGCTTTATATGTCCTGAAAATTATCATGGCTTAAACCTCAGACGCAGACGACGACGACTGTATTCAGGATCACTGCTGCTGCCGTAAGTGCCCGTAGCGTCAATAGTATAAAATGTATTGCCGTCTACATTTGTGCTACGGCTGCTCACGCTTGCCTGCGTACCGGCAAGTGCGCCGCCGGAAAAAGTCATACTGGTATTGCCGCTGCCACCATAAATAGCCTGGTACATCCCCCATTGCAAGCCGCTGCGCGCAGCAAGATAGGCGCGCGCCGACGTGTATTCCTCGCTCAGGGAAGTATGGCTGGTGGACGAGATCTGCACCATCCCCGCAGCCAGCAAGGCCAGCACCACAATCAAAAAAATAGCCGCCGCAATCGCAAAGCCGCCTTGCGCACGTATGCGCGCAGGGACGAGTAAGGAGTGACGAGGGGCGAGGAGAACCGTCCTGTTTCGCATCACCTGCGGCCGGTTTCTTACTTTGCCTTCCTCTTTCTGTACTGGAGAACCCTTCGACAGGTTCAGGGCGAACGGGATCGGGGTTACTGCGTCCCTCGTCCCTCGCCGCTCGTTACTGATTTTAGGGCGCATTGTAAACCTGGGCCTCGTGGATCATTTGCAGGGATTCGGTACCGTTGTTAACGCTGATGTCGATGCGCAACAAGCCGGAGCGCAGCAGCGATCCTGGCATATAGGTAAAGGTGCAGGCGCTGACATTTTTAAGCAATAATTTTTTTGTGCCGCTGATGGCAACCGCCGGGGAAGCGAAGCTGCTGCGCGCACGATAAAGATTGGTCCCCTGAAGATAGAACAGGGTGACATGGTTTTCGATGATCTGAAAGCGATGGCTGGGGGACTGGGTGGGGAAATTTACCGCCGAGGCAAACTGAATCACGTTGACATCATCGGCGGGCACACCATTAGTGACCTTGCTGCCAATGCCGGAGATCTGCTGACGATGACTGCCGTTATTATAGATGTCAGCGTTATCCGTGTTATACACCACCACCCACTGCCCGGCAGCCGCGTTGATATTGTTGCCCGAGAGTACATCGAAGCTGTTAGCAAAAGCCGGGGCAATCGGTAGCGGTGCGCGCGCCTGACCGCTGGCATAGTTACCGCTACGGGTCTGGTATTCCCCGGCATCCACGGTGCGAATAAAATAAACAATACTGCCGGGATTGTTGCAGCCACTGCCGTTGTCGGTGCAGACACTGTTGGGCAGGGCCTGGCGCAGCTCGCGGCTGATACGCTCCACCGCCATACGCAGACCGGCTTGTAAATTATCGCGCCGGGTCAGCGCTGAATAGCTTTCCAGCGTGTTGCCGAGAAATACGGCAACCATGCTACCGACAATACCCAACAGCACAATGGCGATGACCATTTCGACTAAGGTAAAGCCACGTTGACAAGATTTGACATTATTAACGCATTGATGATTGATAGTCATGTAGGTTGGGCAGAGCAACCTACGGATTATCGTTTTATCATCACTCATCAGAAATTCAACCGGTAGGCGCTGAGCAGGTAACGGCTCTTGATATGATCGGTCACGATGACATCGATGCGCTTGGCATCATGGGCCAGCACACTGACGCCGGGCGGGGAAGTATTGTTAACTTCGGTACCGGCAAAACTGATCCGGATACAAACCGCATAACCGGCATAGTGGGCGGATATGTCGTTGCCTGCTTCATCCAGCAGAGGCTGACAGGGGCGGGTGCAGGCGGCATCGGCGGCGCTGACATTGGCACCGCAGTAAGCCAGATTCTGATAATCATCGACATCGTTGAAGGTAGCGCGGGTCTCGCCATCACTGCCAAAACCCGCAGCCGACTGCGCGGTGGCCGAGGGGCCGCTGGTGCATCGACTACCGGCGCTAAACTGCACACAGCCGCCGCCCAGTGGCGTGCTGTTGTCGTAGGCCTTGAGCAGAATTTCTTCGAGTATGGACTTGCCCAGCTCGATGCCACGAATGCGAACCATAGGATCGGCGCCCGTGCGGGTCGTACTGATATACACACTCATCACCGCCGTGACGGCAATGCCAACAATGACGATAAAAATCACCATCTCGATCAAAGTAACCCCGAGCTGCCGGCGGTTTTGCTCGTCCCTGACCCCCGGTGGCTCATTACTTTTCCTAAAAGTGCGCATAACCGGTATCCGCTTCAACCGTGATCGAAAGACTGCCGATGCTGAGTATGGCGTCGGCATTGGGGACGGGCCGGCCAAGACCGTCGAAGGCGAGAGTCACCGGGCTGGCGGTCACGCCATTGGGAAGAGTCTTGCTGTAGGGGCCGGAACGATCCGGACTTTGCAGGGGCGTGCCGTTGGTTTCTTCCACGGTATAATTGTTAGCGCTTAATCGAAACTGAATGCCGCCGCCACGGGCCATGGCCATTTGCTGTGTAAAATGCAGGGCCGAGAGCACTTCATCGGCAGCGCGACGTTCGGCAAACACGCTGGTTTTGACAAAGCGGGGGCCGGCGACAAAGCCGATAATGCCCATTATCAAAATGACCACTACCAGCTCAATCAGGGTAAAACCCCGGTGTTGCGTCACGTTGTATATCAGGTCGCGCTTCATAGCCTTGTTTTGATCGAAAACGCCGGGATAACCCGGCGTTTTCGATCTTGTGGATGAATCGAATTTTAGGGAACGATCACGTTAACTTTGCCAGTAACCGGAGAATAATCAATGGTTCTTCCTGGTGCCGCTTGATAAGTATAGGTGCATATGGAATTTGGATATGTTGCCTGATAATCAGAACCGGTCGCGGTGGAAACCGTGGGGGGGTTTTGCATAAGGCCATTCCAGAGTTCGACACAATTGGCCAGTTTCACTATGCTAGTCGCACCGGCAGTAGCGAAAGTGGTTCCGACAGGCCAGCCCTTGGTATTGAAATCTACATCGCCTAAACCGAAACTGGCCACATTTATGGCGGCGTCGGTATTGCCTTCGGCAAGCCAGGCTGAACGCGCGAGTGCAACACCGGCGCCAAAGCCGCCACCTGTGCCTTGAACGGCCGCAGTGTGAGCCCGGGTATTCACGTTAAGAAACCGCGGCAGGGCGGTGGCGGCAAGAATACCCAGAATCAGGATTACCACGACCAGTTCAATAAGGGTAAAACCTGTTTGTCTGTTTTTCATATCCAGGACTCCTGTTTCGCAGTTCGCGCACAGTGGCGGTTCGCGAACTTTAAAAAATAGTGTTTTATGAAGAGGTTATCGGCCATTTTTTTGAAAATTTAAATAAAAACCTGATTAAATTTGCTTAATCCCATGTTAAAGCAGAATATTTTCAAATCAATAACCACCCGCAGAGCGGGTGGTATGATGAAAGCCCCTGGAAGGAGCTATGGTTAACGTTAAACTCTTGCCCACCTCATTTGCTCCTGGCATTTCTCTCC
>ENA-ORDP01001389-ORDP01001389.1-marine-sediment-metagenome-genome-assembly--contig:-NODE-1389-length-13421-cov-3.121951_pt1 | contig 13421 bp, 13 predicted proteins | sample MGYA00248627_ERZ508539 | MGnify/ENA primary metagenome ERZ508539 (study PRJEB26208, sample SAMN05571518) | marine sediment metagenome | biome: deep sea; feature: Hydrothermal vent; material...
ATGAGAAAAGATTTGGTAAATTAAAAGACGCGATGAATGAGGATTTGGATCAATAGTAAAGCAAATTCTGTGTCAGGAACAAAGAATTATAACTAGCGAAATCATTTTAAGGTAATATATATGAAACAAGTAAAAAAAATTGTATTGGCTTACTCAGGCGGGTTGGACACTTCCGTGATCCTGAAATGGCTCATTGAGACCTATCAGGCGGAAGTCATCGCCTATGCCGCCGATATTGGTCAAAATGAAGAGTTGGACGGCCTGCCAGACAAGGCCCGACGTACAGGTGCCAGTGAAGTCTATGTTGAGGACTTGAAAAAGGAATTTGTAGAGGACTACATCTTCCGTGCCGTCAAGGCCAACGCCATCTATGAAGGTAAATACCTTCTTGGGACATCCTTGGCGAGACCTCTTATCGCGAAACGCCAGATTGAGATAGCCCAAAAGGAAGGAGCCGATGCAGTATCCCACGGTGCCACAGGAAAAGGGAATGACCAGGTACGATTTGAACTGGCCTATAAAGCCCTCAACCCGGATATCACCATCATCGCCCCCTGGAGGGATTGGGACTTAGGGTCCCGTGAACAGCTAGTTCAGTTTGCCAAAAGCCATGATATACCTGTCCCGGTGACCTCTGAAAAGCCCTATTCGTCCGACAGGAACATGATGCACATCAGCTTTGAAGGGGGAATACTGGAAGACCCATATATGGAGCCGAAGGAGAATATGTTTATTCTCTCAAAGTCTCCTGAGAAGGCTAAGGACGAAGCCACCTATCTGGAGATCTCATTTGAGAAGGGAATTCCCGTTGCCATTGATGGAAAAAACCTCTCCTCAGTGGAACTCATGGAGCAATTGAATCGGATAGCTGGTGAGAACGGTGTTGGGAGGGTTGACATTGTGGAGAACCGTCTGGTTGGGATGAAATCGAGGGGTGTTTATGAAACCCCCGGCGGGACAGTCCTGATCGATGCCCACCGTGCTTTAGAGACTCTCACACTGGAACGGGACACCTTTCACTATAAGGAAGTGATTGCTTTAAAATACGCTGAACTCATCTACAACGGCCTCTGGTTCCATCCCTTAAAGGAAAGCCTTGACGCATTCATTGATCACACACAAAAGGCCGTTACAGGGGATGTGAAAGTCAAGCTCTATAAGGGAAATTGTACAGTCGTCGGAAGGCGATCCCGATATTCCTTATATAACAACGAGTTGTCCACTTTCGAGGAGGATGATGTCTATGATCAGAATGACGCAACAGGATTCATCCGTTTGTACAGCCTCCCAACCATCGAATCAGCCAAACAAAAAAACAAGATTGAGGGATTATAAATGAAAGCCAAGCTATTATTTCTTTTCATTTCAATAGTTATACTGAGTCTATCCGCTTTTGGGGCCTCTAAAAGCTCTAAAGGGCTTTACAATGAGATGAAAAACTCCTATCAGAAGAACTATCCGGAGGATTTTGTGGCCTCTGTTTCAGGAGCCAAAATCAAGACCAGCCTGAAGGAAATCCCTAAGGGGGCGCGTTGTAAAGGAAGGCAGCCAAAAGTCACCTACCTCTTTTTGAAAGGTGAAGCAGAAAGTATTATTGTTGAGAACGTGGAAAATCCCTTTGTGACACGATTTCAAGCCCATTTAGAGGTCTATAAAAACGCCAAGTCCTTCTTGGACAGCGGGAAATCCTTTGCCCAGCTTCAGAAAACCTATTACTGGAAGTATTTATCTAGCAAGAGTGACTTGTATTATGTGATCAAGATGCGAAAGCACCGACTGCGGGAATCGGATTATATGCTTCTATACGTGGACAAGAAGAATCTTTCTCTTAAAAAGATTGTTCAGTACAGTGGTGGTAAGATTGTGGGGACAGTGAATGTGACCTATCGAAAAGTGAAAAAGTATCTTTTGCCGTCTCTACTGAAGTTTAACGTGAAATTAGGGGGCAGAAGGCGAAGGGAACACTTTATTTTAAGGATCACCAACTATAGAGTCAATGTAGACCTGAGTTCTGACGATATAATAGATTTGCAGGATGACTGCCCATCATTAAAGAAAATATTGGATCAATAACTGTTTATTGCATTTTTATGACGACCATTAACATGCGGATGACAAGAGCAAAAAGGGTGATTCCTTCAACGAGAAAAGCGTTGTATTATAAATGGATGATAATCGCTAAGTGCCAGGAGATTTGTTGTGATAAAATTACAAGATAAAGACTTTAAAGATCATTGGGCCAGGATTCTTGAACAAATAGAATCGGGTGAATCTTGTGTTATTTTCAGGGGAGATAAACCCATTGCTAAGATTTTGGCCATTAGGAACAAAAAGACTGGCTGGAAAAGACCGATTGAAAAAGTTAAACTTTCAGGGACTCTATTAACAAGTCAAGTCATTGTGGATGAAAGAAATCGATGACCTATTATTTTGATACCTCTAAGCTGTTCAAAAACATAAAAAGCGTTTGACTTTTGCAAGGTTTTCATTATTTTATACTCTCTAGATCGAAATCCAGGCGAGTATAGTTCAATGGTAGAACCTCAGCCTTCCAAGCTGCTGACGAGGGTTCGATTCCCTCTACTCGCTCATTCACCCTGCCCATGGATCATTTGAACCTCTTTAGATCTCCTCTTTTAAAGATCCACTCAGGGGTAACGACAAAACTCCCCTCAAATGTGTGCTGGTACCAGGGACTCGTCTCTTTATCTTTTGGATTCACTAATATTTGTATGTCCTGAGCCGGCATATAGCTTTGAGCCAGTAGAAAAAGCTTCCGACCACTGACTTTGGCTTGGGCGACGTCCAAAACGATAATAGCGTGACCATAAGGCTTACCCTTCTGGATAAAGACATCTCCTGCTTTCATATCCTTCCACACTACCTTTTTCAGTTCCCTATGGAGAGATCGCGTGTTGGCATTCATGAAAACATAGTCCATGTATTTCCTGAAACTTCTGTAGGAATAGCTTTTATCAGCGTAATTTTTGTAATATCTGGGCCTACCGTCCTTTAAGAAGTTAAAATGAATCCTTTTATAACGCTTTTGACCGTATAAATACTCGCCACGAAGTCGCATGACAGCGTCTGCACATTGCTGCAGGTCTTTCTTACCAATATCCATATCCACGACAGCCAGATAAACGGCTCCTTTTTCTTTGATGTATCCATCGAAATAGCGTACTTTGAAGTCATGACTTTTTAAGGGTAAATGCCTTAAGTAGTAGGCAAAACTGGATTTCAGGACTTTAGGTCTCATATACCCTTCAGGAGATTGGATCCTCTTGTAGACAGTCATCCCTTTGGGGTGGATCAGACTTTTCGCTTTGATCTTTTTCTCAGGCATTAAAGAAAGAGGTCTTTTGTCTTTGTTCCTACCCGGAGAATCCTTTGAGCAGGCTATTGTAAGTACTATAAGGGCCAAGATCATTATTCTACACATCATTTAAAACTTCCAATCCAGGTAGAGTGCTTGTCAAACAGGAGAGTACTGGTTCAACATGTTGAACCAGTACTCTCCGTGGCCTGCCCAGACACTGGATTAAATATAATACTTTTCTTCTCACTGTCAATGGATATACTCAAGGATCCTGGTGACCGCATCGTCTGGTGAGTGGGACTCGGTGTCTATTGTCAAGTCTTGAAGGCTCTGGTACAGGGGATTGCGGACTTTAAGCACTTCCCGGATTTCCCTTTTCAGGTCATGGGATGTGAGAGCCGGTCTGTTGGGATCTTCATGAATCCGTTGGTAGATCGTATCTTCCGAGGCTGTTAGCAAAACGATGGTGCCGTATTCCTTTATCAGTTCTCGATTCACACTTGATAAAACAGCCCCTCCCCCTGTGGCAAGGATAATGGGGTCGCTCATCAGACAAAGTCTTTGGATCACCTGCTGTTCAATTTGGCGGAAGTAGTTTTCACCCTTCTCTTTGAAGATTTCCGGGATAGTTAGACCTGTGTCATTCACGATTTCTGTGTCGCTGTCATGAAAGGATCGCTGGAGCCTTGATCCCAACAACTCCCCAATGGTGGTCTTACCCACCCCCCGATAGCCGATGAGTATGATATGGTCTTCAGCGCGGTTTATAGATAACATGACTGTTTATATTCACCTGGTTAAAGAAATCGGACGTAACGATCCGGCCTTTTGCCACGTTTTCGTCAATATCGGTGATTCGGATCTCCTGAAGGCCATGTCGAGGATCCTCCGAGTAGGATAACAGGGTCTGCCTTAGAAGTTGCTTATTGTTCATGATCCTGGGTAGATTGGAAAGGGCAAGGAGTTTATTTAGGGCTTTTGTTGACTGGATCACGAAAAACCGATCGCCTTTTTTATATCCCTGTCGCCTGCCAATATTTAAGTAGACTTCTTTATAGTTCTTTCTTATAATCTGACCAATAACAGGAAAGAGCTTTTCCACACGGCTGGCTAAATGTAAGGCACTGGATAAAAACCGACTGGAACCCCGTTGATTGATCTTCAAAGTCCTGAAGGCTTCTCCATCCTTAAGGTTAAAGATTCTCAAAGTGATATGCACCCCCCCCTTTGTCTCACGGACGGTTCCTTTGATCATATAATCGGCCTTTTGATCTCTGGCAATGGCTTCGTCGTTCTTGAAGTTCTTCTTTCCCTGGATCAATACAACATTCAGCCGATGCCTCATCTTCAATGTGGTGTACAGTATTTCACGATAGAACCGATTCACTCCAAAATGATGATGGAAATCATGGTTTGAGTCAAAGAAAACCAGTGCCAGCTTGGGTTGTACCCTGGGCTGATCATACTGGTTGATACCAATCCTTCTGGCCAATCGTCTCTTTAAGGCCCGTTGGGTAAATCGGATTTCATCATTAATATTGCGATTCGCAGGAGCTAGAGGGCGAAGGACTTTAAGCTCATCCAGGTACATTTGGTCTAAACCCTGGCTTTTATAGACTTTGGCGAGTTCCATTCTAATCCTCCAATTATTGGGATCCAGACGAATCCCCCTTCGGAAGGCAAAAATAGAGTAGTTCGTCAGGTTTTGACGGAGATAATTCCGTCCCTTTCTGAACCAATAGGCGGCTAAATAGGCTCCACGCCGTCGGACCTTCATATTCGTCCAATAGTACTTATGATAAATGCTTTCAGCCAGAAACCGTAAGCCTTCATTGCCCGCATCATCCCTCAACCCTTCGATAAGAACGGCCAGACCTCTATCCGGCTCACCCACACGCTCTAAAGCCAGACCTAAGTGATAATGATAACGCAAATCCCCGGGATTCATGGCCAAAAGCTTTTCCAGAAGGTCTTTTGCTTGTTCCCACTCGTCCATCTCGTAGAATACCTGAAATAATATATCCATCGCCTCAACGTAGGTGGGAGAGACTCTGAGGGCTGTTTTAAGGTATTTTTCGCTGGATACATAATCCTTCTGACGATAGTGATATTCACCCAAATAGAGATTGGTTTTGGGGTTTTTATTATCGATCTCCTCTGCTATTTCCAGATGATATAAGGCTTTAGCATACTTGTTAAGCATGAGGTAACTGCGTCCTATCTTAAGATCCGCTGTGATCCGCTTTGGAGAGATTTTAAGGGACTTCTGATAGTAGCGGATCGCTTGCTTGTAGGCCTTTTTACGGAAATATATATCTCCATAGACTATGTAGATCTCATATTCTCGGGGGCGTAATTCAATAGCCTTCAGCAAATAAGACTCGGCACTATCCCATTGACTCATCTCCATTTTGGTTTTAGCGAGCCAGAGGACGATGCTGTATTCATTTCTGAATCGGGCTTGAGCCATATTAAAATGCTTCAAGGCTTTGCTATAGTTCTTAAGCTGATAGTAAGCTCTTCCCATTCCTATCTGAGCCTCTTTATAGTATGGGTTGATTTTAAGGGCTTCACGATAATGATAGAGAGCACTTGTATATTTCTTTGACTGAAAGGCGTTTTCGCCTTTGTTATAGTGAACCTCGGCGTTGTCAGCCTTGACATCCGCTACTGATATAAAGGTCGATACAAATACTATCAGGCCCAAAGTAAGCCATGTTCTCATAAATCCCCTCCTAATGAAGAATCCTGATTAATTACTGTTTTCATTTCCTCTAACTTGTCTAATATCTTTTCTCCAGCAGGAGAGTCAAGACTATACTTCTCTGCTTCTTTGATCAATTCTAATAGTTCATCATAGTGATGGATAAACTCTTTTGTCTCACCGGGGAAGTGGACGGTGTCAGCCCGGCCCACATGGTAGTGGTTGTGACTATGATAATGATTATTATGTCCATGCCAGTCTCCCTGTACCATGACATCAAGAGAACGATCTAATTCATCAGACTTCAAGAACTTAAAACTCTCATAATGTTTGATGCCCTGTTCAGTGATCATGGACTTATTTCTGTATGTCTTTGCCAATCCCAGTTGGATCAGCTCTGAGAGTGCTTTTGCCACTTTTCCCTTTCCTTTTTCAGGCCCAAGAAGGTTAAACTTCTCTTCTAATGTCCCTTTATCCAGTCCAGAACCGGGATTCTCATGATGATACTGATATAAAATCCTCAATACCTTCAGGGAGATGTCTTCTAAATCCTGTGTCATCCTTCTTCCTCTACTTCAAAATCAAAAAGGCTCCCACCAGCAGTACTGTAAAAGCCAAGGTCAGCCAATTAAAGTATTTATCAATGAACTCACTAATTCTTGGGCCAAACTTGTAGATCAACCCAGCCACCAAAAAAAACCGGGCCGACCGACTTAAAGCCGAAGCCAATATGAATATGGGGAAATTGATCCCTGTAACACCGGCCAGAATAGTAAATATCTTATAGGGTATCGGGGTAAATCCTGCTGCAAACACAATCCAGAAGTCATATTCCTTGTACAATCCTTCAATATAAAGAAATCTTTCTTCGGTAAATCCTGGAATATAATCAAAAAAGACCGGTTTAAAACTGGCCCATAAGCCCCAGCCGATACCATAACCTACCATCCCTCCCAGGACTGAAGCCACCGAGCAGACCAATGCAAAGCGGAAAGCCTTTGTGGGTACGGAAAGGGCCAATGCAATGAGTAATATATCCGGTGGTATCGGGAAAAAGGAAGATTCGGCAAAGGCCAATATAAACAATGCTGGCACACCGTAGGGTGTTTTGGCCCAGTGTAGAATCCAATCATATAGATTTCTTATCCATTTCATCCAGCATCCTTTTGATGATCTCTATTACTAAATCGTCTTCTGTAGGGGCGACCCGGCGGGTCGCCCTACAGAAGGCTTCTTCTATCGGGTGAAATAACCCGCCCGATCCTGCCCAAAGAGATCCTTAAGCTTTACTTTGACTTTAACATCTCGCCACTTTAAGATCTTGTGAGCCGGTATTTTAGACTCATAGCGTATAAAATAATCACCTTTTTGATAGTTCCGTATCGTATGGATTAAATCTTTTAAATCATTGTCCTGATAGGCTCTGAAATAATGTCCCCCTGTCCTGGCGGCCAAATCCTTAAGCTCATCCCTCAATGATTCAGCAGTCGATGACCCATCAGAAAAGGAAATCACGTAGACGGGTATCTGGTTGTTTTTGGCATAATTCAAGCAAACGTTGTACCCATAAGGGTAAAAGGCTCCCCATTGCTTCTCATGTTTACGAGCCGTCTTTTCCAGCTCATCCCTCTCATTTTCCCTACTTTCATTGGTATCTTCATCGCTTTCACTCTCTCTTTCCTCTTCCTCCTCACCGGTCCCCCCCTTTAGCTCACCGGACGTGATCAGTACAATCGCCCCTTTCGTGCCTACTGCAGAAAAAGCATCTGTGACCCCATCAAAAAATGCCTCCCCAACAAGTTTAACATCATCCTCTTTGAGATCATCTATCTCCCAATCACTCTTGCCCTTTAACATCCCTTCAGGAAACTTCTTCTCAAGGATGGCTGTCCTCGGAGAGAGCAGGTTGTTCTTTACGAAACTTTGAGCCATCCAATGTTCTTTATTAAAATTAATCACCTCCACCTGATCCTCAGGACTTAAGGCCTCTAATAACTTGGTTGTAATCTCTTCAAGCCGATTTTTATGAGAGGTCATAGCCATAGATCGTTCGTTCAATATGGCTAATGAGAGGTTCTGGTTTTTTGGGCTTTCCATAATAGATAAAACGTCATGAATCACGCCATTTTCTATCACCCTGAAGTTAGGGCTTTTCAAGCCATAGATCGGCCTTCCAAACTGATCCCGAACCTTCACACGATGGGTCACAGTGGCTAATGCTTTCTCATCCGATATAATATAGTTGATCATCCTGCGAACAAAATGATTGTCCGAGTATTTTGCTACAAAAGACTGAAGGATAGATACATCCAGGTTATTATACTTCATTTTTTCGGGGACTAAAATAGAAACATCCCTCCCCTTGAAATCCACGGTATAGAGGAATTGGTTTTCATCCAATGCCATATCCACAGGGTATTGACTTTCTATATCTTCATTTTTCCTAAGTCTGGAAGCTAAACTGGCATTGATAAACTTATGAACGTAAGGCTCATCCGCTATTGGAGCCTCTGGAATATTCGACTCCAACCGAACCACCACTTTCTCCAGGATTTCTATATTCAGGGGGTTTAATACTATTTTGATAATACCTTTTTGGGCGTCGGATACAAGGATTTCATGGTCTGAGACTCTTTTGATCCCCTTTGGCTCAAGAAGTACATCCTCTCCCAGGGACTTTAGGTAGTTCCCATTGGATTCATAGATTTGTATTCGCTTCTTCCCTGTGTCTGTCACATAAATCAAATCACCCGATCGCTCCACTCCTCTATCTGTCTGATAAGACTGATTCTTTAAGACCACAACGTCCATTGGATTCAGTAATTTACCCTCTTTTTTTCCGTCCTGACCGAATGACATTAAGAACTGTCCATTAGAATCGAACTTCTGAACACGACGATTGCCATTGTCCACAACATAGATTTGATCGTATTGATCGATGGCTAAGCCCTGGGGACCGTAAAACTCTCCATTCCCCAATCCAGAATGACCAAAGCTTGATAGATAGTCCCGATCCTTGCTGTACTTATGGATTCGGTCATTTCCATAATCGGATATATAGATCTCTTCTTTTGAGTTTTTAATAATATCGTAGGGGTGATTAAATCCCACGTCTCCTGATGTGAGTCTATCCACAATCTGACCATTTCGGTCGTAGATCACCACGTTGTTGGAGGCGTAGCCGGCTACCCAGAAAAGCCTGTCCTGATCGATGTATATGGATGTGGGGTTGACTATTTCCCTGAATTTAGGGTCAATGAGTCCTTTTGTTGGGATAAAGGATTCGCTGGAATCCTCTTTGGACGGGACGATCTGATAAAGAAGACGGTTGATCTTGTTTTTGAGTAATGGATCATCACCTAGAAGATTGAGAACATGCTCCCACTCAGTGAGGGCGCTTTTCACGTGGCCGCTGTGATAGTAAGCTCTACCCAGCCAATACCTGGCCTTATAGTAGTTTGGATCGCTGGATAACGCTCTCACAAAGGAATTCCTTGCCGCTGTATACTCCTGCTGGTTGAAGTGATAGACTCCTTCTTTAAACAGCTTTTCAGCCACTGTCCTCTGACGCCTCTCCAGATCGGCCACTAGCAAACTTGCGATCACTATAAGGATTCCAATCACTATAATGAGCTTTTTCTTCATGTTCCCTCCACATTTGACGTATCTATCGGACATTTTTGGAATATCCCAAAAATAATTTGTCCCAAAAATTGATGATAATTCCTTTTATCATTTGACAAATCAGTGTTGTTATTATTATATTAGTAATTACGGATACCATACACTGATCATCTAACTCAGGATTTCACTTTAGATTGTTGAAGGATAGAAATGTCGGTTATCAATTCTTATATCGATGAAAGTGAGCTGACACAAAAGCTTAAAAACGATCTTAAGGATTATTTTAAGTTTGTAGCTCTCGTTCAAAAAAAACGTTCTTTAAGAAGCGTCCGTCTCATTGAAGAGTATATTAAAAAAGAACCCGACATCACCCATCGGATCCACTTTATTGAAGAGTTGGACCGTGAGGAACAGTTTGCCTCTAAAGCTGAACCCAACGTTGCCCAAGAGGATATCAAGAAGGCTAAACAAGCCTTGGGCGGGAAAAAACAAACCTTATCACCCACTTCCATTCTCAATTATATCTTTTCAACTCGTAAGCTGGTCAAGAGTTTCGCGGATCGTACCAATATTATCATCAGCCGATTGTTTTCTATTAGAACCACGGGTGAAAGTGAGTTTCATTATAAAAAGATTCTCAGTGACGCTAATACTCTTCTTATGAAACCTTTAAATTACCTTGTGGAACATGGATGGGAGAAGCTAGACCGTCGTTCGTATAATGTGGTGGTCACTTACAATAAGTTCATCCGACTTCTTGTTCAGATGGGTAATATCTTTCGTCATAATGATCCTAAATTCACCTTCAAGGAGCTAGACCAATATATCCACCTCTATCTTCAGGTGATGAGCAAAAAAGCCAATGTAGAGATCCTTAAAGAAGCTTTTTATGAAATCCTTTTCTTTGTACCTAGTTATAAAACCCATTTTCGTGAGATGGTTCAACTTATCAATGACATTAATAATACAGAATCCCGGGGACTTTGTTTTTTTAACATCATTTTGGGTCTCTTTATGGTTCGCTATCGCCGCTTTGTAAGAATGAATGAAATCCTGAACCACTATAGCATCCAGGACATCGATGATACTCATTACGACTTCAACCCAAAGATCGCCCAATATATCAAAGACACATTGGACACCATGGAGCATAAATATCGGGAGGCTGAGAAAAGACTTTTCTTCTTAAGGTTTTTAGAGGAAAACATAAGTTTCAGAATGGAGCCAACCAATCCCGTCTTTCCACTTTTTGGTAAAGTCTATTATTCTGAGCATTTAAAATATCCAAAGACTGTTTTTGACTTACGCAAGGATAATACGATTGACAACCTTGATTTTATGGAAACTTTTCCATCCAATATATCGGGGCCGATGAGTCAGTTTATGGATGGTTATTTAAGGGTTTACGGGAAGTTCCTGAGAGGTCAAGCCACTCTTCAATATAAAGAGGGGCCTAAACAGCCCAGAGCCATCTTTAAAGAATGGATCTTTGCCTCAGAGCTTGAGAAACTACAGCGATTACATCTTGATCTGGAGAATCTAAAAGCCTCCAACGCCTATTTTTCCATCCCTCTAAAGACTTATTTACTCTATAACAGGACTAAAAAAACAGAGTTAGAAAGAGAGGAAAAACTCTGTTCCATTATAGAAAGTATCTCTAACGCCTTTTATTCTATCGCCGAGATGATAGCGATCATTTTATACGGTCATTTTTCTGCCCAAACCCTCAAAGGTGAGGAAATCTTCTCGGCCGCGGCCTCTCAGGATAAACCCATCGAAAAGCTTTCCTCTGACCCACGCCTTCTGCCTTTTGCCATGCATTCTGTGGTGGATGACCCGTATCTTGAGAATCAGTTGGTTCACAGTATTTTTAATGAAATCATTGTCTTCACTCTTAATTTCGCCATGCTTTTGGAGAACACACCCCTCCGCAAACGGTTTACTGAAAAGCAAAAATACATCAGCCAAACAGAGGAGTATCTTAACATGAAGTCTAAAATCGATATTTAGTGATTCCCATTGGTTTTTAGAGAGTCTTTTTCTCTTATCCCACGAAGCAATACGATATTTTACAGTTCTATTGATGATGAGAAACAAATGAGTCATTTATGAAAGGCTGAATATGTTTTGACCCATCCAAAAGAACATCGGCGGTCTGGAAAACCAATTCCTATCATAAAAGGAACAATTGACAAATGCCAATTATCTCTCTCAAAAAGGCAGAGAAAGAAAAACTCCTGAATCTCTTCTTCAGACTTCATAATTTGAGCAAAAACCATCCAATGGCCAAAGAGGAAATTATGACAGCTTTACGCTGTCTGAAAGGCGTTCATTCCAACGCAATTGAAGATCGAAGCATTGATCGGGTTTTTTTACAGATCCTTTTGCATAATGCTGGTATTTCAGATAAAAAGATGATCTCCGCCGCTTACCAGAAAGCGTCTTTTGAGCTTCATGGACAGGAGGAAATGCTGCGATGGCTAGAGACCTTGAGTAAAACCCCAGAGCCTGTCTCCATCTCCCTTATCCTTGAAATACATAAAAGGATTTTTTCAAAAAGCTGGCCTGATATGGCCGGTCGCTTTAGGGATATTGAAGTTCGAATATCGGACATGAGTCACGTGCCTCCCCACCCTCAGCAAATATCACAACTACTCCAACAATATTTAACAACTATTAATGAACAACTCTCTGACTTTAAGATTCTTACTACAGATAATTTCTTTGATGTGTTAAGATTGTCTGCTCAAGCCCAGTATCTTATTGCTCATGTTCACCCCTTTCAAGATGGAAACGGGCGGGTGGCACGGGCCTTTGGAGACTATATACTCTTGACGTTTGATATGTTTTATGATGTCATCATGACCGAATATAGAGACGCCTATCTGGATGCCCTTGTAGAGTGCGATACAAGCAATGCCGATCCATTATTCAACTTCCTTCAATTTAGTTATCTTGAGACTCTGGAACGCATTTCCACTTTCTTCAACTTGATTAAAGATGAGTGATTTATTTTGCCCCTGAAATTACCTCCATCAGGCATGAGAGCCCTTATTCTTTTCTAGTTCCTTCTCCCTCCAAGAGAAGGTTAGGGCTCTTCTCTCCAGATTATATAATGAACTCGTCGAACTCACGTTTTAGAATCATATTCCGAACTTGTTTTACTTGCCAGGACTTCCCCTTCATTCAGCAAAGCGATATGGGACTTTATTACTTCTCACTTTTTGATCAGTATCTTTCTGACTTACGCCTTTAAAGACTTTCCCATTCTTCTTAGAGAAAACTTTTTACCAACTTCATGATCCATCTCAATGAGAAGCCTCTTGATTTGAGGAATAGAGTACTCTTTATTGCTGGGTAGAGTGAGTGTATAGGTTTCATAACGCATATAGAAATAGCGTCCTCCAGGCTCAGGTGAACTAAAACCATAGTTTTCAAGTCTCTTGATGAAATCTTTTCGTTTACAGGATTTCCATTTGCTCATGATTCCTGGTTTCCGACACTTTCTTATTGAGATCAATTCCATCAATCACGGGTAGTTCGTCTCCTTCTCTGATTTTGACGATGAGCCATCCTTCCAGGGAGGATTTCAGCTCTTCCTGGCATTGATACAGAGTATCGCTAAAGGAGATCACACCGGGACATTCAGGGATTGTCCCTGAAAAGCCGGACTCTTCCATTTTATCGTAAACGGCCTTAGTCATGGCCTTTGTGATGTATTGGATAAGCATGGCATCATCTCCTGTAGGAAGATTTAATACAGATCGGAAGAGC
>ENA-ORDP01001390-ORDP01001390.1-marine-sediment-metagenome-genome-assembly--contig:-NODE-1390-length-13416-cov-7.502582_pt1 | contig 13416 bp, 13 predicted proteins | sample MGYA00248627_ERZ508539 | MGnify/ENA primary metagenome ERZ508539 (study PRJEB26208, sample SAMN05571518) | marine sediment metagenome | biome: deep sea; feature: Hydrothermal vent; material...
TCGCAACATAAGGTCATCCATGACCAAATCCCGGAGGGAGAGGGGGCTATGGTGCCAATACTTATGCAACGATTAATACCATCCTCTGAAATCGTATTCAAGCCTGTTTCCAAGTCACACACTAGGCATTAAAACAATGATTTCATCAGGGTAAATACTGATATTTAACTTTGTATAACACTATTTCACAATTGTTAACGCAATAAAGTTTGTAAACCATCATAGTAAACTCTACTGTTAAAATACCAATACAAAATATGGACTAGAAACCAAGGAATAAGCATCATGAAACTATCATCCCGTTCTGACTACGCCACCAAAGCCATGCTCGAACTTTCCACCACACCTGACAAACCGGTCAACCTTGCCTATCTGGCCCAGGTTGAAGATATATCTATTTCCTATCTGGAACAGATATTCTCCTTGCTGCGTAAACACGATCTTGTGAAAAGTGTTCGTGGTCCAGGTGGCGGCTATATTTTGAGCAAGCCCATGAACAACATCACCATTGGCAACATCGTCAAAGCCATTGACATGAATCGAAAATCAAAGAAAATCGAGCAAGCTGAAAATTCTGATGATCCCATTCATCAACCAGCCAGTCATCAAATGTGGGAACATCTCTCAAGTATGGTCTATGGCTATCTGAACAAAATCAGCCTTGAAGACATTCACGATGCTCGCCAACGACTGATTGAGAACCAACAGAATTCAGCTGGAACGCAGGCGGCCTGAAGACCTTCATCTGTTTTTATTGCCTCCGGCAAAGGTACCAGGGAGGGTACATTGCCGCCTTACTTGTGTTTGTTCACATTCAGTTATGAACCCATAAAAAAACGGACTCCTTTTTTACAACGCGGGAGGATAGGCCTGCATTTGGACTTTATCCGGCGTCCTTCCCAGCATATATATCGTTCCCTGAAAACGCGCTGCCCCGGTACTGCTAAACTCAAACCGGTACGTTCGATAAAAACGCAGTTGGCCGTGATAATTCCGTCGTATCCGTAGCCTGACAAACTCTACGGTATCATCAAGAAACTGCACCTCCGCCCGGTCACAATGCTGACGTCCAGCTTCTCTGGCCTTCTCCTTGACACCCACACTGTCCCACCAGAAAAAAACAATCATACAGAGAATAATAACCAGCATTAAAGAATTCATCCGTCAAAATACCCTGTTTTCTTCTGAGGTTCTTATAGCTCTTCTGTTTTATTGTTTCAATATTGCGCTAACCATAGCATGTCAGGGGCAACATTTTTGCATTCTGTTAAAACCGCAGAGAATCTGGACAAACTCCAGGCACTGTCATAAAAGTTTCTTTTGCATAATGGATTTCAATATTGTAAGTTAGATTTAGACACAAAAGGTATTGTGTTTATTTCATTCAATAATCAGGGAGGATTACTCATGAACAATTCTGTTCACACCTATTGCACTATCACTTCACTTGTCGTTGCACTAAGCAGCTCACTATCGGTCGCTAATGCCGCCATTCGAGTCCCCGGACCCGGTGACCTTGTTATTTCAGAAGTCATGGCCAACCCCTCGGCCGTATCAGACCGCTTCGGTGAATGGTTTGAACTTTTCAATCCCACTATGGATTCTCTTGTTCTGAACAACCTTGTTCTTAGCGACAATGGTAGCAATCAACATCAGATAACGGCAGCCAATGATCTGCTCATCAATAGTGGCCAATATTTTGTGCTGGCCCGTAACGGTGATACCAACATCAATGGTGGCGTAGTCGCTGATTATGTCTACTCAGGATTCAGCCTGAACAATACTTCGGATGCTATCATTATTTCATCTGATAATATAGAAATCACCCGGCTTGAATACAGTGCCGGATTTGTGAAAAATGGTAAAAGCACTGAGCTTTTTTCGCTCCCCAGCGAGATTGACGATTATCAGACTACCCCGGATAATCTGACCTATGGAGCGGGTGACACGGGAACACCCGGCGTCGCAGGATCGTCTAAACTAATGGTCTCGGCTGTGCCTGTACCTGCTGCAATATGGCTGTTTGCCAGCGGTCTGATAGGGGTTTGCAGTATTGGCAAAAAGAAAAAGGGCTGATTTTTTCAACATATCCCGTAGAAAAAAATACGGTCTGTTCAGAAGTCCCGTTCCAAACAGGCCGTATTTATCTATAACGTAAAGCTTGATGGGTTTCCCTTCGTTCTACCCATCCTACAAGTGTGCGGTACAAAGAGTAGGATGGGTAGAACGAAGTGCGAAGTCCAGAGGGGAAACCCATCAATAAAGACTTTTTTACTTATCAGCCAACATTTTGAATAATGAATTGATACGACTAACAAAACTGGCCGGATCTTCCAGTTGTCCACCTTCACTCAACATGGCCTGTTCAAACAGCACGTGACACCAATCAGAGAAACGCTCCTCATCCTGCTCATTACGCAGACGTTCGATCAACAGGTGATCCGAATTGATTTCCAAAACGGGTTCCAGATTAGGCACATTCTGACCGGCCTGTTTAAGCAACTTCTGCATGTTCAGTGCCATCGCATCTTCTTCAACCACCAGGCAGGAAGGAGAATCAGTCAGCCGATGTGAAATACGCACCTCTTTGACCTTGTCACCCAGAACATCTTTCATTCGTTTAAGAAGATCCTTGTATTCTTTTTCTGCTTTTTTCGCCTTTTTCTTGTCTTCCTTGTCTTCCAGATCACCCAGATCTAAATTACCCTTGGCAATGGACACCAGTTTCTTGCCCTCAAACTCGTCCAGATAGGACATCATCCACTCATCAACACGATCATACATGAGCAGCACTTCGATATCCTTCTTACGGAACAGTTCCAGATGGGGACTGTTTTTAGCCGCAGCATAACTTTCAGCCGTCAGATAATAAATCTTATCCTGTTTGTCCTGCATACGACCGAGGTAATCATCCAGCGACACATTCTGTTCATCGGAATCATTATGAGTTGAAGCAAACCGCATCAGTTTCAGTAATTTATCTTTGTTGGCAAAATCTTCCGCCGGACCTTCTTTTAAGACATTGCCAAATTCTTTCCAGAAGCCCGCATACTCTTCCGGATCATTCTTCGCCATTTTCTCCAGCATACTGATGATTTTTTTCACCGAACCATTTCGAATCGTATCGATCTGGCGATTATGCTGCAAAATTTCGCGGGATATATTCAGCGGCAGATCATCCGAATCGACGACCCCACGAATGAAGCGCAGGTAGTTGGGCATCAACTGTTCCGCGTCATCCATAATAAAGACACGCTTGACATATAGTTTGATACCATAACGTTTATCCCGATCATAGAGATCAAAAGGCGCGCGCTTGGGCAGATAAAACAGCGTAGTATAACTCTGAGTTCCTTCCACCTTGTTGTGTATCCAGATCATAGGATCTTCAAAGTCATGGGCCACATGCTTGTAGAATTCTTTGTATTCTTCATCACTAATGTCTGACTTGGCTCTTGTCCACAAGGCCGAACCCTTGTTGACCGTTTCCATCTCATCGGTTAGCTCACCCTTGTCATCCAGCTTCGGCATCAAAATAGGCATGGAAATGTGATCTGAATACTTATTGATAATGGAACGCAGACGATAAGCTTCGCAGAATTCAGCCTCATCTTCACGCAAATGCAAGGTAATGCTGGTGCCCCGCTGTTCCCGCTCAATCGTTTCCAGACTGTACTCGCCCTCGCCAGTGGATTGCCAGGATACACCATGCTCTTTACCCAGACCGGCACGGCGCGTTTCCAGCGTCACCTTGTCAGCCACAATAAAAACGGAATAAAAACCCACCCCGAACTGACCAATCAGGTTGGCATCTTTGGCCTGATCACCGGTCATGCTGTCCAGAAATTTACGCGTACCCGAATTGGCGATAGTGCCGATATTTTCGGTCACTTCCTGACGGTTCATACCAATGCCATTATCAGAAATCGTGACCGTACGGGCGTCCTTGTCGTAGCTCACCTGAATTTTCAGCTCGCTGTCACCTTCAAACAGGGCGTCATCCGCCAACGCCTCGAAGCGCAGTTTGTCACCGGCATCGGAAGCATTGGAAATCAGCTCCCGCAGAAAAATTTCCTTGTTGGAATACAGGGAGTGAATCATCAGATTCAATAGCTGTTTAACCTCGGTCTGGAAACTCAGGGTTTCCTTATGTGTATCGACACTCATCTTGAATAAACTCCTGGATAGATCTAAGCGGTTAAAATATATGATGTTTTTTTAAAAATATTTGCACAGGATATGGAGACGGGTTGCGTCAATTTCAAGACCCTGTTCAGGGTGTCACGTACTTTAGCTGCATTTGCATGAGGATCTGGGTCGCAATTTCCTCAACCGAAACGCTGCTGGTATCCAACACTGGGAGGTGATTGACAGCAAACAGCTCTTCGGCCTGCGCCACTTCCTGGCGACACTGTCCGATTTGCGCATAGTGACGCCCGCTATGACGCTGGCTGCGGATTTTCTGCAACCGCTGCGGCTCAATCGTCAAGGCGAAGAGTTTCTGGCGAAACCGTTGCAGTAGCGGTGGCAATAACGAAAATTGTAAATCCTCACCGACAAGCGGGTAATTAGCGGCAAAGATCCCGTATTGCATGGCAAGATACAGGCATACCGGCGTCTTGCCGCTACGGGACACCCCTAGGAGGATCACCTCTGCCTGAGCATAATCCTGAGTCCTCAGGCCATCATCATTACGCAGAGCAAAGTTAACCGCATCCATGCGAACCATATATGTCCCCTGTCCGGTAATTCTATGTGTAGACCCTCTTACGTGCGTGGCTTTCTGTTGCAGGCTCTCCTCCAGAAGATCAAGAAAATTCTCAAACATATCCAGAAAAACAGCGACCTCCGTCTTCAACGCAGCACGCAACGGCAACTCTATCAGGGTGCTGAAAACAAGGGGCGGCATGCCACTGTTTTTTGCCGCCATTTCAATTTGCTTCCGCGTTTTTGCAATCTTTTCCAGTGAATCCACATATCTGAGAGAAATTATCTGAAAATCAATATCCGGAAACTGGCTAAGAAGGCTGTGTCCCCATTTTTCCACAGTAATGCCTGTGCTATCGGAAATGAAAAAAATAATGCGCTTCTGAGTATTCATGTTGTAATGTAAGCAAAATAGTGACAACTTGTCATTTAAATCACAGCACCGTTTACTAACCCGGAGTCCCTATAGTGGAAGCTTATTTTCTCTGGCTCAACCAGGTGGGCCAACAGGATGTTGCGCTGGTAGGCGGCAAAAATGCTTCTCTCGGTGAGATGCTGCAACAACTTGAAGGCAGCGGCGTTAACGTCCCACAGGGCTTTGCGACTACCGCCCACGCCTTCAGGAAATTTATCCGGGCCAATGAACTGGATGACAAAATCTATTCTCTCCTGGACAGCCTCGATGTCAATGACATCAGCCGCCTCAGCCAAACCGGGGCGCAGATTCGCCAGTGGATTCTAGACGCCCCCTTCCCGACCGAAATCGAACAGGATCTGCGCCAGGCCTGCCAGCAATTACAGTCCGCATCCGGCAGCGAAATTTCCTTTGCTGTGCGCTCATCGGCCACCGCCGAAGATCTGCCCGACGCCTCCTTTGCCGGTCAGCAGGAAACCTACCTGAACATAAAAGGCGAAAATGAACTCCTCGACGCCATTCGCGCCGTCTTCGCCTCCCTGTTCAATGATCGCGCCATCGCCTATCGGGTGCACCACGGCTTTGCCCATCGGCAGGTTGCGCTTTCCGCCACGGTACAGAAAATGGTGCGTAGTGATAAAGCCAGCAGCGGGGTGATGTTTACTCTGGATACTGAATCCGGTTTCCGCGATGTTGTTTTTATTACCGCCAGTTACGGCCTGGGGGAAATGATTGTTCAGGGTGAAGTCAACCCGGATGAGTTCTATGTACATAAACCCATGCTGGAAAAAGGCAATCCCGCTATCCTGCGCCGCACGCTGGGCAGCAAGCAGAAAAAAATGATCTTCACCAGTGATCATGATTACCGGAATTCAACCCGCATCATTGATGTCGAAAAAAGCGCACAACAGCGTTTCAGCATCGATGATGAGGAGGTGCAAGATCTGGCCAGGCTGGCGCTTATCATCGAAAAACATTATCAGCGGCCGATGGACATTGAGTGGGCCAAGGATGCCGATGAGCAAAGCCTGTATATCGTCCAGGCACGTCCGGAAACCGTCAAGGCGCACACGACTGGCAATATTCTCAGGCGTTATGAACTACAGGCGCATGGAGAAGTCATCGCCCGCGGCCGCAGCATCGGCCAGGGTATCGGCGCCGGTGTGGCGCGTGTGATACGTAGCGCGAAAGACATGGATCATCTTCAGAAGGGTGAAATTCTTATCACCGATATGACCGACCCCGACTGGGAGCCGGTCATGAAACGCGCCGGGGCTATTGTCACTAATCGCGGCGGTCGCACCTGCCACGCAGCTATTATTGCCCGTGAATTAGGTGTGCCGGCAGTAGTCGGCTGCACAAATGCCAGCGAGAAAATTGAAGATGGCAGTGAGGTAACCGTGTCCTGTGCCGAAGGCGATAGCGGCTATATCTATCGTGGCAAACTGCCTTTTCGGGTACAGGAAATCAATCTGTCTTCGATGCCCAGGCTGCCTTTCAAGATCATGCTCAACGTCGCCAGTCCCGATCGCGCCTTTGATTTTCAGTTTCTCCCCAATAATGGCGTGGGTCTGGCGCGGCTCGAATTTATTATCAACCGCAATATTGGCGTGCATCCCCGCGCCCTGCTGGGCTATCGGCGGCAGCCGCCGGAAATCCAGAAACAAATCGACGAATGCAGCCGTGGTTATCCGGATCCCGTCAGCTTTTATATTGAAAAACTGGTGGAAGGTATCGCCACCATTGCTGCCGCCTTCTGGCCCAAACCGGTCATCGTACGTCTGTCTGATTTTAAATCCAATGAATACCGCAACCTGATTGGCGGCGAAGCCTTTGAACCCACGGAGGAAAATCCCATGCTCGGTTTCCGCGGGGCCAGCCGCTATACCGATCTGGACTTTCAGGAAAGTTTTGAACTCGAATGTTTCGCCATTAAGAAAGTCCGCGATGATATGGGGCTGACCAATGTCGCCATCATGCTGCCCTTCGTGCGCACACCGGAAGAAGCCCACAATGTTATCAATTTGCTCAATGAAAATGATCTGCGCAGGGGGATCAATGATCTCAAAATTATCATGATGTGTGAAATTCCCGCCAATGCCCTGCTAGCCGAGCGCTTCCTGAAATATTTTGACGGTTTTTCTATTGGCTCTAATGATCTGACCCAGTTGACGCTGGGACTGGATCGCGACTCCGAACGTATCGCCCCCCTCTTCGATGAACGTAATGAGGCCGTCAAATCGCTAATGAGCATGGCCATTTCCAGCTGCCGCCGGCTCAACAAATATATCGGCATCTGCGGACAGGGACCCTCCGACTATCCGGAACTTGCCTACTGGCTAATCGAGCAGGGAATCAGCAGTATTTCCCTGAACCCGGACAGTGTGATTGAAACCTGGCTGTACCTGGCAGAAAACCCGCCTGAAAAAAACGCTGGCACAAAAACATGTTAATCATTCTCATCCTTATCGCTGTTTACCTTGCCTGGCTGGGATTCTCGCTACGCAAGATCAAGCCAGGTTACTCTCTGCTTGCCGGAATAACCTCAGGATTGCTCGGTTTTCTGGCCCTGGGTGGTTTCTTCGGTTTCCTGTAAACTTTCGCGTCCCTGATTGACCCCTGACAGCACCAGAAGGAACAAGCCATGTCTGACCCTCAACTGCCACTGATAATTGAACCCGAACAACTGGCATCAATCCTTGAACGGCAGGATCTACTGCTCATCGATCTTTCCCAGGCGGCCACCTATGTGCAATATCATCTACCTGGGTCAGTCTTCCTCGACTACAGCTGGATCGTGCGCATCGAACATCCGCGCATGGGGCTGCTACCGCAAAAAGAGCCGCTCAGCCGCGTACTCGGCGCGCTGGGTATGACGCCGGATACCCCTGTGGTCACCTATGACGACGAAGGCGGCGGTCGTGCCTGCCGTTTTCTCTGGACCCTGGATGCCATCGGGCACAAAAATCATTCTATTCTCAATGGCGGCTTGCAGGCCTGGGTGAATACAGGTTTTGAGAGCAGCAGTAAAATACGCTATCCAACGCCAGGCGCAGATTATCCTGTCGTCTTTAGCGATGAACCGGTTGCCAGCCGCCAGTTTATTCTGGAGCACCTCAATGACAATCAGGTCGTCTTGCTTGATTGCCGCAGCGAGAAAGAATACCAGGGCACTAAAGTGTTAGCGGCGCGTGGCGGACACATTCCCGGGGCTGAAAATATCGACTGGGTTAACGCGATGGACAAACAACACGACCTGCGTTTGAAACCGGAAAATGAATTACGCCAAATGCTGGAATCCCGCGGCATTAGCCCGGATAAAACCGTGGTCACCTACTGCCATAGTCACCATCGTTCAGCGCATACTTACATCATGCTGAAATCCCTGGGTTATAAAAAGGTAAAAGGGTATCCCGGCTCCTGGTCGGACTGGGGCAATGAAGCCAATACCCCGGTTGAAAAATAACAAATACAGGGGATAGAACATTTAAATAAGTGTTCCGAATCCCTATCCAGCAAACCCGTTCGCCCTGAGCTTGTCGAAGGGTGATCTGTCACGGGTTCCCAGGCTCCGGCGTGGGAACGAAGAAGATACAGGAGGGAAAAGTCTATCTCAAGCGGACTCAATAACGCGCCCACCCTGCAAGGAATAAATATTCTTTCAGCGGGATAACAACCGCTCAATCATCTTTCGTCCCTGGGGGCTGTCCCAGTCCCGCCCGCCGATAACCCGGCCAATAAATTTGCCGTCACGACCAATCAGATAACTGGTTGGCAGGGCGCGAATTTCATAAATTTTGCGCACTTTGCCTGCGGTATCCAGCAGGATCGGAAAACTGTAATCTCCTTCGGTGATAAAGTTTTCAACCCGCTTCAGGTTATCCCGATCAGCGGACAGGGCCAGCACCACCAGCCCCTTGCCACGATAGCGTTGCCATAAATGTTCCAGGGCGGGCATCTCCCTGCGACAGGGCGCGCAGAAACTGGCCCAGAAATTCAGGAGTACCAGTTTGCCGCGATAAGCTGACAAACTCACGGATTTCAGTTTAAGATCCGGTAAGGTAAAATCCGGCGCTGACAGACGCACGCTCGGCACCGTCACTTTCATACGGCTCAGCGCCTGCCCCCGGCCCGCCACGTCAGCGAAAACCCGCATCGGTACCAACATACACAGGCAGCATGCGCAGAACAGTATAAAAGGGCGAACCTTCATGAATAAACTATCGGGCATGTGCGTCGAGATAGCGCATAATTTTCTTACGCTGCGCCTCGGTCAGAGGCGGATACTTCCGTTCTTCCCTGCGCTTGTCCATCACCGCAACGATATCTTTCCAGGCTGCCGCGCTTAAACGTTTAGGGTGGGGCACTGAATGACAGGCACCACACTGTTTAATATAAACGCCCGCAGCCTCAGTCTGCGCATCGGGCAGATAGGCGTGTGAATTTTCTGTCTCAAACGCACAACCCGTTAATAACAAGGATGCGGACAACAGGATAAAAGAACCATATTTTAGTGTGCTGTCTATTTTCATCTCAGAACCCCAGCTTGCTATTAGATCCGGCTGCCTTACCCAGACCATAACGAATACTCTTTTTGCTCGGTATTTCCAGATACCAGGTCAGCATGATGCGATAATCCTGTTCAAGCTGCGGGCCATTCAGGTTACGGTAAAGGGGCAGACTGAGAGAAAAATCGATGATATGCAACGGTGCCGGCTGCCATTGCAACCCCAGGGTGGCAAACACCTGTGTGCCGCCATAATTGCCGGTACTCCACGATGGCGTCATATACGGTGACGTCGGATCCCCCTGGGTCGTACGACCGGAAGCGCCACTAACCGCTTCATCCATTTCCCCACGAATTTTTCCTTTATATTGCCCATTCAACTGAAACTGTAACAGGGTGTCATAGCGGAACTGATACATGGTGTATAAATCCAGGCGGAATTCATCACCTAATCGATAGTGACGTTTATTATCATACATGCGCGCGATATAGGTGGCATTGGCGCCCCACCAGAGTGGCGAACGGGAACCCTGATACAAAAAACCGATCATGGGATCAAAGGTGCCTGAGCCAAGCTGCATGCTATAAGGCAGAAGTTCACGCTGACGCATAGCCAGAGGATGCGTGGTATTGTGTTCATCAATCGAGCCGGTCGGCAGGCTCAGACCAAATAACAGAGAGGACTGACGTGTCGGAATCAGCGGATCATCAGCAAACAGCAGGAATTTACCCATCAGCATGGTATCCGCAAGGCCTTCTGATTTCATTTCAAAACCTTGCCGCCCGGTAGTCATCTGCATCATGCTGTTGAATTTCATATCCATGAAATTCTGTTTGTACATCAGCATCGCAGCGCCGAACAGCCGGTCGCTAAAACTATAGCCAGCTGTGATATTCAGCATATTCATGTTCATTTGCGTTGGCACCGCCATGAACTTGCCGGTCGCCTTGCCCATCATGGTCGGCATACCCAGTAAATCATCCGGGTTGATACTATTCGTACCATCGCGCAGGCCTTCCATATGCATCAGCATGGGACTGATTTTTACCCGGTATTCGTAGGTTTCAGGTATTCCGCCACCGGGGATATTCATCGGCATATTGCCCCCGCATTTACCGCAACAAAGTCCGACATAGGCCTGTACGTCAGCGGAAACCAATACTGCCAGCAGCCCTATTGCAGCAGACATGCGATTGATCAATTTCATTATTTTCCAGCCAGTTGTTACTATGAATGTTATGCATGCTAACAACGCAAACCGGCTTCGGGAATGTGACATAGTGTCGCGCGACAATTTGTCGCAGGCGGCCGTTTTTATCCCGCTACGCGCATGTTGAACCTGCGCAGCCTTCTTCTGCTTCGCAGTATCAGCATCGGCGCACAGACACTGGTGATCATGCTGGCGAACTACGGCTTTGATATCAATCTGCCGCTCATACCCCTGTTTCTCATCCTCGGCCTGCTAACCGGCTGGAACCTCTACAGCTGGCGGCAGTGCAGAAACAACGCTTCCAACAATGAATGGTATTTTTTTATTCAGCTCGTCATCGATGTGCTCGCCTTAAGCGCCGTACTCTATTTGACCGGCGGCGCCACCAACCCTTTTACCTGGCTGTTTCTACTGCCCATCGTTATCGCCGCCACCACCCTGCCTGCTTTGCAGATCTGGACTCTGGCGCTGGTTACCATTGCCGCCTACTCGCTATTGATGCGTTATTACCTGCCTCTGGACTATGCACATCCGGATCCTGACAGCGACTTCAATCAGCATATTTTTGGCATGTGGTTCGGCTTTATGTTTAGCGCGGTAACCGTTGCCTACTTTATTAGTGGCATGGCTAAAAATCTGCGCCAGCGTGATCGAAGACTGGCAGAAGCACGGGAACAGCAACTGCGGGATGAACGACTGGTAGCCCTGGGAACGCTGGCCACGGGGGCCGCTCATGAACTGGGAACCCCGCTGGCGACCATGACGATCATCAGTGATGAACTTGAAGATGAATACGATGCGCCTCATTATCCTGAACTGAACAGACAGCTAAGGATTATTCATGAACAAATAAAACGCTGCAAAACAGCGCTGTCCACACTTTCGGCATCGAGCGGGGAAATCCGGGCGGAATCAGGACAGGCTGTTCCGATCCAGGATTATCTGTTGCAAATTATCGAACAGTGGCAAGCACAACGCACTGGTATTAATTTTACGCAGCATATCAGATCTGATAACAAGTCTGTTCTCATGGTGGCCGATCAGACCCTGAGCCAGGCACTGGTTAATATTCTCAATAATGCGGCAGATGCCAGTCCCGAAGCCGTATCATTTCATGCTCACTGGGATAGCGATAAACTGGAAATTCAGATCCAGGATCGAGGGGAAGGTTTATCATCACTCGCCTCGAACAGGCTCGGCAAAGAGCCCTATAGTTCCAAACAGCAGGGCCTGGGACTGGGGCTGTTTCTGGCACATGCAACCATCAAACGCATGGGAGGGAACATCACTTTGTTCAATCGTGAACAGGGCGGTATCAGCACCTTCATCAGCCTGCCACTCGAAGATTTAACAACCGCGACGAGACTATGAAAAGCAGTGAGAACCCCGATAAGCATCCCGCAAGACTCATCGTTATCGATGATGATGAAACCTTTGCCCAGGTTCTGAGCAACACACTGAACAAACAGGGATATAGTGCGGTTCATGCGCTTGATTGCACCCAGGCGCTTAAGCTTGCGCAGCAAACGCGGCCTGATTACGCCATTGTTGATCTGCGTATCGGACAGGAGTCGGGGCTTAACCTGATTCAGCAGTTAAAATCACTGAATGCCGATATATATATCCTGATACTAACCGGTTACGCCAGCATCGCTACGGCGGTGGAAGCAATTAAGCTGGGCGCCGCCCATTACCTGACCAAACCGGCCGAGACAAGGGAAATCATCAAGGCCTTGCAAAAACAGGATGCCGATCCAGGCGTAGAGCCTTCAGCGCATCCTCTGTCCGTCAAACGTCTGGAATGGGAACACCTGCAAAAGGTACTGCTGGATCATGATGGCAATATCTCCGCTGCTGCCCGGGCACTGGGTATGCACCGGCGCACCCTGCAACGCAAACTGGCGAAAAAACCCAGCCGGAAGTAGACAGGTAGCAGCGGGGAAAGGGATAAATAAGATTTATTGCTGTTCGGCCATACGAACGACACCGGTAACAATACCCAGAATCTGTACTTCCTCATTGCGCAGATAAATGGCGTCCATTTCCGGATTGGCCGGTTGCAGACGAATACCTTCGCGTTCGACGTAAAACTTCTTCAGCGTGACGGTTTCACCGTTGATCATGGCGATCACCGACTCGCCATTGGCGGCGCTTTCACGTTTTTCCACCACGATGATGTCGCCGTCCTGAATATTGTCATCCACCATGGAATGACCACGCACCCTCAGCGCATAGCTGTTTTTGCGCACCATATTGGCAGGGACGGCTACCCGTTCCCGCTCGTCATTGAGATCAACCGGCTGACCGGCCGCCACCCAACCCAGCAACGGAATCTCCTGCATCGGCTCTTCAAACACATCAAGCGTTTCAATTTGGGGCATCCAGACAGGACGATTGCTCTTTGGAATCAGATAATTAATATTATTCATTGAAGTGTTTTCCCTGTTTTTTACAAACCATAGCCGGTTCCAGAGACAATTTCAATGCCGTTTACAAGACGGTGTGGATTGAATCCTCAGCATATTAATCGTTGCATAAGTATTCGCATGTATTTTATCCCCTCACCCCCACCCTCT
>ENA-ORDP01001391-ORDP01001391.1-marine-sediment-metagenome-genome-assembly--contig:-NODE-1391-length-13413-cov-3.265159_pt1 | contig 13413 bp, 9 predicted proteins | sample MGYA00248627_ERZ508539 | MGnify/ENA primary metagenome ERZ508539 (study PRJEB26208, sample SAMN05571518) | marine sediment metagenome | biome: deep sea; feature: Hydrothermal vent; material...
CTTATAGTCCTGATTATTTGATGGAAGCGTCATCAAAATAACTTCTTCAGGCGGAAGAAGCTATCAGAAAGGGAAAAGTAATATTTCCCCCCTTTTTTCTCTTTCTGAAGGAGTCCCCATTCGACAAGTTGATTTAAATCTTTTCTGCTTGTATCATAACCTGTCTTAGTGATCTTATGCACTTTTTCAATAGTTAACTCTTTATATACCATTGAAGAAAATCCTTTGACCAACTTCATTTGACGCTTATTAAGGCTTAGACTCGCCTCACGGATTATTGAACTCATAAAGGTTGTATTTGACAGAATAACAATCTTGTTCTCCAGATTCTCAAACGCCTTATATGTGCTTTTCACTGAATAAATTAAAAAATAGGTCAGATCACTTTCATTTTCTTCAACTTCCTTAAAGGCCCTGTAATACTGGTTTTTTTGTTTGTTAATGATGGAAGAGATAGAAGCATGTTTCACAAAATTATAATCTGATTTGATTAAGTGAAAATAGGACAAAGCTCGGGCTGTACGGCCGTTCCCATCGATAAAGGGGTGAATATAAGATAAATAGAAATGAATGATAGAGGCCTCTAAAACAGGGTGGATAAAGGGTTTCTCCTCATTGACCCATTGGATCAAGCTATCCATGAATCCTTTGATTTTACCATGAAGAGGAGGTTGATAGATGATTTCACCGGTTACATCATCGCTAATCCATACCTCAGTTTCTCTGAATTTCCCTGCATACCGCTTGTCCTTTGCTTCTAAAGTGTTTTGAGTAACAATTCGGTGGAGTTCTAAAATAATCTCAATACTGAGTTTTTCAGAAGCATGATTTAAGATGTAATCCATTGCATAGTAGTTATTTTCAAACATATACTCACTTTTATTAGTTGGCTTTAACTTGTTCTTGATCATTTCTTCGGCTCGCTGGCGGGTGGTCACGGCTCCTTCAATACGGCTTGAGAAATAAGCCTCGTCAAGAATGGCATTAAAATAAGCTTCGTCGAGAATGTCATCCATGAGAAGTTTTGATTGAACCACCCTTCCAATGAAGTCTAGTATTTCATCATTAAACTCTATATCAATTTTATGAAGGTATTCTTCTATTTGGGGGGCAGGATAGTAGCGAAAATCCCTTCCCGACTGGTCTTTTAAGGGTATAATTCTGGATTGCCTTTTTCTGTGAGCAATAACCTGATGAGTGATATTATCCACCAGCTTCTGATTGGTCTTAGCCAGTCTGAGCCTAATTTCCCTTGGTGTTCGATAGGGATCGTTTTGTTGCTCTATTAATTGATTTAATGGGTCCATATGTATCCGTAATCAGCAAATGAGTTTATCAGTAAACCCTCACATTTCTTATCGTACATTCTATTACCCTAATTCACAACTAATTCAGATACTTACTATACCAAACTGATTTTAAATTGTCCAGTTATAAAAACCTGTCCCCTGTAGAGACGCATGGCCATGCGTCTCTACAGGGGATAATTCATAAACCTCTTGGTATAAACACCTTGAAGCAGATCATTGGTCTTTGTCTTTCTTTCCATCAGATCTTTAATTCATTGGCTTGTTTTTATCATCTAATTGAATTACTTTTCCTGATAATCAATCATTCTTTATGAATATATAAACGAGGTAAACTTGAATGTTGCAGGAACCTGTCACCAAGTATAGAAAGGACTATAGTCCGCCAAGCCATCTGATCGATCATGTGGATCTGCATTTCGATCTTTATGAAGATCGAACCCTTGTCCGATCCACCCTAAAGCTTAAAAGCAACCCAAAATCTGCAGCCCAAAAGGGTGTTCTCAAGCTGGATGGAAAAGAACAAAAACTCCTGTCCATCCAAATGGACGGGAAAGTCTTGTCCCAAAAGGATTACAACCTCGATGCAGAGAGTCTCACATTGAGAGGAGTTCCTCAAAACTTTGACTTAGCCATAGAATCGGAGATCGAACCACAAAATAATACGGCATTAACCGGACTATATAAATCCAGTAACAGCTTCTGCACCCAGTGTGAGGCAGAGGATTTCAGGAAGATTACCTATTACCTCGATCGTCCCGACGTTCTCTCACTCTTTAAAACAACCATTGTGGCGGATAAGCAAAAGTACCCAATACTTTTGTCCAACGGCAATATCATTGATCAGGGTGACCTGGATGATGCTAGACACTTTGTTACATGGGAAGATCCCTTCAAAAAGCCCTGCTACCTCTTCGCATTGGTGGCCGGCGATTTTGACTGCCTTGAGGATCACTTTGTCACTCAGTCGAACAGAACGGTTCAACTCAGGATATTCAGCAATAAGGGGAAAAGGGATAAGTGTCACACAGCCATGGAAGCCTTAAAGAAGGCCATGAGGTGGGATGAAGAGACTTACGGTCGAGAGTATGATTTAGACATCTTTATGATTGTGGCGGTCAATGATTTTAATTTTGGGGCCATGGAAAATAAAGGCCTGAACATATTTAACGACAAGTATATATTGGCCAATCCGGAAACCGCTACTGATCAGGATTACGCCAACATTGACGCCGTGGTGGCCCATGAGTACTTCCATAACTGGACGGGTAATCGGATCACCTGTCGGGATTGGTTCCAGCTCTCTCTGAAAGAGGGACTCACAGTATTTCGGGATCAGAGCTTTTCAGCAGACATAGGTTCAGCCGCTGTCACACGCATCGATGAGGTTCGCGGCCTCCGGGCGGCTCAGTTCCCTGAAGATAATGGCCCCTTAGCCCATCCCATACGCCCTGACTCTTACATGGAAATGAATAACTTCTATACGTCAACGGTCTATGAAAAAGGGGCTGAGGTCATTCGGATGATGCATACTCTTTTGGGGCCAGTGAAATATCGTAAAGCAATGGACTTGTACTTCCAACGCCATGATGGGCAGGCCGTTACTTGTGATGACTTTGTTCAGGCCATGGAGGACGCAGGTGGAATCGACCTGTCCCAGTTTAAGAAATGGTATAGTCAGGCTGGAACACCTGAATTAACCATCTCAAGCGATTATGATCAGCAGGCAAAAGAGTTGCAGGTCACTGTACAGCAACATACAAAGTCTACTCCTGATCAGGACAAGAAGTCACCCTTACATATCCCACTATCCGTTGGTTTATTCAGTGATCACAAGGAGTTGGAATCCCGTATACTTGAAATCAAAGGGGAAAAGCAAAGTTTTCGTTTCAACAACGTTAAGGAAAAACCTGTTCTATCTTTATTAAGAGGGTTTTCTGCTCCTGTGAAACTTAAGTATGATTACACGGATAGCGACCTAGCCTTCTTAATGGCTCACGATACGGATGACTTTGTTCGCTGGGAGGCTGGTCAGTTATACGCTCTACGGCAATTACAGGGCTTGATAAAGGCTCATCAAGAAAACAAGCTCTTTTCAATAGATGAAGGTTTTATGACTTCTTTTAGAAAAATCCTCATAAATCAAAAGTTGGACAAATCACTGATCACTCTCATGTTAGTGTTGCCCTCAGAAAACTATCTGGCTGACTTAATGGATGAAATAGATATAGACGCCATTCATTACTCTCGTCAGTGGATGAGACAAGAAATCTTAAAGGAGTTTAAAGAAGATCTATTGCAAGCCTATTACAGGAATCAGTCCACCAAGCCGTATCGCTATGTGGTAGAGGATGTAGCCAAACGAAGTCTAGGGAATATTTGTTTACAGTATTTGTCTCTTGAGGCTGAAAAGGATAACTATTCCTTTATCCTCCAGCAATTTGAAGGGGCCAATAATATGACGGACAAGATGGCGGCTTTAAGTGCTTTAAGTCATATTGATTGCCCTGAACGTCTTAAGGCCCTTGGTGCCTTCTATCAGCAGTGGCAGACAGAGCCTTTGGTCCTGGACAAATGGTTTCGTGTGCAGGCAACTTCCAGCCTTCCAAAGACTTTAAGCTATGTTCAGAAGCTCACGGAACACCCGGCTTTTTCCCTTAAAAATCCCAATAAAGTATACAATCTTTTGGGGGCCTTTGCAGGAGGCAATCCCGTACGATTTCATGATCCATCTGGGCTGGGTTACAACTTTTTAGCTGACTATGTCATAAAGCTGAACAAGACAAACCCTCAAGTAGCCTCCCGATTGGTTCAACCTCTCACAAAGTGGCAGAGACATGACTCCAACCGGAAGGGACTGATGAGAAGTCAGCTGGAACGTATCCTCAAAGAGCCTAAAATATCTAAAGGATTGTATGAGATTGTAAGCAAAGGGTTAAAGTAACAGCTCTTTGGGGTAATGTCCATACCAATAAAACTATTGCCCATTTCCTAAATTAGCATTATCTTATTAGAACTATTCAATGGGAGTATCCAATGGGTCAGGTGAAACAGTTAATTTCCCCTTTTGCGGCTGAAAAAAGCCCTGAAGACAGGGACTATGCCAATAAAATCATCAATAAACTCCTCTATGAGGATGGCTGTGTGGAAAGCGATATAAGAGCTTTAATCCGTAAGGCCGCTCTCATCCGTAAGCAGGGAGCAGTGCATCATAGTTTGATGAAAGACAGAAGGGAATATAAGGAAAAAATGAAGCTCATTCTCACTGAACTAGATTCTCTCAATAACTTTATGCAGTTCGTCCTGGAACAAATGCCTGATCGGGTCCATGAAATCAGTGAATCGATCCGTGAAAACAAAATGTACTTAAAAAACCATTCCTTCCATTGAGATTTCATGTTTAGCAGGAACTTACAAAGTGTTTTTATATAACTTTCATTATACTGATTAGACTTAATATATACACGAGGATATCATGATCACTGAGCGTGAAGCGAAAAAACAGATAATAGAAATTGGGCAACGTCTCTACGAGAAAGGACTTGTTGCTGCCACAGACGGAAACCTCTCTATCAGAGTTGGGGATCGCATCATTGCTACTCCAAGCGGTGTGTCTAAAGGCTACTTAAAGGAAAATGAACTGGTGACCGTGGATATTTCAGGAAATAAGTATAGCGGCTTAGGGAAACCCTCTACAGAGCTGGACATGCACTTGGAAGTCTACAAAGTTCGTCCTGATGTGAATGCTGTCGTACATGCTCATCCACCCAAATGTTTATCCTTTATCATTGCCGGTGAAAATCTGTCCCAATGTGTTATTCCAGAGGTTGTAGTGGCAATTGGCGCGATCCCAACAGCCCCATACGCCACTCCCTCTACAGCAGAAATGGCCCAATCCATCCATGAGCCCATTAAACGAACAGATGCCATCATGCTCGACCGTCATGGAAGCCTTACAGTAGGTCATAACATTGAGTCGGCCTACAATAAGTTGGAGAAAATGGAGCATGCCGCCGAAGTGATGCTCTATGCAAAATTACTGGGTAATGTCCGTACATTAGACCGGGCTGAAGTGGATAAACTCATGGGCCTTCGTGATTCCACTTATGGACTCCAGGGCAAGGTGATTCGATGCGACGATGACTCTCTTCCACAAGGTAGTTGCAATACATCAACTTCTCAGGATCCCTCCCAAAATATGTCTATGGAAGAGCTTGTCAAGGTTATCATTCAAAAAGTATTGGAACGTCTGCCGGAACAAAGTCTTAAATGAGATAGGCAGTGAAAGGGCGAACACGTGGGTTCGCCCCTACAGACAGTCCTTGCGAGTCATAATTTATAGGGTTATTTTAAATCCTGCTGTGAGTAAATCTCTGTCTTTTAAGAAATTATCTCTTGGAGGGATATAGACATCACTGAAATTGCGGATAAAATGACGGTACTCTATGGAAAAAGTAAGGGAACCTATAGTGGTTGCCAAACTTACCACTAATGGTATCCGCAAACCTTGATTAGTAAAGGGAGACCCTATAACATATCCGCCATATCCTAGAGTCACCCCTTGAGAGGTCACGGGTAACAAATGGGTGATCTCCAGTTGGAAATTATTCCCGGGGATTAAATTAAAGGTCGAATAGAAAGTACGCTTGTAGGAGAAGAGGAATTGAGTGCGATAGAAGTCCCGTTCGTAGTATGCAAAAGTAAAAGCAAACCATCCGGGTCTCTCAATGATGATCTGATCTTGCCCTGGAGTTTTGTTCCCCTTCATAAAAGATGGACTCTGATATTGGAGGTTCAAATGGAGATTGGCATCAAGTTTATAGTATAAAGATAAATATAGGGACGGTGCCTGGATTATGGCTGATTCCTTCCGGGTTTTCTCTATATTTATCACTGAATGATACCACTGGAACTCAACTTTAGCCCCCAGGTGATTGCGATCCAAGAGATGAACGCCGATATATCCAGTATTATCGATTTTGTAAGCACTCTTTACGTTTTCACCACTCAAAGTGATGGAATCTAATTCCTGTAAAGGATTGAAGGTGAATTGATAACCACTGTATAGACTGATCCAGGATAGCCAATAATATTGCAGCTCCAGACTAAGACTGGGTAAGCTCCCTATACTTTGTTGTTCTAATGAATCCAGACTCATAGAACGAATGGGTAAAGTAAAATGAAGGAGTAGACGATAGGTCTTACCAGTCCGTGATCTGTTTTCTTCCAATGAGCGGATGGGACTATCTGTTCTGAATTCCCTGTCTCTGGAATAGATAAATATATCTTCAGAGAATAAGTTAGAATACATCACGAGAATTAATGATACAAATGATACAATAGAGGCCATTTTTTTAATAATATTCCCCCAAATCCTGGATTCTTTTTATATTAATATAGGTATTTTATACATTTAATAATAATCTTTTGATTTATTCCCATTGTATATGAATCATGTCAAATGGAGTGTATCAGAGTGGAGCAAGGGATCATCCCCTATAATGAAGGAATCACCCATGAACAAGAGAAAATCTCTCAGCTGGAAGCAGATAACAGGCTCCTGGTAGAGGAATTAGAACTCTATAGGCAAGAAAACAGCGTCTTGAAGAAACTTCAGGAACAGACCTCTTTAACAGATGAGTTGTCACGTCCTTCTAAGGTCCATCAGGAGGACAGGGGGAAAAGTCTTCTTAAAGCTTTTGCGGACCTTGTTAATTCCTCTTGTTTTAATCACTTAATTGTTCAGGATGCCATGTTTGCTGTTGTAGAATTGGATTGGGATCAGATAATCGAGAAAAATGGTCGTGAAGAGCCTTTCATGAAGTTCATCGCTTATTCTCCCTCCAGACAGCTGGACCTATGTAAAGTTCTAAACGTATCAAGTCTTATTGGAGTGGAGCAACCTGATACGGGAGGTGTCAGAAAGGTGATCTATAAGGCCATGGAGTCTCCTGCATTCTCTATGGAAACGGATTTCCTAAAAGAGTATGTACCTAAAGAAGCTTATGGAGTTGGTTTCCAGGCCACTTCTCTGGCCATAAGAAATGGAGATGGAAAGGTGATTGGAGGATTTGGCATTGGTACCCACCTGGATGTTTATAGTGAATTAAATGACTTTTTTACTCGTATTTCTCAAGTTATGGCTGAAATTATGTCCACAGGTGGTGAACTGTTTAGTGCCAACTTCAAAGGCCAATTGGATAGCCTTTCCAAGGTGATCACTGAGTTGAATGATCACAGCCGATCGGCAAAGGACGGTTTGACTTTGGTGGAAGCTGTGGCTGATCAGACCAAGATATTATCCTTTAATGCCACGATAGAATCCGCTAGGGCTGGAGTCCACGGAAAGGGTTTTGCCGTTGTGAGTGGGGAAATCCGAAAGCTGGCGGATAAAACCAAGTCTTCTATTGATCACATTACCAGTTTGATTAAACAGATATTTGATGATATACTTGTAATTACTGACATTGAACAGCAGTTTTCCATACAGTTAAAGAATCGATTGGGACAAGCTCAAAGCCAATCTAAACTCATGGAAAAAGTGGATCATCATTTGAAGGATATGATAAAACTAAATGCTACCCTCCAAGATCAGTTTGTTAGAAGTAAAGATCAGTCTGAGACGCAATAATACACCTTATATATCGCTATCTACCTGAACTAAAAGAATATATATGTTGATTTCTTCAACGGGATAATGGTTTTATGAATCAACCAGTAAAACGAGCACAATGGAAAAGCCATTACGGCTTTCTCATGGCAACCTTAGGCTCAGCCGTCGGCTTGGGGAATATCTGGCGTTTCTCTTATAAGGCCTATGAAAACGGAGGAGGAGCTTTTCTCATCCCCTATGTAATAGCTGTTATAACAGCTGGCATCCCTCTTCTTATTCTGGAGTTTGGTATTGGCCATGAACGAATCGGGAGTGCCCCTCTAGCCTTCGCAAAGTATCGTAAGAAGTGGGAATGGATAGGCTGGTGGGCTATTGTCTTCATTATGTTTGGTATTGAGCTTTACTACTCAGTGATCATATCCTGGTGCGTCAATTACTTCAAATTGGCTTTTAACTTTAGTGGAGGAGTCTTTAAAGAAGGCTTCGGCTGGGGAAATGATCCAAGCGGCTTTTTCGACAGGGAATTTCTTAATGTGTCTACTGGCCCATGGGATTTTGGGGGCATTCAACCGGAAATCCTTATTGGTCTTGCTATTGTATGGGCTTCGAGCTGGTTCATTATCTATCGAGGGGTGACAAAAGGTCTCGAGTTGGCCAATAAAATCTTCATCCCTTTGTTATTTGTCCTGATAAGCATTCTTGTAGTTTACAGCTTGACATTGGAAGGGGCGATGATTGGCTTGAAGGCCTATTTAGTCCCGGATTTTGAGGTTCTCATGAAGCCTAAAACCTGGCTGGATGCTTATAGTCAGGTCTTTTTCTCACTAGGTCTTGGCTTTGGGATTATGATCACTTATGCGAGTTATCTCCCCAAGAAAAGTAATCTCACTCGAGCAGCTATCACGACAGGGATTTTGGACAGTGCCTTCGCTATATTTGCGGGTGTTGCTGTGTTTGCTGTTCTTGGTTTTATGGCCCATTCCAGCGGAAAGGATATAAGTAATGTGGTTAAATCAGGTCCTGGACTGGCATTCATTGCCTATCCGGAAGCCCTTAACGAAATGACTCACAAGTTTTCGGCAACCCTCGGTGTGATCCCTATAGGAAAGGTTATTGGAATACTTTTCTTTTTATCCCTCATTGTAGCCGGCTTTTCATCTTCTATATCCATATTTGAGGCCTTTACATCGGCTATAGTGGACAAGTTTCAATGGAATCGCAAGATTGTTGTGTCTGTAATTGCCGTCACTGGCTTTACAGGAGGTATAATATTTACTACGGGTGCCGGGATTCATTGGCTGGACATAGTCGATCACTTTCTTAACCAGTACGGACTGGTGGCTGTCGGCTTCCTGGAATGTGTGGTGGTCGGATGGTTTTTCCGTATCACATTATTGAGATACCATATCAATCTGGTCTCCAGCTTCCAGTTAGGATCGTCGTGGAATTGGATGATTCGTATGTTTATCCCATTGGTTCTGATGATTATCATAGGGGGCGGATTCTTCCAGGAGATTGCCAAACCCTATGGAGGCTATATCCCTGACAAAATCGGAGTTATTGACTTTAAGCAAGATGTACTTAATAAAATAACAAATATTGAAAACAAAGATTTCATCCAATCCAACTACTCCATGAAGCAGAAAAATATCTATTCGTTAAATGAGTCATTGTCAAAAGCTACCAGGGAAAAACTGGAGTCTATCTTTAAATCAATCGGTTATAGTAAATATGGTGTCACGGCCCTTCTAATCATAGGTTTCGGCTGGCTGCTATTTACCGTAATTTTGGCCCTGTTTCTATCCTCACTCAAGTGGACGATAAACATCGTTGATCATCCCAGCCGATCCGATGATTATAATATTGATACTATGAAGTGACATCAGCCATGGGTTTGTAAGACTGAGTTTCATAAGGTTTAGCCCTTTTAGACACTTACCCACAGGCCACAAGAGCTTCTATTGACTCAAGATGCTCATCAAAGCCGTAGAGTAGTTCTTTTTTCCTTTGGTAAAGACTTTTGAGGGTGTTTATCATTACTTTTTTAAATCCCTGATCCCCTATATCCAGAGTTTCTAATAAGTTTATAACGCCAACAGCCTGTTGTATCCGATTATCCACACCCTTTAGATCCAGTTGATCGGTGTCGTAGGAAGTCATCAATAGGGATATTTGCTTCAAGCCCTGATAAAAATCAATCTTCTGAAGGTCATTGAGTAACATTTTATGCTCCTTAATTGCTTTCTATATATGTATACAAGATCCAGAGCATTCTATCACAACAATTTCTTATAATTTGTAGGATTCCTTAATCTTTAGGCTCAACAGGAGGGTTTGAAGCCTTTTTCTTTGGTTTTAAGGGATTGTTCCTGCCCTTAACTTTAGGATTCTTCTTATCATTTTTTTGAGGCTTCCGTATCGGTTCGGAAATAAGCAGGTCATCAACATTCTTTCTATGTCTGGAGGTAAATCTCTCTTTAGGTTTAGAATGGGGCTTCTGATCAGTACGAGACTTCTTACTAGTTCTTGGTTTGCTTGCTGAGGGGTCTTTTTTCTTAACGTCAGGCTTTTTATGAACCCTGGAAGGACTTTCATCACTAGCCGATGGCTTTTTAGGCTTTCCCACAGGTTTTGTACCCTTTGCATCATCAGACTCAGGATCCACCCGTTTAGGGGGCTTGCTATCAGGACTTTTAGGTGATTCAACAGGGCTTGAGACTTCATGGGATCTCTTGCTCCCCAAGTCATTAAGCTCTTCAATCTGGTTGACATGCTGAAGTCGTAGATCCCTCTCGTCCGAAGTTTCAATAATGTCATCATCAAAGGTCCCATCCCCCTCGTCAGGAGTTTCGCTATCTGTTGTCTCGCTTGAGTAGGGCTTTGAGTGATCCCAATCGCAGTATCCATCAGGCTCCGTACCGGGTATGAACAAAGCATGATGATTAATATGGTTGCATCGTCCTTCTACAGCTATCATCCCTGAATCCTTACAGACCTTGTGGGAGACAAAGTTGTAGCCATGACCAGCAGAAAACCTGGTGAACTTCTTCTTTAGCTTGGTTTTGTATATTTTGTAAGCCTTATTCATGTATCGTGCAAAGATTGGAGCAGCAATCTTTCCTCCTCCACCACTCAGACTCATATTCTTATCATGTCCCACCCAAACGACCGTGCAAAGCTCAGGATTATAACCCGCAAACCATAGATCATGGTACTTCTGACTGGTTCCAGTCTTGCCCACCACATCATATTTATTACCAATCATCCTCCGGACAACATTCCCCGTGCCCCCTTGAGATAAAACGTGACTCATCATGGTTGTGATGAGATAGGCGGCTTCTTTTGAGACAACAGGACTCTGTTTCCTCACTTCGTCTTTGCTATAAGAATCATCTAGTATGATTTCATTGTTCATATTCTTGATTTCCAGGATAAGCTTGGGACGCACCCTATATCCATGATTAGCCATCATCGCATAGACCTGAGCCAGTTCCAGTGGGGTCATGGCAATACTACCGAGGGCGATAGAATAGACTCCATCTGGATAGCGGTGACTGGCTTTTTCCTCATCCATGTCTAAGGCACCTATCATGATATTTCGTATCCTCTCAACCCCCATTAGACTAACTAATCGAGCGGCGACCTGATTGCTGGAGATCTTTAAAGCATGGGTGAGAGTGATAGGACGATTCAAATAGTAATTACCATAATTCCTGACGTTCCATACTTTATTGCCCTCAAGGGGGATAGGGTCTTCCCCGTCAAACAACAGGGTGTAGGGACTGGCCAAAGGGCTGACGGAGTAGTTATTCAAAGCGGCTAGATAGCAAACAGGCTTAAAGGCCGAACCGGGTTGACGCACTGCCTGGAACGCCCTGTTATACTGGTTGGACTTAGTAAACTCATCTCCCCCCACAAAGGCTTTAATATAACCCGTTGAAGGTTCAATAGATACGATTGCCCCTTGTATCCCTTTCAAGTGACGTCTTAATCTGCTCCTTTTTGGCACAGCCTTTCGATAACTTATAAGCCCTCTTCTCAACTCCTTCACTGCTTCCCTCTGGAGATCCAGGTCAATGGATGTATAAATGTTCCAACCTTTTTCGTATAGATTCTCTTTAGCCTTCGCGATACTCAGGTTGTATTTATTAACCAGCTTTTTAAGAACTTGACGCATCACCTCTTCAACAACATAAGGAGCTCTATTTACATAGACTTTTAATTTACTGATACTTCTTTCTTTAAAGGCCTGTTTAGCCCAAAACTTATGATGGATTTCTTTGTAGTCCAGTCCTTCCGGGATATCCCCATGTTCCTTCATCCCTTTGAGAACTCTAAGATGACGGCTTTTAGACCCTTGTGGGTGTTTAAAAGGGGAAAATCGGCTGGGGTTGGATATAATCCCTGCAAGAAAAGAGCTTTCAGCCAGGTCCAAATCCTTAGCCGCCTTCTTGAAGTAAAACTTGGCCGCTGTTTCAACCCCATTCACACCGTGACCAAAGTAAATCCAATTGACATACATAAGAAGTATATCATCCTTGACATATCTCTTTTCAATGATTTTAGCCATAAACATTTCTTGGATTTTTCTATCAAGTGACCGAGTGATGTATTTTTTTTCTCCTTCTATTTTACTCACCCAAAGCTTTGCCAGTTGTTGGGTCAGAGTACTCCCTCCCTGGACCATCTTCATAGCCATGATATTACGCACCATGGCCCGCGCAATCCCTTTATAGCTCACTCCATGATGAGTGAAGAAGTCTCGATCTTCTGTGGATATAAGGGCCGCAAAAAAGTAAGGTGAGATCTTGTTGAGTCCCACAATCTCTCTAGCTTCATAAGCGAGTTTGCCGATGATTCGACCTTTGATGTCGTAAATAGTCGTTGTAAAGCTGACTCCATTGGAACTAGATTCAATGCCTTTCGATTTAAACCCAATTCTTTTAAAAGCTTTCGGATGGATTTTTTTCTTTAATACGTTGTAGTAGTCGTTAAGATCTTTCATACTGCTGTTTTGTTTTTTCAGCCAGCGATCATGGCTAGAGTCGTAGTAAAACCAAAAGCCAACAGATCCGCTCACCATGAGTACTAAAGGGATGAATAACAAGAAAATGCGGACTTTAGTGGCTAAAAACAGTCGGAGTATGGGATTATTTAAGGGTATCATATTTTTATCCTGATGAGAACGAATCCATAAACACTTTATCGGACTTTTCCAATTTATATTTTCCTAAATAACCCAAAAAATAAAGTCGTGAATGTTAAAACCTCCAGATATAGAGATAATCACACGATAAACTAAAAACCCTGTAGAAATACTTGAAAAGTTTTGTCAGTGGGTTATAATTTCTGTTAACAATCTTTAGGAGCCGAAATGAAAAAACTTGTATTTATTTGTTTTATCACCATTCTTGTTAGTGTTGGAGCACAAGCTGGTTTTGCCAGCTTTAACCTTGATTTTATGGGTCAAGCCTCCACTGAGCCGATCAGTAC
>ENA-ORDP01001392-ORDP01001392.1-marine-sediment-metagenome-genome-assembly--contig:-NODE-1392-length-13403-cov-2.587429_pt1 | contig 13403 bp, 6 predicted proteins | sample MGYA00248627_ERZ508539 | MGnify/ENA primary metagenome ERZ508539 (study PRJEB26208, sample SAMN05571518) | marine sediment metagenome | biome: deep sea; feature: Hydrothermal vent; material...
CGTTATTTTGAATTACAAGAGGCAGAGGCTCGTGAACTGGCAGCAATAAAAGAATCATCACTTGATCGGGTTCGGGCAGAGATTGCTTCTATGCGAAATGCAGATGATTTGAATAGAATTACACCACTTGTCTGGAAAGAACTAACCACATTAGGTGTTCCGTTTTTTAGATGCGGAGTTTTTATAATTGCTAATGAAATGCAAAAAGCTTATTTTTTAATGGATTTCGTACACAGATCAAAATCATTTGCTGCTCTTTTACAGATTGATGATCCTGGTTTAACTGGTAAAAGTATTCAAGTAAGTAGTTCTGCATATAAACAGAATTTAAGATCATCTTTAAGTTTAAGTAGTGATGCAGCAGTACAATCATTAATAGATAACTCTTTTGATTCATTATCTGGAAATTTTGGTGTACCTAGGCTAGGTAGACGGCCAGCTATTGTTAATCAAACTTTCTATACAGTAACTAAACCAACTAATGATTTAATCGTAGCTCAGGATGCAATAGTTATGTCATCTACAAATTCGGTGGCACCAAGATTCAGGGCAAACGGTATTTCAATATTACCTGTATCTAATATACAAGCATATTATAATACAGATAAAAAAAGATACGAAATCAAAGTACAACTTGTAGCAGAGGTATCAGGATCTATAGGTAATATTCCAGCAGGAGATATTGATACAATAGTTTCAGGTGCAGACGGATTTCGTACTGTAAATAATGTTGCATCAGATTTTGGAAGGGATATTCAAAGTAATCTTGAATTAGCTGAAACTGCAATACATAAATTATCATCTCTTGATACAGGTACTGAAGGAGGTTATTTATTAACAGCATCAGGAGTTCCAGGAGTAATTGAAGTAAGGATTGTGAAATCCGGCGATAAATCAATGATGCGTGACTATGATGATATTCGTAAAAAGCATATTGGTGGAAAAGTTGACATATGGGTTAAAGGAATAATAGAACGAACTATTACTGAGTCATTTGCTTTTCAATTTGATATTGCTAAAAATATTAGATTTGATATAATTGATCCAGTTAACTTAATATTTAAAGCTAGAGATTCAAGATTACAAGAAAATAATCCTTTAAAAGAGATTCTTTATGATCCATCACAGGGTCTTGGTCTACGAAATCATTCTTTGAATCCAACTAAGGAATATGATTTAACAGGTATAAGTATTATAGATTATAGAACAATCAAATTAAATTCATCAATTTTACAACCAATTACAATGTTAGATGATTTTATTGAAGGTGACTATAGGTATAGAAGTAATAATAGATTTGTTGCTTCTATACAACCAATTCGTCGTGTTACGTCAATCACTGGAGAAATTTCAGGTAGCATAGATTCATCTGCTGGTTTTTCTTTATATAAAAATCAAGATCCATTATTTGATGGTGAAAGTGTTATATCGAAAAATTACGTTGAAATAAGTCAAGTAGATAATATTCCATCAGGAAATTCAATCACTATTAGTTCCGAAGAGCACATTTTAATAGGACAATTTAATGAACCACTTGATTCAGTTGGAGTAAATTCATTTACTCTACATGTGTATAATTCAGATAGATCTATTGAATATAATGGACCTAAGGTATTAAATCCTGATTTCTTGATCATTGGTGGATCACAAACTACACCAATAAAGATAGTTAGAACCGCATATTCAAATATACATAATGGGGAAACTGTATTTATAGATTATGAAAAAGATGAAAATTTCAATATAACTTATGTAGTAAATGATGTTTTGCAAAGAGTTCAACAAAGCATTGATAAAGGAATTGATGGAAGTAGTAGCGCAAAACATGTTACTGCAGATGTATTAGTAAAACAATCTATCGAAAATAGGATGTTGATAGAAGCAACTGCTCAATTACTTCCTGAAGCAAATCAAGGTGTTACAGATTCTAAAATAAGGACAGGATTATCGGTATTAATGGACTCACGTGGCGTTGGCGGTGCAATAAGGCAATCTGATTCGATTAGAGTTTTTGAGGAGTCATCTGGCATTGATTTTATAGTTCAACCTTATACTAGACATACTTTAGCTGATTTTTCATTAAGAATTCGTGATCGTGTTTTACCTAATTATCATTTATTAACATCAATATCTAGATTTGCAAATGCTGTTTTTATTCTTAATGAACCATTACCATTCAACACTATTGATAGTGGTGGTCCAGATACTATTCATCATGGAGTATATATGGATTCAATGATTCTTAATATGGCTTCATCATTAAATGATGTCGGAAACTCATTGAATAATTCGTGGATAATAGGTGGATCAGGAGCAATAATTGATGGATACTCAGATGATAATACTCTTAAATTAAATTTTGTTACACCTGAAGCAATAATTGCAGAACGAATTAAGAGAACTTCTAATAAAATAGTAATATCTCTTAATGCCGGAATTACTCCACATGATATTCCAACCAATCATGAATTTTCTGCAACATATATCGTTAAAGATGATCATTCTGTAAAAGACGTTGAAACATCACAAGTTGAGTATTTGGTTCCAGGTGACATAACAATTACATACAGAAATTCAATTTGATGACAATAGTTCGTGTAAATTTTGATACATACGAGGATGGTGAAGAATATGCAGTAAGATTGAATGATGAGTCTAACAAGAATTTGAAGATTTTATTTACACTTTTATCTTCATATTGGCAGTCTACAATAGATGGTCCAAATTATGCTCGCGAATTAAAATCAATATCAATAGAACTTGCTAGATTACGTCTAGCTCTGGAAGAAATAAGGACAGATACTTTTTACGGTCAAGTTAGAACTGATTTTATATATCAGGTATTAACACAAATTTTATTTCCTGATAATAGACCTGCACCAGATTTTGCAGATATTGATTTTAGAAATTTCTTACTTAAAATTATTGAAATTTATTTTAAAGGTAGCATACCTCAATCAATGCACGATGCTGTACAACTTTTAGTTGATGATAATAAAGTAATAATATCTGAAAATTTTATTGAAGCAAGAAAATCAGGATCCGGATTTGATATATCTGATCAATTTGGATTCGGAGTTGACGTAATAATAAATTCTCCAAAAAACGTGGATATATTTCTAGCAGATAGAAATATAAGATTACTTTTAAATATTATTAGGCCTGCCCATACTCTATTTATGTTACGTTTTATTTTGAATGATGAATATAATGGTAATAAAATAACTGGAATTCCAACAGATACTACAGGATTTAATGCTAAAATAATTGATTTACTTTCAACAGCATTTTCAGATTATGGATATGAAGATTTTAGAAAATTTGTTAAAGGTATTGAAGGAATAGATTATCTTGGTACTAAAAGATCAGTATCTGTGATTGGAGAGGATCATAGTAATCAATTTTAAACAAATTTATTGTCTTAAAATAATATTAGTATACAAACTGTTAATTTGGAAGTAATGTGTAAATGACAGTATTATTTGAATTTAACGTTCATGCATTATCGAGTGATAAAATAAGAATAAATTATACGCATGATCCTACTGATACAGCTTTAGATATTGCTAAATACTTACTTACATCAATATCATTACCAGGTACAGCAATTGTACCTGTAATTACTAATATCAAGTGGTATGATTCATCACATAGATCTGTCGTACTTGAGTTATCATTAAGTTTAACATCAGGAACTAATTATTCTTGTCAATTAACTGGAATATATGCTAAAAGCGGAGAAATACTTAATAGTATAACTAGAAATTTTACTGCAAATGTATTGGTTCCGGCAAAAGCTATTGGTGCGTGGCAGTCAAAACGAGGATTTATAGACATAATATTTGATAAATCAGTTGGTACAGATTCTTCTGGAGCATCATTTACAATAAGAGATTCAGCTTCACAGTCAGGAAGCGGAGTGCAGATGACACAGTCATTGTGGTCTGGTGAATCTATAACAAATAATACTATCAGAGTAGCTATTCCTTCATCTACCCCTACTTCTTCATCTTTCATGATAGATTTTACAAATATTATAGATGATTCGCTAAATTCGTCTTCAGGATCTGTTCAAGTTACATTAGCAATACGATCTGCTAAACCATATTCATTCGCTGATTTACTTCAATTACAAATTACTGATGCATGCGTTATTGGAGGAGATTTTGAATATTATCATTATGGAATAGTACGTGTGTTTTTAAATTGTCCAGCAATTATTGATAATTCAACAATAAGTACTCAGTTTTCAGTTTATGGTAGTGGATCGCATTCTAAAGAAGATAATGTAAATATCATAACTGTTTCTGATGCTGCTAGTATATATTTATTATCTAATGATATAAAGCATAAATTTAATGCACATCTAGTACAATCTGATGTGCATACTAGAAATGATTTAATAAATACAATAACATCGCCAGATGCAACATCATTAGCTTCATCAATAATAATTCTTAATGAAGCGCAAAATAAATATCTTTCTCATTTAAAAAATACTAATTTTCACATATATGAAGATTCTCAAAATGAATTTACGAATTCGCCGATTGATTATGGTAATTCAGTATTAGCTTCATCAGTTGCAATCCAGTTAAAATTGAAATATAATACAAATATTAAAGCTGAACAATTTTCTATATTTCGTTCTACACCTGATCCAGATATTGGATACGTTAATACATATTCATCAATAAATAATTCATATGCAGTATCTGATTCCTATACTTATTTCGTTGATTTAATTGTTTCAATGTTTTCAGCACATTCTTCTTTAAGAATTGAAGCATATATTCAAAGTGAAGATACGTTTAGTTTTACCAGTAAAAATAATTTTACTGGTAACTTTATTGCTAGACCGTATTCTGATAAAGCTTTAAATTTATCAGTAATAACTAATCCTGATATTGGAATAACTGCTAGATTCACTGGTAATATTGTATTATCTGATAATACAATATTAACCATATTAAATAAATATGATGGAGAAATTAAAGTATGTGAAATTTCTGTTTCTTCTACATTACCTACATTATCTTTAACCATAAATACGCTGTGTATAGCGTTAAATTTTCATAGGAATTATGCAGTACATATATTAGTTGATAATATTAATGTTGTATATTATGGAATATACCAAGTAGCAATTCAGGGCATAATAGATAAAGCAAATGAATTAAAACATGATTTGAATAATCATGTACGTAATATTAATGGTGGTTACCATATTCATCCAGATCCAATATGGGTTAATTCTATAGATGCTACTGATATTTTATCATTAATAACTTTAGTAGCAGAAATAAGGAAAGTATATATTAACCATAATGAACATGGTCCTCACTCTATTCCAAGTATTATATCGTATAATTCAATAATGTTTGATGTTATTAATATACCTATAGTAGACATGATTGATGGTGAGTCATATACATTATACGGAAAAATTCAAAATAGTTATTTATCAATTCCTGGAAATGGAGAATTTGGTAAGTCTTATCTAAATTATGGAACTAATCATATTCATTATTCTGGGGATTTTGGATTATCAGATATTAAAATAAATGAACAATTCGTAGGACTTGCAACAAAACCATCAATTTCGTCAGTTTTACCTAGATCTGGTATATGTTATACTGAAAATGGAGAATCAGTAATGAATACTGACATTATTGAAGTATATTTTTCTAAATCAATGAATAAAGTTCAATTAGATAGTAATAATTTAATAGTAACTGGAGGAAAGATTTTGCAAAAATCGTGTAACTGGAAAAACGATGATACTGTATTAATGCAAGTTATGAATATGGAATCGATTCAGTATTCAATTACATCAACAGGTCTTAAAGATAAGGCTGGAAATCCGGTTTATTAGTCATGGTTTTATTTACAGGACTTAATTCGGTAATAGATAGGACAATTTTTACAAATAAGGGACCGATAGTTAAAAAACCTTTACAAATTTTAACAGGAACAAATCTTCAAATTTTAAATTCTACAGATATTTCAATACCTACTGCCAATTTCGTATCTTCTAATATAGGATATGGACTCACAATTACTGGATCTCAATCAGGTAGAAATGATGGCAGATTCATAATAGAATCAATAATAAGTTCTACTGTACTTCATTTATCTAAATCTAATTTTAATATATCAGATATTTCACTTACTACGAAATTAATAATAAGTATTGCAAATGATATTAAAAATAAATATAGATCACATAGAACAGAATCAGTAGATAAGACAGGAACTGGATTATTCACTGATGTACATGGAATAGATGATATTGTAAATATTATTAGTGCACCAGATTCATTTGATCTAACATCAGCTATAACATTGTTAAATGATATAAGGGCAAAATTTAATGCTCATGTAATTGATATATCAGGTACACCTAGTGTTCATAAAAAAATTGATTTAGAAGACATTATTGATGCTCCAATTTCAAATGGAATCAAATCTGCAGTATATCTTGCTAATGACATAAGAGCAAAATATGAAAATCATAGAAAATTACTAGATGTTCATTATATTGATGATTCAGTTAATATCATAGGTGAATCTTTCGTAAAATCTATAATAGAAACATATCCTGGACCATTAACAGGGCCACTAACTTGGATTTTAGAAGATTTAAGATCAGGGATAGTAGCCAATTCAACAACAGATGTAAGCGTATTGGTAAACGGCATTCCTGCGCCAGCAGATGAAGTTTTCGGTCTACTTGGTGCAATAGTACTTACAACAAAACCAACATCAACAGATACTATTGTTGTTAATTACGATTATATTGGAAATCCTCCAGCTAGGTTTCTAAGGTTAAATTCTCCAGGATTTAACCTTAATCAAATCGGAAATAAAGCAATAGCTGGATTTCCTAAACATAGGTATAGATCGAGTTCATATTTAATAGATCCTAGTAACGATCTTGATTTAATGTCTCCAATACAACCAGAAAAAGTTGGGTGGAAGTATAAAGGATTAGAACGTTCAAATACGGCATCACTTAATGATCCTACTTCTTTATTATTTAATGTCCCAACTAATAAAGTAATGTATCCTGTTTTATTTGAAAAAATATCAGAAATAATAATAAAATATGATCCAGTTTTTTTACCTGATAAATCAATAGATAAATGGATTTTAAATGGGGATGGAAAATTCAATCTTGCTCCTGGCGGTAATGCTTTAACAATAATTGATCAAAATTCAAATACTGGACCTTCCAGTATGCCACCATTTTTCCATCATGAAATTAATGTTAAAGCATTAAGTATCATTTCATCTGCATTTAGAGTGATGATCATAGATGATAATAGTTTAACGTTAGACGGTGTTTTTACAGGAGTAACATTCGGGGTTTCTAACGGTGTAAAAACAGCAATTGTTGGGTTCATAATTACAGAGGCAACAAATTTAACATCAGCAATAGTATTGGCGAATTCATTAAAATTAAAATTTAATGCGCATCTGATAAATCCAACATCTCATAATCCTGATGATGTACAAGATACTATAACCATAGTAGATGCTACGTCTATTCAATCATTAATCATACTTGCAAATAAATTAAAAATTTCATATTTAAATCATATATCTAAAGGTGGAGGAATCGGTTTAACTCATAAATTAATTGATTTAGTAAATGTTTTAGTATCTCCTGATGCTAAAACATTAGATAGTGCAATTACATTACTTAATGAATTGAAAATTTCATTTAATGGCCATAGAACTCAAATAGGTATTCATTTTTTTAATGATATAATAAATGAAGTTTTTTCTATAAAACAAGTAGGAATTCTTACAAATTCTGATTTTCCTGAATTTTCAGATTCATGGTTATCTTTTGCGCAAGATTGGACTGAATTTGTAACTTATAGATTATCATTCGATACTGGATCAACTGCCAGTTTATATAAAAGTGGTGATGTTGCTCCAAGTGTGTCTGTAGAAATGTCAAGTTTACCATCTTTATCAAATGTTGACGCAAAATTTAATCCTATTGAACAAATATTTTTTGGTCCGATAGGTCGTGAATCAAAAAACACAAGTATATGGCAATTTATTAGATCAGATATTATACCTATTGATAGTAATCTTATTGAAGATAATAAATCAGTTGATTACGAAGCAATCATTATTCCTGAATTAGATTCAGTATCACCGTGGATTACACTGGGTCAAGAGGGTTATGAACATATAGAATCAACAAATATACTTATTCTTGATTCTACTGCATCAACACCAATAGAATATGTTTCTAATTATGGAATGACATCTGGAAATTTTAGAGGATTTACTCGTATTGAGCCAATAATGGTGAGTAAGACTGCAGCAGTAGTTGAATTTAAATTTTCAAGTGATTGGTATACGCATGGTATAGATAATAATTCAATGTGCGTAGTATTAGATGATAATGATTTTAGTGTTCAATTATCATTTATACAATATGATCCATCAGTAGCAACCACATTAGGAACAGTTACGGAACCTTTCATAATAGTACAAGGTGATGATTTGATAATGAAAATAGAAGGTAATCCATTATCAACTATTTCTTTTTCTGCTACAGACACGACGGCTTCTCTAGTTACATCTAGGATAAATTCAACATTAACTGGTTTACCAATAATAGCCGATGTCATACATGGTAAAATTCGTTTCACATCAGTAAATCTTGGAGTTTCAGCTAATTTTGAAATTATTAGTGGAAGTGCTATTGCGAAATTAGGTTTTAGTTCAGGTCTATATTCAGGTTCAGATTCAACATCTGAACCACGCATTTCTTGGTTTGGAGGTAATTTACCAGATTTAGATAATCCTGCATGGGTACGTGGTGGAAATCAGATTTCTGAAATTTTGAATAGGACAATGAGAATTACTGATAATGATATTACTGATTATCTAACATTTAGTAAAAGTAATATCATTATCACAAATCAAGCTTTCAATCCTATAGTTAATTGGAAACTTGATTTCAGATTACACGTAATTTCTTTTACTAAAGGCTCACCTGAGATTACGTCTGCACCATATTCAAATATGGATTTTGCAGGAATTCTTGTATCAGTTGATGAAGGTGTGAATGGGAAGAATATTGAGATTCATTTTGTAGTTGATTCAAATGGTGCACCGTTTTTAAATCTTCTCTCATACAATAAAACAACAAATTCATTAGATATAATGTCTCAATATGCATTTATATGGGATGATAATAAAACTCATTCATTTAATATATATACATCAAAAACTGCTGATATGATCATAGTTCTTGCTGATGGTAAAGTATTGTCTCCAAATGTAGGAGCAGCGCCTAAGTATTCAGTATTAAATAGTGGTATAATAGGACCATCAATAGCATTTGGATCTGGTAGTGAAGTAGTTTCTAATGTAGATCTAAAATCATCTAAATCAATGGTTGACTGGGAATCATTAGCAATATTTCGTGATAATAAAATAGATTCATCTAGTGCAAGTAGTAGAAGATATGTAGGATTATATCAAGGTGGAAATACGTCTGAATTAAATAGTTATGCATTATATCAAATAGATTGGTCTATAGCTCATACTTATAGGATAGTAAGAAATCCGATAACATCTGTATCAATATATGTTGATGGAGGATCAGTTCCAGTAATATCGATTCCATATGACATATTAGCATTACCACCAGTAAAATCTAGTTTTCTAAAAATTGTTACCGGTAATAATTCTTCAATTTCATTCGGTTCTTTTAATCCAAATGAGTTATCTAGAAGTAGATGGGAATTTTTAAAGTACTCTATAGGAAAGATATCTTTAAATGATAGATTAGTACCACAGCATCAATTATGTAATCAGCATAATACAATTACATCACCAGATCATCTATTCATTAAAAAAGATCATAAACATGGTGGTTTCACAGAGTATTCTGGAGGTACACCGACAGATGATTTTATGAATGATATTACTGTACCTGCTTATACCACATTAAATGATAATACTCCTCCAATTCAAATGACACAAAATCTAGAATCAAGAGGTGGGTTTGATAAGATAGCTATTCCTGCTAATTCTATTAGTGCTGTTAATTTTGTAAATACCAAAGGGTATATTACTGATCTAAATGATGATAAAATAAACATAATACTTCTACCAGTTGCATCAGATTTATTAACTTCAATATCATTGGTTAATGATATAAAATTAAAATACCTATCACATTTAACTCAATATAGAGTTCATTTAGCAAATGATACGATAAATAATATTCTTCCAATAGATGCATTTGATTTGACTTCAGCTATAGCGTTAGCTAATGAAGAAAAGAAAATTTTTAATAAACACATATCAGCAACAATTCGTGAAATTCAAAAAGTTCATTCAATAGATGATACTATAAATACCGTATTATCAATAGATTGCACAACATTAGTATCTTTAATTACTCTATTGAATGATATATCAATAAGTTACAAAACTCACTTAACTCAAATTGGAGTACATTCATCAACTCTTTTTATAAGACTGGATAAGCCGTCTAGAGTCATGTACGAATCAGTGAAGTTCTTTAAAATAAAAACTGGTGTTAAAGGAATAATTTCGCCATTTTCTGATGATGAAACTTTACATATTGATGGGTTTAATTTCCAAAAAAATTCATCACTTACATATGATGGAAATGTTCTTCCAGAAAATAGTGAAATACTTTCAGTTCAAACATTGGCAAATGATTTACGAATCAAATATGGTGCACACAGGATTGCTACTGGTGTTCACGTAACAAATGATACGATAAATATAGTTACTGCTCCAGTTGCTATTGATGAAGCTTCATCATTCATATTACTTGATGACATAAAATCTAAATTTAATTCTCATCTGATGCAGCCAGGAATACATACATTAAATGATCCTAGAAATTCTGCATATCCTTATTCTCCAACAACCATAAAAATGGCACAATCTTTATCGAATGAACTTAAATTTAAATATGGTAGACATATAATAAATACATCATCTCACCTTATTAAGGATTCCATAGACGTAGTTACTGCTGCAAATACTTCAGAGATTGAATCTCTAGGGTGGTTTAAAAATGATTCTGGTCCTGGTACACCTGACATATCATTATTAAATTCAGGAACTATCAATTTTTTGAGATATGGTACTACAGTTTCAGGTCCTATTGAAACTGTGTATGGGCGCAAAACAGCTATTCCAGATGATCCGTCAATAAATGTTGAGGTCACTGTATCATTAAGGATAAATTCTTACTTATATAATCCTGATGTGAATACTGGAATATATGCAGGAATGACTAGTAAAATGGAAACTGGAATATCGGTAGCAATAGGATTTGATGCTATAAATGATATTCCATATGTAAAACTTCAAGATATGAATATTGATTCATCAATGTTTAGGGTTCCATTTGATTGGTCAGATGGACTATTTCATAAATTTAAAATAGTCAAAAATTTAGAAAAGATTAGTTTGATAATTGTTTCTTAGTATACATAATGGCAAATCCTTTCACATCACCGATATATAAAATTCCTTACGGAACTAAACTTTGTAATATACCAATTGAACGTTTTTCAGGAAACAATGTAACTTCAGGATTACTTTCTAATGGTGGTCAAATTTTCTTTTCGCCATCATTATTACAGCAAAATTCTACAAATGAAATTGATGTTGATGAAATCGATCGAGATGTTGATCGTCCTCTTGTAGGCGATGGTGATTATGGATCATCGGAAAATGAAGATTATGATCCATTTACACCAACTGATTCATCAAAAGAAGATGCATGGCTTCTTGCGGCGACTGATATACGTACTACGATGCGTGATCTGCAACGCAGTCCTGATAGTGACTCCGCCAATCGAGGAATTGATAGTAATGTAATGACTTTAGCAGTAGCCATCCCGGCAGTATTAGAAGGGATTGGGGCGGCGTTTTCATGGTTTGCGGGTCTTTTTACTACAAAGGTGGTAGTTATAACCACTACTGCAACAGGAGCGGCTTACGGTACACATAGAGCAATCCAAAACAGTAAGAGGAATGCAGTAAGTAATAATAGTGGTAGCAAAGATGATTCTACTAATTCAGATAATAGTAATACTACTACTGGTGAAGACAACGGATCTACCACCGCTGACGAGACCAAAAATAATGCGCCAACAGAAGAAGAAATACAAAATGATTCTGTAAAGGCGCTCGAACAGATATTGGGACGACCACCAACTAAAAAAGAACAGCAAAACTTTGATCAAAAACATGGGATATCGGAACAAAGAAACAAGGATAGAAAAAGAAGCTCTAATTCGCGCGACGCAGACAATGTAGGCGGAGGGGCAGAACATACTTCTAATACCACGCCTTCTAATAGAAGAAAGCATCAACAAGCTGAAAGCCGGAGAGCTCGTGATCAGAGACGAGCAAGAGAGCGGAGACGACGTTAATTATGCGTATAGCTAAAGAAATGAAGAGATTACTCCTGATACTAAGCAAGAGCTTGTCGAGCCCTGAAGTTCAATTGCTAATAAAAGAGTATCGTATGTCAACGGAGAAATTACCAACAGCTACATATATAGAAAGTTATGAACATGGTTTAGCATTTATTTGTAAAGCTAACTTGGTGAGTGCTATTTTTGTATATGCAGATAACGTTGAAAATTCGCACCACTGATTAAACCGCCATCGATGAGAGAAGCGTGATTCAAGCGGTCTTCGAAGACAAAATCTTTTTTACCGATTAATGCCTGACATAGGCCAAGATTGGCCATATAACCGGTGGAAAATAAAATGGCACGCGGGTAACCGGTGAACTCGGCCAGTTCTTCTTCCAGCTGATGATGAGCACGACTATGGCCATTGATCAAATGCGAGGCACCACTGCCAACACCATACTGTTTGATACCTTTGCTAAAGGCTGCACAAACTTCTGGATGATTCGCCAGACCAAGATAATCGTTGCTGCAAAAATTCAGATACGATTTTCCATTAATCTTTAAATTGATACCCTGTGGTGACTCGGTGATGGATCGCGAACGATAAAGATCATTTGATCGTTGTTGCTGCAAAAAACTATGTAACTCACCATTCTTCATTATGCGCTTTAATAGCTAGTCCTGATTGACGCCCATCTAACAACATCCATCAGACAGGAACGACTTGAATAGGAGCGGGCTCAGACCGCGATTTAATATATTAATCATAGGCATAATCGCGGTCAGAGCCCGCTCCTACAAAAAATTGATTACGCCGTTTACAAAATGTTAGGTGGCCTGTACTGCAACAAGGAAATTTTATTTAGTGTAATTTCCGTTTCTTGCATGTGTCTCAATATCAAGTAAGTCATTTAATACTTAAACTGATTTAATACCCAGACTATCAAATAACTTCAT
>ENA-ORDP01001393-ORDP01001393.1-marine-sediment-metagenome-genome-assembly--contig:-NODE-1393-length-13399-cov-7.962830_pt1 | contig 13399 bp, 14 predicted proteins | sample MGYA00248627_ERZ508539 | MGnify/ENA primary metagenome ERZ508539 (study PRJEB26208, sample SAMN05571518) | marine sediment metagenome | biome: deep sea; feature: Hydrothermal vent; material...
GTGGGAGGGCGGTGCAAGTCACCGCTGCAGGTCGGTCGGGGTTCTGGGCCAAATTTCAAGTGGATGTTGGAAGTCTCGTTGAGCCCAGCCAACGGGCCGATCCCGAATAGCACTGGACCTGCTGGTCGTTGCGGATCGCCAGCCAGAGCGCCCGCTTGGTTCCCACGATCACCACCAGCTCCCGCGCCCTGGTCACCGCGGTGTAGAGCAGATTGCGCTGCAGCATGATGTAGTGCTGCGTCAGCCAGGGCAGCACGATGGCCCGGTACTCTGAATCCTGCGCCTTGTGTACCGTGATGGCGTAGGCGATCACCAGATCGCCCAAGTCGTAGAGCACCTCCCCCCCGTCCCGGATAGCTTACCACCAACTGCTGCTCGATCGGATTGGCCGCCCGCACCCCGTCTGCTGATGCTGTTGTTGGGCTGCCAGTTCGTTACTGATCACGTGACCGTGCCGTTCACCGCCAAATCGCACAACTTCTCCTTAACCAGGCGCACGAGTTGGGGCGAGTCTGTCAGTGCCAAGAGTTCGTCGCTTTTAATCACCACCAGACGCCGACCTTCCCTCAATGCTGCAGCTACTATGCTATGCGCGGCGGAGAGGTTTGCCTTGTCTCCTGTTATCCCATTCGCCGCCACCAGAACGCCGAAGTTTAGACCACGGCTCCGAAGTTTCGTGTCAAACCAGCTGAGTTCTGCACTGCTTACCTTGCCCAACCAGTTCTTGCACTCGACGAGGATGATATTGGGCAAGAAGAAGAACCCATCCGCGTGCCCATCGTTCCACAGCGCAACATCGATCTCCTCCGTGTGGAAGGTGTTCATCTCATTGCGCCGCGTTATGGAAATGCCTGGTACCTGGGTAAAAACATAACAGATCAGGTCTTCTAGCGCGCGGCCCTGAGCGGCGGTCGTCGCGGCGGTCGTGCCAGTCTCGACGTAGGCTTCAACCGTAGCTCGCGAGATCGCGGGCATCACGAACTAGATCCGTGGACGCGGCGATTGCGGAGGTCGCGCACCAGCTCTGGAAACGCTCGTGTCCGCAGGGCCTCAAGGAGTGACCGAAGCGAGAGCACCAGCACATTGGGTGGACTTCCTTCCCACGCCTCACCCTCTGGATCGGGGCCGTCGCCATACAGCAGGAGAGCCCAGCGAGAGCCTGACGCGCCGAGGTATGACGTGAGCCGTTGAACCGCGGCTCGCTTCGGCCTTGCCTCGGATTCTGGCTTTCACCTCAACTAGAAGCGGATTCCCAACGAAAGGCTCCAAGACATCTGACCACACAGCAAAGTCAGCGCCGACATCGCGTGTCGGTGACGTTACAACGACATCAGCACCAGAAGAGCGAAGCGCGTCAGCAACAACTTGCTCGATAGACCGCCAGTCACTCGCCGCAAGCGAGCGCTCCAAGGAAGCCATCAGGTCATCTGCTTTGGTCCCAAGTCCAACGAGGGGCGTGGATGGTGGAGTAGAGCCTCTTTTCGGTCGATCAGGCGCAGACAGCAGCTGGTCCAGAGCGAATCCGATGGCTTCTTGGTTGTCCAAGTTGATCCGAAGGACGAGGAATTGATGTAGCGCAAAGGGGATAGGGTCGGCTTTCGGCGGAGTTATGAGTACGATTTGACGACCTAGTGCAGACGCTTGGCCGAGTTCAAAAAGAACCCAAGCCGACTGCCATTCCGAGGTAAGGACACCGATGACGAGGTCAGCTTGAGAGAGCTGCTTCTGAATCTCGGACGCCCAATCGGTGCCCACAGCGAGATCGTGAGGCACGAGCACGCGGAGCCCCCGGGATTCGAGAGAGGCGCGGAGCGCACCCAGCTTCGCACCGGCAGGTGCGGAAATGAAGCATGTCCTGAGTACCGATGTTCCGTTAGAGGCGGTCACTCGCGTTTCTCTCACAGTCTGAGGTCACGCTCCGTCAGCCCAACCATTGATTCACTTGCCATGTTACTCTGATAATAATATATTGGTAGGGTTTTCGGGTGGCTTTACCCGACAACCAAAGCTCCTCGACGAAGTCCGAGTTGGATCGTATGATTCTCCCGTTTCCACGGCATGCGATTAGGTCCCCACCGAATCATTGCCCTCTATCGGTTAGGAGATCAGCACGATCTTGCCGCACGCTCCCGGGGCCATAACCAGCTCATGTGCTCTAGCGGCCTCGGTCAACGGAAGCTCCTCGCGTATCACCGGCCGGAGGGTACCATTTGCCAGACCAGCCCTCAGCGCCGCATGGATAGCTCTGCGCTCGGCCTCCGGGGTGTTGAAGAGCACCATGCCCAGGATGGCTGCATCGCGGCTCATCGCGTCGCGAGGGTTGATCTCGACCGTCCCGCGACTGCCAATGACGACCACCCGCCCGCCAGGGGCCAAGAGCGTCAAGTCCTGTCCTAGGTTCACATCGGCCAGCATCTCCAGGATCACATCCACGCCGCGCCCCCCGGTCAGCTCCGGGATGAGCTGGAGATAGCCGGAGGCGCTGTGGTCGAGCACCTGATCTGCCCCTTGCTCGGCCACCAGCCTGCGGCCCTTCTCGCTGCTGCCGGTGCCAATGACGGTCAAACCGGCGGCGCGGGCCAACTGTACTGCCGCGCTCCCCACCCCGCCGGTGGCGCCATGCACCAGCACCGTCTCCCCCGGCCGAGCCCCGGCGCGCTGGAAGAGGGCCCGATAGGCCGTGGCATACGGCACCCCCAGGGCTGCCCCTTGAGCGAAGGAGACCCGCTCCGGCAGCGGATAGAGCTGCGAAGCTTCGCAGAGCGCCAACTCAGCGTAGGCGCCGCTAAGCGTCCCGGCCGTGTAGACCCGATCGCCCACCCTTGGTCCGCTGACCCCTGCTCCAATGGCCTCCACTAGGCCGGCCGCGTCGTGGCCGGGGGTGTAGGGCAGTGCCGGCTTAATAGCATAGGTCCCCGAGCGGATGTAAGCGTCCACTGGATTGACCCCCGCTGCTCGCACTCGCACCAGCACCTGGCCGGGACCGGGCATCAGCTCCGGCAACTCCTCTAGCTTGAGGACCTCCGGCCCACCGAACTGATGAATCCGAATCGCCTTCATCAAATCACCCCTTTTGTTACGCTGCATCAAAGTGTCGCATGGTAGCCTAACGCCGGCTAGGTCGTCAAGAGGTTTGACTCCGAGGCATAATGGGGTACAATAAGCGCCAGAAAGCCAATGATTCGCAAAGGAGCGCGATAACGATGGGCAAGCCTATCCATGTTAATAGTCAGAATTTCGCCCAAGAGGTCCTGCAAGCCCCCGGCACGGTGCTCACCGATTTCTATGCTGACTGGTGCGGGCCTTGCAAGGCGCTGGAGCCGGTCGTCGAGGAGCTCAGCACCGAGCTGACCGGCCAACTAAAAGTCACCAAGCTGGATGTGGATAGCGAGCAGCAGTTGAGCCTCAAATACGGCGTGCAGAGCATTCCCACCTTGATCCTCTTTAAGAATGGCCAGGAAGTGGAGCGGCTGATCGGTTTCATGCCCAAGGGACAGTTGCTGGCCCGGATCAAACCCCATCTGAACAGCAACGGAACCGGAGAGGCCTAGATAGTTTAGATGCTCAGCATCCGTAGGAGCCTGCTGGCTGCGCTGCTGATCCTATTCTTGTCCGGCGCGTTGGGCTTTTCTTTCCAGGACAACGCCGGATTTCACCTGCCGGGCAATAACTATCGCTGGCTGCTGCACTCGCCTTTCCGTCGCTATCTTTCTCCTGCGGCCGAGACCTTCTTGCAGCTCAAGTATGAGCAGCCGGCCCGTCGCTGGGCCCAGGAACGGCTGAGGGGCCAGGATCAGCGCCTCAACGATCCGACACAGGATAAAAACCCTTCGCTGACTACCCAGAGCGAGACGACCGTGGCGGTCTACGGCTCGCACGTGGTGGTCGGCTGGAACGATCTGGGCCAACTGCGCCGCACCGGCAGCATCTCCGGCTACGGCTACTCCGAGGATGGCGGTCAGCATTTCAAAGACGCCGGTGTCATCCCCCCGGTCTTCGGCGGGGTCAACCTGGGGGATCCCAGCTTGACCGTGGACGGCCGCGGAAACTTCTATTTCGCCCAGATCTCTCTCAATAGCAAGGGCCAAGCCTTTGTGGGAGTGGCCAAGTCTGACGATGAAGGCAAAACATTTGACCCGCCGGTGGACGCCAGCCGCAGCATCACCAGCAGTAATAGCTTTCAAGATAAAGAGTGGATCACCAGCGACGCCAGCGGCGGTCCTCACGACGGAAGCGTCTACGTCTCCTGGACCAACATCTCCAGCCAGGGCGGGATCATCGCTTTCTCGCGCTCTCGCGACGGCGGGCGCCGCTTCGAGCCGGCCATCCCACTCTCCCCGGCCGGAGGATTCGCCCAAGGGGCGACTGCTCAGGTCGGACCGGAGGGCGAGATCTACGTCGCCTGGGAGGATATGCTGGCCCCCGGCATCCGCATCTCCAAATCTACAGACGGCGGACGCAGCTTCGGCGCCGAAGGGATCGGCAATAAACTGGTTACCCGGGTGGTGCCCATCGGGCAACCCGGCGCGCCGGCCACCTGCTCCGGGCGACGCATCCTCAAGGGTTATATTGACGCCGCCTTCGAGTTCCCCTCCCTGGCGGTCAATCCCACCAATGGCGAAGTCTATCTGGTCTACGCCTCCAACCCGCCGGGCCTCGATCAGTCGGACATCTTTTTCGTGCGCTCTGCCGATGGCGGCCATAACTGGAGCCAGCCGGTGCGGGTCAACGACGACCGCAGCGGCAATGACCAGTTTATGCCGGCGATCTCCACCTCGGCCAACGGCTCGCTGAGCATCATCTGGTATGACCGCCGTGGTGATCCGGATAACCTCAAGTTTAATGTTTATCGGGCCGTCTCGACCGATGGCGGACGCAGCTTCCGACCCAACGAGCGGGTCAGCAGTGTGTCATCAGCGGTGCCCCCGCTCAACCCCAACTTCGATCTGGGTCGTCCCTGCTATATGGGCGACTACATCGGGATCACTGCCGATGCAGATAGTTTTTATCTGGCCTGGGGAGACAATCGCGATCAAGGCCTGACTTGGCGCACCGAGCCCGCCATGCCCACGGCGCGCGAGGCCACGGCCAACGTGGCGGTCGGCGATACGGTCTTTGTCCTCGGTGGGAGCAAGCTGGGCTACGACCAGTTCGGAGAATCCGGAGCCAACCAGGCCTATCAGGTGCAGCGCCGCCGCTGGGTGAACTTAGCTCCCCTGCCCACCCCGCGGGCGGGCGCGGCAGCGGTCGCGGTGGGACTTTCCATCTACGTTCTAGGTGGCAGCGCTTCTCAGTTTGGCGGAGCCTCCGATGCCTTCGAGCGCTACGATATTTTGACCAACTCTTGGGAAGAACTCCCCCCCCTGCCCACCCCGCGCTCTGGCCTGGGCGCGGCGGCCGTGGGCGATAAGATTTATGCCATCGGAGGCCAAGATTGCTCTTCGGACGCCTGTGGCCGTTCGCTGGACACAGTCGAAGTCTATGACCTGCGCAGCGGGCGTTGGTCGTCGGCAGCCCCCATGCCCACCCCGCGCACTGACCTGACGGCCACGGTGGTCTATCAGGGGCAGATCTACGTCTTCGGTGGCTTCAATCTCAAACTGCTCGCGCCGCTGCGCACGGTGGAGGTATACGATCCGGCCCGCGACCGTTGGACCCGTCGGGCGAACATGCCCTATCGGCGCGGCGGAGGGGCGGCGGCCGTCTGTGGCAATCGGATATTGCTCTTCGGCGGTTTCGGACGCTCCTTCTCGGCCAACCGCCGCACGGCCCAGCTCTACGATCCGCTGAGCTCCCACTGGCAGAGCGTGGCCAGCCCCAAGTTCGCGCGGCTGGGCATCCGGGCCGCTCTGGTCGGAGAGGTGGTCTATGCCATCGGAGGCAGCTTGGCCTCGGCGGTGAGAGAGGCCGGAGCTAACGAGGCCTTCAATTGTCGCAATTTGGGCTACGCCCGACCCGACCCGGACATCTTTTTCGCCCGGCTTCCCGCCCCGCAACCGGGCAGCCTCCCTGGACCCCGGGCAGCAACCCCATACCGGAGGACACCTTCACCCTCGCCCTTGCGCTTGAGGCGCATCAGGCTCAGCCGGCTGGCCGGGGTGCTGCGTTTCCAAGTCCAGGGCCAGGGCATTGCAGCCCTCCAGTTGGAGGTCTTCGATCTGGCCGGCCGGCGGGTCTTCCGGAGCGGGGAGCTGCGCGGGACTCAGTTGAGTTGGTCCGGCCTCGATGCCCAGGGCCGGCGTTTGGCCAACGGCGTTTATCTCTACCGGATCAGGGTGCGCTCGGCAGCCGGCCGGCAGACTCAGAGCGCCGTGCACCGGCTGGTCTTGGTGCGCTGAAGCATAATCTGGTATCATCTTCTTGCCGGTAGGGATTCGCTATGTGGAAGAATCTACGCACTATTTTCGTCAGTGGTCTGCTGACGCTGTTGCCTGTGACGGTGACGGCGTTAGTGATTGTGTTGCTCTACCAACTGATCGTTCAGGTGATCGGCCCCACCACGCTGATGGGACAACTGCTGCGCGGGGCCCTGTTCGGCTTGGGCATCAACTTTCCTGGCATCGAGCTGGCGGTAACCCTGCTCAGCATACTGATCACCCTGCTGATCATCCTGCTGGTCGGTCTGGTGACCCACTACTATCTGGGCCGCCGCATCTATGAGACCTTTGAGCAGATGATACTTTCCGTGCCGGTGCTGCGCGCTTTTTACAGGACGATCAAGCAGATCACCAAGGCGACCTTCGATCCGCAGCAGTCGGTCTTCAAGAAAGTGGTGCTGGTAGAGTACCCGCGCCGCGGAGCCTATCACATGGGCTTCTTGACCAACGAGAGCGTGGGAGAGCTGATCCAAGACCGGTTCGCCCAGCAGATGGTCTCGGTCTTCATCATGGCGCCGCCCAACCCCATGAGCGGCTTCTGGGTGATTGCCCCTCGCGAGGACGTGATGTATCTGGAGCTGACGGTGGAGGAAGGGCTGCGCATGGTGATGTCGCGCGGCATCTCCTTGCCCCGGAGCCGCCCGACCGCCAACGTTGATAATGCCGGCGAGGAGATGAGCGTCTCCCATGCCCATCTTCGGTAACAAGCAGTACTTCCGCGTCAAGCTGGAGGCGGAGGAGCGCGGCAAAGACGAAGCCCTGTGGCTCAAGTGCAAATCCTGCGGCCAGTTGGTCTTCAAGCGCCAGGTGCAGCAGAATCGCAATATCTGTCCCAAGTGCGGCGAGTACTTTTTTCTTACCGCCAGAGAGAGGATTAAATCATTGGTAGATGAGCGGTCTTTCCGGGACATCGCTAGGCCGCTGGTGGCGGTTGATCCACTGCATTTCGTTGATCTCAAGCCCTACCCTCAGCGCCTGGAGCAGGCCCAGCAGGAGACAGGGTTGGCCTCGGCCTTGGTCTTGGGGCGGGCAAAGATCGAAAAACTACCGGTGATCTTGGCCGTGATGGACTTGCGCTTCATCGGCGGCTCGATGGGCTCGGTGATGGGCGAGCAGATCGTCCACGGTCTGCACCGGGCCGCCGCGCGGCGGCGGGCCTTCATCCTGGTCTCCTCCACGGGGGGAGCGCGCATGCAGGAGGGGATCTTGAGCCTGATGCAGATGGCCAAGGTCTCGGCAGCACGACATTTATTGGCCGAGGCGGCTGTGCCGTTCATCTCGGTGCTGACCTACCCCACTACCGCCGGGGTGCTGGCCAGCATCGCCAGCCTGGGTGACGTGACTCTGGCCGAGAAGGGTGCACTGATCGGCTTCGCCGGTCCGCGGGTGATCAAGGCTACCATCAATCAGGAGCTGCCTCCCGGCTTCCAAACGGCTCAATTTGCCCTGGAACATGGCATAGTTGATCAGGTGGTCAGCCGCGCCGAGATGAGGGGCGAGATCGCGCGCTTGCTGCGCTTCTTCGTTCCTGGCTCAGGCAAAATGAAACGGGTGCCGAGTGGGCCGACAGCGAGGCAAAATGGACGCTAAACGGGCTATTGCCGAGCTGGAGCGCAAGGTAGGGGAACTCAACGAGCTAGGCCAGCGAGAGGGCCTAGCCCTCTCCGAGGAGATCGGGTGTTTGCAGGCCCGCTTGCGCGACTTGCGCCGCAGTCTGCTCCCGGCTCAAGCTACCCCGGAATGGGAGACGGTCAAGCTGGCACGCCAGCCGCAGCGTCCCTATCCCTTGGATTATCTCAGCCGCATCATGGAAGATATCTATGAATTGCATGGGGATCGTCTCTATGGCGATGATCAGGCGGTGGTGGCCGGACTGGGGCGCTTTGCCGGCCAAACGGTGGTCTTCGTGGGCACCCAGCGCGGTCGCAGCCTGGAAGAGAATAAACGGCGCAACTTTGGCATGCCCCATCCCGAAGGGTATCGCAAGGCCCTGCGGGTAATGCAATTGGCCGCTCGCTTTGGCTTTCCCATCTTCAGCTTGATCGACACCCCCGGCGCCTATCCCGGCATCGGCGCTGAGGAACGCAACATCGGCGGCGCGCTGGCCGAGAGCATCTATCGGATGTTCCAACTGCCCGTGCCGATAATCGTAGCCATCATCGGCGAAGGGGGCAGTGGCGGCGCCTTGGGGCTGGCGGTGGGAGACCGCATCCTGATGTTGGAGCATGCCGTCTACTCCGTGATCACCCCTGAAGGCTGCGCCGGGATCATCTGGCGCGATCGGACCAAAGCGCCAGAGGCGGCAAAGGCGCTCAAGCTGACCGCTCCGCATCTGTTAGAGCTCGGTGTGATTGACCAGATCATCCCTGAGCCACCAGGAGGAGCTCACCATGATCCTGACGCGGCGGCGCGAGCGCTCAAGGAGGCACTTGACCGCCAGCTACAAGAACTGCTAAAACTGGATCAAGCGGAGCTACTGGCTCGGCGGGGAGAGAAATTCCAACGGATGGGTTGTTATGAAGAGCTGACCATCGCCGTCGGCCAGAGCAAGGAGGGATAACTGTGCCTCAAGGCAAGTCAGCCGTGTGTCGGGGTGAATGCTCGTGGCTCTTTGCAGGGCTCGGCGTGGCGGCTTGGGAGGAGCTGCACCGGATGATCTGCTCGGTGCGCTTCGCCCGCGCCGAGATCATCTTTCAGGAGGGTGAGCCGGCCTTTGGCCTCTATATCATCTGCACGGGCAAGGTGAAGTTGGCCAAACGCTCGCCGGAGGGCAAGATCCAGATTATGAAGCTCTTGGGACCGGGGGAGATCTTGGGCGAGAAAAGCTCTTTTGACCATGAGGTCTACAGCGCTTATGCCAAGACCTTGGAGGATACCAAGCTGCACTTCATCGAGCGGGCGGACTTTATAGATTTCCTGACCCAGCATCCTGAGGTGGCGCTCAAGTTGCTCGATAAGCTCTCCCGGGAGCTCAAAGCGTTTCAGGGCAAGCTGATAGAGACGGCCTATCAGAACAGCACCTTGCGCCTGGCGCGGATGCTGTTGCTGATGGCCAAGACTTACGGCGAGCCTGCTCCTTTAGGGATCTATGTGGGGCTGGAGCTCAGCCGGGCTGAACTGGCCGAGATGGCCAGCATCTCCACCGAAACGGCCATTCGCACCCTCTCCCAGTTCAAGGATCAGGGGCTAATCGAGTTGGAAGGCCACAAGATCTACATCCACGATCGCGAGAAGCTGGCCAGCTTGACGGAACCGCTCCGGGTCACGCTGCGAGAGAACCTGCTCTGAGGTGAGCAGCATGAGCCCGCCGCCCCCGCTCTCCCGGCGCACGCGACGCCTGGCGCTACTCGGAATCACCCTTCTGCTGGTGCTGGTCGGGGGGCTGGTGCTGGTGGTGGACTTCCAGCTCAAGAGCCGGGCGCAACGTATGGCCCAGTCGGGCGGCAAAGCCTTGGCCCAAGTGCCCATTTTAGACGGCCATATCGGCGCGCACGAGTACAGCTATCATTATTACGACAAGCGGATCCGCATGGATCTCTATTGGAAGATAGTTCAGGATAGGATTTATTTGGCTTTGAAGAGCCCAGCACATGGTTGGGAAGCGATCTCCCTGGCGCCGATCGGACCGCAGATGCTGGGGGGAGATATACTGATCGGCTACGTAGAAGGCGGCAAAGTCCATGTACGCGACGATTTTGCCTCGCTGCCTACCAATCACTTCTCTGACATCAAGCTGGGCGGCACGAACGATATTCTCGCCGCCGCCGGCTCCGAGAGCGAGCAGGGCACGATCATCGAGTTGGAGCGCAAACTGACCACACTCGATGCCAACGATCGGCCGATCGGACCGACCGATCTTCCGGTGCAACTAGCCTACGCCAGCGAGAAGGATTTCACCAGCTATCACGGTCAGAATCGAGTTTCCCTGCTGATCAACTTCTTTACCGGCCAGGTTAGCCAGGTCAAGGGTCCCTGATTAAAAGCCCATCTGCGTCAGGTCTATCGGCGGCGGATAGAGCCCCTGCTCCTTGGGAAAGTGCGCCACTACGTAGAGCTTGCCACTTTGGACCTGCTCGATGAAATAATCGCGAAAGGCACGGTGATCCTGGGGGCGAATGAAGAAATCCCCGGTGGGGAAGTCCAAGCTGGCCTGGAAGGACATCCCTTCCAAGGTTTCGATCAGCGCCGGGGTGTCGCCAGGTCCCTGCCAACCGCTGGCCTCGATGCCGCGCTTTAAGATGTACAGATTCTCCCAGGGGACGAAGTAGTGCTCGCCGGTGATCGTATTGGGACCGCCGATCTGGTGGCCTTCGTCATCTACGCCCACCCGCCGGCGCAATTCGGCATTGAAGACCTTCAGCGCCTGGGGAATCTCTTCCATGCGGCGGGGGAACTCGCTCACGAAGGCCGCCCCCGCCAGTACCTCGGCCAGCGGCTCGGTAGCCAGGCCCTCGATGATCCCCAGCGAGCTAAACGACTTGACCCGCTTGAAGATCCCCAGCCCTTTAGCTTGGCCGAAGAACTTGACCGCATCGGAGCCGAAGAAGGAGGAATACAGCACCTCGGTGTGCGCTAGATCAACCTGGTTGAAGAGCGGCAAGAAGTCCTGCGTGCCAATGGGCCCGAAGATGGTAGCCAAGATCTGGCCGCCCGCCCGCTCGATGAATGGCCTGAAATAGGTCAGCTGCGAGCGGCCCCAACTGCCATCGGAAGAGAGGAAGGTCCAGCGTTTGCCCAACTTATTCAGGGCCCATTGATGCGACACCTGGGCCTTGATGCGGGTGTTGTGTCCCAGCCGAAAGACATAGCGGTTATTGGTGCCGGGCGGGTCGTTGGGGGTGGCCGGCACATCGTCCGAGGGGAAGTAGGGGGCCTTGAACTGTTGGGCCAGCGGCGCGGTGGGCTTAGCTATCTCGGCCATGATGGTGCCCAACACGAACTGGGCCCCGTCCTCCAGTACCAGCCGGCGAAAGGCGTTAATCCCGGTGTTGGCGCTCGATTGGGTGTCACGGGTGACCAGCTTGACCGGCCGCCCGGCGATGCCGCCCAGCTCATTGTTGATGCGGTCGGTGGCCGCGCGGGCGGCACGGTCGTTCCAAAAGCCAAAGACCGCGGCCACGCCGGTCAGGTCCGCCTGATGGCCAATAATGATTGGTTCGGCCGCGGCGCTCAGCCGCCAAGGCAGCAGGCTCAGCGCTGCGCCGCCTGCTAATCCCCGCAAGAACGTTCTGCGCGATAATGCTCTCATCGCCATCACTCCTTTGGGCTCCGATCATACATCAGTATGCTGTATAAATCAAGCCAGCGAGAGCGGGATGAGAGAGCACCTGCTAACGGCCGAACAGCCCGGAGAACACATCTTGAGTCTGCCGGTCCAGCTCAGGCGTGTAGCGTTCATTCCGGACTGGCAACCTGCTCGGCCGGGCGCCGGCGGCGCGAAACTCGCGCTCATTGGCCTGGGCCCAGCGCTCGATCATCTCCCCGGTGGCCTCCAGATGGAATTGCAGGCCGTAGGCGTTGTTGTAGCGAAAGGCCTGATGCTGATAGCGCTCCGAACGGGCCAGCCAAATAGCACCCTGAGGCAGATCAAAGGTATCTCCATGCCAATGGAAGGCCATGAACTTTTCCGGTAGCCGGCCAAATATCCGGTCCTGCCGGCCTGCGGGGGTGAGTTGCAACGGATACCAACCGATTTCCGGCCCAGGCCCTGGGTAGACCGGAGCACCCAGTGCCCGGGCCAAGAGCTGTGCCCCCAGGCAGACGCCCAAGATCGGCAGCTCTCGGCCCAGCGCCTCTTGGATCAGGAGTATCTCCGTTGTCAGCCAAGGAAATCGCTCGGTATCCCCAACGCTCATCGGCCCGCCCAGCACGATCAGTCCGCCGTAGGTGGCCAGCGAGGTCGGCAATTTATCTTGAGCATAAGGGCGTGTGACGTGGGCTGGCCGGCCGGTCGCTTCCCAATTAGCTTGCAATCGGCCCGGTCCCTCGGCCGGTAGGTGCTGGATGACCAGCAAGGGCGTCAGCGATACAGTGGTATTCTTCAGCTCGTTCAATCTCACAACATCTCCTGTTTCTGAGCTGTAGGCTCGGCTCCCGAATATAGCGCAACTAGCTTGCTGCTGGCAACTTGCCAAGGTCAAAGTGTCAGGTAGGCTCACAGTTGACAATCTCTCTCTGATGAGTTATGCTTCATCTCGAACTTAGACCAAGTCTAAATCTAAACTAGAAAGGAGGAAGCCAAAATCTAGGGATATCATGGCTAGATCAACACGCTGGACGAGGCAACGAGAGGCGGTGTTGGAGGCCATCCAGCAAGCCAAAAAGCATCTGACCGCCCAGGAGATCTATCACCGAGTGCGCCAGCGGCTGCCAGGTATTGCCTATGGCACGGTCTACAACTCACTAGCTTACCTGCGCGAGGCAGGCTTAGTCCGTGAGGTGAAGCTAGGTGATGGTCCAGTTTTATACGACAAGCGTACTGATCGTCATGACCATCTCTGTTGTCGCCGCTGCGGCGTGGTGCTGGACTACAAGGTGCCACATTTGGAGCAACTCCTCAAACGAGTCAGGCGCGAAACCGATTTCCAGGTTGAGAGCGCTCATGTCCTCTTTGAGGGATTGTGTCCCGACTGCCAGCGTTCGCGCGATGAAGAAGAGCAATGAAGCAAAGCAATCAGTGAAAATGGAGAGATATCCTATGCGGTGACTAACTTAACAGTTGTGCTATACAGCGTTGAGTATTACATCTCACCTAAATTTGACAAGGAGAACTAAATGGCCGTAAAGAAGCATGAGAAGGGTCGAGTTGTTCCTGGAAGTACTACTGCCGGTAGTGGCACGTCAAACCGGGACTGGTGGCCGAACCAGTTGAACCTCAAGATTCTTCATCAGAACTGTCCCATGAGCAACCCGATGGGTGAAGAGTTCAACTACGCTGAGGAATTCAAGAAACTCGACCTGGAGGCCCTGAAGAAGGATCTCCTGGCACTGATGACCGACTCACAGGACTGGTGGCCGGCGGA
>ENA-ORDP01001395-ORDP01001395.1-marine-sediment-metagenome-genome-assembly--contig:-NODE-1395-length-13375-cov-3.184084_pt1 | contig 13375 bp, 11 predicted proteins | sample MGYA00248627_ERZ508539 | MGnify/ENA primary metagenome ERZ508539 (study PRJEB26208, sample SAMN05571518) | marine sediment metagenome | biome: deep sea; feature: Hydrothermal vent; material...
GCATAGCTCAGTTGGTAGAGCGACGGTCTCCAAAACCGTAGGTCGCGGGTTCGAACCCTGCTGCCCCTGCCATCTTCCGGCGGTTTTGGAAGGCGGCGACATGAACGCAACACGGGTTAATTGAAAACACAAGGTCCGACACAGAATATGGCTAAAATCAACCCAGCCCAGTTTATCCAGGAAGTCCGCCAGGAAGCCTCCAAGGTGACCTGGCCGACCCGCAAGGAAACCAGCGTCTCGACCGCCATGGTTTTTGTCATGGTCATTCTGGCCGCCACGTTCTTCTTCCTTGTCGATCAGTTGATGGCCTTCGGGGTGCGGCTGATATTCGGGTTGGGGGGCTGAACCATGGCGTTGCGCTGGTATGTCATTCACGCCTATTCCGGGTTCGAACAAAAGGTCGCCCAGTCGATCATCGAACAGGCCGAACAGAAAGGCATGTCTGATCTGTTGCCCCAGGTTCTGGTGCCGGTCGAGGAAGTGGTCGAATTACGCCGTGGGGCGCGGGTTACTTCGGAACGGAAATTTTTTCCGGGCTATATTCTGGCCCAGATGGAAATGACCGATGAGTCCTGGCATCTGGTCAAGAACACGCCCAAGGTTACCGGATTTTTAGGCACGGCGGGCCGGCCGACACCGATCACCAACGCCGAAGCCGACCGCATCATGAACCAGGTGCAGGAAGGTATCGACCGTCCGAAACCGTCCATCCTGTTTGAGGTCGGTGAACAGGTTCGGGTTTGCGACGGTCCGTTTAATTCCTTTAACGGCACGGTCGAAGATATTGATGAAGAACGCGCAAGGCTGAAAGTGGCTGTGTCCATCTTCGGTCGGGCAACCCCGGTGGAACTGGAATACTCGCAGGTCGAGAAACTCTGATTGTACCGGATTAACCGTGTGGGAGGCCTGCCATGGCCGCACCACACACTCAGTAACAACAATTCGTCTGAGGTAACAAATGGCTAAGAAAATCAAAGGCTACGTCAAGCTGCAAGTGCCGGCTGGCCAGGCCAACCCGTCCCCGCCCATCGGCCCCGCATTGGGTCAGGCCGGCTTGAATATCATGGAATTCTGCAAGGCGTTCAACGCCCAGACCCAGAACCTTGAACAAGGTATGCCGATCCCGGTCGTCATCACCGCTTATGTCGATGCGACATTCGATTTCACCACCAAGACGCCGCCGGCCAGCTTCTTTTTGAAGAAAGCCGCCAAGCTGCCCAAGGGTGCGTCTGAAGCCGGACGGGAAACCGTCGGCAGGGTGACCATGGCGCAGGTACGTGAAATCGCCGAAAAGAAAATGGTCGATCTGAACGCCAACGATCTCGATGCGGCGTGCCAGATGATCAAGGGTTCGGCCCGTTCCATGGGCATAGAGGTGATAGGGTAAGATCATGGCAAAAGCAGGAAAGCGCCTGAAAAAGGCAAACCAAAGCGTTGATCGCAACACCCTTTACGAACTGGCCGATGCGGTCAGGCTGATCAAGGACAACGCCACCACCAAGTTTGATGAAACCATCGAAATCGCCATGAACCTGGGTGTCGATCCCCGTCATGCGGATCAGATGGTGCGCGGCATCGTCTCGCTGCCTCATGGCACCGGTAAATCCCTGCGGGTCGCCGTGTTCGCCAAGGGCGACAAGGTTAAAGAGGCCGAAGATGCCGGTGCCGATTTCGTCGGCGCCGAAGATCTGGCCGACAAGATCAAAAAGGGCGAGATAGATTTCGACCGTTGCATCGCCACCCCGGACATGATGGCCGTGGTCGGCCAACTGGGTAAGGTGCTGGGCCCCAAAGGACTGATGCCGAACCCCAAACTGGGCACCGTGACCCCCGATGTGGCCGGTGCCATCGAGGCGGCGAAAGCCGGTCAAATCGAATTTCGCGTCGAAAAAGCCGGCATTATTCATGCCGGTGTGGGCAAGGCCAGTTTTTCCGCCGAAGCGATCACGGAAAATCTGCTGGCTTTCGTCGGTGCGATTTCCAAGGCCAGGCCGAGCGGTGTGAAATTGACATATATGAAACGGGTCACGGTCAGTACCACCATGGGCCCCGGTATCAGGTTAAACATCGCCAGCCTGCTTGGCTGACGATTAAGCAATACGTCCACCGCTCCTTTTTTGGGAATGGTGGATGGACAGGGATCGGATTTATCCGGTTCCGCCCTGTCCAAGACTGTAGGCGAGGTTTTCAACCTCATAATGGGAGTGCCCACCTGCACAGACAGTGCTAAAAACCGTTTTTCCCCGATGATAAGTCGGGTAGGCGGCTTGAACTGACGCACTGGACAGGCTTGTTGGTCCTTTATTTGAGACAAAGGGCTTGAGTCCAACGCGGTTCCAATTCGCAAGCGTTGCGGAAAAGAACCAACAGAAGCTGGAGAAAACAGTGGACCGAGGACAAAAAGAAGATCTGGTCGCTGCCATGCATCAGACGTTCGATGACGCCGCCATGGTCGTCGTCACCCATTATTCCGGGTTGACGGTGGCCGAACTTGGCGTTCTTCGGGGTCAGATGCGCGAGGCGGGGGCGACCTTTAAAGTCACCAAGAATCGGCTCACGCGGCGTGCCATCGACGGCACGAAATTCAGTGGTCTTAGCGACATGTTTATCGGTCCGACGGCAATAGCCTATTCGGATGACCCGGTAGCCGCCGCCAAGGCCACCGTTAACTTCGCCAAGAAAAACGACAAACTTGTCGTCCTTGGTGGCGCTCTCGGTGAAGAGTTGCTCGATGTCAATGCTGTCAAGGCGCTTGCCGCCTTGCCGAGCCTTGATGAGCTGCGCGCCAAGATCGTCGCAATGCTGGCGACGCCGGCGACCCGGATTGCAGGTGTGCTTCAGGCACCCGGTGGTCAGGTTGCTCGTGTTATCGGTGCCAAGGCAGCCCAAGGCGAAGCCGCTTAGGGATGAGGCGAAGCCGCTTAATACGACGTTCGATTCTTACAAATGCGTTTAATACAGTTCAAGTCAATGGAGATACAAAATGGCTAATCTGGAACAGATTGTTGAAGACCTTTCGGGGCTGACCGTGATGGAAGCGGCTGACCTTTCTAAAATGCTCGAAGAAAAGTGGGGCGTTTCCGCTGCCGCACCCGTCGCCGTTGCCGCCGCCGGTGGCGCTGCTGCCGGTGCCGAAGCGGCCGAAGAACAGACCGAATTTGATGTTGTCCTGGCGTCCTTTGGCGAGAAGAAAATCAACGTCATTAAAGAAGTCCGCGCGATCACCGGTCTGGGCCTGAAAGAAGCCAAGGATTTGGTTGAATCAGCCCCTGCCGCCGTTAAGGAAGGTATCAACAAGGACGAAGCCGAAGAAATCAAGAAGAAGCTGGAAGGCGCCGGCGCTTCGGTCGAAATCAAATAAGGTTTGGCCCGCTTGTTTCAGGCGGTGCCCAGGCAACGGACGACGCCGACGGAGGGGACTCTCCCACCGTCGGCAAGTTCGTATCTAACGAACGAGTTACCGCATTTCCGTTCGCATAGGCCTTACCGAGGCCGGGAAAATGGATGTGCTTGCTTCAAACGGGATGCTCGAGATGGGCCGCATGGCTCCGGGTGTCCAGGAATTGAAGGCCGGGTTGTTTCGATTGCGGTGGTCGAAGTCAACCTTGTCTCCGGACTTTCAGGTGTTAGGAAAAACTTGTAATGGATCAATCCTATACGGGTCGCAAGCGCGTACGTAAATTCTTCGGTAAACTGGTTGAAATCGCCCCCATGCCGAACTTGATCGAAGTTCAAAAGGCATCTTATGACAAATTCCTGAAAGTCGATATGACACCCGAAGAAAGGGTGACCAGCGGCCTGGAAGCGGTGTTCAAATCGGTCTTCCCGATCCGGGATTTCGCCGAAAACGGCACCCTTGAATATGTCGGTTTCGAATTTGATGAACCGAAATACGATGTCGAAGAATGCCAGCAGCGGGGCATGACCTACGCCGCCCCCTTGCGCGTCACCCTGCGCCTTCTGGTTTGGGATATCGACGAAGACACCGGTGCCCGGTCGATCCGCGATATCAAGGAACAAGACGTTTACATGGGCGACATGCCCCTGATGACCGATCATGGCACTTTTGTCATTAACGGCACGGAACGGGTTATTGTCTCGCAGATGCATCGCTCGCCGGGCGTGTTCTTCGATCACGACAAGGGCAAGACCCACTCTTCAGGCAAGTTTCTGTTCGCCGCCCGGGTCATTCCTTACCGCGGCTCGTGGCTCGATTTCGAATTCGACGCCAAGGATATTGTCTATGTACGCATCGACCGTCGCCGCAAACTGCCGGTGACGACCCTGCTGATGGCCTTGAACAGTGACGCCACCGACAAGCTGATCGCCAAACGTGCGAAAGATGATAAGACCGTCGAAGCGGCCGAAAAAACCGGCCTGTCGCCGGAAGATATTCTGAAGCTGTTCTACAGTAATATTTCCTACCAGCGCACCAAGAAAGGCTGGAAAACACCGTTCGATGGTGAAAGCCTGCGCGGCAGCAAACTGGGCAGCAACCTGGTCAACGCCAAGAACGGTCGCGTGGTCGCCGAAACCGGCGCCAAAATGACCCCCCGCCTGATCAAGCAACTGGCCGCCAAAGGCATGACCGAACAGCAGATCAGCGACGAGGAAATGATCGGCCGCTACTTGGCGGTCGATCTGTTCAATGACGCCACCGGTGAAATTTTCGCCGAGGCCGGAGAAGAAATCACCGAAGAACTGATGGAAACCCTGACCGAAGCCAAGGTCAACACGGTTGAAACCCTGGCCATTGATCACGTCAACGTCGGCCCCTACATGCGCAATACCCTGGCCGTCGACAAGAACACCCTGCGCGAAGAAGCGCTGATCGATATCTACCGGGTCATGCGTCCGGGTGAGCCGCCGACCGTGGAAACCGCCGAAAACCTGTTCAACAGCCTGTTCTTCGATTCCGACCGCTATGATCTGTCGTCGGTCGGTCGGGTCAAGATGAACGCGCGCTTGGGCTTCGAAACCGAAGACACGGTTCGCGTCCTGCGCAAGGACGATATCCTGGCCGTGGTCAAGGTCCTGGTCGAGCTCAAGGACGGACGTGGCGAGATCGACGACATCGACCACCTGGGCAACCGGCGGGTGCGCTCGGTGGGCGAGCTGATGGAAAACCAGTATCGCATCGGCCTGTTGCGTATGGAGCGGGCCATTCGCGAACGCATGAGTTCGGTCGATATCGACACCGTCATGCCGCACGATCTGATCAACGCCAAACCGGCCGCCGCTGCGGTGCGTGAATTCTTCGGCTCGTCCCAACTGTCCCAGTTTATGGATCAGACCAATCCGCTGTCGGAAATCACCCACAAGCGGCGTCTCTCGGCCCTGGGGCCGGGCGGCCTGACCCGCGAACGGGCCGGTTTCGAAGTGCGCGACGTGCACCCGACCCACTATGGCCGCATTTGCCCCATCGAGACCCCTGAAGGTCCCAACATCGGCCTGATCAATTCGCTCGCCACGTTCGCCCGGGTCAACAAGTACGGGTTCATCGAAACACCCTATCGCAAAGTCGAAAACAGCAAGGTCTCCAATACCGTTGTTTACATGTCGGCGATGGAAGAAGGGCGCTACAACGTGGCCCAGGCCAACGAAGAAGTGGACGCCAAAGGCAAGTTCGTTCACGACCTGGTCAGTTGCCGCAAGAACGGCGAATTCGTCATGGGCCGGCCGGAAGAAATCCACTATATGGATGTCTCTCCCAAACAGCTCGTATCCGTCGCCGCGGCGCTGATCCCGTTCCTGGAAAACGATGACGCCAACCGGGCCCTGATGGGATCCAACATGCAACGCCAGGCGGTTCCGCTGATGCGCGCCGCAGCACCACTGGTCGGCACCGGCATGGAAGCCAAGGTGGCGCGGGATTCCGGCGCCACCATCATCGCCAAACGCTCAGGCATCGTCGATCAGGTCGATGCCACCCGCATTGTTGTTCGCGCGACCGAGGAAACGTCTCATTCGGCGGCCGGTGTGGATATATACAATCTGCTTAAATTCCAGCGTTCCAACCAGAACACGTTCCTCCATCAGCGTCCGTTGATGAAGGTCGGCGATCTGGTCAAGGCCGGTGACACCATCGCCGATGGCCCGTCAACCGAACTGGGCGAACTGGCGCTCGGCCGCAACGTGCTGGTCGCCTTCATGCCGTGGAATGGCTACAACTACGAAGATTCGATCCTGATTTCCGAACGCATTGTTAAAGACGATGTGTTCACCTCAATCCATATCGAAGAATTCGAAGTGATGGCGCGCGACACCAAACTGGGTCAGGAAGAAATCACCCGCGACATTCCCAATGTCGGCGAAGAAGCCCTGAAAAACCTGGACGAAGCCGGTATTGTCTACATTGGAGCGGAAGTCAAACCGGGCGATATCCTGATCGGCAAAGTGACGCCCAAGGGTGAATCCCCGATGACCCCGGAAGAAAAGCTGCTGCGCGCCATCTTCGGTGAAAAAGCTTCCGATGTTCGCGACACCTCGTTGAAACTGCCCCCCGGCGTGGCCGGTACGGTGGTCGAAGTTCGCGTCTTCTCGCGCCGTGGCGTCGACAAGGATGAACGCGCCCTGGCCATTGAACGCTCGGAAATCGACCGCCTGGCGAAAGACCGGGACGATGAACGGGCGATTCTGGAACGCAGTTTCCAGGCCCGCCTGAGCAAGCTTCTGTTGGGCCGCAAAGTGTCAAGCGGACCGAAAGGCCTGAAGGCCGGTATCAAGATTACAGAAGACGTGCTGGCCGACTACACCACCGCCCAGTGCGCCCAGATTGTCGTTGAAACCGACAAGGTGATGAAAGATGTGGAAGAACTGAAACGCCACTTCGAAGAAAGTATCGCCGCCCTACAGGCCCGTTTCGACAACAAAGTTGACAAGTTACAGCGGGGCGACGATTTGTCGCCGGGGGGGATGAAAATGGTCAAAGTCTTCATCGCCGTTAAACGCAAATTGCAGCCCGGCGATAAAATGGCCGGACGTCATGGCAACAAGGGCGTTATTTCCAAGATCGTGCCGCAAGAAGACATGCCCTATCTGGAAGATGGTCAACCGGTCGATATTGTGCTCAACCCCTTAGGTGTGCCCTCGCGTATGAACGTCGGGCAGATTTTGGAAACTCATCTGGGCTGGGCCAGCGCCAAGCTGGGCGAGCAGATCGGCGACATCATCGATGAGGCGCGCGGCGTGGATATCAAGAAACTTCGAAGCAAGTTGAAAGAAGTCTACGGTGATCGGGAATACAAGAACAAGGTCGGCCCGCTGGATGACGACGAAGTGGTCGAAATGTCCAACAACCTGCGTGACGGGGTGCCCATGGCGACCCCGGTGTTCGACGGCGCCCACGAAGTCGATATCAACGATATGCTTGAAAAAGCCGGCCTTGATACATCCGGTCAGATGACCCTGATTGATGGCCGCACGGGCGAACCGTTCGACCGCAAAGTCACGGTGGGCTACATCTATATCCTCAAGCTGCACCATCTGGTCGATGACAAAATCCATGCCCGGTCGATTGGGCCCTACAGCCTGGTCACCCAGCAGCCCTTGGGCGGCAAGGCCCAGTTCGGTGGCCAGCGCTTCGGTGAAATGGAAGTGTGGGCACTGGAAGCCTACGGTGCCTCGTACACCTTGCAGGAAATGCTGACGGTCAAATCCGATGACGTGTCGGGTCGAACCAAGGTTTACGAAGCCATTGTCCGCGGTGACGATTCGTTTGAAGCCGGAATCCCCGAATCCTTCAACGTGCTGGTCAAGGAATTACATTCCCTGTGCCTGAACGTAGAACTGAACTGATTGCCTGAAAGCCTCTTCAAGGAGACAACAATATGAATGAATTGACAAAAGTTTTTGGGCAGGTCAGCGGCACCCAGCAGTTTGACCTTATCCGCATTTCCATCGCCTCGCCGGAACGCATCCGGTCGTGGTCGTTCGGTGAAATAAAGAAGCCGGAAACCATTAACTACCGGACCTTCAAGCCGGAACGGGACGGCCTGTTCTGTGCCCGCATCTTTGGCCCGACCAAGGATTACGAATGCCTGTGCGGCAAGTACAAACGCATGAAGTACAAAGGCATCACATGCGAAAAGTGTGGCGTCGAAGTGACCCTGCAAAAGGTTCGCCGCGAACGCATGGGCCACATCGAACTGGCCTCGCCGGTGGCCCATATCTGGTTCATGAAGTCCTTGCCGTCGCGCATCGGCCTGTTGCTGGATATGACCCTGAAAGATCTGGAACGGGTGCTGTATTTCGAAAACTACGTGGTCGTCGAACCCGGTTTGACGCCGATGAAAATGCACGAACTGCTCAGCGAAGACGCTTACCAGAACGCGGTCGATGAATATGGCGAAGACGCCTTCAGTGTCGGTATCGGCGCCGAAGCCATTCGCGAGATGCTGAAAGCCATTGTTCTCGATGAAGAACTGGAAGTGCTGCGCACGGACCTGCGGGAAACCAATTCCGAAGCCAAGCGCAAAAAATTCGTCAAGCGCCTGAAACTGGTTGAATCCTTTATCTCGTCCGGGGCTCGCCCGGAATGGATGATCCTGGAAGTGATCCCGGTTATTCCGCCCGAACTGCGCCCCCTGGTGCCGCTCGATGGCGGTCGGTTTGCGACTTCTGATCTGAACGATTTGTACCGTCGGGTGATCAACCGCAACAACCGCCTGAAACGGCTGATCGAATTGCGCGCGCCGGAAATCATCGTTCGCAACGAAAAGCGCATGTTACAGGAATCCGTCGATGCCCTGTTCGACAATGGCCGTCGCGGTCGCGCCATTACCGGTGCCAACAAGCGGCCGCTTAAATCCCTGTCCGACATGCTCAAGGGCAAGCAGGGCCGGTTCCGCCAGAACCTGCTTGGCAAGCGGGTCGATTATTCCGGTCGTTCGGTCATCGTTGTCGGCCCGGAACTGATGCTGCATCAATGCGGGTTGCCGAAAAAAATGGCGCTGGAACTGTTCAAGCCCTTTATCTATTCGAAGCTGGAACTCTACGGCATGGCGACCACCATTAAAGCCGCCAAGCGGATGCTGGAAAAGGAACGTCCGGAAGTCTGGGATATCCTTGAAGAAGTAATCCGCGAACACCCGGTCATGTTGAACCGGGCACCGACCCTGCACCGTCTGGGCATCCAGGCGTTCGAACCGGTGCTGATCGAAGGCAAGGCAATCCAGCTTCATCCGCTGGTTTGTACCGCGTTCAACGCCGACTTCGATGGCGACCAGATGGCGGTTCATGTGCCGCTATCGCTGGAAGCCCAGCTTGAAGCCCGGGTGTTAATGATGTCGACCAACAACATCCTCAGCCCGTCCAGCGGCAAGCCGATTATCGTGCCGTCCCAGGATATCATTCTCGGTCTTTATTACATGACCCTGGAACGTGAAGGCGAAGTGGGCGAGGGCATGGCGTTCATGGATGTGGGCGAAATCCAGCAGGCGCTGGACGCCAAAGCGGTCACCCTGCACAGCAAGATCCAGTGCCGCCTGAACACCGTCGATGAGGACGGCAAACCAACGGTGACGCGGATCGAAACCACGCCCGGTCGCATGATGCTGTCGGAACTTCTGCCCCGTCACCCGAGAGTCAAGCTTGAGGCCATCAACCAGCTTCTGACCAAGAAAGAAGTTTCCAACGTTATCGATCAGGTCTATCGCCACTGCGGCCAGAAGGAAACGGTGATCTTCGCCGACCGCCTGATGGCGCTTGGCTTCAGTTACGCCTGCCGGGCCGGTATTTCCTTTGGCAAAGACGATCTGGTGATCCCCGAAACCAAGGAAAAGCTGGTTGGCGATACGGAAATCAAAATCAAGGAATACGAAAAGCAATATCAGGATGGCCTGATCACCCAGGGTGAAAAATACAACAAGGTGGTCGATGCCTGGTCCCATTGTACGGACCAGGTCGCCGATGAAATGATGAACCGTATTTCCAATCCGAAAAAGGGCGAACAGGTCAATTCGGTTTACATGATGGCCCATTCCGGGGCCCGTGGGTCGGCCGCCCAGATGAAGCAGCTTGCCGGGATGCGGGGCCTGATGGCCAAGCCGTCCGGGGAAATCATCGAAACGCCGATCATTTCCAACTTCAAGGAAGGCCTGTCGGTGCTGGAATATTTCAATTCCACCCACGGCGCCCGCAAGGGCCTGGCCGATACGGCGCTGAAAACCGCCAACTCGGGCTATCTGACCCGCCGTCTTGTCGATGTTGCCCAGGATTGCATTGTCAAGGAACAAGACTGCAAGACCAAAAACAGCCTGACCGCCAGGGCCGTTATCGAAGGCGGTAACATCGTCTCGCCCCTGTCGGAACAGATTTTGGGCCGCACCATGGCCGAAGATGTGATCCATCCGGTGACCAATGATGTGATCGCCAAGGCCGGCACGTTAACCGATGAAGACATCTCCCTGGCCATCGAGGAAGCGGAAGTGGAAACCGTCCAGATCAGGTCCGTGCTGACGTGCGAATCCCTCTATGGCTGTTGTGGCGCCTGTTATGGCCGCGACCTGGCCCGTGGCACCAAAGTCAACATCGGTGAAGCGGTTGGCGTTATCGCCGCCCAGTCCATCGGCGAGCCCGGCACCCAGTTGACCATGCGCACCTTCCACATTGGTGGGGCGGTGACCGGGGGCGGTGAAGTCTCGAAAATCGAAGCCGCCAGCGATGGCAAGGTCAAACTGATCAACTGCACCACGGTCAAAGACAGTTCCGGCGGCAAAGTGGTGATGAGCCGTAATGCGGAAGTCGTGCTGATCGATGAAAAAAATCGCGAACGTGCCCGTCACCGCATTCCTTATGGCGCCAAGCTGTTGACCAGGGACAAGGTCAAGATCAAACGTGGTGCCAAAATGGCCGAATGGGATCCCTACACACTGCCCATCATCACCGAACAAAATGGCACCGCCAACTATGTCGATTTGATCGATGGCCTGACCGTTGAGGATCGCTTGGATGATGCCACCGGCCTCAGTTCGAAAGTCGTTATCGACTGGAAAACCCAATCCAAGGGCGACGAATTGCGACCGCGCATTACCCTGCGCGACAAGAAAGGCGACGTCATCATACTGGATACCGGTGTGGAAGCCCGCTATTTCCTGTCCGTCGATTCCATCCTGTCCGTGGAAAATGGCCAGGAACTCCATGCCGGCGACGTGTTGGCCCGAATCCCCAAGGAATCGGCGAAAACCCGCGACATCACCGGTGGTCTGCCTCGGGTTGCGGAACTGTTCGAAGCCCGCAAGCCCAAGGATTTCGCCATCATCAGCGAAATCGATGGCCGCATCGAATTCGGCAAGGACTACAAGAACAAGCGCCGGATTATCGTTATCCCCACCGATGAAAGCCTGGAACCCCATGAATACATGGTGCCCAAGGGCAAACACATCAGTATTCAGGAAGGCGATTATGTCGGTGTCGGTGATGCCCTGATGGACGGCAACCCGGTGCCTCATGATATTCTGCGGGTGCTGGGGGTAGAAGCCCTGGCCGATTACCTGATCAAGGAAATCCAGGATGTGTACCGATTGCAGGGCGTTAAAATCAACGACAAGCACATCGAAGTGATCGTTCGCCAGATGTTGCAAAAAGTCGAAGTGGTTGACGGCGGAAATACCACCTTCCTGGTCGGTGAATTGATCGACCGGTTGGATTTCGAGGCCGAGAACCGCAGGACCAAGGCCGACGGCGGCAAGGAAGCCAAATCCCTGCCGGTGCTGCAAGGCATTACCAAGGCCAGCCTGCAGACCAAGTCGTTCATTTCGGCGGCCTCGTTCCAGGAAACAACCCGAGTGCTGACCGAAGCCGCCGTTTCTGGCAAGATCGATAACCTGGTCGGACTGAAGGAAAATGTCATTGTCGGCCGGCTGATCCCGGCCGGTACAGGCAGTATCATGAACAAGCTGCGCGTGATCGCTTTTGACCGCGATGCGGAACTTGCCGAACTGGCTAAAAAGGCCGGTGAGAATGCTTCCGTTGAAATCGCTGCCGACCTGGCGGCCGACGCGGAAGCCCTGGCCGTGGCCGAGGCGATTGATGCCGAAGCCGCGAAAGAAGCCGTTTCGGCGGCCGAAAGCGACGCCTGAACAGTCCTTGAACCGGTCCTCAATCGGCGGCGCTCGGGAAGATTCTTTCCGGGCGCCGCTTTTTTTTGCCGGGGCAAATGATGCCTCGCCGAAAGCCCGCGGAAACGCTCAAAAAATCAGTGATTCTTTTACTTGACTGCATGGGGCGGCCTAACTAGTATCCGGCTTCCTCCGCGGGGGCCTGGTGGTGAACCTTTTCGGTTTAGACGCAGGCTCCTCTGGAAAGCGAAATTATAGTTTGGCAGGTCCTTCCGGGGTACTCAGGCGTACCGATGGAGGGATTTATGTTACTCCCGACATGGGAGAAACAACTTATGTCATGTCGTTTCACGGGGCGGTTTTCCGCCTGTTTTGAGTGGTTTTTAAAGGTAATACGGAATGCCCACGATCAACCAATTGGTTCGCAAGCCCCGCAAGTCGCCGTTCGTTCGGACCAACGTCCCGGCGCTGGAAAGTTGCCCGCAAAAACGCGGCGTTTGTACGCGCGTTTATACGACGACGCCGAAAAAGCCGAACTCGGCACTGCGTAAGGTTGCCCGTGTTCGCCTGACCAACGGCTTCGAAGTGACCAGCTACATTCCGGGCGAAGGTCACAATTTGCAGGAACACTCGGTCGTTCTGATTCGCGGCGGCCGGGTCAAGGATCTTCCCGGTGTCCGTTATCACGTTATTCGCGGAACCCTTGACACCCAGGGCATTCCCGATCGCCGTCAGCGCCGTTCAAAATACGGTGCCAAGCGCCCCAAATAAGGATCGTTGAAGAATGTCCCGTCGTCATGCAGCCGTAAAACGCGAAATTCTGCCAGATCCCAAATATGGTGATCTGGTGCTGTCGAAATTTACCAACAACCTGATGTTGGATGGTAAAAAATCCATTGCCGAAAAGATCGTCTATGGCGCTTTCGACCTGATGCAGGCGAAAACCGGCCAGGACCCGCTGCAAACCTTCCACGAAGCCATTGATAACGTTAAGCCGTCCGTCGAAGTGCGGTCCCGCCGGGTCGGTGGCGCGACCTATCAGGTGCCGGTCGAAGTGCGCAACGAACGGCGTCAGGCCCTGGCCATTCGCTGGTTGGTGGCACTCGCCCGTAAACGCTCGGAAAACACCATGACCGAACGCCTGTCCGGTGAACTGATGGATGCCGCCAACAATCGCGGCGCCTCGGTCAAGAAACGTGAAGACACACACAAAATGGCCGAAGCCAACAAGGCTTTCTCCCATTACCGCTGGTAAGCAGCGGCAGGAACAAAGATAAAGAACAAAGATTAAGAATATGGCACGCGAAACTCCCCTC
>ENA-ORDP01001396-ORDP01001396.1-marine-sediment-metagenome-genome-assembly--contig:-NODE-1396-length-13374-cov-3.942563_pt1 | contig 13374 bp, 11 predicted proteins | sample MGYA00248627_ERZ508539 | MGnify/ENA primary metagenome ERZ508539 (study PRJEB26208, sample SAMN05571518) | marine sediment metagenome | biome: deep sea; feature: Hydrothermal vent; material...
AAATCAAGGAGGTCATCGGCGTAGTGCCGCAGGAGGACAACCTCGACGAGGAGCTTACCGTAATCGACAATCTGAAAATATACGCAGGTTACTTCGGGATTCCCAAGCGCCAGGCGGTCAAGCGGGGGATGGAGCTTCTCGATTTTTTCCAACTGGCCGACAGGGCAAAAGCAAGGCTTCGCTCGCTTTCCGGCGGCATGCGGCGAAGGCTGATAATCGCGCGCGCCATGTTAAACGATCCGAAACTTTTAATCCTTGACGAGCCGACCACCGGGCTCGATCCGCAGGCGCGCCACCTGATCTGGCAGAGGATACGCAAGCTAAAAGGGCACGGCGTCACCATGATCCTTACCACTCACTACATGGAGGAGGCGACCCAGCTTTGCGACCGGATAGCCATCATGGACAAAGGTAAAATCCTGCTTGAAGGCCCCCCCGGAGAGCTGGTGGAAAACGAGATAGAAGGCGACGTGATCGAGTTTCGACCGAATGGAAAAAGCGCGGAGCAGGCCGCTTTGAAACTTAAGAAGCAGGGCGCGCTGATAGAAAAAGCGGGCGACACTTTTATGATTTACACGAAATATCCAGAGATGGCTTTAAACACCCTCGCCACGCAGGAACACCATTTTTTGCTTCACCGCAAAGCTACGTTAGAAGACCTGTTCCTCAAAGTGACCGGGAGAAAATTGAAGGAGGGCGGATGATCTCATACCGCGCGCTCTACGTCTGGCGGCGAAATTTTACCGTCTACTCCACATACTATAAAGCAAGCCTCGTGGGGAACATCGGCGAGCCTCTGCTGTATCTTTTTGCGATGGGGTTCGGGCTGGGCGGATACATAACCGAAATGAACGGGGTGAGCTATATAGATTTTATCGCTCCGGGCCTTTTGGTTACAAGCGCCATGCATTCGGCCACGTTCGAATGCACCTTCGGCTCGTTCACCCGCCTTACCGGCCAGCGCACATTCGATTCTATCCTCGCCACGCCGGTGTCGTTGCCTGATCTTGTTTTTGGAGAGATAACCTGGGGTATGACCAAATCTGTTATATCGGGAACGGTGATGCTTATCATAATGGCCCTGTTCGGCATCTATAAGCCTTCGGTTGGAATTGTGGCTATTTTGCCGCTGGTCGCTCTTACCGGTTACGTGTTCGCCTCGGCGGCCTTATGTTGCACGGCCCTGTCGCCAAGCTATGAATTTTTTCACTACTACTTTGTTTTGTTCATAGCGCCGATGTTTTTTCTCTCCGGCGTCTTTTTTCCTCTCGACAGGTTCCCGGCCACAGTCCAATGGCTCTCGCTAGGTTTGCCTGCGACCTATTGCGTCTCACTTGTCAGATACTTTTTTCATGGAGCAAACTCGGCGCCTATAGCCCCCGCCCTGATTTTTCTTCTGACGCTGGGCGCGGCGCTCACGTGGCTTTCCATAAGGCTGATGAAAAAACGGCTGGTTGTATGAGTGGTCAAATTTAGCAGGCTACTGAAAAACTATTTTCAGTAGCCTGCTGTCAGCGGCGCATGGAAGCGCCGCCATTTTTCAGGAATGAAGAGTGATTGAAAAATGAGGAAAAGCGGAAACCGCGCTTTTCGCTTTTCCAGCTGAAAAAGCCAAGGATGGACTTTTTCGGCATACTGTTAATCAGATAACTTCGCCGTCGAGGAACGCTCCGCTCCTCACGTTTGACCGGGGAGTCACCACGCAGTTTTTTAAAAGAACGCTTGCGCCTATGACTGATCCTTCGTGTATGGCCACGTTAGGGCCGATGGTGGATCCCGCCCTGATATGCACACCCTGGTCTATATGCACAGGTGGGCGAATCGTGACATGTTGTAAACTCTTTGCGGTCATACCTATACTGGTCTCGCAGGTTTCAAACCGCGCCATGACGGCTTTATGATAATTTTCCATCGAGCCTGCGTCTGTCCATTCCGCTTGCGTTACGTATCCGTATAAAGATTCTCCAGATGCTACCATAGGGGAGTAAATTTCCGACGAGATTTCCACGGCCCGCCCGCCCGGTATCCGCTCAAAAATAGATGGCGACATCATAGACACCCCGGTGAACATCAGCAATGGCTCGCCTCCAGACAAGTCCCGGTTTTTGGTGTTGACGAAACGTACCACCCTCCCTTTTTCGTTTACGCAAAGAGGGCCGTATATGGCCGGGTCGGGATTGCCGCGTAACATAAGCGTGGCCGTTGCGCCGGAGGTTTTATGGGTATTTTCTAAAGCGTCCCAATCGACCGTTGTAATGATGTCGGAGTTGATTACCCCGAAATCATCTTTATTCAGCCATTTTTCGACAGCCTTAATACCTCCGGCGGTTCCCAGGAGATCCGGCTCGACCGAAACTTTTATCTCCACGCCGAAATCACGGCCTGTCAAAAACTTGATGATCTTATCGGAAAGGTAGCTTGCGTTTATGACGACGATGTTCGGGTCGGCTTTGCAGGCTGTCTCTATGGCGATTTGAAGAAGCGTTTTGTCGATTACCGGAAGCAGAGGCTTCGGGATATTTTTTGTGATCGGCAAAAGCCTTGTGCCCAGGCCCGCCGCCAGAATCATTACATTCACGAATCGGTTACTCCGCTCATTACAGGTTTTTGATAAATGTACGGTTATTTTATTATCAAAACGTTTATAATGAACGGTTTTATCGGCGCCAGGATTATTAAAAGGCAAGCGGTTATTATTCGAGGATAGATCAATGGGATTTAATTGCGGAGTTATCGGGCTTCCCAATGTGGGCAAGTCCACTATTTTTAACGCGCTGACATCAGCGGGGGCGGCGGCGGAAAATTTCCCGTTCTGTACGATAGAGCCGAACAAGGGGATAGTTCCGGTGCCGGACATAAGGCTTGATAAACTGGCCGAGCTTTCAAAATCGAAGAAAGTTATACCGACCTCAATGGAGCTTGTGGATATAGCTGGCCTCGTGAAAGGCGCCAGCAAAGGAGAGGGATTAGGTAACAAGTTTTTGGGGCATATACGCGAAATGGACGCCATCGCCCATGTGGTGCGCTGTTTCGATGATGAAAACGTAACTCATGTCGCAGGATCGGTCGATCCTTCATCCGACATTGAGGTTATCCGCACCGAGCTTCTCCTTGCCGATCTGGACGCGCTGGAAAAGAGGTTAGGGGCGTTGCGTAAAGGGAAAAAGACGGGGGATAAAAAGGCTGTCGAGCTATTGCCCAAATGTGAAGAGCTGTTAAACAGGCTCAATGATGGGGTGATGGCGAAGCAGGCGATAGATCCGGGTGAAGAAGCGCTGTTCGCCGATCTTTTTCTTATCACGGCAAAGCCGCTTATTTATGTTTGCAATATCAGCGAAGACGATATCGGCAAGGAAACGGAGAGGCTGAAGGCCGTTCGCGAAATAGCGGGGCGCGACGGCGCCAAGGTGGTGGAGATATGCGGAAAGATAGAAGCCGAAATAGCGGAGCTGGAGGGAAAAGACAAGGAGGAGTTTCTGGCCAGCATGGGGCTTGAAGAATCTGGGCTGGATCACTTCATCCGGGAGGGGTACAGCCTTTTAAATCTTATAACGTTTCTTACGACCGGCCCGGACGAGAGCAGGGCGTGGACAGCGCCAAGAGGATCCACTGCGCCACAGGCGGCCGGGAAAATACATACAGATTTTGAGAGAGGGTTTATTAAAGTCGAGATGATGGCGTATGACGACTTTGTGCGGCTAGGCTCCGAACAGGCCGTAAAAGAAAAAGGCCTGATGCGGATCGAGGGGAAGGACTATATCGTCGAGGATGGCGATATCGCCCATTTCAGGTTTAACGTCTGAGCCTTAGGCGTACAGGCTGTTTATTTAAAAACCTGACAGCTTGTAAAACGACCCTGTAAATCAAATTGCGCGGCATGGCAGTCACACAAAATTATTTACAGGGTCTGATAATCCCCGGACAGTTATAATGGATAATCCGGTTCATTGAGGCAAAGCTCGATGGCAAGTCACAATCTGACCACCATTTTTCCAGGCGCCTGATTGTCTTCAATAACACGATGAGCTTCACGAATTTGATCGAACTCATATACTTTTGAAATTATTGAAGGCATTTTCTTGCTTTCGACCTGCTCGGCAATCCATTGAATAGGTGATTCAGACAAAGGCATTTGCGGTGAGCCGAACAAGGAGCTGGAGAAAAAACTCAATCGAACCGTATTTGGTAAATCTGACATGAAATTAAAATTTTTCAAAACGACACCGCTTAGAATGCCAACTACGCATACCTGCCCCCACTGCCTGACTGCCTTTAATGTGTCCTTGACAGTAGCCGCTCCGATGATCTCCAACGCGCAATCCACACCACCGGAAAAAAGAGCGCGAACCTTTTCCGCAATGTCGCCGTCATCAATAATCACCTCATCAGCGCCTTGACGGGTTAGCAATGGTACACTTGATTTGCTTCTGGTGGTTGCGACAACTTTCAATCCTCTTGCCTTAGCGTAAGTGATCGCGGCGAAACCTAGTGTTGTTGTGCCTCCTCTGACCAGCAAAGTCTCTCCTTTTTGAATGTTCAGGTTTTTGTCCAGGGCGCCCCAAATTGTCAGATAGGCTTGCGGGAGTGTAGCCAATTGCTCCCATGAAAGCTCGGTATCTACAGCGACCACATTGCTTGCAGGGGCTATGACATACTCCGCGTAGCTCCCATGTCTGGCCAGCATCAAGCCGCCCATAGCAGTGATAACTTTTTGGCCTGCGCGAAATTTACCGCTATTATCTTCAGCCACTTCACCCACAGCTTCGATGCCTGGTATTCTCGGCTCTTTTATTTCACCAAATGCGCCTGCGCGATAGTAGGTCTCCGCTCTATTAAGCCCAAATGCTTTGGTTCGAATTTTGACATGGCCACTTGGCGGGGTTGGCTCATCTACTTCTTTTATCTCCAGGGCGTCTACGTTACCAGGCTTTGTGATGACGATTGCTTTCATAACTGATCTCCTATTCTGGTTTATTGTGTTTTGAGTTCATATGTGGAGCACGGTTTAACAGTTGATTTCAATGTTGCGGGCCAGCTTCGTTAAACATGTAGCGATAAATTTTCCAGCTATGATCGGCGCGTTTCATAACGAACAATTCACGACTGTTATTTTTTATATTTATTTTCTTATTTAGCAGTCTGATTTCTCCGTCCGATACCGTACGAGCAAAAGCAAGATCACCGCGAACTACAATTTCGTCGATATGAAAGCTGACTTCCAAATCAAGATCTTTGAAAACATGCTGATAAGCTTTGGTCACCTGCGCATAACCAATTGCCGTGGGCTTGTTTGACGGCATAAAAACGCCATCTCGCGTATACAGCCGCATCACCTTGTCTACGTCGCTGTTGTTTAAAGCCCACTCGTAGCTTTTAAGCACAGCTTTGATATTTACTTTGCTGTTTTCGATGCCCTCTTTGTCTTGGTTGTTGATTTGACTTTCTGCGCTTGATGTTTGGTATGCGATAATCGATATAATTACTGCAATTAAGGATATTGTTCTTCTCATTTTTGTTCACTCTTATATAGGTTGTTTTCAAAGACTGTATAACTATTAGCTCCTGTCACTTCGTAATTCAGGGCATCTCCTTTTATGTAACTACTTCCATTGTTAAGAGCAACTGTTATGCCAACTGGATATATGTAAATAAAACAATGGTATAAAATATCCGAGTTATATTTTTATTGATGAACACTTAATATTTAAATAAAATGATGTTTAAAAATTAAGTGGCGCTTAATAATTAAATAAATGGATATTGAGAAATGAAAGCTAATGACCTGGATTTACTTGAGCTAATTGATATTCGCAAAGAGGAGGGGAAAATATTTATAGGGAATGATCGGGTAATGGTCATAGATGTCGCTTCCCTTGGAATGTTACGCAAAGAGTTGATGGAAACCGTGGGTGTGGAGGCGGCAAAAGGAATCCTAACTCGTTTCGGATACGCCCAGGGATGGAGAACAGCCAATTCCCTGAAGGAAAATATTCCCTGGGATAATAACAAAGAATGGGCGAGGGGAGGGGGCAGGCTTCACCAGATTGAGGGAGTTGCTAAGGTTACTCCTGTGAAAAAGTCAAAACACCTGCAGGAGGGGTATTGGGATAGCTCTTATGAAGCGGAGCAACATCTGGTTGGCTTCGGAAAATCGGATGAGCCAGTATGCTGGAGCCTGACAGGATTCGCAAGCGGGTACACGTCGGCGGTGATGAAAAAGAGGATTATATTCATTGAAGATAAATGTATCGCAAAAGGAGATCCCCGGTGCCATGTAATTGGAAAACCTGCAGAGCAATGGGGCAAGGAGATCGATTCGGTTTTACGCTATTATTCTCACCGCAATCTGATGAAAACTTTAGGATCGGTAGCGAAAAAGTTAAGACAGACAGAAAAAAAGTTGAAAGAAAAAACTGATAAATTGGAAAATGAAGAGATTCGTGACCACAATATTTTAGCTCGCTCTCCTAACATGATCGCTGTTTTACAAACTGCCCAGCAGATAGCGCCGGTAGATTCGACCATATTAATATTAGGGGAGAGTGGGTCGGGCAAAGAGCGATTGGCAAAATTTATTCATCAAAACTCTAGCAGGGCAAAAGGAGACTTTGTCCCAATAAACTGTGGGGCGTTTCCTGAGACATTGTTGGAAACCGAATTGTTCGGCCATGTAAAAGGCGCTTTTACCGGCGCCGATTCAGATCGTATCGGGATATTTGAGCAGGCGGATGGAGGCACTCTGTTTCTGGATGAAGTGGGAGAGATGACGCCCAGGACCCAGGTGCGGCTATTAAGAACGCTTCAGGAGAGAGAAATCCAAAGAGTGGGTGAAAGTAAAATAAAAAAAATAAACGTGCGAATTCTTGCGGCCACGAATCAGGACCTTATGCAAATGGTCAGGGAAAAGAGATTCAGAGAAGATCTATATTACCGTTTGCGGGTGGTGGAGTTGCGATTACCGCCTTTGAGAGATCGCAGGGAAGATATTGTTCCACTTGCAAAACTGTTTTTAGACCGGTTCTCCGGAAGATATAATAAAAACATTACCGGCTTTGACCATTTTTTCGCCGATTTTATCTTACGGCATCCATGGCCCGGCAATATAAGGGAACTTCAAAACGTTATCGAATCGGCGGTGGCGCTGACTCAAGGAAAGAAATTGACGGTGCGTGATATTCCGGGAAATGTGAGCTTTCATCTTGAAACAGAGGAGGATACAAAAAGACCTGTAAGAAAATTAAGCGAAGAGGTAATCCATGCGGTGTCAAACGCGCTTGAGGTTATGAAAGGAGCCAGCCAGGCTGAAATTGCAATGGCTCTTGGCATAACACCGGCTACTTTATGGAGAAAGAAAAAAGAGATAGAAAAAATTCGGAGCCTGTAAACCAAATTGCGGAGTATTATGGTTTTAAAGACGCTATGGAGCCTTTAGTTTTCCCCGAAATAAGTTTAGCATAAAAACATATAAGCATGCGCAAACGGCTTCGTCATGATATCGAAAGCCAGAGTATTTAAACCTTCAATCCGCAAAGCCGGTTTCGACGACCTTGAAGCTATTCACGCTCTCGATCAACGTCTTTTCCCTCCGGGCGTTCGTTTCGACATCGACCTGTTTTATTTTCATCTTCTCGATCCTGCGTCGACGATATTTATAGCCGGAGAAAAAGATTTTATCGGCGGATTCGTCATTTTCGAGCGTCTATCCCCCAGAACCGGAACTATCGTCACGATCGACGTTACACCGCAGTTGCAGGGGCGGGGGATAGGGGCCAAGTTGATGAGCGCCGTGGACAAGCTGGCCGGACGTTACGATCTGCGATGGATCATCCTCCAGGTCTCCACGGCAAACCTGCTTGCAAAGGAATTTTATGTAAAACAAGGGTATGTCACGACCAGGCTTCTTAAAGGTTATTACCAGGGACGCGAAGACGCCTGGGAAATGAAGCGAAGGCTTATAAACTAGTTGAGAGGTGGCCCCCAAATTTCGGACAGTCTGTTAAGGTGGATATCCCGATTATTTCTCTTCTTTTATCGATCCTCCGCAATCTGCGAATAACGCCGCGAAATCAGGAAATGTGATAGCCACCGCCTCGGCTGTATCTATCCTGCTTTCACCGCTCGAAGCCGACGCGGCTACGGCAAGGCTCATCACGACCCTGTGATCCCCGTGGCCAGACAACAGGGCGCCTTTGGGTTTCCCCCCGTGAATGATTAAAGCGTCCGGTTTTTCTTCGCAGACGATCCCCATTTTGCCAAGCTCTTTAGCCATCACAGCTATGCGGTCGGTCTCTTTGAGCCTCGCTTGCGGGGTATTGCCAAGAACAGTCGTTCCTTCCGCTATGGAGGCGAGCGCGGCCAGGGCCGGCAATGCGTCCGGCGTAGCGTTCAAGTCGAGGTGGGCGCCTTTAAGTTTCTCCCCGGAGACGGTGACGCTTTGATTATTGAAACTGACATTCGCCCCCAGACGGGCCAGATAATCGAACACGGCTTTATCGCCCTGCGTGTCATTCATGTCAAGACCGGTCAAAGTGACTTCGTTGCCGGGGATGGCGCCGAGGCAGGCGAAAAAAGTCGCCGATGAGAAATCGGCCGGTATAGATTTCTCAAACGGCTTGTATTGTTGACCGCCACGTATATAAAATTTGCTGTATCCTTCGCGCCTGTAATCGACTCCCAGGTCGTCCAGCCATTTTAGCGTCATGTCCACATACGGTTTTTCGTTCAGGCTATTTAGCGACAAAACAGAATCTTTGGGCGCCAGGGGTGTATGTATGAGAAGGCTGGACAGATATTGCGAGGTGGCGCCGTCGATAAAAGTATCGCCCCCGTTTATGGGGCCTTCTATTGTCGCCGGCAATCCGCCGCTATTGCTTTTAGTTCTGGCGCCCAGATTGGCCAGCGCTTCGATAAGAGGGCCCATGGGCCGCGCGCGTGTCTGCTCGTCGCCGGTAATTGTTATTGGCGCGAAACCGAGAGATGCCATCGACAAAGCGAGCCTGGCCGTCGTCCCGGAATTACCCACGTCCACCAAAGATGGCGGCGCGCAAACGCGGCCTCCAGAGCCTGCTATTGTCCATTTGCCTTCAAACATGTCTACCTGCGCGCCCATTAGCGTCACCGCGCTCAACGCTGATTGGCTGTCGGTGGACACAAGGGGGTTTAAAATCGTGGAGACGCCATCGGCGAGAGACGCGAAAAAGACAGACCGTATCGTATGGGACTTGGAGGCGGGCGCCGCGACCCTCCCTTTAACAGGCCCAGGTTTAATTACGAAATTCATAGTGATCGCTCACGCTATTTAAAACTCCACTCTTTCATCCTCTGAAGGAAATCGTGGTCTGTAAGGTCAAAACGAATTGGAGTGACTGTAACCCAGTTTTTCTGGAGCCAGTATATATCGGCGTCATCGTCTTTGCCGCTCATTTCCATCTGGCCGCCCTGCCAGTAATAATCATTCTGTCTCGGATCGACCCTTCGCTCAAAAACCTCTTTGAATTTACTTACGCCGTTACGGCAGATTTTTATCCCTTTTATCTCATTGGATGGAACTGTAGGGACGTTCACGTTTAAAAGAGTGTCTGCCGGCATGCCGTGGCTGTGCGCTTTGCGGATAACCCTCAGCCCGTAATCGGCGGCGACTGAAAAATCTTTTGAAACAAATGAAGATAGCGATATGGCGACAGACGGGATGCCGAGGATCATCCCTTCGGTGGCGGCGGAGACGGTGCCGGAGTAAATAATGTTTGTAGCCACATTTTGCCCATGGTTGATTCCGGAAATCACCATGTCCGGCGGTTGTTTCATTATGGCCTTGATGGCGATTTTAACGCAGTCGGCGGGTGTGCCGTTGACCGCCGTTCCGAACAGGGTTTTGTGTCTGAACACGCGGCGCACCCGCAGTGGATCGGCGATTGTTATAGAGTGGCCCACGGCGGACATTTCAGTTTCCGGAGCCACGACCGTGACATCGCCTATTTCCGAAAGGGCTTTGGCCATGGTCTTTAATCCTTCGGCCTCAATTCCATCGTCGTTTGTCAGCAGAAATTTCATTTATAGTCCTGTAATGCCAGAGATTGAATCCATAACTCGCCGCTCTTCTGGTTTGCCAAATGGCCTGCTTTAAGATAAACCTGTATCTGGTCGATCTTTTCAGGCAAGGGCCCCTTTTCCATGCGAGTGTATTTGCTGGTTATAGTATTGTATTCCCACAAGTCGAAAGAGCTAAACTGAAAACTATACGCGCCCCGCTCTTGAAAACCTGAATTATAGGCAAAGTCCCAGCGAAAGAAAAGGGGGCCTTTTTTCGATAGCGCCGCCAACCCGAAACCTTCCACCCCTCTGCCTTTTAGCGTGATTGATATCCCCCGAAAATTTCTGACGCGAACCGGTTTGATGAAGTCTATAACCCCGGAGGCGAACCGCTCGCTATTTTTTCCGGCTCCCATTTCTCTTATAGAAAGCTTCAGCGCCGGTTTTTTATTATCCGCGTTTTCGACAGAGTTGAAAACAGCTATGACTCCGCTCGATTTTATGATGCGTAGACGTGAAATCCGTCCATCATCAAGAAGAGAAAACGATTCGCCCGCAAGGAGCTTTTGGTCCGGTTCGGATATGGCTTTGCCGGGGCTTTGCTCTCGTCTGGCCGAGGAGGGTTTCCTGGCTTTTTCTAAAACCTGTTTTACATCGCCGACCGCTCTTTTGGCTTCATCGATTATCCTGCCGATGCTGGAGGGGGCAGGTATATCCTTTTCGACGCTTGAGACGATCCAGTAAACAACCGCAGACACAGTGACAACCAGTATCACCGGCGCGTATTTATAAGCGGGAGGCGGGGATATCATCTAGCAGTAGAAAAACCTACTAATTAAACCGCGCCAAACGAACCCAAAGCGACGCGGCATAAGTGAAATTAAGCAGGCGACTCTACGCCGTTGATACCACCGAGCGGCTCTGGTTTGTCCGGTTTTATCTGTCCGCCTTTCCCCGCGCCGCGCCGGTTGTCAACGTCGTGGCTGTCTGCGGGGCTGGCTGACGGCTCGCCGGGGTCGCTCGTTTCTCCATTGTTTTTTATCATTTCGTTGATTGCCTCGCCATCAATTACCTCTAGATCCAGAAGGATTTCGGTAAGTTTGTCGAGGATGTCCCTGTGTTCGGTTAGCAAGTCTTTAGCCGTTTTATGAGCGTTACCCACCAGGCCGCGCACTTCTTTGTCAATGGCGATGGCCGTCCCTTCAGAATAGTCGCGGTGCTGGGAAATTTCCCTGCCCAGGAAAATCTGCTCTTCCTTCTGGCCGAACGCGACGGGGCCCAGCTCGTCGTTCATTCCCCATTCGCAAACCATTTTTCTGGCGAGGTTGGTGGCGCGCTCGATATCGTTGCTGGCTCCGGTTGTGCGCTGATCGAGGACGATCTCTTCGGCCGCCCGTCCTCCCATCAGGATGGCAAGCTGGTTTAAAAGGTAATCTTTCGGGTGAGTATGCTTTTCATCCACAGGAAGCTGTTGCGTAAGCCCCAGCGCCTGTCCCCTGGGGATTATGGTGACCTTGTGTATCGGGTCGGTTCCCGGAAGCAGGGAGGCGACAAGGGCGTGGCCGGCTTCATGGACCGCCGTGGTCCTTTTCTCTTTATCACTTATAATCATCGACCTTCGCTCGGCTCCCATCATCACCTTGTCTTTGGATTGCTCAAAGTGGCGCATGGTGACTTCCTTGGCGTCTTCGCGAGCGGCCAGAAGAGCCGATTCGTTAGCCAGGTTGGCAAGGTCGGCGCCGGTGAACCCGGGCGTTCCTCTGGCCAGCACTTTAAGATCTACATCTTTCGCGGTGGGGATGCGGATGGTGTGGACTTTGAGTATCGCCTCGCGCCCTCCTATGTCTGGCCGGGGCACCACAATGCGCCTGTCGAACCTTCCGGCCCGCAGTAACGCCGGGTCGAGAACATCCGGCCTGTTTGTGGCCGCGATAAGGATGGTGCCGCTGTTTTCCTCAAAACCGTCCATTTCCACCAGTAGCTGGTTTAAAGTCTGTTCCCGCTCGTCGTGTCCTCCTCCGAGCCCCGCTCCGCGATGGCGGCCAACGGCGTCTATCTCGTCCACAAATATGATGCAGGGAGCGTTTTTCTTGGCGTTGTCGAAAAGGTCGCGGACTCTTGACGCCCCCACCCCCACGAACATCTCCACGAAATCCGAGCCGGCGATTGTGAAAAACGGGACGTCCGCCTCTCCGGCGATAGCCCTTGCCAGCAATGTCTTGCCTGTGCCGGGAGGGCCGATCAAAAGTACGCCTTTGGGGATTTTCCCGCCCAGTTTCTGGAATTTTTCAGGGTCTCTCAGAAATTCAATAATTTCCTGCAACTCTTCTTTGGCTTCATCCACCCCGGCCACATCCTTGAAAGTGGCCTTGCCCTGCGGATCGGTGACCAGCCTTGCTTTGCTTTTACCAAACGACAACGCCCTCGATCCTCCGTTTTGCATCTGCCGCATGAAAAATATCCATATGGCGATAAGCAGAATCATCGGGAACCACGAGATCAGAACGCTCAGATACCAGGGGGTCTGCTCGGCAGGATTAATGGTTATTTTCACACCCGCTTTACGCAGGTCTTTTACCATGTCTGGATAATCGATAATGTTGGCCCGGAACCTTGCGCCATCGGCGAAAACACCGTAGGCCACGGAGCCCTGAAGAGTCACTTCGGTCACATTATTCTGCTCTACGGCGTCTACGAATTCAGTGAACGAGATGTCACTGCTTCCCGTTTGCGGCTGGTTGAACATGTTAAAAAGGGCTATCATCACCAACCCGACCACAAGCCAGAGGGCCAGGTTTTTATAGAACTGGTTCACTGGATAAATCTCCGAATATTTCCTGGGTCAATTTAACAATATCTATACATTCACACTATCACGCCAAAGACTGCGTAACAATTAATTTCGGGCAAAGGCAAGATAGAGAGTGGCTTTGTAAGGAAGCGGTTTATACTCATGATTCAGCAGATAAGACCCAGGTTTTTAAAAGTCAAGGACAAGGCCTTTTTAATCCGGCCCGTTGCCACTGCCAATAGCCTTTGCCGGGATCGATTTCATCTCGCCCGCCGCCAATAGGGCAGGCGCCGTTGATCCGGGAGCGGGATAGACATTCGGCTCGTCTGGTAGCGGCCTTTGCTCTAGCTCGCTGACCTGTTTTTCCAGCCTGTCGATTTTGCGTGACAGGCTCCAGTTTCTTGCTTTTAGCCTCAGGACGGAAAAACCGGAGCCGATACCGGCGAGGATCGCCCCGATGGCGAAGGAGGCGAGGATAGCAAGCCAGAGTTGAGCGTTGAAGCTGTACCCGAAATAGTACGATATCCGCGCTTCCTGCTGGTTCTGGATTGCGA